>JADMIO011614198.1_pt1 | contig 56654 bp, 48 predicted proteins | sample 8958161 | NCBI WGS metagenome assembly JADMIO01 (sample SAMN16585339, study PRJNA669376) | soil metagenome | isolation source: Crop rotation soil | place: USA: Cullars Rotation, Alabama | collected 2011
AAGGTTTTTTGTGAAAATCTAAAACTTTTTTGAATACAACAAACCTAAGGGACAGGAACGAACACGAGTGCAACGAAGTAAAGTGAATGGCAGGACTTTCATAACCGATGATAACAGAACCCTGCTTTTCGAATAAATTTACTTTTTAATAATCTGTATTTCGAAAATGTAAGGCCATTTTTTGCCTGCTACAAATAGTCTTTTAGAAGCCTTATCGTAAGCGATACCATTTAAAACATTGTTCATTCTTTCGCCGTCTGTTTTAAAATAAGATGGGGAGAATAATCCCGTCAAATCAATTTTGCCTTCTATTGCACCGGTTTTAGGGTTAATGATGACGATATCGTTTGTTAAGTACACATTAGCATATATTTTACCATCTATTACTTCGAGTTCATTTAATTGCGAAACAGCAACCTTATCATCGTAAACATCTATAGAACCAATTTGCTTGTAGGTGTTTTTATCAAGGAAATAAATGGTATTTGTACCGTCGGAATTGAGAATTTTTTCACCATCAAAGGCTAAACCCCATCCTGCTTGTCCGACCGAAAAAGAAAATTGTTTAATTAATTTAAAACTTTCTTTATCGTATTCGAAGGCCGTTTTTTCTTGCCAGGTAATTTGCAATATTTTATTATCTATAACCGTAATACCTTCTCCAAAATACGCAGTATCTAATTTAACCTCTTTTAAGGTTTTGCCGCTATTAACATCAACTTTTTTTAAGTAAGAATTACCTTTCTCTCCGGTTCCTTCATAAAAGAAACCATCGTGGTATTCTAATCCTTCTACGTACGCACTCGTATCATGGGGGAATTTTGCAATAACTTTGTAGGTGTATAAAACTGGTGCTTTTGCCGAAAGAATGTTGATGTTTGTTGTTAAATCTTCGAATTCGCTGCCGTTGTAAATTTTTGCAGTAATGATGTGATTGCCTAATTTTAAGCCTTCAGTTTTTAGTTTCACGGCAGCGGTATCACTCTTGGAAATGACTTTTAGGGTATCAATTAAATAGACTACAGAATCTACTTGTTTTTCTTTACCGAAAAGAACTTTAACATCAAACTCATTACCCGATTTTACATTTAAACCGATAAGCGGCGATATAAAACTTCTGTATGTTGATGTTTCTTCTTTACACGAACTTGCAAAGCTGATTGCAACCGCAATAAAAAATAAGGTTTTAATTTTATTAATCTTCAGGCCAAAAAGCATCTTCAATATGGTTTAATGTAAATTTATTATCTTTTTTAAAAGTTATGGCAATGATGTCGAAACGAATATCGTTCTGATGATTCATGATTTCAATATAAGCCAATGAACCCAATTCCATTTGTTTTTGTTTTCGTTTTTCTACAAAATCTTCAGGCTGACCAAATGCTACTGAAGTTCTGCTTTTGACCTCTACAAAAATCATTATTCCGTTTTTATAAGCGATTAAATCTATCTCGGCTTTGCCATGAACCCAGTTTTCATCTGAAATCTCATAATTATGCTCTTCTAGATAGGCTTTGGCAATTTCTTCACCTTGTCGACCTAAATCGTTATGTGTTGCCATGTTTAATTATCGAGTTTGAATGAGTGAATATGATAGCTAAAATCTTAAAAAACTTTAATCCAATAATCTTAAGGCTATTTAACAATAACAGAACCTAAGAACTTCGAAATTTCTCGTTCTACATTTTTTATAACTCCATATCGTTGCATTAAAATCATCTGGTTATCGCTATCTGTTTCTTCTTTAATCTCTTTTAAAAGTGATGTTAAAATTCTATCAACTTTCCGCTTTTTTAGGTGAAAAATGCCTCCCAATATTGTAGCCTTTAAATTCATAGATTCATCTTTAACATAAATAAGATGCTTGTTTAACCAATTTTCGCTCAATGCATAAGGAGATGTAGATAGCGTTATTGCTAAATCGGCAACAATTCTCTCTTCATGTTTTATAAAATGATTGGCTGTAGGCAGTCTTCCGTTATCAAGTTCTACTTTATAAAATTCTACTATTTGTTTGCAAATTGGGTTTTCAAACTCCACATCTGCTAAATTTTGCATAATGAAAGAGCCGATATACATATCATCAATGTTATCCCAATTTACAAATTCATGTCCGTAAGCAAGCAATAAACGTATAATTTCCTTTTCCTGATTTTCATCAGTTTCTGTTACCTGAGTTGCAGTAGATGGCCCGTTATCATCCCATAAATCATCTGGTGGACCAAGTGGTTCGGGCGGACCAGAATTGTAGTTATTTTGATTAGCCCGATGATTACTTTCAAAAGTTTTTTTGCTTTTGTTAGCACGCATCTTGTTCAGTTCTGAAAGTAAGATACTTTCTTCTATCTGCAATAAGCTACTACTTTCTCTAATAAATACAGAAGCTTTAATCGGATCAGGAATTTTGGCAATACTCTCTACAATATCGCGTATAATCCCTGCTCTTTTAATCGGATCATTTCCTGCCTCTTTTAGTAAAACATTTGCCTTATAAAGAATAAAATCTTTACGATTTTCTTCGATGTAAGTTTTAAATGCGCCTGCGCCAACATGGTGCATGTATGAATCCGGGTCGTGCCCATCGGGGAAGGAAACAATTTTAACATTTAATCCTTCCTCCAAAATCATATCCAATCCGCGAAGAGAAGCTTTTATACCGGCTGCATCGCCATCGAAAAGAATGGTTACATTTTGTGTAAACCGGCCAATAAGTTTAATCTGCTCAACAGTTAAAGATGTTCCGGAAGATGCTACTACATTTTCGATTCCCGCCTGGTGCACCGAAAGCACATCTGCATAACCTTCTGCAAGGTAACAGTTATCTAAATCACGAATGGCTTTTTTAGCGTGAAATAAACCATATAACACATTCGATTTATGATAAATTTCACTTTCAGGAGAATTGACATATTTGGGAACATTTTTATCTGTTTTTAATGTTCTTCCACCAAAACCAATTATTCTACCTGTAAAATTATGAATTGGAAACATTACACGACCACGGAACCTGTCGTAAATTTTTCCGTTATCGTTTTTTATAGATAAGCCAGTTTGCTCCAGAAATTCGAGTTTATGACCAGCATTTACAGCGCTTTGAGTCATTGCATCCCAAACATCTGGCGAGTAACCTACCTCAAATTTCTTTAAAATATCTTCTCTAAAACCGCGTTCCTTAAAATAACTTAAACCTATGGTTTTACCTTCCTGGGTTTCCCAAAGTTGCTTTACAAAAAATGCTGAGGCAAACTGAGAAACAACGTAAAGACTTTCTTTAGCATTTTGTGCTTCAGTATCTTGAGGCGTAAGTTCTGTTTCCTCTACCTCGATATTATATTTATTGGCTAAAAACTTAAGTGCTTCTGGATAAGAATATTTCTCATGGTCCATTATGAAGCGAACCGAATCGCCACCTTTACCGCAACCAAAGCATTTGTAAATCCCTTTTGTTACCGAAACATGGAACGATGGTGTTTTCTCTCCATGAAAAGGGCAATTGCCAATTAAACTTGTTCCGCGTTTTTTTAAGTGTACGAAATCCCCAACTACCTCCTCAATACGGGCGGTATCCATTATCTTATCTATCGTTTCGCGGTTTATCATTTAGGTTGTAGGTTTTAAGTGATACGTTTTAGGTCTATCGACTTAAACTTATTACTTATAACTTTTAACAATATAAGGGTTTCAGTGATATGTTTGTAGGCCTACAGACCTACAACCTATAACCCATAACTTTTAACTTTATCGAACTAAAGGCAATAATTGCTCTGCTACAAGTTTATTTCCTGTTTCGTTTAAGTGAACTCTATCACCGGTTAAAATTCCTTTTTCTTTGTCTTCAGGATTATTCTTTGCTTCATATTCTGCAAAGATTTTTCTTAAATCGCAAACCGGTATCTTATTTTTTGCTGCTAATTGTCTAATTCCTTCAGCGTATTTATTTAAATCTGCATCTAATTCATTAGTTCCATCTTTTTTCTCCCCAACAACTGATGGCGTTACAACAACAACCTTACTTCCAGCAGCTTGAATTTTATTAATTAAAGCCTGATAAAACTTTAGAAATTTATCATAATCCGTTCCGGTATGGGATGATTGCTTATGCCAAACATCGTTGATGCCAACATAAATTACAACCAAATCGGGTTTCTTGCTTAACACATCATCTTCTAAGCGTAGGTATAAATCATAAACCTTGTTCCCTCCTATTCCGGCACCCATTATGCTATATTTGGTAGAATCTAATGCTTTCTTAATAAGCGTTACATAACCATTGGCTGATACACCTTGCTGCGTTATAGAATCGCCAAAAAACACAATTCTTTTGGGCTTAAATGTCATAGATGTTAAAATAATTAAACAAACTGAAAAAAATAGGGTGATTTTTAATGTGGCTCTCATCGTAGTATTTTTTTATATTGGTTTTTGTTCCTGTTATGTTTTCAACTGAAATAGGAAAGTAAATTTATAATTGAAATCTGATATAACAAAGTAACATCTTGGCTTTAGATGAGCATGAAGGTTATAACACCAAATAAAGATTTTATAAAGCAACAGAGATTTATAAATATTGCACTTTGCATAATATTTAGAAGAAAGTGCCTTATTTTTTTTCCAGTTTGTAATCTTTATGCAGTATTAAGAAACTTGCTCTTTCTTCCTTTTTAAATGGATAATCCCAATTTCCCTGATAAGTAATTTTTGTAGGCAATTTATCTTCACCGAAGTAACCCATTTCAATATTCATCTGCACATCAAAATCAAAAAGCATGTTGCTGTATTTCATATCAACATATCTGCCCAAAATATTAAAATTTCGTTTATCAAAAATGGTTACCAATTCCTTTATCATAATTCCATCTTTGGTCCAGCTACTTAAATCAGGTTTAACAGAAACCTTAAAACGATAAACTGGGATGGAGTCAAGATAAGTTCCACTGGTGAAACCATAATCGTAATACTGGCGCATATTAGCAGAAAAGATTTCTGTTTTACTGCCTATAAATGGTACTTTCACTGGGCGACCAGGATTAAAAATTAAGGTTTTTAGTTTACTTTTATAACTTTCGTTTGTGCCGCCCTTTCCATCGCCTGCAGGTGCGTTTGGCACAAAATCGGTATTATAGGCATTCATAAATATATAATCGAACATCTCAACTGTATATAACTGATATTTTCCGTTCTTTTTATACATTTTACCTTCATCTTCCTTCACCAGATATTCCATGCGATAAGGACCGCTATTGTTATGCTTTATTTTGCGATAAATCTTTCCATCAACCTTATTCTTTTTATCGTAGCTAAAGATTCGGTTTTCGGCTATAAAACTGTAACGCTTCATATCGCGAAACGATTGATAAAAACTTGTATCGTTTATAATTGCATTGATGAAAGTTTCAATATTTAAACGCTCTGCTTTGATGTTTACCGCACCAGAATCTAACGTGATTGTTTTTACAGTATCAGGATTAAACCTATCAATAACCTGACTGTAAGCCTGAGATATAAAAAACGTTAGTGTTATTAATAAAATAATTTTTTTCATGTGGTGGTGAATAGTCAAAAATGATGCCCTTTTATTGGATGGAAAATGGAGGATGGATAATGGATAATGGGGATTCAAGTTTAATTGTAATGTTATGAGACATTCATTTTTACATTTACCATCATCCCTCCATCTTACATTTTCCCTCTCACATCAAAGCCTAGTTTCCAAGTTGTTTAACAGCAATGTAAGCCATTAAGCCGGTTGATAATTTTAAAGCATCCTCATCAATATCAAACTTTGGTGTATGTACCGAATGCATGGTATCTTTAGCTGCATTTCCAGTCCCCAAACGATAAAAGCAAGCATCAGTTACCTGAGAGTAGAAAGAAAAATCTTCTGCAGCCATCCAGATATCTAAATCAATAACGTTTTCTTTGCCCAGAAAGTCTTCTGCAAAACCTCTTGCATTTGCTGTTAGTTTTTCTTCATTAATTAAGAATGGATAGCCTTTATGAATGTCGAAATCACAGCTTCCGCCCATGCTTTCTGCAATACCTTCGGCCATTTTCTTCATTCTTTTATGCGCCTCAGCTCGCCAATCTTCATCCAAGGTTCTAAAAGTACCTTCGATTTTAACTTCATTAGGAATGATATTGGTTGCGCCATTTGCGATTACTTTTCCGAAAGATAAAACCGATGGTAAACGCGGATCTGCATTTCTGCTAACGATTTGCTGCAAAGCGATAATAATATGCGATGCAATTAAAACAGGATCGATATTCTGATGTGGCTGAGCGCCGTGACCACCTTTTCCAGTAACTGTAACATATAACTCATCTGTAGAGGCCATGTAGATTCCAGAACGGAAGCCAACTTTACCAGATTCGATTAAAGGCATTACATGCTGCCCAACAATATATTGTGGCTTTGGATTTTCCAGCACACCTTCTTTAATCATTATACTAGCTCCGCCAGGTAATAATTCTTCAGCGGGCTGAAAAATTAGTTTGATAGTACCGCCAAATTCATCCTTTAACTGATTTAAAATATAAGCTGTTCCTAAAAGAGATGAAGTATGCACATCATGCCCGCAAGCATGCATTACACCATGATTTTTTGAACGATAAGGTTTATCATTATCTTCATGAATAGGAAGTGCATCCATATCTCCACGAAGCGCAATAACTTTATCAGAAGGTAAATTGCCTTTTATTAACCCAACAACGCCAGTGTTTGCACAACTCGTAAACTCAATGCCCCATTTTGTAAGTTTATCTTTTACATATAATGAAGTTTCAAATTCTTTAAAAGATAATTCGGGATTGGCATGTATATGGCGACGATAACCTACAACATCATTGAAAATGGTTTCGGCTAGGTTTCTAATTTTATCTTTGATCATCAGTTGAAGTATCTAAAGTTGGTGCATTAATTTTTTCCCTGAAAATAAATAAGGTTGGGAAGTTTGGTCGAAGCTCACTCATTAATCTTTGGGCTTCTAATTTTGTTCTGAAATCGCCAACTCTTAAGTAATAATTTGGCTCTTTGTAAATGATATAAGTATTGATTTTAGGATAACTGCTTTTAAAGCGAGATTGCTGATTGAACATTTCACGCCTGTCAGAGCCATAAAAAACCTGAACCCGATAGCCGTAACCCGAAACAATTGGTTTGTTCGTTTTTACGGTAACATCGCCTCCGGTTCTGTAAACCTCTAATCGCTTTGCAATTAAACTATCAATCAACGGATCTTTTATTACGTTTACTTCGCCTTTTTGTGCAAAGGAAGTTGAATAGAGAAATATAAAGAAGATTATCGAGTAAAATATTTTCATGATGTTATGACATCGCTGGCGTTAAAAATGTTTTAAAACAAGAATGCCGAACTTTCTGCAAAATTCGGCATTCTTTATGGGTTGTGCAAATGCTAGTTTATTACTTTTTATATAACAAAAAAAGCCAAAATATTCTGCAACAGGGTCATGCTAACGAATAACAGAATAACAAAGCCAGATTTTCTAGATAAATCTGGCTTCGTAATTTTATTTTATTCTTACAAATTTGCTCCGTGGCAATTTTTGTACTTCTTACCACTTCCACAAGGGCAAGGCTCATTACGCCCAATTGCTGCTTCCTTACGAATTGGCTGCTGTGGAACTGCTTCGCGGGTGTCTCCAAACTCTACACCAGCTTGCTCTGTACCAAACTCTTGTTTAGTAGTTTGCAATTTCGGTTGTTTTACTGGAGCTGGTGCTTCTCTAACCTGATCTGGTTCTTGCTGAACCGGAATACCGCCTTTATATAAGAAACTTACTACTTCCTTATTTACAGCATTAAGCATGTTTTTGAATAAGTTAAAAGCTTCCATTTTGTAAATTACTAGCGGATCTTTTTGCTCATAAACCGCGTTTTGAACCGATTGTTTTAAATCGTCCATTTCACGTAGATGCTCTTTCCAGCTATCATCAATTAAAGCAAGAACAATTGTTTTTTCGAATGCACGAACAACTTCTTTCCCTTTATTATCGATTGCTTTTTTCAAATCAACAGCAACCTGAATGCCGCGAATACCATCTGTGAAAGGAACCACGATTTGTTCAATATGCTCTCCACGTTCTTCAAAAACCTGTTTTAAAACCGGCATTGATTGCTCAATAATTGCTTCTGATTTACGAGCGTAGAAAGTTTCTGCCTCTTCAAAAAGTTTCTCAGTTAATGTTGCAATGTTTGATGAAGAAAATTCTTTTTCAGTGATTGCAGAATCTAAAGAGAAATTTTTAATCACTTCTAATTTGAAACCTTCGTAATTTGCTTCTTCTTTATATTCTGTTACGATGTCTTCAGCAACATCGTAAACCATGTTGTTCATATCAACATCCAAACGTTCGCCAAATAATGCATTTTTACGTTTAGAATAAATAACAGTACGTTGAGAGTTCATTACATCATCATACTCTAACAAACGCTTGCGGATACCAAAATTATTTTCTTCTACTTTCTTTTGAGCACGTTCGATAGATTTGGTAATCATAGAGTGTTGAATCACTTCTCCATCTTCGATACCCATACGAACCATAATGCTTGAGATTCTTTCTGAACCGAATAAACGCATTAAGTTATCTTCTAACGAAACGAAGAATTGAGAGGAACCCGGATCTCCCTGACGACCGGCACGACCACGTAACTGTCTGTCAACACGACGAGATTCGTGACGTTCTGTACCAACAATAGCTAAGCCCCCTGCTTCTTTAACACCTGCACCTAATTTAATATCGGTACCACGACCAGCCATGTTAGTTGCAATGGTTACTGTTCCTGCCTGACCAGCTTCTGCAACAATATCTGCCTCTTTCTGGTGCATTTTAGCATTTAATACATTGTGTTTAATTCCACGAAGTTTAAGCATACGGCTCAACAATTCCGAAATCTCAACTGAAGTTGTACCAACCAATACTGGTCTGCCGGCTTCTGTTAATTTCACAATTTCATCTGCAACAGCATTGTATTTTTCGCGAACAGTACGGTAAACATAATCCTGCTCATCTCTTCTGGAAATATTTCTATTTGTAGGAATTTCTACAACATCTAATTTATAGATAGACCAAAACTCACCAGCTTCAGTAGTTGCTGTACCCGTCATACCGCAAAGTTTGTGATACATACGGAAATAGTTTTGCAAGGTTACAGTTGCATAAGTTTGAGTTGCATCCTCAACTTTTACATTTTCTTTAGCCTCAATTGCCTGGTGTAAACCGTCTGAGTAACGACGACCATCCATAATACGGCCGGTTTGCTCATCAACAATTTTAATTTTTCCTTCGTCAATGATGTATTCAACATCAATTTCGAATAAGGTATAAGCTTTTAAAAGTTGATTTACTGAATGGATACGCTCTGCTTTTACGGAATAATCACGCATTAAAGCGTCTTTGGTTACAACTTTCTCATCTAAAGGCAAATCAGATTTCTCTAGCTCAGCAACTTCAGTACCCACATCAGGTAAAACGAAGAAATGAGGATCTTCTCCGGATTGAGTAATTAACTCAATACCTTTTTCTGTTAACTCTACCTGGTTATTTTTTTCATCGATATAAAAGAACAATTCAGAATCTACCTTAGGCATATTCTTAGATTGATCTGCCATGTAGTAGTTTTCTGTTTTTAATAGTAAACCGCGAACGCCGCTTTCACTTAAGAATTTAATTAAAGCTTTGTTTTTAGGCAAACCACGATAAGCACGTAATAACGCTAAACCACCTTCCCCTTCTTCAGTACCAGTATTGCCTGCGTTAATTAATTTTTTAGCTTCGTTTAATGCCTGAGTTACGTACGCTTTTTGAGCATTAACCAATCGTTCGATACGAGGTTTTAACTCATAAAACTCATGCTGATCTCCATGAGGGATTGGACCCGAAATAATTAAAGGTGTACGGGCATCATCAATTAAAACTGAATCGACCTCATCAACCATTGCGAAGTGAGGCTTACGTTGCACCAACTGATCTGGCGTTTGCGACATATTGTCACGCAGGTAATCGAAACCAAATTCATTATTTGTTCCGTAAGTAATTCCAGCCGCGTAAGCTTTTCTACGTTCTTCAGAATTCGGTTCGTGTTTATCAATACAATCAACACTAATACCATGAAACTCGAATAATGGACCGTTCCATTCACTATCACGACGGGCAAGGTAATCATTCACTGTAACGATATGAACACCTTCGCCAGCCAAAGCATTTAAATAAGCAGGAAGCGTACTTACTAAAGTTTTACCCTCACCAGTAGCCATCTCTGCAATTTTACCGCTGTGCAATACAATACCACCAATTAACTGTACATCGTAATGAACCATGTTCCACACAACTTCAGTTCCGGCAGCATCCCAACGATTAGCCCATTGTGCTTTATCGCCAACAATTTTAACATTGCTTTTACGAGCAGCGTAATCTCTATCAAATTGGGTTGCAGTAACTTCTAAATAATCGTTTTCGCTTAAACGACGAGAAGTTTCTTTTACCACAGCAAATGCTTCTGGTAAAATCTCCAGCAACACTTTTTCTAATTCAGCATCACGGTCTTTGCCTAACGCATCTACTTGCTCATATAAAGCGGTTTTTTGATGAAGTTCTAAATCTTCATTTTCTGCTTCGGCTTTAAGTGCTGAAATTTTACCATCAATACTTTCTAAAAAAGTAGAAATTCTACCTTTAAATTCTATTGTTTTTGCACGCAATTCATCATTGCTTATAGAAGATAACTTTGCGTATTCTTCATTAATTTTTACAACTAGAGGCTGTATACTTTTTATATCTCTTTCTGATTTACTTCCGAAAACCTTCGCTAAAAATCCTAACATTATATTTTAATTGGTATTTATTATAAAAATGGGTGTGTTACAACAACCAAGCCATGGCTTTTTGCAAGTCATTTTGGCTGTTAATTGTATAAATTATGAAGATCTTGATTAAGATCTTGTTCCAAAAGATAACTATGGACTATTGTTTTTAGGCTTTTTCCTAATCGTTAAATCAGTAATAATTTGATTTACACTTACATATTTAGCTATTTTTACTGGAGTTTGCGTTCCAATTAAAGCAAGACTGCTGTATGAAAGTAAATAAGGATTACGATCTTCGTTAAGCTGAACAGAACCTTTATCCGAAGAATTAACACTGATATTATGCTCGTTGCAATATTCATTTAATATCCTAAGCCCTTCAACACGTTCGGCTTTTGCTAAATGTGTTAAGCTAAAGAATACTAAAGATATGGTAACTAGGTGTTTCATTAATTAGCGGCAAAGCTAGGTTTATTCTTCTATAAAATGAAATTTCATCACGTCAAAAACTGTACCCCATTTTAAATTTGAGTTTCTAAATCAAAGTTGATTAGAAAACATTACGTTATCAAAACTCTAGGTGTTTGTTCATTTAACGTTTCAGATTATCTGTTTGTCGATACATTCGTTACACATTTTATTTTTCCATGCACCTTTATAACAGCAGGTAACAAAACATAAATCACCCATGGAAAGAAAGAATTTTATCAGGAGTTTAATGGTTGGAGCAATCTCAACTCCAGTAATTATCGAGGCTTGTAAAAAAACAAGTATGAGCGATGGCTCTACATCTGGTTCGGGTAGCGCCGGTACAACTACAAGTACAAATGGTACATGTACTGTTGCACCAACAGAAACTGAAGGTCCGTTTCCAACTAAAGTTCCCGCATCATACGTTAGAAGTGATATTACTGATGGACGAAGCGGATATAAAATGACGGCCAAAATTACAATCGGAAATATAAATAATAATTGTGCAGCCTTAGCTGGAGCAATAGTTGATATTTGGCATTGCGATGCCGAGGGAAATTATTCTGAGTATGGCGGCACAGGAATGCAAAGTACAAACTACCAGTCAGTTCATTTTTTGCGTGGTCGACAAATAACGGATGCAAACGGATTGGTAACCTTTACCAGTATTTTCCCGGGTTGGTATAGCGGCCGTGCAACTCATATCCATGTTCATGTTTATAATTCGGCTGGGGTTTCGTTAAATGTAACACAAATTGCCTTTCCTGAAGGAACGGGTACATCCGTAGCCTTGGTTAATGGTTATTCAAAAGGCTTAAGCGGTTATACTTATAATAATGCCGATAACGTTTTTAGTGATGATAAAACCGGTGTGCAAATAGCAGCCGTAACCGGAACATTAACTGCTGGTTTCGACTTAACATTTAAGCTAAATGTAAAAGCATAAGAATTATAATTGTTTGTTTAATTTTATATAGCGTTAAGATTTTTTCTTAACGCTTTTTTATGCTTAGAACATGTCAGAAAAGATAATAACGCTTTGTTACCGAAAAATAATTGATGTTACCAACGTTAACCCTTGGGATAAGTTTGTGCATGAAGATAGTTTTGCCGAATTTAAAATGCAGGCTCAGTTTTATAATCAGGAAAACAAATACAGCTCTTTTTCTCAGCTTTTGATAAATGTTCCTGGCACAGAAAAACTTCATTTCCTGGTTGGCGGCGCAATTATTGGCTATATCCAACAGCTAAAAAATATTATTCCTGATGTATTGGATAATTTAGGCAGGCGCTTTTTAAACTTCGACAATTTTAAATTCGAAATTATAAATTCGGATATTAATGATATTGAAAAGCATAAAATTGCACTAAACTTTTTTTCGAAACCTTTAGTTTTGCATGAAGTTATTGGAGAACATTTATTAATATCGCAGTTTAAAGAAAATGAAAGCGAAGAGGTTTTTACAAATTTATTTAAGCTACAGCCTTTTGTAAGTATTCACTCCATAAAAAATTTAATATAGTGGAAAAACCCGGTAAAATTTATTTAGCAGATCAACGTGGATTAATTGAAAATTCAAGCATTAGGAGATACTGTATATTCAACTTCGAAAGTTTTTTCAATGAGCATAAAACCGCTTTCCAAAACTTGTTTATTTGTAATGATGATTCTGTTGCTGCCGGAAAACTTAATTTCTACTTAGCCAAAGAAAATTCATTGCATTTATTTATGCCCATTACCGGAGGGATAGATATTGTAGCGAAAAACAAAGAATTCTCCATTGAAACGGGGCAAGTTCAATTGTTAAGTTTAGAAAAAGGAGAAGTTTTAGAAATCAGCAATCCATATAAAAGTGATGTAATTAATTACCTCCACTTAGGAATGGTAAATGATGATTTCGTATTTTTTAAAGACCAACTATTTTCTTTTGATTTTGATAAAAATCCGAATAAGCTAATTGATATTATTTCGGGTTACAAATACCCTTTTAAACTTAGCGCAGGCATTTTTGCTGGTCGAGAGGAAGCAAACTACAAATTGCTGGAAAAGTCAAATAGTCTATTCACTTTTATTATTGATGGGGCTTTTGAAATCGAAGGCAGATTAATGCATGCCCGTGATGGGCTTGCGCTTTGGGAAACTGAAGGAGTAGAATTTGAAGCGCTTAGCAACAATGCAATTTTGATTAATTTGGAATTATTTCCTTTGATCTAACTCAAAGTATTTTGGCGTAATATTAAAATGGTCTGTGTCTCCACAGACCATGGCTTTGAATGAATAACGATTTGAAAAGATTTCTCCGCTTCGGTCGAAATGACAATAACTTGTTCTATTTAAAAATTACTTCAGTTGCGCCATAACCAAATTTTTCTTTTCTGGCATCCATGTAAGTTTTAATGTGTGGATTCTTGCTTATCAGTTTATGAATTTTATCTCTTAAAGTTCCGTTGCCTAAACCGTGTATAAAAATCATTTTATCAAAATGATGAACAATTGCAGCATCTAAGGCATTTTGAAAGTGTGATAATTGAATTTGCAATATTTCATCGGGTGCTAAAAAATGATGATCATCTCTAAGTTTTTCGATGTGGAGATCAATTTCCTGATTTGGCACATCAACAATTCGTTTTTCTGATGGCGATTTAAAGAAACTTTCCTTTAGTTTTTGTGGGTCGATATTTACTGAAGCGAGTTCATCCAAACGAACTAACCAGCCTTTCTGCTTTAAATTTGGTAAATCTTTTTGCTCAGAGCTAAAATCCTTTGCTCTGAATTTTTTTATGGTTACTAGCGGCTCTAATGGCTTAACATCAGCTTTGCTGAATACTAAAAACTGAAAGGTAAACTCCGGCCAGATATCTAATTCGGATAATGAAGCAGAATGTATTAAAGCAGATTGGAAACTTTGAAGAATACCATAATAAATGCCTGCATATTTCTCCTTTCTTTCAGCGCTTAAACTGACAAGTAACGTATTTGGAGTTTGGTTTTGCAAATAAAAATGCACAACGCTTCCGGCTTTTCCATCAGCAGCTACTGCAACATAAATGCCATTTTCAATCTTACTCACTAACGGAACATTAACCTGAATGGGTTTTGGTGCATCTTGCTCTTCCGCAACAACACCATGACCATGAACTGAAGTTAAATTACCTACGGCGACCGGAATTTCAAATCCATCCTCATCAGTTACGCCTAAAGTTTGTGCATCAATTATTTTTGTAACATAGCCCTCACGTTTTTCATCTACAAAACGTACAAAATCACCAAGATTAAACTTCATATTAAGATATTTCTGAAACAAATCATCAAAGAATAGATGATTTACACAAAAGTACCTAATTTTTAGCTTAAGAAACGATTAGCATATTCCTTACTTGTTGTAATTCTCCGTTTTGAAGTCGGGCGTAGTAAACACCCGGAGCGTAATGTTGATTTTCGAAATTGATGTTGTAAGTACCTTCATCTTTAACAGCATCTACAACTGTAGACATTAACTTACCCATCGTGTTAAACACTTGTATTAAAACATGACCGCCTTTTGAAGTATATTTTATTGTTGTACTTGTAGTAAAAGGATTTGGATAGTTGCTGATTAAACTTTCGCCGCTTAAACGGTTGGTTTGCGCCAAACTGGTAGACATACAGTTTGTGCCGGGTTGAATAAGCGGTAGCGGTTGAAAATCTTTTAACATTACGTTTGATAAGGTAGATTTATCTACACAAAACCATTTTTCTAATAATGTTGCGTACACCGAACGAAAATCGTACTGCATCGGAATGTTATCATTAACTGATGTAGTTGCCGAAATGGTTGGGTTTTTACCTAAAACACCGCCTTGAATGGCATCGCCAAAAACAATTAACGGTGCTGCTGCACCATGGTCGGTTCCATTACTTGCGTTAGATTTTATTCTTCTTCCAAATTCTGAAAAAGTCATTCCGGCTACTCGTTTTGATGCGCCTAAACCTTTCAAATCATCCATAAAAGCCTTGATGGCATCGCTAACTCTTTGCAGCAACACCGCATGCGTTCCTGTTTCGGTAGAACCAGTATTTACTTGTGCGGCATGTGTATCAAAAGAACCAATATTTACCATGTACAAACGGGTTTTTAAGCCTCCTGCAACTAGTCTTGCCACAACTTTAAGCTGGTCGGCAAGTGAATTATTGGTTGGATATGTGCCTTGTTTTGTTACTTTGCCCGCAGCGGTTTTTATTACAGAAGCATATTGTTGTGTTTGCTGAGAAACCTGGCGGATATAAGTTAACTCTTTACCGGCGTTTGAATTAGGTGCAGGTGATTGAATTCCGTTAATTAAATTGTAGAAATTAACTGGGTCAGAAATTGCCATACCCATATTAACCGATGGCCCCTGAAAAGCAGGAGAAATAAAAGAGCCGATTTGAATGGCAAGCGGATCGGGCATTACTGTATTTGGATAACCGATTGGAAAATTTGAATATTCTTCGCTTAAATATCTTCCAGCCCAACCACTTTCTATGGTTTGGTCAGAATCTGAAGCAGAAAGCCAAATATCTGTTGCCCTGAAATGACTAAAGTTTGGCTGTGGATAACCAACCGATTGAATCACCTGAACTTTTCCATCATCGTACAACCCAGCCAAACCCGACATTGAAGGGTGTATTCCGGTATTGTAGCCCGAAAGCTTAATAATTTTATTTTTTGGAAGAATAATATTCGGGCGAGCAAGTGTGAGGTTATCAAACTGATCTAACGGAAGAATCATATTTAAACCATCGTTACCACCATTTAACTGAATGATAACCAAAACATGATCAGTTTCCTGATTAGCAGCAGTAATTGCAGATAATAAACTCGATGCACCGAATGCCTTTAAAGAAAATCCTCCTATTAAAGATGGAAGCACCACACCAGCGGGCATTGCCTTAGTTAAAAATTCCCGTCTTTTCATGATAGCTGATACTCTTCAAGGTTCATAATATATTTATAAAACTCCTGTAAACGGGTTTGCACAATTGCCGTTTTTGCTGTTGTTGGCGCAGCTTTGTAATCGAGCCAGGCTGTTGTCCAATAAGTATCTGTAACCTGGTTGCTCAATAATATGCTCTTCAAAAACTTTTTTACATCGGCACTTACATCGATTGTATAAAGATGCCCCAAGGCTTCATCAACCAAAACATTTGGATCTTCGGGCTTACTAAATTTTGAAGTATAAGCAATCGGGTCGATAACTATTTTCTTTCCGTTACGTGTATAACCAGAACTGATAAATCTATCGGTAAAAACGTTACGTTTTGGAAGCGTATCTGAATTTATCCAAAGCTCGTAAAACTGCGGAACTTGATAATAGGCTGGCCAACCAGAAACATTGGGCGGATCGGCTAGATTTTGTTGGAGATTTGAGGCTGTGCTACGCAAATAATCGCTCATGTAATAGACATTTACATAATCACTAGCATCGGGAAAAACAATTTCAAATTCCTTTGCCAGCCCAACTACAAAATCTACAGGTGCTTTAATATTGCAAGAACGGTTTTGAGGCAAGAAAAAATGATTGCTGGTGAACAAAACTTTTAATACTGGTTTTATTTCGTAATTGGCATTTCGAAATATTTCTGCCAGCGGTGTAATAAAATTAGTTTCAACGTCAGCAGTAATATCGTAATAAACAAAAAATCTATATAATCTTCTGCAGATGTATTTACTCACTTCAACTTGAGCAAAAATCATATCAAGCAAGTCATCAATTTCTTTTGCACCGTCTACACCAGTTCTACCTTTAATTAATTTATTTCCATAAAATGATGAGAACTGTTTATCGGTAACATCATGCCTGGTTGTATTAAAAACAGAAGTTATATTCGTACTATCCAAAGTATAACCCGTTAATAATCGGGCAGCAGCTTTAACATCTGCTTCTGTATATTTAGAATCTGGCCCTTTTCCTAAAGTAAAAAGCTCCTGAAGTTCTCTGGCATAATTTTCATCAGGTGCAGTTCTGGTACTTGCGTATCCATTTAAATACCGAACCATCGCCGGATCTATGGTTACTTGTTTTGTTAATGTTTTAAAGTTGCCTAATGAGAGGCTCCGAAGTAAAGCATTATGCTTATAAATATACCTTGCATCATCAACAGTATCGGCTTCTGTAGCAAAGTGATTATGCCAAAACAAGGTTAATTTTTCTCTAATGGAAACTGGTTGATTAAGCATTTGCGTAACCCACCACGATTTAAATGAGGAAACCCTACGACTGTTTGCGGTACCGTCAGTGTAAAGTGCATTTACCCATGTTTGTCCAGCAGGTACATTTGCATCTGTATAACTGGTATCGTTGTAATTATTTACGGGTGGATTTGGGAGTGGTAAATCTCTTAAAAGAAAATCAACAACCTGAGAAACAGATTGACCAACAAGCGAATTTATATCACTTCTTTTCGCACCAAAGAGCGTACGTTTTAATAAATGATTTAGTTCTTTCGCTCCAAAATTTCCTGAGTAAACGTCTATTGCCATAAAATAACTATAGGGAATGGAATAAAATTAAATAATATATCCCTGAATTCCAGTTATTTTACACGAAATGTCAAAATTTAGTTACCAAACTTAGGTTTACCAACGGATAAGCGCACTTGCCCATGTAAATCCGGAACCAAATGCCGCTAAACAAACCAAATCTCCATCTTTAATTTTACCGGCTTCCCAAGCTTCGCAAAGTGCAATCGGCACAGAGGCCGCTGTAGTATTTCCGTATTTTTGGATGTTGTTAAAAACCTGTTCGTCGCCTAAACCGAGTAACTGCTGCACATATTGACTAATACGCAAATTTGCCTGGTGCGGAACCAACATATCAATATCTTTCTCGGTTAAATTATTGGCAGCCAATGCTTCTTTAATTACTTCCGGAAATTTAACAACAGCTTTCTTAAAAACCGATGGTCCATCCATATATGGCAGCGCTGCACCACTTTCTAAAATTTCGGGCGTCATAAACAATCCACCTAATTCCTGATCGGGGAAAGCAGGTTTATCCTTCATCCATTTATTAGCATGAGAACCCGGATAATACATGGCCAAGATTTCGGCATCAGCACCATCGCTATGTAAATGTGTACTTAAAATTCCCTTTCCGGCCTCATCAGTTGGTTGCAAAACCACAGCTCCAGCCCCATCACCAAAAATTACAGAAACATTTCTACTTCTGGTTTCAAAATCCATAGCAAAAGAATGTTTCTCGCTACCAACAACCAAAACGTTTTTATACATACCGGTTTTCACAAACTGATCGGCTACTGAAAGCGCATAAACAAATCCCGAACACTGGTTGCGAATGTCTAAAGCACCGATTTCGCCCATTCCCATTTCGCGTTGCAGCAAAACACCACAACCTGGAAAATAATAATCGGGACTCAATGTAGCAAATACAATAAAATCAATATCCTTTGCAGTAATATCAGCTCTTTCAATAGCAATTTTCGCAGCCTCTATGCCCATTGTGGTAGTCGTTTCCTCATTCCTGTCTGCGAAACGACGTTCTTTAATGCCAGTTCTTTCCTGAATCCATTCATCACTGGTTTCCATGAAACGGCTTAAATCATTATTGGTATATATATTTTTAGGAACGTAATAACCTATTCCCGCAATTTTTGACTGGTGCATACTTATTATATTTTGGTTAATCAAAGTTAATCATTTCTTGCCTAAGGTATTATTATTCGCCGATGAACAAAATCTTGTTACCAGATACTAAATACTTAATACTAATGTTTATTTTTGCCGAATGTCTACAGAAACAAAAGAAGAGACCTTTACGCTCGAAGAAATTTTAACTTCCTTAAAAACTGTACATCGTTTAATTTTATGGAATGATGATGTAAATACGTTCGACCATGTAATTTATTGCATGATGAAGTATTTAGATTATAGTGAATCACAAGCGGAGAAAATTGCCTGGAAAGTACATAACGATGGAAAATGCCCTGTGTTGGAAGGTTCTTTTACTGAAATGGAGGTTTACAGAAAAATTTTACAGCAAGAAGGATTAACCGTTTCTGTTGATTAACCATTTCTATTAGACTCGTCATACTGAACTTGATTCAGCATTTTTTTAAGTGAAGAATCCTAAAATAAATTCAGGGAATTAGTATTATTTATTTAATCCTTTTAAAATTTCAACCAACTCTGCCTGCGTACTCAACGTTTTATCTTTAGCGTACCATCCATGAAGTTTTTCGGCTAAGATTGTCATTTCAGTTGTTTCGCTTTTCCATTCTTTTAAAAGTGCTTGCAAAACTTGTGGTCTTGGTGCCCAGGTTGCTAAAACTTCATCAGCATTTTCATTTAAAACAATTAAAACCGGAATTGCTCTGCCACCATTAGTTAAGTGCGCATCAATTAATGGTAAGTTTTTATCTCGTAAAACAAATTTCAAGTCTATTTTACCTAAAGATGCTGTTGCAATTTTATTAAATACCGGAACAATCTGAGCCGCATCGCCGCACCAACCTTCAGTAATCACTAAAAATTTAATGTTTTGTTTTAGGTTTTCTATTACAGCAGCTAATTCTTCAGTTAAACTAACAGTTTTATCAACTCTGCTCATGCGTTGCACATTCATTTTAGTGTAGTGCAAATCGTAAGTTACATCACCAGTAGCTTTCCCCTCTAAAAGCAGTTGGTCTATCAACGCCCTATACGTTTGATAATCCATGCCTTGTGTACTAAAAATTTCGCTGTAGTTAACCATGATGTTTACAATTTTATGCCGCAAAGGAAAGCAGAAATTGGAATAAATTAATCATTGCTTTGCAAGAAAATAGCAGGGATTTATTGAAGTTACTTTCAATTTAAACCCGATTGGAATGAAAAGCCCGAAGCGCAGCGAGGATTTGAAATGGAAAGCGGGAAGGAAGAATCCTAAAAGCACAAAAACCTGCTTTTCAAAAGAAAAAACTAAGCTTCCATTAATTTGCTTACATGTTGTGTTAAAGCTACAAAATCGGCAACGGTTAACTGTTCAGCTCGTTTTTCAAAATATATATGGCCGTCCATTTTATCTTTTGGCATTACCGCCGAAACCGCGTTACGCAATGTCTTTCTTCGTTGATTAAAACCTGCCTTAACCACACGCCAAAACAATTTTTCATCGCAATCTAAAGTTTCCGTTTCATTTCTTGTTAAACGAATAACTGCAGAATGCACTTTTGGTGGCGGGTTAAAAGTGCCTGGTTTTACAGTGAATAAGTATTCAATTTTATAATAAGCCTGTAGAAAAACACTTAAAATACCATATTCTTTGCTTCCTGAGGGAGCTGCACAACGTTGCGCAACTTCTTTCTGAAACATTCCAACCATTTCTACAACCTTGTGGCGGTTATCTAAAATTTTAAACAAAATCTGCGATGAAATATTATAAGGGAAGTTTCCAATTATGGCAAACTGGTTAGCAAAAATATCGTCGAAATTTAGTTTTAAAAAATCGCCGTTTATTAGTCTATCTCCTAACTGAGGATATTTCTCATTCAAAAAGTGAAACGATTCCGTGTCAATATCAATCAGATAGGTTTGTAAATCCTCACGCTGAAGCAAAAAATCAGATAAAATCCCCATTCCCGGACCAACCTCCAAAACCTGATTGTATTTATCGGTATTAATCAAACTTTCTACAATGCGGTTTGCAATGCCTTTATCGGTTAAAAAATGCTGACCTAAATGTTTTTTCGCTTTTACTAAACTCATATCATCCCAAACCCATTAAGAGGCTTTAAAATTTAAAATTATCAACAAAGATAGGCTTATTATTCTTTTGCGAATCACTTCGTGTGCTTTGCGGTTTCATTTTTTTTAAAGTCTTTAAACGAAAATCAGTAATTTGCGCTAAAATTTTCCAGTAATTATGAGCAATAAACTTAAAATTGGCATTAGTATAGGCGACGTGAACGGCATAGGTTTAGAGGTAATTATTAAAACATTATCCAATCCTGCAATTTTAAATTATTGCACACCAATTGTTTATGGTCATACAAAGGTTTCATCTTTCCATAGAAAGGCAAATAACCTTGGCGATTTTAGTTTCAATGTAATTAATCATGCAAATCAGGCTCAGGTTAAAAAAGCGAATATGATTAATTGCTGGGAAGAGGATGTTAAAATAGAGCTCGGTCAGGTTACAGAAACAGGCGGAAAATATGCGCTTTTATCTTTAGAAAGAGCAACAGCCGATTTAGTAAGCGGCGAAATTGATGCCCTTGTAACTGCACCGATTAATAAACACAACATACAATCAGATACATTTTCATTTCCCGGTCATACCGAATATTTGCAGGAAAAAAGCGGAAGTAAAGATGTATTAATGTTTTTGGTAAGCGAAGGCTTGCGTGTTGGCGTTGTTACCGGGCATATTCCGGTAAAGGATGTTCCAACAGCCATAACGAAAGAAAAAATCATCAATAAAATCCGTTTAATAAACGAAAGTTTAAAGAAAGATTTCTGGATTGAAAAACCAAAAATCGCTGTTTTGGGTTTAAATCCACATGCTAGCGATAATGGTTTACTCGGTGCAGAAGAAGCAGAAATTATTACCCCGGCAATTCAGGAAGCTTACGATAAAGGCATTATGTGCTTTGGCCCATACCCTGCTGATGGTTTCTTCGGAAACGGCAGCTATAAAAAATTCGATGCGGTTTTAGCAATGTACCACGACCAAGGTTTAATTCCGTTTAAAACACTAGCTTTTAGCAATGGTGTAAACTACACGGCAGGCTTAAATTTTGTGCGCACCTCTCCAGATCATGGAACGGGCTATGATATTGCCGGCAAAGATTTAGCTGATTCTACTTCATTTACAGAAGCATTATTCGCAGCAATTCATATTGTAAAAAACCGCAGGGAGCAAGAAGAAATGTTAAGCAACCAACTTAGAACAGGCGGCAAGGTTGTAGAAACACAGTTCGATATTAAAGATGACGCTTCTTAAAGCTGAAAGATAAAAGACGAAAACAAAGTTTTTTTTTAGAAAAGCAACTTCAGTTTTTCATCGGTTTAGGTAGTCCTGCTATTCGTTGCAATCTTTTTGGTGATTGTTACGCTGGGCTTGTCGAAGCACTGCAACAAAAAAGTATTTTCACTTCTATCAGGTTTATTTTTGTTAAAATTGTGTTTCAAATTCGAACATAATGAGCAAAATCTCTCCAATAATTAAACCCGAAGATTTAACCTGGTTAAATTTCGATGAAGAAATAGTAATTATAGATGCAAGCGCAGGCTCTCAAGCCAGATACAACGAAAAGCATTTAGTTGGAGCAATTTTCGCAGATGTTAATGAAGATTTAGCCAATATTGGAAACTTTGCAGATGGTGGTCGCCATCCTTTGCCGAGTTTCGAGCAATTCTCAAAGGTTTTGCAAAAGTTAGGCATTACAAAACATACGCATGTTATTGTTTATGATGATAAAAACGGCGGCAATGCAGCTGCCAGACTCTGGTGGATGCTTAAATCCATCGGACATGAAAAAGTACAGGTAATCGACGGAGGCTTTCAGGCGGCCGTTAAATCAGGTTTCCCAACCACCAACAAAATAGAAACTCCAAAATCTGTAGGTGAATATCAAATAAATGCATGGGATTTACCTTTATCCAACATTGAAGAAGTTGAAAAAGTTGCGAAATCAAATGAATATATTGTAATCGATGTTCGGGATGCAAATAGATTTAATGGCTTAACAGAACCGATTGATACAATTGCAGGTCACATTCCGGGTGCAATTAATATTCCGTTTACAGAAAATTTAAATGAAGAAGGACGATTTATAACACCGGAAATTCTGAATGAAAAATATACTTTGGCACTTTCTAATGTTACACCAGCAAACGTTATTGTGCATTGTGGCTCGGGGATTACGGCTTGCCACACTTTACTAGCTATGGATTACGCTGGCCTACCGATTCCAAAACTTTACGTAGGCTCTTGGAGCGAGTGGAGCAGAAACAATAAAGAAATGGTTTTGGCTAATGATTAGTGTTTCTTAAACACGCAAAAAGTAAATTAAACATGTATTCTACAGTTTTGCATACTAAAGCATAAACCTCAAAATAAGCACGATAATCTGTAATAGCAGATACAACTCCCCTCCTAATTTAGGAGCGGCAAGGGTGATTAAACCTTACTAAGAATTTCTAAAGAAGTTGTTTAAACCCGATTGATGTGGAAATACTTTTTTTGGCTACTACGAGAAAGATTGCCACTTCGTTCCTCCTCGCAATAACGACAATGACAAAGATGACAGAAGTTAAAAAAGATTGAAACGAAAGCGGGACTTTCGGAACCGACAGAGCGAAGAAATTGATTTTCAAAAAATTATTAAACATCAATTATTCTTTAATTGAAGATTTGGATGTTAACAATTTTTAAAAAACATTTTTTATCTAACTATTTTATCCATACATTTGCAGGCTAAAATTTTACAGTACTTTGAACCCGCTAAAACAATTTTCTGTACCGTTTACCGGATTAAAATTGGGAAGCCATCATTTTGAATATGAGCTTGATGACACCTTTTTTGGTGCATTTGAGTATTCGATGATTAATAGCGGAACTTTAAAAGTTAACATGGAACTTGATAAACAGGAAACCATGTTGATACTAAAATTTAAAGTTATGGGTACTGTTAATTTAGATTGCGATAAATGCTTATCGGAATTTGCTTTACCGATTAATTTGTACGAAAGACAAATTGTAAAGTTTGCAGAAGATGAACTTGAAAGCGATGATGAAGAAATTATTTCATTGAGCAGAAAAGAAACATCTATTGATATATCGAAGCCGCTATACGAAATGATAAACGTTGCAGTACCATATATTAAAAATTGTGAGCAAGGTGGTAAAGATTGCGACCAGGAAATGATTTCCAGATTGGAAAATCTTTCTATTGACAAGCAAAACGAAGAAAAAGAACAAAATAGCGACCCACGTTGGGAAGCACTTAATAAGTTAAAAAAATAATTAGATTATACACCAATGGCACATCCAAAACGGAAAATCTCGAAACAGAGAAAAAATAAAAGAAGAACGCACTATAAAGCTGAGCTTCCTTCTTTAGCAACTTGCGCAACTACAGGTGCTATCCACGTACCTCACCGTGCATATAACGTTGATGGTAACCTATACTATAACGGTAAATTGGTTATCGAAAATACTCAAATCGGGTAATTTTCTTAAAAAATTGTTTGTGTTTTCAGCGGCTTTAGTCATACCTTAGTCAACTGAAAATTCAGGATTGAACCTGAACTAACACAAACAGATTTTTTCTATGAAAATAGGCCTCGACATAATGGGCGGAGACTATGCTCCCAAAGCCGTAGTTTTGGGAGCAATAGCAGCTCATCAATCGCTAAACGCTGGAGAACATCTTGTTCTTATCGGCGATACCGAACAGATTAAACCAATTCTTGCAGAAGAAGGATTTAATCCAGATCATTTTGAATACGTTCATACTGATGAAGTTATTGGTATGGGCGAACATCCCACAAAAGCAATTGTTCAGAAACCTAATTCGAGCATAGCAGTTGGTTTTAACCTTTTAAAAGAAGGTAAAATCGATTCGTTTGCGAGTGCAGGTAATTCTGGTGCTATGCTGGTTGGCGCAGTTTTTAGCGTTAAAACCATTCCGGGCATTATCCGCCCATGCTTATGCACAATACTTCCAAAAATTAAAGGCGGCACTGGTTTACTACTAGATGTTGGTGCTAACGCCGATTGCAAACCTGATATTTTACTTCAATTCGGTGCTTTAGGTAGTTTATATGCCGAGAATTTACTGCAGATAAACAATCCAAAAGTTGCTTTAATGAACATTGGCGAAGAAGATGAAAAAGGCAACATGCTAAGCATGGCTACTTTTCCGTTAATGAAAGATACCAACTTATTTAATTTCGTGGGCAATGTTGAAGGAAGAGATTTATTCAATGATAAAGCTGATGTAATTGTTTGTGATGGTTTTACAGGAAATGTTATGCTTAAATTAGCAGAATCATTTTATGTAATGACTGTTAAAAAAGGATTGAAAGATGAATTTTTTGATCGTTTTAACTACGAACAATATGGCGGAAGTCCTGTTTTGGGAGTAAATGCACCTGTTGTTATTGGTCATGGTATTTCAAGTCCGTTGGCTGTTAAAAACATGGTTCTTCAATCAAGAGAAATGATTACGACCGGTTTAGTGGAGAAAATTAGAACGGCATTTAAATAATTTATTAAATTTTTTAAAATGAGTAAAATTCACGCTGCTATAACGGCAGTTAATGGTTACGTTCCTGAATATGTGCTTACAAACGCAGAGTTAGAAACCATGGTTGATACTTCGGATGAATGGATTACCAGCAGAACAGGAATTAAAGAACGTAGAATTTTAAAAGGCGAAGGTTTAGGAACATCAGATATGGCTGTACACGCCGTAAATGGGTTACTTAAAAAACGCGGTATTGATGCAAAGGAAATTGAATTGATTATTTTTTGCACCACTACTCCCGATTTTACTTTCCCTGCTACTGCAAACGTTTTGGCAGATAAAGTTGGGGCTACAAATGCATGGGGCTACGATTTACAGGCAGCTTGTTCTGGCTTTATTTTCGGACTTTCAACAGGTGCTTCTTTTATCGAATCTGGTAAACATAAAAAAGTTTTAGTTGTTGGTGGCGATAAAATGTCATCAATTATTAATTATGAGGATCGCACAACTTGTATTATTTTCGGTGATGGTTGCGGTTGCGCCTTATTAGAACCTAACGAAGAGGGTTTGGGCATTCAGGATTCTATTTTGAGGACTGATGGTTCTGGAAGAGATTTCTTAGGCATGAAAGCTGGCGGTTCCGTTAAACCTGCTACCCACGAAAGTATTGATGCCAGAGAACATTTTGCACACCAGGAAGGGCCAACAGTATTTAAATTTGCTGTAACTAATATGGCTGATGTTGCTGCCGAAATTATGGAACGTAACAGCCTTACATCTGACGATGTTGCATGGTTAGTGCCACACCAAGCTAATAAACGCATTATTGATGCTACCGCAAACCGTATGGGTGTTACTACTGACAAGGTAATGATTAACATCGAACGTTACGGCAATACAACTAATGGAACAATTCCATTATGTTTATGGGAATGGGAAAGCAGACTTAAAAAAGGCGACAATATTGTTTTGGCAGCTTTTGGCGGTGGTTTTACCTGGGGTTCAGTTTACCTTAAATGGGCATACGACACTAAATAGGAATCTGAAAATAGTGAATGGATAATAGTTAGATGCTTAATAAACAATGTCTATTTCTTATTTCCCCGCATCTATTTTCTATATAAATAAAACAAAAAAAGTATAACTTAGTTAATTCTATAACACTATTTTTTACAATAAAAGCTTAAAAAATGGATATCAAACAAATACAGGAACTTATTAAATTTGTTTCTCGTTCTGGTGTAAATGAAGTTGCAATCGAGCAAGAAAACTTCAAGATTACAATTAAAACAAATCAAGCGCCTACTGTAGTGCATGCAACTGTACCACAAGCACCTCTTGTACAGGCTGCAGCTCCGGTTGCCACAGCTCCTACTGCACCAGTTGCAGCTACACCAGCTGTTCCGGTAGCGGAAGATACTTCTAAATACATTACAATTAAATCTCCAATGATTGGTACTTTCTACCGCTCATCTAGCCCGGATAAACCTATGTTTGTTAATGTTGGTGATGAAATTGGTACTGGTAAAGTTGTTTGTATTATAGAAGCAATGAAGCTTTTCAACGAAATTGAAAGTGAAGTTTCAGGGCGTATTGTGAAAATCCTAGTTGATAATGCATCTCCAGTAGAATACGATCAACCGTTATTTTTAGTAGAACCTATTTAGAAATTGATTTCACTGATTTAAGATGATTGCACTGATTAAAATTATTTTAGGATAATGAGCCAAAATCGGTGTAATTCTTTCCATCGGTGTAATCATCAATAAAAAAATTATGTTTAAAAAAATACTAATTGCCAACAGGGGAGAAATCGCTTTGCGTATTATCCGTACTTGTAAAGAAATGGGCATTAAAACGGTTGCTGTTTACTCTACCGCTGATCGCGAAAGTTTACACGTACGTTTCGCTGATGAGGCTGTTTGTATTGGACCTCCTCCAAGTAAAGATTCTTACTTAAATATTCCAAATATTATTTCGGCTGCAGAATTAACAAACGCCGATGCCATTCACCCAGGTTACGGCTTTTTATCTGAGAACGCTAAGTTTTCAAATATTTGCCGCGAATATAAAATCAAATTTATTGGTGCTACACCAGAGCAGATTAACGACATGGGCGATAAAGCTTCGGCTAAGGAAACCATGAAAAAAGCAGGTGTTCCTACCATTCCAGGTTCTGATGGTTTATTAACCAGCGTTAAGGAAGGTATTGCAATTGCAAATGAAATGGGCTATCCTGTTATACTTAAAGCAACTGCCGGTGGTGGTGGCCGTGGTATGCGTGTAGTTTGGAAAGATGAAGATTTTGAAAATGCATGGGATAGTGCTCGTCAGGAATCTGGCGCTGCATTTGGTAACGATGGTTTATATTTAGAAAAATATATTGAAGATCCTCGTCACATTGAAATTCAGGTTATTGGAGATCAGTTTGGTATGGCTTGCCATTTATCAGAACGTGATTGTTCAATTCAACGTCGCCACCAAAAATTAGTTGAAGAATCTCCTTCTCCATTTATGACGGATGAACTTCGTGTTAGAATGGGAGAAGCAGCAATTAAAGGTGCACAGGCCGTAAACTATGAAGGCGCAGGAACAATCGAATTTTTGGTTGATAAACACCGTAACTTCTATTTTATGGAGATGAATACCCGTATTCAGGTTGAGCATCCGGTTACAGAAGAAGTAATTGAATTTGATTTAATTAAAGAGCAAATTAAAGTTGCTGCCGGAATTCCTATTTCAGGTAAAAATTATTTCCCTCGCTTGCATGCCATAGAATGTCGTATTAATGCAGAAGATCCGGCGAATAACTTCCGCCCATCACCTGGAAAAATTACCAATTTCCACTCTCCGGGTGGTCATGGAGTTCGTGTTGATACTCACGTTTACGCAGGTTATCAAATTCCACCAAATTACGATTCGATGATTGCTAAGCTTATTTGTGTTGCTCAAACTCGAGAAGAAGCAATTTGCACAATGGAAAGAGCTTTAGGCGAATTCGTAATTGAAGGGATTAAAACAACGATTCCATTCCATTTACAATTAATGAAAGATCCTAACTTTAGAGCAGGAAATTTCACTACGAAGTTTATGGAAACATTCGAATTTTCAGAATAACATTAATAAAATAATTAATATCGAAAAAGGCTATTCAAATAATGAATTGCACCCGAAAAGTTAGACAAATTTAATTTAATTAATAATATGATGAGCTCGGTATTTAACCGGGCTCATTCCTTTTAGGTTGAGTTTGATTCTGTCATTGTTATAATACCTGATATACTCTTTGATGTCTTTTCTAAGTTCTTCGATATCGTCATATTTATTCAGGTAGAATAATTCTGACTTTATTATACTGAAGAAGTTTTCAATAACTGCATTGTCCAGACAGTTGCCTTTCCTCGACATGCTTTGTGTTATTCCTTTTTCTTTTAACAGACTTTGGTATTTTTTCATCTGATATTGCCATCCCTGATCTGAATGCAGTATCAGCTTTGTGTTTCTTGTAGTCTTCTTGAAAGCACAGTTTAACATATCAGAGACCTGTTTGAAGTTAGGCGACTCTGAGATACTGTAACTAATGATTTCGCCGTTAAAAAGCTCAATAATAGGCGACAAGTAAAGCTTTTTGTCTTTAACTTTAAATTCGGTAATGTCAGTAGCCCACTTCAGGTCAGGTTGGTTTGATTTGAAGTCTCGTTGGAGCAGGTTAGGTGCAATAGCACCTATTTCCCCTCTGTAAGAACGATATTTCTTTCTGCGAATCAACGAACGCATCCCAAGTGAGCCCATTAGTTTAAAAACCGTTTTATGATTGATAATCATTCCCTCGTTCTTCATCTGCAAGGTTATTCTACGGTAACCATACCTTCCTTTATGCTGTTGATAAATATTCTTGATTTGTGCTTTAGCAACCTCATGCTTATTTAATACCGATTTAGTCTTAAGATGATAATAGTAACTGCTTCTGGCCATCTTTAAAATACCCAACAATATGTCTAATGGATATTTATGCCTTAACTCTTCAATGGCTAACGCTTTTTCTTTAGCATTTCTTTTGCTTGAGTTAAGGCTTCGAGCTTTTTTAGCAACTCGTTTTCGGCCTTTAGATACAGGTTTTCTTTCTCCAGTTCTTCAAGCCTGGTAAGTGGTTGTGTTTTCTTATGAGGTTTATCCTTTTTCATGAGCCTGGGTCGTCCCCGTTGTTCTCGCAGGCCATCCAATCCTGATAACTCATAGCGTCTCACCCAGGATAGCACAATGCTTTCATTAGCTATCCCATAATGCGAACAGCAATCTCTCAAAGATAGCCCTTTAGCATTATAACGCTCAACTACTTTTAACTTAAACGCTCTGGAATGATAAACTTTGGCTTTAGGTAGCAGCCCAACACTGCCAGAGATATTGTATTGATCTACCCATCTTGTCAATAAAGACCGCGATAAACCCCACTTAAATGCAACTGCTGTAAGAGAATCGCCCTCTAAATGTTCTTTAACAACTTCGACTTTAAAAGCCGCATCATACTTCTTGTTCATAAAAATGCCCCCAATAAATGTCTAACTTTTTGGGGGCAGTGTATAATTTGACTAGCCTTTTTTTTTTTTTAATCTAATTTTTCTCTCTTCCGATGATGAAGTTTTTGATGTAAATCAGATTAACCATATAACAGTCAACACCTTGTAGCGTTTTAGGGGTCACTTACGTTTGCTTAAGAAACCTCACAACCATGAAAAAATTTCTACTTAACGGACTTATAGCAATAATTGCTATTGCTCTCTTCACTCAATGCAAAAAAAATGATGGGAACGAATTAAAACTCATTCAAATTAGCAAATTAGTTACAGTAGAAACTATGAGGACGCTTCCTGTAGGCCTTACAAAAGCCACACCAGTTAAGCAGCCAGGAAAAATATATATCTACAAAGATTACTTATTTATTAACGAGCCAAATAAAGGCATACATATTTTCAATAATGCCAATCCAAATGCTCCTGCTAACCTAGCTTTTCTGCAAATTCCTGGCAATGTAGATCTTGCCATTAGCAATAACGTTTTATATGCAGATAGTTATGTGGATTTATTAGCTTTCGATATCACCTCACTAACTAACATTAAACAAATAAAAAGATTGCCTGATGTTTTTAAACAATTTTATGCATTAGGTTACAGCAATCAAAAGTATGTAGTCACATATAAGGATACTTTAGTTAGGCAAAATATAAACAAAACAGGCTGGGGAAATGATATTGCAGCTTATTCAAGTTCAACAACGAGTAGCTCTTCAGGACAAGGTGGATCAATGGCAAGATTTACTTTATTAAACGACCATTTATACACTGTTGGAACTATGGATTTGAGTTTATTTGATGTAAAGACACCAGCTAATCCAACATTTATAAAATCAATAAATTTAGGTTGGGGGGTAGAAACTATCTTTCCTTACGATAATAAATTATTCATCGGGACAAATACGGGCATGCACATTTTTAGCGCAGCTGATGCTGCAAATCCGGTAAAATTATCTACCTATAGCCATGTTTTTGCCTGCGACCCAGTTGTTGTACAAGGAAAATATGCTTTTGTAACGCTACGTACTGGCAATTTTTGCAGACAAGCCATTAATCAGCTAGAAGTAGTGGATATAGAAGACCCGACAAAACCAAAACAAGTTGCTGTTTTCCCGATGCAAAACCCACATGGTTTAAGTGTTAGTGGCAATAATTTATTTCTCTGTGAAGGCGATTATGGTATTAAAAGTTTTAACATCGCCAACAAAACTGAAATTGGAAAAAATATGTTACAGCACATAAATAATATAAAAAGCTATGATGTTATCGCCGGACCAAAATCCCTAATCGTTACTGGAGCAGATGGAGTTTATCAGTTTGCCTACTTTAACCCGGTTAACATGAGACAATTAAGTTTAATCAGAGTTGATAAAATAGCAAGTTTATAAATAATTTAAATAGAGCGTTTCTATTTCATAGTATTTCTCACAATAATATAAACTATTCCTATATTTAACACGTAAATACCATTCTATTCAATTAGAATGGTATTTTTGTTTTCAACATGAGCAACACTAGAGAAAAATCATCACTTACCAAAGCTATCGGGCAGCGCAGTACAACACTTGAGGCAGAAATGTCTTTCTTCGATCACCTTGATGTATTGCGTAAGCATTTAATCAGAGCCGTTATTGCAATTGCCGTATTTACAGGTATTGCTTTTTATTTCAATGAAGAAATTCTTGACAAAGTAATTTTCGGCCCTAAAAAACCTGATTTCTGGACATATAGAATGATGTGTAAATTGGTAGATATGTTTCCATCTCTTGGAAAAGATATGTGTATCACCAAAATAAATGGCGAAATCATCAACACAGAAATGGCAGGGCAATTTAATTTGCAGCTAAATGTTTGTGTAATGTGCGGTATTGTTGTTGGTTTCCCATATTTACTTTGGGAAATTTGGAGATTTATTAAGCCAGCGCTTCACGAAAATGAAAGAAAGTCGGCAAGTGGCTTTGTATTTTTTGCATCAGTACTATTTATTATCGGTATTCTATTTGGATATTTCATTGTTTGTCCATTATCAGTAAATTTCTTAACAGGGTATACTGTAAGTGAGGAAATTAAAAACACTTTCACTGTCGATTCTTACCTATCTTCTGTTGCTACATTAACACTAGGAACTGGTATTATCTTCGAATTGCCAATCATCATATTTATCTTATCGAAACTCGGATTAATGACTCCGAAACTAATGCGTTCGAGCAGAAGGTATGCTGCTGTAATTATCTTAATCATTTCAGCAATTGTTACACCAACGCCAGATATTATGACGATGTTGATCGTAGCAACTCCACTATTCTTACTTTACGAATTAAGTATTTTTGTTTCGGCATTTATCGAAAGAAAGAAGAAAAAGGCAGATGCAGCATTCTATGCTAACTAACAAAAACATTACGAATACATTTCACAATTCTCTATAAATTTGGCCATGTCTGATACGAAAATCAAAATTGCTATTGGCGCCGACCACGCTGGTTTTGAATATAAAGAAATCTTAAAAACTTATCTTGCAGATTATGAGGTTGAGGATTTTGGTACACATTCTTTAGATTCAGTCGATTACCCTGATTTTGCGCATCCAGTAGCTTCTGCTGTAGAAAGTGGAGCATTTACTTATGGTATTTTATTATGTGGCTCTGCGAATGGAGTTGCAATAACAGCTAATAAACATCAAGGCATACGTGCCGGATTATGCTGGGAAAACGAAGTCGCTTCTTTAGTTAGGAAACATAACAATGCGAACGTTTTATGCATTCCGGCAAGATTTGTATCAGAAGAACTTGCTAAAGAAATTACTTCAACCTTTTTAAATACTGAATTTGAAGGAGGTCGTCATCAAAACAGGGTTGATAAAGTATCCTGTTAAATTCTATTACAACTAACTTTTATTAAAAAATGAATAAAAAATTTTTAACCCTTAGCCTGGCATCACTATTAAGTATTGCATGCTATGCTCAAGTAAAGGAGCTTAAAAAAAACAAAGATGCAGTAACGTTTAGTAAGGCAATTAACCCTACAAATGCTTATAAACATCTTTCTATTTTAGCTTCTGATGAATTTGAAGGCAGAGAAACCGGAAAAAAAGGTGCTTGGATGGCTGCGGACTATATTAGCGATTATTTTAAATCGATTGGCTTAAAAGGTCCGGTTGATGGAAGTTACTTTCAAAAAATAGACTTAGCAAATTATTCTATAACTCAAAGTTCTTTAACAATTAACGGACAGCCGAAACAACTTTACACCGATTACCTGATTACAAGCAATGCTGTTGGTTTAAACGGTTTTACTTTTAGTGCTGATGATTTAGTTTTTGCAGGTTATGGAGTAAACAAGGATGGTTATAACGATTTCGAAGGCTTAAACCTTGAAGGAAAAGTTGTTGTAATTTTTGGAAATGGAGACCCAACCGCTAAACCTGAAGATAAGCAAGATAGAAGAGCAATGATGATGGCAAGAGCCAGAAAAGTTACTTTTATAACAAAGGCTAATGCAAAGGCTGTAATCATCATCGATCCTTCTTTAGATAACAGAGCAGAGCAACTTAAAGCTATTTATGGCGAAGGCCAGCCGGTTATGAAATCTCCGGAAGTTGTTGAGCGCATGAAAAGCCAAAATCCTTTTACAACAATTAGTGTAAATACAGCAACTGCAAATGAAATTTTAAAAGCGGCAAATACATCAGTAGAAGCGATTCAAAAAAAGATAGCTGACACAAAAAAACCAGCTTCTCAAATTTTAAACGTTGCTGTTTCTGCTAGTGCAACAAAATCTGAAGTAGCGGTTAGAGCAGAAAATGTTTTAGGTTTCTTAGAAGGTTCTGACCCTAAATTGAAAAAAGAAGTTTTGGTTTTAACAGGACACTATGACCATATTGGTTTAGTTGCCGACCCAAATGCAAAAGACAAAGTTAATAATGGTGCAGATGATGATGGTTCTGGAACAACAGGTGTTTTATTAATGGCAAAAGCATTTACTGATGCTAAAAAAGCAGGTAAAGGGCCTAAACGTAGCATTTTATTTATGACTGTTGTTGGCGAAGAAAAAGGACTTTGGGGTTCAGATTGGTATTCATCACATCCGGTATTTCCAGTTGAAAACACGATCGCAAACTTAAATACTGATATGATTGGTCGTATCGGTGAGGAATATCTTGGCAAGCCAGATTCAGCTAATTACATATACTCTATTGGTTCAAATATGCTAAGCAGTGAACTAGGAAAATTAAGTGAGCAGGTAAATGCAACTTATACTAAAATGAAGTTGGATTATAAATATGATGACCCTCAAGATACTCAAAGAATTTACTATCGTTCAGATCACTACAATTTTGCAAAATTAGGTATTCCTATTGTTTTCTATTATGATGGAATGTTGGAGCAAGATTATCACCAACCTGGAGACGAAGTGAGCAAAATCAACTTCCCTCTTTTATCAAAAAGAGCACAATTAACTTACTTTACGGCTTGGGAATTAGCCAACCAACTTAAACGTCCTGCTGTAGATAGAGACGGAAAAGGAAATCCAAAGAAGTAATCAGCAATTTATAAAAAAAGCCCCGACATTTCAATCGGGGCTTTTTTATGCACATTACTTTTCGTGCCTGCTTAAATTCTTATCTTTGAATTATGATGAAAACTGCCGAGGAATTTTTAGAGAAGTCTGATGAGAAAGCTTTCGATTTACCGCATCGTAAAACCATAAATTATAATATTGGCAAATACAATACGGCTGTTGAGCGTGGCTTATCAAAATTCGAAAATCTCGAAGCATCAAAAAAGAAAGCACATGTTATAAAGTGGCGTGTGATGGAAAATTTAGATAAGTTCTTGCCAGAATTTGAATCTAATTTTCAGCGAAGGGGTGGTAAGGTTATTTGGGCAAATGATGCAGCGGAAGCGCAACAGGAAATCCTTAATATCATTAAAAGGAACAACGGTAAAACGGTTATCAAATCTAAATCGATGACTACCGAAGAAATTCATTTAAATGATTTTCTGGAAAGCAATCAAATCGAATCTTTAGAAAGTGATTTAGGCGAATACATTGTTCAGCTACTTGGCCAAGCGCCTTATCACATCGTTACGCCTGCAATGCACTTAAGTGCAACTGATATTGCAAAGCTGTTTCATGATAAATTCGGAACACCGATTGATGCCACTCCTCCACAGCTGGTACAAAAAGCAAGAGAATTACTGCGTGATAAATATTTGAATGCAGACATCGGCATTAGCGGAGGGAATTTCTTAATTGCTGATACTGGAAGTATTGCCATTACTGAAAATGAAGGAAATGCACGACTGAGTACCACATTTCCGAAAATCCACATCGCAATTGTCGGGATTGAAAAAATTATTCCATCAATGGCTGATTTAGATTTGTTCTGGCCATTACTGGCATCCCATGGAACTGGTCAAAATTTAACGGTTTACAATACCATTCTGAGCGGACCTCGCCAACCAAATGAAACCGATGGACCAGAAGAAATGTATGTTATCCTTTTAGATAACGGAAGAACAAATTTACTGGCTCAAAAAGACCAGCGACAAGGTTTATATTGCATCCGTTGTGGTGCATGTTTAAATGCTTGTCCTGTTTACAAAAATATTGGTGGGCATACTTATAACACAACTTACAGTGGCCCTATTGGTTCAGTAATTACACCGCATTTAAAAGGCATGGAAGAGTTTAAACACTTAAGTTATGCTTCGAGTTTGTGCGGAAAATGTTCTGAAGTTTGCCCTGTAAAAATCGATATTCATAAAATGTTATTGCTTAATCGCAGAGATGCTGCAACCACACATGAAAATGGCAAAGTAGAAGAAATGGGTTGGAGCATGTTTAACCGAATGATGCAGAAACGTAAATGGATGGATTTCTTCGGCGGAAAATTCAAGAACTTTATGCTCAAAACGTTTTTCAAAAAAAGCTGGGGGAAATATAGAGAAATGCCAAAAGTTGCCGATAAATCATTCTCAAAACAATTTGAAGAAATGAAGAAGCAGAAGGAATCTTAAAACAAACAACTAACCAAATATGCAATTTAACCGCGGCAACAAAGACGACTCATTCCTACTAAATTTATATAAAAAATTGCTTTACCCTCGAATGATTGAGGATAAAATGCTCAAACTTTTGCGCCAGGGAAGAATTGGTAAATGGTTTTCGGGTATCGGGCAAGAAGCCATCGCAGTCGGCTCTACATTAGCCATGCAAAGCGATGAGTACATTTTGCCAATGCACCGCAATTTGGGCGTTTTTACCACCAGAGATATTCCGTTAAAGAAATTGATGGCACAATGGCAGGGCAAAGCTACAGGTTTTACCAAAGGCCGCGACCGCTCATTTCATTTTGGTACGCAAGATTATAAAATTATTGGGATGATTTCTCATCTCGGTCCGCAAATGGCATTAGCCGATGGTATTGCTTTGGCCGATGTTTTAGCTGAAAAACAAAAAGCAACGCTCGTTTACACAGGTGAAGGCGCTACCAGCGAAGGCGATTTTCATGAAGCGGTTAATGTTGCCGCTGTTTGGAATTTACCTGTAATTTTTCTAATCGAAAATAATGGCTACGGTTTATCAACACCAAAATCAGAACAATTTAGGTGCAAAAATCTAGTAGATAGAGCCATTGGATACGGCATAGAGGGAAGGCAAATTGATGGGAATAATATTCTTGAAGTTTACGATGCCATTAATCAACTGGCAAATGAAATTCGCAAAGACCCACGGCCAATTTTACTGGAATGCTTAACTTTTCGAATGCGTGGGCACGAAGAGGCATCGGGAACTAAGTATGTTCCTCAAGAATTATTTGAGGAGTGGGAAAAGAAAGACCCCTTAAGCAATTATGAAAATTACCTGATTGAGCAGGGAATTCTAACAGCCGGTTCAATCATCGATATTAGAGCAGGAATCAAAAAAGATATTGAATTAGAAGTTGAAGAAGCATTTGAAGAACCCGAACCAGAAGTGAGTTCAACTCAAGAGGAAAGCGATATGTATTTCCCTTATGAGCAAAAGGTAATCGAACCAAATCAATCATCAACCGAAAAAAGATATTTAGATGCGATAACGGATGCTTTGGATTTGGCAATGCAGAAATATCCAAACCTGGTTTTAATGGGACAGGATATTGCTGATTATGGCGGTGCGTTTAAAATTACCGACGGCTTTACTGCTAAATACGGTAAAGGCAGAGTTCGCAATACACCAATTTGCGAATCGGCAATTGTTGGCGCTGGCTTAGGCTTATCGATAAACGGATACAAAGCTGTTGTAGAAATGCAGTTTGCAGATTTTGTAACCGTTGGTTTTAACCAGATTGTAAATAATCTAGCTAAAACGCATTATCGTTGGGGCGAAAAAGCCGACGTTGTGGTTCGTATGCCTACTGGTGCGGGTACTGGTGCTGGTCCTTTCCATTCGCAAAGTAACGAGGCTTGGTTTACCAAAACGCCAGGATTGAAAATCGTTTATCCAGCTTTTCCGCAGGATGCAAAAGGTTTACTTTTGGCAGCCATTGAAGACCCAAATCCAGTACTTTATTTCGAACATAAATATTTATACAGAAGTTTAATTTCGCCAATTCCTGAGGGTTATTACACCACCGAAATTGGCAAAGCGGTTACGCTGAGAACAGGAAGTAAATTTGCTATTATCACTTACGGACTAGGCGTTCATTGGGCATTGGATTACCTGAAAAACAATCCTGAAAGTGATGCCATATTAATTGATTTGCGAACCTTGCAGCCTTGGGACAAAGAATCGGTTCGTGAAGCTGTAAAAGCAACTGGCAGAGTTTTAATCTTACATGAAGATACATTGACCAATGGTTTTGGCTCCGAAATTTCTGCGTGGATTGGAGAACATTGTTTCCAATATTTAGATGCGCCTGTATTGCGTTGTGCCAGTTTGGATACTGCAATCCCAATGAATAAAGCATTAGAAGACGAGTTTCTGGCTAAGGCAAGGTTGGCAGATACGGTTGAAAAATTATTAAAATATTAAATCATTTTGCCACGGAAGCACTGAAATCAAGGAAGTTATAGTTTTAATTCCGTGTCAATCTGTGTTTCCGTGGCTAATTCATTATAAATTACAATGAGCAATTTTAAAATCCAAGGAAACATAGTTGATATTACAAAGCGAAACATTTTCTTTGGCGAGGTTGAGGTAGCAGGTGGAAAAATTAAATCCATCGATAAAATTTCTGAAGCTAAAAGTGATACTCATTTTATCCTTCCCGGATTTATCGATAGTCATGTTCATATTGAAAGCAGCATGCTCATTCCGAGCGAATTTGCAAGGTTGGCTGTGGTGCATGGAACCGTTGCAACCATCAGCGACCCGCACGAAATTGCCAATGTTTGCGGCATGGAGGGTGTCGAATTTATGATTGAAAACGGGAATACTGTTCCGTTTAAATTCAATTTTGGAGCGCCAAGTTGCGTTCCTGCTACAATTTTTGAAACTGCAGGTGCTGAATTAAATCACGACGAAGTTAGAGCGCTTTTAGAACGCCCTGAAATAAAATACTTAAGTGAAATGATGAATTTCCCTGGTGTGCTTTATAAAGATGAGGAAGTTTTAAAAAAGATTGCAGCAGCACATGAACTGGGCAAACCAGTTGATGGTCACGCACCAGGTTTACGCGGCGATGCAGTGCAACAATACATTGATTCAGGTATTTCTACTGACCATGAGTGTTTTACTGCCGAAGAAGCTTTAGACAAATTGCAACGTGGAATGAAAATCTTAATCCGCGAAGGAAGTGCTGCTAAAAATTTTGAGGCTTTAATTGATTTATTAAACGATTGGCCAGAAATGATGATGTTTTGCAGTGATGATAAACATCCAGATAGTTTAGTAGAAAGTCATATTAACGAACTTTGTGCAAGAGCTGTGGCTAAAGGAATTGATATTTTTAACGTTTTACAAGCGACTTGCATCAACCCAATTCTTCATTATAAACTAGATGTTGGCGCATTACAAATCGGCGACTATGCAGATTTTATTGTCGCTGAAGATTTAGTGAGTTTCAAAATAAAGCAAACCTACATTGATGGGGTTTTACTTTCAGAAAATGGCAAAACGGTTGGCGATTGGATAAAAAATAATGCAGAAAAAGAATCTGTTAACCATTTTGATTGCAGTTTAAAAAAGGTTGAAGACTTTGTTTATCCATTTCAAAACCAACAGGAAATTCCTGTTATTGAAGCTTTGGATGGGCAACTGATTACCAATAAATTGTTTTTTACACCAAAGGTTGAGGACGGAAATGTGATTAGTGATTTAGAAAACGATGTATTGAAAATGGTGGTTGTAAACCGTTATCACGATGCGCCAATTGCCGTTTCTTTTGTAAAGAATTTCGGCATGAAACATGGCGCAATTGCATCAAGTGTTGCGCATGATAGTCATAATATTATTGCGGTTGGCGTTGATGATAAAAGCATTTGCGAAGCCGTGAATCTGGTAATCAAAGAAACCGGAGGCGTGGTAGCTTTAGGCAAGGGGAAAGAAGAAGTTTTACCGCTGCCTGTAGCTGGTTTAATGAGCAATCATAATGGTTATGAAGTTGCCGAACGTTATACTTCAATCGATAAGTTTGCTAAAGATTTAGGTTCTACCTTAATTGCTCCTTTTATGACGCTTTCTTTTATGGCTTTACTGGTTATCCCTCATTTAAAATTGAGCGATAAAGGTTTGTTTGATGGAGATAGCTTTAGTTTTTTGGTTGATTAGTTTTTTGTTTTTTGGGAGAAAGGCGCCCTACAGCCGTTGCTACATTACTAACGCATTAAGATTGCTTCGTGCCTCACAGTGACGGCCCCCTTAAAATGTAATATTATTTTTTTTCTGCTTGTCATCCTGAGCATATCGAAGGACTTTTTAAATCTGAATCAAGGCGTTTCGACAAGCTCAACGTGACAATGTATTATAAACAACTAAACTACAAAAACCTCCGCCAGCGGATTAAAAAGATAAATTCTTTTATCATCCAAGCAAACACAACGGTAACGTTTTCTAATGCGTTCGCCTTTGGTAAAACGGCGGCCATCTTTTATTTTGAATATAGTATTTACAGGCAGTTGTTCTAAATGTAAAGTTTCGGTTTTATCAGAATCGTACTTTTTTAAGGCTCTTGATAAATGCAAATCTGAACAGCTGGATGCCGCAGGATTAGACATATAATTGTCGATGGCTTTGTGAATATCATCTGGAAAAATATTCATTTCAAAAAAAGGAATCATCATCCGTTGGAAGTTTTTCTTCCACTCTCCGCCATGCGGTTTTACTTTGTTTTTGAAATCGTTCCAGGTTAAAAGGTGTGCAAATTCATGCACCGTAGTAACCAGAAAAGCGTAATGATTAAGATTAAAATTTACAGAAATTCGATGTCCTTTATCGCGGTAGGGATGGCGGTAATCGCCCAGTTTGGTAGAACGGGTTTTCGCGATTTTAAATTCGCACTGAAAATAATCTATCCACTTTGCAATTAGCGGCGCAGCCTCGGCAGGCATGTATTGCGCTAAAAGGTTAACTTTCTCCACGATGGCTAAGATAAGAATTTGATAAATATTTTAACCACAAAGGGCACTAAGTTTTACTTATATGAAACATTGCTTTAAACACGCAGCATTTCCGTCCCGTCATTGCGAGGCACGAAGCAATCTTAATGCGATAACTATAAAAACCCATAGTAGTAAGATTGCTTCGTGCCTCGCAATGACGACAATATCTAAAACTACTCCTCCGATGGAAACAAAGACGCTAACACCAACTTAATCTCTCCGAAAGAATAATCCTTACCCAAAAAATCACGAATCGCTGCCATCGATTTTGTTTTCTGGCTTTCCACCGCATCCGAAATATTTCGGATTTTATTGGGCTTAACCAATTTGCTCACATCAATTTGCTGTGTAGAAACGTAATAAGCTAAATGCCCTTCAATGGTGGTAACAGAAAAACCTCGCTCTTTTGCAATTTCAGCTAAGCTCTTTCCCTGTTCGTAAAGCTCAAAACTGACCAATTTAGTATCAACCTTTGGTTCCTTTTTCTTCTTCTCAACTGCCGATTTCACTTTCAAAACCTGACCTTTTAGCTGGATTGCTTTTTGTAATTGTTCATTACGTTCTGAAGTATTTAATAAAGCATCAGTATCCGCTTTGCTAAATTCTTTACCATCAATCATGGCTCTTAGTAAAGCTTTGCTTTTGTGCATTTTTTTAAGTTGCTCATAAACCAAAATCTCCAGCTCCAGCAATTCTGTTAAGTAAGTTTTAATTCCTTTTTCTTCCTTAACTGTTTCTATTTGAGCCAAAAGCTTGTCAGAAACTTCCTTAACTAATGGATTGAAATATTTTAAGGCAGCATCTACCCGTTTTGAAACATTAAATAAAGTGTGCTCAGTTTGTTGTGCGAAAAGATTTTTAAGCTGGTTTACAAATGAATCAGCCGTTGCCGTAATTTTCTGGAAATCCTTATAGAGGTCCATTGTCCAGCCATCATATCTTTGCTTGGTAGATTTTGCCTCACTTTTATCGAAGGTTTCTACATGTTCTTTCATGTAATATCTTACAACATTCAAATCAAATGCTGCTAGTAGATAAGTTCTGATGAAATCATAACTTTCCAAACTGATTTGTTGGGTTAAAACATCAGTTGGTTGTTTTGTGCTTGAGAAATAATGAATATTTTGGTCTTGCTGCAAACCAGTTTCACGCAAGTGCGAAGTTAAAACCAAACCTTTTAACGAGCGTAAACGCGAAAGCGCAACGTAAGCCTGCCCTGGTGCAAATGCATCGCCGATATCAATAATTGCTTTATCAAAAGTTAAACCCTGACTTTTGTGCACCGTAATTGCCCAAGCTAATTTTATCGGGTACTGAACAAACGAACCTGCAACATTTTCTGCAATTTCATTGGTGGCCTCATTCAATTTATATTTTACATTCTCCCAGGTGTAGGGCGAAACGGAAATCACGGTTCGTTCCTCAGGAAGTTCGATTTCGATTACATCTTTTTCAATGTGATGCACAACACCGATTTTTCCGTTATAATAACGTTTTTCGGCAGTCATATCATTTTTGATAAACATAACCTGCGCCCCAACTTTAAGCTCTAAACTTTTTTCATTTGGATAGGCATACTCATTAAATTCTCCAGTAACCTTAGCATCAAAAAAGTACGATTTAGTCTTTAGTTGCGTTAACCGTTCCCGATTTATCGTATCCGCTTTATTGTTGTGGGTAGTTAAAGTGATGTAATTTTCATCAGCCGAAGGCCTAAAATCTTGCTTAAAATGTTGCTTTAATAAAATTGTATCTTCAGGTGTAATTTTATTATTTCTTAAATTATTCAGCAAGTCAATAAATACGGCATCATCCTGACGGTAAATTTTATCCAACTCAATATAAATCGGCGGGTTGTTTTGCAAAGCCAAAGCATCGAAGAAATAAATGCTTTTGTAAAAGCCAGCCATAACCCGCCATTCATCGTTTTTTACCACTGGCGGCAACTGGTGCAAATCGCCAATAAACAATAGCTGAACGCCTCCAAAAGGCACATTTCTATTTCTGCGGATGTAACGTAGCGAAAAATCAATCGCATCGAGCATATCCGCCCGAAGCATACTCACTTCATCAATAACCAGCAATTCAAGCTCCTGAATCAGCCGTCTTTTATTGCCCTGCATATTCAAATGCTTCACAATTGTACGCGGCGTATTAAAGTTGAAATTAATATTCTGGTTCATGATGCTACTGGCTGCATCGGGAAAAAAAGCGCCAAAAGGCAACTGAAAAAGAGAGTGAATAGTGACACCCGATGCATTGATTGCCGCAATACCAGTTGGCGCACAAATCATCGCTTTTTTATGCGTAAGCTGAATTAACTTGCGCAAAAAAGTAGTTTTACCCGTTCCAGCTTTTCCTGTTAAAAAAACATGTTTCGAGGTATAATTAACAAATTTTGCCGCTATTTCTGCGGCCATAGAAGTTTCTTCTAATTCTGGCATTGGCAATAAGGTTTCGGTTTGCTTTATTTGGCGGGATAATTAAAGCTAACAATTTTAGCACAAAAATAGGCATGATTTATAAGATTATTCAGCCATTAAGCAAAAATCGATTTTTTATTTTTTGGAAATGTACGTTCAGTTTTTTATCGGAGAAACCAGTCCTGCTGTCCGCTTTACTTCGTTACACTCCGTGCTCGCTGCCATCAGGTTTATGAACATGGGTTTGGTGCTTTTGGGCGAAAAAAACACCTCCAATGTTATAAACCTAAGAAAAGCCGCTGTTAGTCTGAGCTTGTCGAAGACATTTTTGATAGTCGAAAAACAAAAATATTTGTCTTTCGACAAGCTCAGAATGACAATATTTTTTGTTTTCTCCTTAAGTTAATGAGGTTGTTCAATTCCCCTTCATATTTTCAAGAAAGGGCAATGTGTGGTTAAATCTTCCCCAAGAATTTCTAAAGAAGTTATCTAAACCCGACAGTAATGGAAATACTTTTTAAGCACTAATGCAAAAGATTGCCACTTCGTTCCTCATCGCAATTACGAAGTGATGGACATGACAGAAGTTAAAAAGATTGGAATGAATGGCGGGGCGAACCCAAACCGAAGCACTACTGCGATTGCTTTTCAAAAAATATTTAGCCATTTGGTTTTCAATTAAACAGTTAAGCGTTAAAAACAGTTAACCAATTTTCTTATCTTTGCAGCCTGATGAAACAAAATTATTCAAATCTTATCGCAGTTAAATTCCTTTAACCAGGTTTCATCGCCATTTTTTACCCAAAATTTTATTATGCTTAACCCTGAAATAGAAAAACGTAAAACCTTTGCCATTATTAGTCACCCCGATGCGGGTAAAACCACGCTGACAGAAAAATTTCTGCTTTTTGGTGGTGCAATTAATACGGCTGGTGCGGTAAAACGTAACAAAGCAAACCAAAGCAATACTTCCGATTTTATGGAAATTGAGAAACAACGTGGTATCTCGGTAGCGACTTCGGTAATGGGTTTTGAATACAGCGGCAAGCGAATTAACATTTTGGATACGCCTGGTCACAAGGATTTTGCGGAAGATACTTATCGTACTTTATCGGCGGTTGATAGTGTGATTTTGGTGGTAGATTGTGTGAAAGGTGTGGAGGAACAGACCGAAAAACTGATGTCGGTTTGCCGTATGCGTAACACGCCTGTAATTATTTTCGTTAATAAAATGGACCGTGAGGGTAAAGAAGCTTACGATTTATTAGATGAAATTGAGGAAAAATTGAACATCAGTTTGTGCCCGCTTTCTTGGCCAATTGGACAGGGACATACTTTTAAGGGCGTTTATAGCATTTACAACAAACACCTGAATTTGTTCAATTCTGATAAAACCAAAGTGACCGATTCGGTTGTGGCGGCAAATGATTTGAACGACCCATCGCTCTTGAATTATTTGAAAGAGAACGAAATTAACACGTTGAAAGATGATGTTGAACTGGTTGATGGTATTTATGGTAAAATTGATAAGGACTTATACACTGAAGGTTTGGTTGCGCCAGTTTTCTTTGGTAGTGCGATTAACAACTTCGGGATTAAGGAGCTTTTAGATACGTTTATTGATATTGCGCCTAGTCCACGCCATCGCGAAGCCGAAGAACGCGATGTTTTGGTTGAAGAGAAAAATTTCAGCGGTTTCGTTTTTAAAATACACGCCAACTTAGACCCGAAACACCGCGATAGAATTGCTTTCTTGCGTATTTGTTCTGGCAAGTTTGAGCGTAATAAATTTTACTACCACACCCGTCAGGATAAGAAATTGAAATTCTCGAACCCGATGGATTTTATGGCTAACGAGAAGAGCATTGTTGAAGAAGCTTGGCCAGGCGATGTGGTTGGTTTATATGATAGTGGTAACTTTAAAATTGGCGATACTTTGACCGAAGGCGAAAAACTGCAATTTAAAGGTATCCCAAGTTTCTCTCCATCTATTTTTAAGGAAGTAGAAAACATGGACCCAATGCGTACCAAACAATTGGAAAAAGGTATCGAACAGTTAACAGATGAAGGCGTGGCGCAATTATTCGTGATGCAGCCTGGAAACAGGAAAGTAATCGGTGCGGTTGGAGAACTTCAGTTTGAGGTTATTAACTTCCGTTTGGAGCATGAATACGGCGCAAAATGTCGTTTCCGTACGTTGAGTTACACCCGCTCGAGTTGGGTAACATCAGCTGATAGAAAGAAATTAGAGGAGTTTGTAAAACGTAAACAGCAACACATTGGCTTCGATAAGGAAGCAAACCCCGTTTATTTATCGGATAGTGATTATATGATTAACTTAACCAAGCAGGATTATCCTGATATTGATTTCCACAAAACGAGCGAGTTTAAGAGTTAAAATATTGAACGATTAAATACGAAAAAACCCTCATCAAATAATTTTGATGAGGATTTTTTATTTTTATGCGAGCCAAGCTGCAAAGCCTTAGGTCAAATAAACCTGATTGAAGTGAAAATCCTTTTTGGTGCAGGTCTTCGACAAGCTCAGACTGACACATCACAAAAAGATTTAAACGAAAAGCAGGACTGAAATAACCCAAAAGCATTACAACTGCTTTCCAAAAAATCTTATTTCAACTTGCTTAACGCAGTTTTAATTCTTGGTAGCATATCTTTAATATCTTGCAAAGTACAAGCACCTACCGAAGCCCTGAACCATGGCATACTGTGCTCATTACCGAAAGCAGAGAATGGAACCAAAGCCGCACCAGCTTCTTTAATCAAGTAGAAATTTACATCTGCACTATCTTTTAAAAGCTGACCATCTTCAGTTGTTTTTCCGATGTAATCGATTTTAATGGTTAGGTAAATCGCACCCATTGGCTCAACTGCATCAACATTAAAACCTTCGCTTTTCAGCTCGTTAAAGCCATTATAAAGTGCGTTTAGGCTATCTTGAATTTGAGCTTTAAAACTGGTTAAAAATGTATCTACTTGTGCTTTATCATTAAAATAATTTGACATGGCAACTTGCTCGGCTTTTGGTGCCCAAGCGCCCATGTGACCAACTAAAGCTTTCATTCTGTTTACAATATCTTCTGGACCGAAACCCCAACCCACACGAACGCCAGTTGCAGCTAAACATTTCGAAGTACCATCAACAAAAATAGTAAATTCACGCATTGCAGGGCGAAGTGAAACTGGATTTACGTGTTCTTTTCCGAATGTTAAAAGCGAATAAATTTGGTCGTACATTAAATACAATGGTTTTTCATCAGCTCCGCGAGAGGCATTTTCTTCTAAAATTACATCGCAGATTTCTGCCAATGAATCTGCATCGAACATCGTTCCGGTTGGATTTAACGGAGAGCATAAAGCTAACATCGTTGCACCTTTTAAATGTGGTTTTAATTGCGCTGCAGTTGGCATAAAGTTATGTGCCGCATCTGTTTCTACCGCAATTGATTTAGCTGAAGTTAAGTGGCAATAATGGTTATTATTCCACGATGGTGCTGGAAAAACCACGGTATCACCTGGGTCGATTACCGCCAAATAAGCTGCGTAAATTAACGGACGAGAACCACCAGATACTAAAATACTGTTGGTGTTATATTCTAAACCAAATCTGTCTTTCAATAATTCAGAAACAGTTTCTCTTAATTGTAAAACACCATCAGCTGGCGGATAATTGGTTTGATTAGCATTATAGGCATCTACAATTCCAGCTTTTAATTCAGTTGGAATTGGGTAGATATTCGAATCGAAATCGCCAATAGTTAGGTTAGCGATTGATGCGCCTTTGCGCTTCATATCGTTAACTTCATTACCAATTTTTATAATTTCTGAGCCAATTAAAGCACTGGCTAACTTTGATACTTTCATATTTATTTTTTTTGTCACCTTTTATACGTCATTGCGAGGTACGAAGCAATCCTATGACTTAAAACAATTATAAAAAACAACAGCTTTAAGATTGCTTCGTGCCTCGCAATGACGACCTAACGAATTAAATCTTCTATTGCTTTATTCACTTTATCAAAACCAAATTGAGCTAAAACTGCCTGCATGGATGCAGCAATTTGTTCGTTGCAAAGGTTGCCGATGCTTCCCTCGTGTGTGTGATGTATTTGGCTTGATGGTGCAAAAGTACCATTTTCTATTTGTTCGCCAACAATTTTATAAGCTTCCCTAAATGGAACGCCTTGCAAAGCCAAATCATTAACCACTTCTACACTAAACAGATAATCGTATTTTTTATCTTTTAGAATATCGTCTTTAATGGTGATGTTCTGAAACATGAAAGTCGCAATTTCCAGACATTCGTTCAGCGAAGTAATTGCAGGAAAAAGATTTTCTTTAAGCAATTGTAAATCGCGATGATAACCCGATGGAAGATTGGTAATCATCATCGAAATTTCGTTGGGCAAAGCCTGAATTTTATTGCAGCGAGAACGAATCAATTCAAAAACATCAGGATTCTTTTTGTGTGGCATAATGCTCGAACCTGTTGTGAGTTCTGGCGGAAAACTGATAAAGCTAAAATTCTGGTTGATGAACAAACAAACATCCATCGCCATTTTAGCTAAAGTTGCCGCCACCGCACTCATCGCCTGCGCTAAAATTCTTTCGGTTTTACCACGACCCATTTGCGCATAAACCACATTGTAATTTAAGCTTTCGAAACCCAATAAATTGGTGGTTAATGTTCTGTTTAAGGGGAATGAGGAACCATAACCCGCAGCAGAACCTAAGGGATTTTTGTTTGTGATTTTCCATGCGGCAAGCATCAGTTCCATGTCATCGGCCAGGCTTTCGGCATAAGCACCAAACCACAAACCAAAAGATGATGGCATGGCAATCTGCAAATGCGTATAACCCGGCATCAATTTATCTTTGTGCGTACTGCTTAGTTCGATTAACTGATTAAACAAAGTTGATGTTTGGCCAACCATATCTTCAATGCAAGCACGAAAAAACAGTTTCAAATCAACCAAAACCTGGTCGTTACGCGAGCGACCACTGTGAATCTTTTTACCTGCTTCGCCTATGCGTTGTGTCAATAACCACTCTACCTGAGAGTGAACATCTTCAACCGTATCTTCGATTGTGAAGTTTCCAACCTCAATTTCAGCATAAATATTTTTAAGCTCTTTTTGAATTGTTTTCAATTCATCTGCAGTAAGCAAATTAATGGTTTCTAACATTTGTGTATGAGCCAACGAACCCAAAACATCAAACTTTGCCATTTGTAAATCCAGTTCACGGTCTTTTCCAACCGTAAAGCTTTCTACAAACTTATTTACATCTATATTTTTTTGCCAAATCTTCATATCTGAACTTCGTCATTGCGAGGCACGAAGCAATCCTCTTTGTGTATAATTAAAAATATCTTACGATTCCTCAGCATTAAGATTGCTTCGTGCCTCGCAATGACGGATTTATTGTATCACTGGCTTCAACATATTTACATATCCCTCAACGCCTTCAGCTACCTCCCGAACATATAAAAATTCATCGGCCATATGCGAGCGACCAGAAAAACCTGGCCCACATTTTACCGATGGAATATCCAGTAACGCCTGGTCGGAAGTGGTAGGCGAACCATAAGTAGTTTTACCTAACGCTACACCAGCCTGAACAACCGGATGATTTTTATCGATTGATGATGGCTTCAAACGAATCGAACGTGGTGTAACATCACAATCTACATTCGCCCGAATAATTTCTAAAACCTCTTCGTTTGTGTAAGCATCTGTAACCCGAACATCAACCGTAAACGTACAATTTGCCGGCACTACGTTATGTTGCGAACCTGCATTGATAATCGTAACCGTCATTTTCAATGGCCCGAAAACTTCTGATACTTTAGGGAATTGATAATTTCTGAACCATTCAATGTCTCTCAGCGCCTTATAAATGGCATTTTCGCCTTCTTCCCTAGCTGCGTGACCGGCTTTACCATGAGATACACAATCTAAAACCAACAAACCTCGCTCTGCGATGGCTAAATGCATCTCCGTTGGTTCGCCAACAATTCCGAATTCTAATTCTCCCAAATCTGGCAAAACTAATTCTAAACCATTATTTCCGGAGATTTCTTCTTCCGCGGTTGCGGCCAAACAGATGTTATATTTTAAATTTTCTTGTTCGTAATAATATAAAAACGTTCCGATTAACGAAACCAGGCAACCACCGGCATCATTACTGCCCAAACCAAACAATTTATCTCCTTCAATGGCAGCATCGTATGGGTCGCGGGTGTAACCAGAGTTTGGTTTAACCGTATCGTGATGAGAATTTAAAAGCAATGTAGGCTTATTGGCATCGAAATGCTTGTTGTAAGCCCAAACATTGTTCATTTTGTGGTAGATTTTTACCCCTCGCTCCTCCAAAAACTGAGCAATTAAATTCGCCGTTCTGTCTTCTTCTTTACTAAAAGACTGAATGCGAATTAGCTGTCGCAATAAATCCAGACTTTCCTTTTGTATATTTTCTAACAACATAATATCGAGTAGTTAGTATCAAGTATCAAGATATAGAACCTAAACCCTACACCCTTAACCATCCACCTTTAAGCTTCTTTTACGTATAAATTCCCCGCCTTTAAAGCCGATAATTTAATACCTTTTATTAATGATGAACTAAAGCCATTGTGTTCCATTTCGTTTAAACCGGCAATGGTGCAACCTTTCGGCGAAGTTACCTTATCTATTTCTGATTCTGGATGTGTGCCGTGTAATAAAAGTAAATCAGCTGCTCCTTTGGCCGTTTGAACAGCCATTTTAAGTGCTTCATCGGCATGGAATCCAATTTCTACACCCCCTTGCGATGCTGCTCTGATTGCCCTCAAAAAGAATGCAATACCACAAGCACAAAGTGCCGTAGCAGAAGTCATTAAATCTTCATTTATCTTGACTACAGAACCAACCGTTTCAAACATCTTAGTCACCTCAGCAATATTTTCTGCCGATGCATTATCGCTCGCCATACATGTCATCGATTGCCCAATGGCGATTGCTGTATTTGGCATAACGCGAATTACTTCCACATCATCGCCCAATTTCTCACGAACCGCAGCGCAACTTACACCCGAAATCACAGAAATTACCAAATGTTTAGCAGCAACTATCGAAGCATTAATTTCATCCAAAACCGTATTTAATTGTTGTGGCAAAACAGCGAGAATTACAACATCAGCATCAGCAACCGCTTGTTTATTGTTATTGCTCACCACAAATCCAGCCTCGGCGAAAGATTTTAAATGGTCGATATTTCTACGGGTTAACGTAATGTCGGCAGCCTTTGCAAAATCGGCTTTCACCAAACCTTTTGCTAAAGATAAACCGATGTTTCCGCTACCGATGATGGCTATTTTTTTATTCATTTGATTACACAGATTTTGGTGATTTCACCGATTTTAATTAATCTAAAATTTATTTGAAAAGCAGTCGGTAATACTATTAATGTCAGTCCTGCTATTCACTTCAATCTTTTTTAAAACTTGTCAATGCGCCCCAACATCGTCATTGCGAGGAGGAACGACGTGGCAATCTTTATGGTTTGTTCTGCTAAAAAAGTATTTCCGTTTCTATCAGGTTTAAATTACTCTCGTTATTACTAGAAACGAAGTGAACTCTCCCACCAAACTGTTAAAAGGAGATTGCTTCGTGCCTCGCAATGACGGAAAGTTTAAATAATTGCGTTATACCTACCCTCCATGCAAAGTCCCCTTTAGGGGATTTAGGGGTTCATCTTCGTCCCGAAAGTACCTTCAGCTAGTTCCGACAATTCATCGGCTTTGCCAATATAAACTGCCGAAACACCTTTCCTTATCGCCTCAAAAGCATTGTGTAACTTCGGAATCATTCCACCTTGAACTGTTCCATCAGCCTTTAAACCTTCAAATTCGTTAGCTTTAATTTCTCTCACTACCGAATCATCATCATTCACATCTTTCAGCACTCCTTTTTTCTCAAAGCAATATACCAATCGAGTTTCATATAATGCTGACATGGCTACCGCAACTGATGATGCAATTGTATCAGCATTGGTATTTAACAATTGTGTATCACCATCATGCGTAATCGCACACAAAACAGGAACTAACCCGGCTTTAAGCAAACTATCCAACATCGTTGAGGAAACAGAATTTTCATCTAAATCGCCCACAAAACCATAATCAATTTCTTTAACTGGGCGTTTTCTAGCTTTAATAATATTTCCATCGGCACCCGTTAAACCAATGGCATTACTGCCTTTAGCTTGTAATTGGGCAACCATATTCTTATTAATCAAGCCGGCGTAAACCATCGTTACAATCCTCAAGGTTTCGATATCAGTAATTCTTCTACCTTCAACCATTTTGGCCTCAATACCTAAGCTTTCGCCAAGTTCGGTTGCGATTTTGCCACCGCCATGAACCAGAATTTTATCGCCAGGCAATGCTGTAAAATCCAACAAGAACTGATGCAAATTCGCAGAGTTATCGATTACGTTTCCGCCGATTTTTATGATTGTAAGTTGTTTCATATTTTGAGTTTTTCGTCATTGCGAGGCACGAAGCAATCTCTATCGTAAATAGATTGCTTCGTGCCTCGCAATGACGAGTGTACTATTTCAATTCCTCCAACATCGATTTTATTACCGCTTGTGCTGCCCACAAACGATTTCCAGCTTCGTGTATTACCAATGAATTCGGTCCATCTAAAATTTCAGAAGATAATTCCAAATCTCTGCGAACTGGCAAACAGTGCATTACTTTGGCATCGTTTGTAAATTTCAGCTTTTCGTTGTTCATCATCCAACCATCTGGATAAGTTAAAACCTTACCGTACTCTTTATAGCTGCTCCAGTTTTTTACATACACATAATCAGCGCCAGCCAAAGCTTCCTCTATATTATATTGAATATCCGCCCCTGGTGTAAATTCTTCTGCCAATTCATAACCTTCGGGCTGAGCGATAGTAAAATCAATCATTCCTTCCGCTTGTGCTTTACACATCCATTCGGCAAAAGAATTCGGAACCGCTTGTGGTAAAGCTTTAACGTGTGGCGCCCAAGCTAAAACAACCTTTGGTTTTCTGCCATCAGTTTGTTTCGTCCATGTTTCGTGAATGGTAATAATATCGGCAAAACTCTGAAGCGGGTGGCGGGTTGCACTTTCCAAACTCACTACTGGAACAGCGCAATATTTCACAAATTTGTTAAAGAAATCTTCGCTATAATCTTCCTCACGATTGTTCAATTTCGGGAAAGAACGCAATCCCAAAATATCGCAATATTGACCCATTACAGCTGCAGCTTCGCGAATATGCTCTACAGTAGAACCATTCATGACAACACCATCCTGAGTTTCTAATGCCCAACCCTCTTTATCCAGATTCATCACCATTACATTCATGCCCAAATTTAAGGCAGCTTTTTGAGTGCTTAAACGGGTACGCAAACTTGGGTTCATGAAAACCAAACCTAAGGTTTTGTTTTTACCCAAACTTTGGTGTGCATAAGGATTCGCCTTTAATTCAAGCGCATCTTTTACAAATTGTTTGATGCTTGGAACATCGTGTACGGAAGTGAAAAGTTTCATTTTTTTTAAGCTTAAAGGTTTGAGGTATAGGGCTTAAGGTTCCCTGCACCACATCTTAAAAATTTTAACAGAAGTTAGCGCTCACTAACTTCATATTTACCGTCATTGCGAGGCACGAAGCAATCTTACAATGATGGGTTAGCTTTTCTAACGCATTAAGATTGCTTCGTGCCTCGCAATGACGACTGGTTTATTTTACCAACTCACCAAAGGCTGCCAAAAACTCATCAGCATGTGCTTTAGTTAAATTTAACGCTGGCAATAAACGGATTACGTTTGGCTTGGCCTCACCAGTGAAGATAAAATGTTTAAATAATAGTTCCTTTTTAACATGAGCCAATTCTTCAGGCAACTCAATTCCAATCATTAAGCCACGACCGCGAACTTCAACAACTTGCTTGAATTTTTTCAATTCGGCGATTAAGTAATTACCGATTTCTTCAGCATTTTTTAATAAGTTTTCTTTTTCAATCACTTCTAAAACAGCCAAAGCTGCAGCGCAAGCCAAATGGTTACCCCCGAAAGTTGTACCTAATTCGCCATGCCAAGGCTTAAATTTTGGCGCAATCGAAATTCCTGCTACAGGAAATCCGTTACCCATTCCTTTCGCCATGGTATACACATCTGCCTCAACACCCGAATAATCGTGTGAGTAAAACAAACCAGTTCTACCATAACCACATTGAACTGAATCGGCGATGTAAACCGCGTTGTATTCATCACAAAGTGAACGGATTTTTTGCAAGAAACTTTTCGAAGCTTCCTTAATTCCGCCAACACCTTGAATGCCTTCGATAATTACAGCCGAAATTTCATCGCCCTGCGATTTAAAAGTTTCTTGTAAAGCTACTTCATTATTAAAAGGTAAGAAGATTACATTTTCAGTTTGATTAACTGGCGCTACAATTTTAGGATTATCGGTTACCGCAACCGCTAAAGAGGTACGACCATGGAAAGCACCACTAAAAGCAATAACTTTCTTTCTTCCATTATAAAATGAAGCCAGTTTTAAAGCATTTTCGTTTGCTTCTGCGCCAGAGTTCACTAAAAACAATTGGTAATCTTTCTTACCAGAAACCTGCCCTAATTTCTCTGCAAGCTGAACCTGCAAAGGCATTTTAACCGAGTTTGAGTAAAAACCAACCTTGTTTAATTGGTCAGTTAAACGACTTACATAATGAGGATTGGTATGTCCAATCGAAATCACTGCGTGACCGCCATATAAGTCTAAATATTTTTGTTCGTTAGCATCCCAAACATTGCTGCCAGATGCTTTCGTAATTTCTATATCGTTAAGAGGATAAACGTCGAATAAGTTCATATTTTGTGAGCTTAAAGACTAAAGCTAAAGGCTTAAAGCTTCCTGCAAATTTTATACAGGTTGCTAGCCTAGGTCTAGTCTATTAAATATTTAATTAACACGTCAGCAATTTATTATGCTTTGAGCTTTCCGCTTTAAGCTTAAATTAAAAGTTAGCAGCTTTTAAGCGCAAACCACTATTTTCTTCCAAACCAAACATTAAGTTCATATTCTGAACCGCTTGTCCGCTGGCACCTTTTAACAGGTTATCAATAATGCTGATGATAAATAATTTATTGCCATGTTTTTCTACATGAACCAGTGCTTTATTGGTATTTACCACCTGTTTTAAATCGATGTTTTTCCGACTAACATGCGTAAAAGGATGCACACTATAATAATCTTCGTAAATTTTCTGCGCTTCTTCCAAAGTTAAATCGCTTTCTAAATACATCGCTGCCAAGATACCGCGAGTAAAATCTCCGCGTTGCGGGATGAAACTCAAAGTTTCTGAAAGCGAGGGTTGCAACTGCAATAAACTCTCTCCAATTTCATTTAAGTGTTGATGCTCGAAAGCTTTATAAATGGAAAGGTTATTATTTCTCCAGCTAAAGTGCGAAGTTGCTGCTAAGCTTTGTCCGGCACCGGTTGAACCCGTAGTTGCATTGATATGAACTTCTGCATTAATTAAACCTTTTGCAGCCATTGGCAATAAACCCAATTGAATGCATGTTGCGAAGCAACCCGGATTGGCAATGTTTTTTGCCGTTTTAATTTTATCTCGGTTTAATTCGGGAAGTCCGTAAACAAACTCACGATTTTCAAAACTAGCATTTGCAGTTAACCTAAAATCCTGAGATAAATCGATAATTTTAATGTTTTCATTAATCGGGTTTGCAGCTAAAAATTTCTTGGCATCGCCATGGCCAACACAAAGAAAAAGTACGTCAATATCTTGTGGAATATCGCCTACAAAACGTAAATCTGTATCGCCGATTAAATCGGTATGTACATCGGAAATTAAATTTCCAGCGTTGCTGGTGCTATTTACAAAAGCAATCTCTACGTTTGGATGGTTAATTAAGATGCGGAGCATTTCGCCGCCTGTATATCCTGCCCCACCAATTATTCCTGCTTTAATTTTGTTACTCATAATCTGTTCTATCAATTATAGATGGATATGAAAATTAGTTTTAATAATCCTTCAACAAGCTACCGATGTAAATCGGGACAAGTCAGGATGGCAATTTTAAAGAGATTGCTTCGTCGTTCCTCCTCGCAATGACGAAGCAGGCACGGAAGCTTTCTGATTTAGTCTTTTAGCTTTAAGCTTCTTCAGAATTAACTTTATGCCAAATCATTACCTGGTTACCAAAAATTTTAGAAAAGCCTTTAACATCTTCTCCACTCCAGGCATTATTCATTTCGCCGTAGCTACCAAATTTATTACTCATTAAATCGTGGTTCGATTCAATGCCAATAATTTGGAAACGGTAAGGCAACAATTCAACGAATACTTTACCGCTTACCACTTTCTGCGTATCCGCTAAGAAAGCTTCGATATTCCGCATAATTGGGTCGTGGAACTGACCTTCGTGTAACCAGTTACCGTAGAAAGAAGACAATTGTTCCTTCCAGCTTAACTGCCATTTTGTTAATGTATGTTTCTCTAAAGTGTGATGTGCTTTGATAATTAAAACTGGTGCCGCAGCTTCGAAACCAACACGACCTTTAATACCGATAATGGTATCACCAACGTGGATATCACGGCCGATACCGTAAGGTTGAGCAATCGCTTGTAATTTCTGAATCGCTCTAACTGGTGCTAAAGTTTCTCCATCAATGGCTACTAATTCTCCTTTTTCGAAAGTTAATTCCAGCTTACGCGATTCTGTTTCCGAAACCTGGGTTGGCCATGCACTTTCAGGTAAAGTTTCATGAGAAGTTAAAGTTTCCTTACCTCCTACCGAAGTTCCCCATAAGCCTTTATTAATTGAATATCTTGCTTTTTCAGCGCTATATTCAACACCGTGTTCGGCTAAATATTCTATTTCCGCTTCGCGGGATAATTTCAAATCTCTAATCGGTGTAATGATTTCAACTTCAGGAATAATGATATTGAAAATCATATCAAAACGTACCTGGTCGTTACCTGCACCCGTACTTCCGTGAGCAACATAATCAGCACCGATTTTTTTAACGTAGTTAGCAATTGCCGTAGCCTGACTAACACGTTCTGCACTAACGGAAAGTGGATATGTTGCATTTTTTAATACATTTCCGAAAATTAAGTATTTAATACAACCATCATAATAGTTTTCAGTTTCATCTACCACAGCGTGAGATTTTACACCTAAAGCATAAGCTCTTTTCTCAATTTCCTGTAATTCTTCGTCAGAAAAACCACCCGTATTTACAATTACCGAGTGAACTTCTAATCCGCGATCTTGCGCCAAATAGATACAACAAAATGAGGTGTCAAGACCTCCGCTAAAAGCTAAAACTACTTTCTTCTTCATTACTTATTAAATAATAGGGTAAATAAAAACATCAATACTTTAAAGCCTGATTTAGGCTTGGGTTTAACAACTAAACGTTGCTTGATGCGCATAAAACGCTCATATAATTTGCTTTCCAGCACATTGGGATCCTAAGCTTAGAATTCCACGTGGACAAGTTGTCGCG
>JADMIO012791320.1_pt1 | contig 56654 bp, 58 predicted proteins | sample 8958161 | NCBI WGS metagenome assembly JADMIO01 (sample SAMN16585339, study PRJNA669376) | soil metagenome | isolation source: Crop rotation soil | place: USA: Cullars Rotation, Alabama | collected 2011
CGCGACAACTTGTCCACGTGGAATTCTAAGCTTAGGATCCCAATGTGCTGGAAAGTTTGAGCGCGCGAACGGTCGATGCGTCGTCCCACACGCCCATCACATAGCGGCCGCGATGAATCTCCGACGGCGGCACGGTGCCGAGCGCGTCGCCGATCTGCTTGGCGAAGCCGTCCTGCTCTTCGTAGCGCGTCACCGGATCGGACGGAAGCGACATCACGTGGTTGCCGTCGCGCCCGCGCAGCACGGTGAGCGTGCCCGACCGCGTCGAGAAATCGATTTGCTTCAGCTCGGGATCGAGCTCGGCGAAGATCAGCCAGGCGCTGGCCAGCGTCGCATGCCCGCAGAGATCGACCTCGGCCTCGGGCGTGAACCAGCGCAGCGCGTAGCGGCCGGACGCCTCGCGCACGAAGAACGCGGTCTCGGCGAGGTTGTTCTCGTTGGCGACGGCGCGCATCAAACCGGCATCGGGCCAGGTCTCGAGCGGCACCACCGCGGCGGGATTGCCTTCGAGCACTTTCGCGGCGAAGGCGTCGATCTGCCAGAGCTTGAGCTTCATGCGCCAACGCTAGCGCCGACGCGGCGCGCGCGGGAACGCTCAAGCGCGCATGGCGGTCCGGCGATTTAAGCCGGGCTCAGCGCGTGGCTGCGCTTCTCGACCAGGGCGCGCTTCATCTGGGTCTGCAGCTTCTCGAAGGCCTTGACCTCGATCTGCCGCACGCGCTCGCGGGACACGCCGTATTTCTGCGACAGCTCTTCCAGCGTCGCCGGCTCGTCCTGCAGGCGCCGCGCCTGGATGATCTCGCGCTCGCGCTCGGTAAGCTCGCCCAAGGCGCCGGTCAGAAGCTCGTGGCGCTCGCCCAGCTCCTCGCGCTCGGCCAGACGCGTCTCCTGGTCCATCGTGTCGTCGGCCAGCCAGTCCTGCCACTCGCTCTCGCTGTCCGAGCGCAAGGGCGCGTTCAGCGACGCGTCGGGACCCGACAGGCGCCGGTTCATGTTGACGACTTCTTCCTGGGACACGCCAAGCTGATCGGCGATGGTGGCGACGTGCTCGGGCGTCATGTCGCCTTCCTCGATCGCCTCGATCTTGTTCTTGGCCTTGCGCAGGTTGAAGAACAGCTTCTTCTGCGCCGCCGTGGTGCCCATCTTCACGAGACTCCACGAGCGCAGGATGTATTCCTGGATCGCGGCGCGGATCCACCACATCGCATAGGTCGCGAGCCTGAAGCCCTTGTCCGGCTCGAAGCGCTTGACCGCCTGCATCAGCCCGACATTGCCCTCGGCCACGATCTCGGAGACCGGCAGGCCATAGCCGCGATAGCCCATCGCGATCTTGGCGACGAGGCGCAGATGCGAGGTTATCAGCTTGCGCGCGGCGTTGGGGTCCTCATGCTCCTTCCAGCGCTTGGCGAGCATGTACTCCTCCTGCGGATCCAGCAGCGGAAACTTGCGGATCTCGGTCAGGTAGCGCGAAAGGCCGCCTTCGCCGGCCAGGCTGGGTAGTCCACGTGCGCTCATGCTCTCATCTCCTAGCGCGATGTGATAACGCGCGAGGCGTGCCCGCTTCAATGAATTGTCTGAAAGTCCGCCCCATTTGATAGGTCAGATGGGTTGCCTCAGCCGGATTTCAAGGCCCGAAGCGCGTTAACCAGGGCGGAAAAATCGGCCGGCCAGGCCGCCTCGAAACGCATGGTCTTGTGCAGGGACGGGTGCTGGAAGCCCAGAAGCCAGGCGTGCAGGGCCTGGCGGGGGAACCCGGCCGCCGCGGCATAAGCCACGGCTTCGGCTTCCGTCTTGGGACGCGGCGTCTGGCGGGCCCGGCCATAGGACGGGTCGCCGATCAGGGGATGACCGATATGCGTCAGGTGCACGCGGATCTGGTGGGTGCGACCGGTCTCCAGCCGGCATTCGATCAGCGAGGCGAAGGGCCGCCCGGGAGGCCCAAAGGTCTCGACCGCGCGGTAGCGGGTGCGCGCCTGCTTGCCGCCGCCGCGCAGCACGGCCATGCGCTTGCGGTCGAAGGGGCTGCGGCCGATCTCGCCCTCGATCAGCCCTTCGCCGGCGCGCGGTGCGCCCCACACGACCGCATGATAGGCACGCTCGATGGTGTGTTTGGCGAATTGCTTGGACAGGCTTCCCATCGCGCGCTCGTTCTTGGCGGCGACGATGAGGCCGCTGGTGTCCTTGTCCAGGCGGTGGACGATGCCGGGCCTGGCCTCGCCGCCGATGCCGATCAGCCCGGGCCCGCAATGGGCGATCAGCGCGTTGACCAGGGTGCCGTCGGGATTGCCCGCGGCCGGATGGACGACCAGCCCCGCCTGCTTGTCGATGACGATGAGGTCCTTGTCCTCGTAGACGATAGCGAGCGGGATGTCCTCGCCCAAAGGCCGCGCCGAGCGCGCCGGCGGCACGGTCAACGCATAGTCCTCGCCCGGTTTGACCCTGTGGTTGGCGTCCCGTATCGTTTTTCCGTTCAGCGCGAGCGCGCCCGCGTCGATCAACCCTTCCAGACGCGAGCGGCTGAAATCGGCAAAGGCGTTGGCCAGGAACTTGTCCAGGCGCAGGCCGGCATCCTCGGGCGCGGCTTGCGCCGTCAGAACCGTTCCGTCTACGGAGGATTTCGTGTCAGACATCCAACCGGCCCCTTCGAGCCAACGCATGCTCAAGGCCGTTGTCATAGGGCTTGGGATGCTGATTGTCATCGCCCTGGGCGCGGTGGCGCTGGGCATCGTGCAGAAATTCTCCCATCCCCCGTCGCCGCCCGCCGCCGGCGCGGGCCAGGGTTTCGCGCTGCCGCAAGGCGCGCAGATCGTCGAGATGCAGACCGCCGGCAACCGCCTCGTCCTGCGCCTGCGCAGCGGCGACCGCGACGAGATCTATATCGTCGACACCGCGGACGGCCACCTGGTCGCGCGGATCAAATGATCCTGGGCGCCGAACTGCGCGCGCAGCTTCTGGGCGAGGCCCGCGCCGCGCATCCGCGCGAATGCTGCGGGCTCTTGGAAGGCGAGGGCGCCGCCATCACCGCTCTTCACCCCGCGCGCAACCTGGCGGCCGCATCCGATCGCTTCGAGATCGATCCCGCGCTGCAGTTCCGGCTCCTGCGCGAAGGCCGCAAGGTGATCGGCTGCTATCATTCCCATCCCGACGGCGCGGCCGAACCCTCGGCGCGCGACGCGCAAGGCGCGTGCGAGGTCGGCTTCGTGTGGCTGATCGCGGCGGGCGACGCGATCGGCGCCTTCGTGTGGGACGGCCACGCGTTCCAGAAACTCTGGCGCGCATGATCCGCGGACGGCTGATCCTGTCTCTGGTGCTTGCCGCGGCCGCCTTCGGCCTTCCCTGGGTGACGCATTTCGCCGATGGCGGGGTGTCGATCGCGCTGCATCTTCTCTGGGCGGCGCTTGTCTCGGCCACCCTTTGGACGCATGGAAGGCGCGGGCTGTGGCTGCTTTCGGGTGCGCCGCTCGCGCTGTTCTGGCCCAGCTTTCTCGTGTGGTGGATCGCGTTCGGGCCGCCGTTGCGTCTGTTCTGAACGGCGGCTATAAGGCCGTCCCTCCGCTTGCTCCCATCGTCTAGCGGTTAGGACGCGGCCCTCTCAAGGCTGAAACCGGGGTTCGATTCCCCGTGGGAGCGCCATCCCCAAATGTTCGCATTGATTTTGCTGGATTAAATTCCGCGTGGGGCTAATAGCGGCCAAACGTGGGGCTAACGGAATTCCAATTCGTTCGCGATTTGTGACTTAACAACGCGCGAGTTTCAGACGCTTTTCTACAAGCGATTGAAATGTTTATGCTGGCTAAACCAATGCTGGGTTAGAGTCCGCGCCGGGATATTTGCGAAGTCGCGGGGTGAATACCCTTCAAACCTGCCACATCGGGGCGTGTCGTGAGACTCAAGACTGTAGAAGTTGAGAACTATCGCGCTCTGCGCAATTCAGCGATTGATCTATCACCGGCAACCGTTTTGATCGGAGAGAACAACTGCGGAAAGTCGGCGTTCCTTCGCGCACTCGATCTTTTTTTCTCAGGGAGCCCTCGCGTTAAGCCGAAAGACTTTTCCGACGATAATGTCGGAGAACCCATAAATATCACCGTTCACTTTACAGACCTCACACCGCACGAAGCGGCAGAGTTTTCGGCAAACCTCATCGAAGGTGAGCTTATTGTGACGCGCCGCTTATATGCATCTGGCGGCAAAGAAAGCGGCCAATATTTTGTTTCGGCGCGGGTGAATCCGGAATTTGCTGCTTGTCGGGCAGAGGAGGGGAAGAACGCCAAGAAGGAACTCTACAAGGCCTTGATGGAAAAGTTCGGGCTGCCAAAGGTTGCTACCGCCGACGAAATTCCTGCCCAACTGGAGGCATGGGAAGACAACCCGGACAATAAAGATGCTTTGAAAATTCAAAAAGTCGCGGGGTTTAAGGGTTGGCAAAACGTCGCCGTAGGAAAGCTGCGTGAGAAAACCGACTTCGTTTTCATTCGGGCAATGGATGATGCGGAGCAAATTGAAGGCGACAAAAATTCGCCGGTCAAAGCCCTCATAAACACCATCGCAAAGCAGACCATTGAGAATACCGAGAAGTTCAAGAAGTTTGTCGAAGAAGCCAACAAGCAGATGGCGGAGATTACAGACCCCGCCAATGTACCCTTGCTCACAGAGATAAGTGGCAGTCTGACCAGCATTCTGTCTCGCTATTACAAAGACTCCGCAATAGACACGACCTGGGAACCCATAACCCAGATTCAGCCGTCGTTTCCCTCAGCGGTGATCGAAGTCAAAAACAACGACTTTGTGAGTGGCATTGATGGCGTTGGTCACGGATTGCAGCGAGCGATAGTGCTTACTGTCTTGCAGTTCATGGCGGAACGAAAATCGGGGCAAGGCGGCGATGGAATAATTTTCGATGAAGCTCAAAGCGACATAATTCTAGCAATAGAGGAGCCGGAGAGTTTTCAACATCCGACAAAACAACGTCTATTCGCCAAAGTCCTGCGAACCCTTACGCTCGAATTCAACAAAAGCACAGGCATCCGAATTCAAACTATTTCCGTGTCCCATTCTCCCCTCATGGTCTCTCTGCCGGACTGTGAGAACGTCCGAATGATTCGGCGTTTTGTAGAAAACGAAAAAGCAAATGTGTGTGTGAGCGGGATTAGCCTAGAGGCTTGCGCCAAGCAATCAGCCACCGTTTCGGACAAGAAACCCGAGGAAGCATGGAACGGCGCTCAGTTCGGAGCAAAGCTGCACACGTTTAGCTCTGAACTCGCGGAAGGCTTTTTTGCGAAATGCGTGCTTCTTGTTGAAGGTCCCGGCGACGAAGCGGTCCTGAATGCTGCGTATCAGAACCGGGGGCGTGATCCTCACGCCGAAGGTATAGTGATCGTTGAGGTTGGCGGAAAGGCCAGTCTCGATAAGCCAATCATTGTATTCGGTGAGCTAGGCGTCCCCTGTTTTTGGGTATTTGACAACGACAAGCGCGAGGGCGGAAAGGATAAGAAAACAAACAAAATCCTCCAACGGCTTGCTGGTATCCCGAAAGATGACTGCGTGGACTGGCCGGAAGGCGTATTTCAGAGATACGCCGCGTGGGACAACAAGATTGAGAAATATGTCGGAGGAAAAGACGAAGCGAAGTTTAACGCTATCGTTGCCGAGGTGTCGGGTGAATTCCACATCGATCCATCCCAATGCTTGAAATACCCCGCAACAGCCTTCACCATTTTGCAGAAGATGGAGGCGCAAGGCGTCAAGTTTGAGGAGCTAGATAAAATCATTGAGCGCGTTGACGCTCTTTTGACCTGAGGAGATTCAGATGTGGGCGATTGCGCAGGAAGCGATAGAGAAAAAACTTTGTCTTGAACTGGCTTATGGCGGGTTCGTCCGGGTGGTTGAAGTCCATGCGGTCGGTGAAAGCACTGCGGGTCATATCGTAATGCGTGTTTGGCAAGTGCAGGGGGCAGTGTGAGCAGCGAACGCGTCGGGTGGAAACTGCTTCGCTTGGACGAAGCGCGTTCTCTAGCCCCATGTTTTGCCAACGTGTTGATTTGGCAAACTTCATTCGCTCGCCGTGGGAGCACCATCTCGAAAGCGTCGAGCTCAACGCCGCCGGAAGGGTTCGCCGGCGTCGTAGCGCGCCTTGGCAGGCAGCACGTGGAGCTTCGTCGCGCCAACGGAATCGACCCAGGGCCAGGCATAGCCGCTGAAGAACGCCGGAGCGCGCTTTAGGAAAAGCGATTTCGGCAGCCTGTGCCTGGTGTCCGTCGAGGCCCACTTCAGCGAGCTCGTTTTGTAGTCGTAGTTGCCGTCGACGAGGTTGGTGGCGATTACCGTCGGATCGTAGACCTGATTGGGCTGGTCGTCCCAGCCCATCATGAGGATCTGCGCCGGCCAGTCGCCGTTCGCCTGCGCCTCGTCCCCATAGACGAAGCCCTTCATCCGGTGCGGAACGCCGAAGACGTTGCCGACGAAGTTGTTCCAATAGGAATAAGCGTGCGCGGAGGCGGTGCGCAGCGGCCCGTTGATGTCCTGCTGGCGGATGTCGTCCACGATGGTGTCGCCCAGATAGTCCTTGAACTTCGCACGGAACCCGGTCGTGTGGTTGCGGAAGAACGTGTTGTAGATCGCGTTGCCGTGAGTCTGGTCGCTGTCGATGTTGAAAGCGTAATTGCCCTCGAATAGCATGTGGTGCGAGCCGACCATGTGGCTGTTGTTGAGCCCGGCCTCTTGCCACGCGCCGTTCCCGCCGATGAAGCCCATGTCCATGTAGTTGTACGCGGCGACCGATCCCGCGCCGGCTGAGCGTCCCACCATGACCTTGTTGCCCAGCACGGATATTCCGTTCCAGATGAGAATTTCCGAAGAGGCGTTTGCGAGGCTGATGTTGTAGCCGCCGCCGCCGGGAACCGGCCAGACCGGCTTGTGCGCATAAAAGGCGTTCAGCTCGACGCGAAAGGAATTCGAAAGGCTGAAGCCCGCGCCGAGCCACAGCGTGCTCTCGACGTCCTGCGCCCAGCAATAAGCGCACCACGAGAATTCGACATTGTCGTCGTCGCCGTGCTCGACCGTCAGCTGCTCGAGGCCGGCCTGCTGGGTGAACGGGGTCTGGAAATAATAGAGCTGGGCTTGATGGCTCGCCCGATAGGAAATCGTCGCCGGCGAGTCGAAGGTGATGGTATGTCCGGAAATCGCCGTGATCCGGTGCAGTTCGGCGGTCGGGCGGTCGCAATTTGAGAACCAGCAACCGGCGCTCCCGGGTTGGTCGGGATACTGATCCGCGTCGAAATCGTCGATGAATTGCTGCGGCGGGTCGTGCTTCTGCCACACCACGCGATAGTCCCGCGATGCCCATATGCGGCCGAGTCCTTCGACGTCGGGCTGCCATCCCGCGCCCGATGCCTCGTCGAGCAGAACGATCTGGCCGACGGAAAAGCCTTGCGTGCTCGCCACCTGAACGCTGACCTCGCCATGCTTCACGTCTGCGGTCAGCAGCGTCGCCGTCGTGGTGTTGTTGTATCGCTGAGGTCCCAGGATGACCATCGGCGAAGGATGTCTTCCGGGCTGGTCGCTGCCGAGCGTGGCGCCGCCTTTGCGGCTCAATGTGGTCGCGTTCGGCCCCGCGCCGCGCAGCGTGACGGACTTGTCGATCAGAACCAGATTGCCTTCCGCGATGGTGAACAGGCCCGCCGACAGCGATACGACTTCGCCGTCCGGGCAGGAATCGATCGCGTTCTGAATGGCGGCGGTATCGTCCTTGCCCGAGCCTCGCGGTTCGAGCGTGGCGCAGACCGCGCTCCGGTTCGGAATGCCGCCCAGGGACAGCAATCCGGCCATCCGCCAATTCGCCGATGCATCTGCGCCCGCCGGCAGCACGCCGCTTGCGAGACCGGGCTGATCGAGCCCCGGACCGAGCCCAAGACCGAGTATCGACGGAAGCAACGCCGCGCGAAGAACGGGGAGCATCCGGTCCCTCTTTTTTTGAGGCTCCGGCAGGATTTGAGCACATCACGCGGAAAAATCCATGAGGCGGGTTCTTATGCTTTTCTTATTCCCCGCCCTGCCGATCCGTATGGAATTCTGACGGCGCGCGGGCCTATCCCAGCCGTCATGGCACAGATACTCCCGCTTCCGAGCCGCCCCGCGCGCGCCGCGACCGACGACGACTTCTGGACCGAGGTCGCCTATAAGCGCGACGCCGGTTCGCAGCCCGACCCTGCGAACTCCGCAAGGCGCGTGCTCTTGGAGATCGGCGTGATCTTCGGCGCGGTGGGCGTGCTGGTGGCGCTGACCTCGGCCGCGGCTCACGCCGATCCGCTGCCGGCGCCCGCGACGGGCGCGTCGCTCGCGGCCAATGCCGATCCCTATGGCGTCGATCTGGATTGGGCGGGCAAGTGGTATGCCGGCGGCGCGCTCAGCGGGCTCGCCTACGATCAGGACAACCCGAATTTCGGCGTCCGCTCGCAGCTCGATCTCGACAACGGCCAAGTGTGGCTGGAGAAGAAGGACGGCTGGTGGCAGTTCTACCTGCAGGCCGGCGCCTATTCGCTGCCGTCGCTCGGGGCGGGCTATATCAAGTCGTCGCTGGCGCCGGCGCTGCTCTATGGCGACGTGCCGGTGGCCTACGTCAAGCTCGCGCCGACGGACGATTTCTCGATCCAGGCCGGCAAGCTGCCGACGCTGATCGGCGCCGAATACGTCTTCACCTTCCAGAACCTCGACATCCAGCGCGGCCTTTTGTGGAACCAGGAGCCGTCGGTCAGCAACGGCGTCCAGGCCAACTGGTCGAGCGGCCCGCTTTCGCTCTCCGTGTCGTGGAACGACGGCTTCTATTCCAAGCGGCTGAACTGGGTTTCCGGCCTTGCGTCGTATGCCTTCGACGGCGGCGGCGATACGGTGGCGGTGGTGGCGAGCGGCAATCTCGGCCGCAATCCCGATACCCTGGGCTTCGCGACGCCCGTCTTCAATGACGGCGCGATCTACAATCTGATCTACACGCACAGCTCCGGCGCGTGGACTATCAGCCCCTATGTCCAATACGTCCGCGCCGCGGACGGATCGAGCTCGACCGGTGCCGCGCTGCTGGTGAACTACGCCTTCGACGAGCATTGGAAGCTCGCCGGCCGCGTCGAATATGTGGGCTCGGACGGCGCCACCAACATCGCCGTCGCCGGTCCGGGCAGCAGCGCATGGTCGTTCACGCTGACGCCGACCTACCAATACCAAAGATTCTTCGCGCGGCTCGAAGGCTCCTATGTCGGCGCCTCCGGCGTCGTGCCGGGCTTCGCTTACGGACCCGCGCTCGACCGCGACTCGCAGGCGAGCGTGCTCTTCGAGACGGGAATGCTGCTGTGATGCTCGACGCGATCATGCTTGTTGCGGGCTTCGGCTTCTTCGTCGTCGCGATCCTCTACCAATATGGCTGCGAGAGGCTCTGACATGGCGCTCGATTATGTCCTCGGCGCGGTCGTGACGGTGGGCATCCTTGCCTATCTCGTCTTCGCCCTCGTCCGTCCGGAGCGGTTCTGACATGACGCTCGACGGCTGGCTCCAGATCGCGCTGTTCTTCGTCCTTTTGCTGCTGAGCGTGAAGCCGCTCGGCCGCTACATGACCGACGTGTTCGAAGGCAGGGTCGGGTTCCTTCGTCCGATGGAGCGCGCGATCTATCGGCTGTGCGGCGTGCGCGCGGACGAAGAGCAGGATTGGATCGGCTACGGCGTCGCCATGCTCGCGTTCAGCCTTGCCGGCTTCGTCTCGCTCTATGCGCTGCTTCGGCTGCAATCGGGCCTGCCGTTCAATCCGCAGCACCTGCCCGCGGTGGGCGAGCACCTGTCCTTCAACACCGCGATGAGCTTCGTCACCAACACCAACTGGCAGTCCTATGTGCCGGAGACGACGATGAGCTACCTGGTCCAGATGGCCGGGCTCACCGTCCACAACTTCGTCTCGGCGGCGACCGGCATCGCGCTCGCGGTGGCGCTCATCCGCGGCTTCGCGCGGCGCTCCGCGCGGACGATCGGCAATTTCTGGGTCGATCTCACGCGCTGCACGCTCTACGTCCTGCTGCCGATGTCCATCGTCGTTGGCCTGTTCTTCGTCTGGCAGGGCGTGCCGCAGAACCTGAGCGCCTATACCGATGCGACGACGCTCGAAGGCGCCAAGCAGACCATCGCCCTGGGTCCCGTCGCCTCGCAGGAGGCGATCAAGATGCTGGGCACCAACGGCGGCGGCTTCTTCAACGCCAACTCGGCGCATCCGTTCGAGAACCCGAGCGCGCTCACCAATCTGGTCCAGATGCTGCTGATCTTCTCGCTCGGCGCGGCGCTGACCAATGTCTTCGGGCGGATGGTCGGCAGCGAGCGCCAGGGCTGGGCGATCTTCGCCGTGATGGCGGTGCTGTTCCTGGCGGGTGTGGCCGCGACCTATTGGGCGGAAGCGGCGGGCAACCCGGCGTTCCACCTCGCAGGCGGCAACATGGAAGGCAAGGAGGTGCGCTTCGGCATCGCGAGTTCCGCGCTCTTCGCGACCGTGACGACGGATGCCTCCTGCGGCGCGGTCAATTCCATGCACGACAGCTTCATGCCCCTGGGCGGCATGATCCCGCTGCTGAACATCCAGCTCGGCGAGATCGTCTTCGGCGGCGTTGGCTCCGGCCTCTACGGCATGCTGCTGTTCGCCATCGTCGCGGTGTTCGTCGCGGGGCTGATGGTCGGCCGCACGCCGGAATATCTCGGCAAGAAGATCGAGGCGCGCGAGGTGAAGATGGCGATGCTCGCGATCCTGATCCTGCCGCTGTCGATGCTGGGCTTCACGGCGCTGGCGGCGGTGCTGCCGGCGGGGCTCGCAGGGCCGCTCAATGCAGGCCCGCACGGCTTCAGCGAAATCCTCTACGCCTATACCTCGGGCACCGGCAACAACGGCAGCGCCTTCGCCGGCATCTCGGCCAACACGCTCTTCTACAACCTGACCATCGGCTTTGCGATGCTGATCGGCCGCTTCCTGATGATCGTCCCGATGCTCGCGGTCGCGGGCTCGCTCGCCGCCAAGAAGATCGTGCCGCCCTCGGCCGGGACCTTCCCGACCGACGGCGGATTGTTCGTCGGCCTGGTGGTCGGCGTCATCCTGATCGTCGGCGGGCTCACCTTCTTCCCCGCGCTGGCGCTCGGACCCATCGTCGAGCACTTCGCCATGGTGGCCGGTCATGCCTATTGAGCAAGTCAAGCAAGCCTTCCTGAAGCTCGATCCGCGCCACATGATCGGCAATCCGGTCATGTTCGTCGTGGAGATGGTGGCGATGCTGACCACGATCCTGTTCCTCCGCGACCTTGTCGTGGGCGCCGGCCATCTGGGCTTCGCGCTTCAGATCAACCTCTGGCTCTGGTTCACGGTGCTGTTCGCCAACTTTGCCGAAGCGGTCGCCGAGGGCCGCGGCAAGGCGCAGGCGGATTCGTTGCGCCGCACCAGGACCGACACCGTGGCGCGGCTTCTCGACGGCACGGTCGTGCCCGCAGCTTCGCTCAAACAGGGCGACGTCGTGCTGGTCGAAGCAGGCAACATCATCCCCAGCGACGGCGAGGTGATCGAGGGCATCGCGAGCGTCAACGAGGCCGCGATCACCGGCGAATCCGCGCCGGTGATCCGCGAATCCGGCGGCGACCGCTCGGCGGTGACCGGCGGCACGACGGTGATCTCGGACTGGATCAAGGTGCGCATCACCGCTGCCCAGGGCCACACTTTCCTCGACCGCATGATCGCGCTCGTCGAGGGCGCGGCGCGGCAGAAGACACCCAACGAGATCGCGCTCAACATCCTGCTCGCCGGCATGACATTGATCTTCGTCTTCGCGGTGGCGACGATCCCGAGCTTCGCGGCCTATGCGCATGGCAGCATCTCGGTGCTGGTGCTGGTGGCGCTGTTCGTGACCTTGATTCCCACCACCATCGGCGCGCTGCTCTCCGCCATCGGCATCGCCGGCATGGACCGGCTGGTCCGCTTCAACGTGCTCGCCATGTCGGGCCGCGCGGTCGAGGCGGCCGGCGACGTCGACACCCTGCTGCTCGACAAGACGGGAACGATCACCTTGGGCAATCGCCAGGCGAGCGAGTTCCTGGCGCTGCCGGGCGTCGCGTCGCGCGATCTGGCCGAGGCGGCGCTGCTCGCCTCGCTCTCCGACGAGACGCCGGAGGGGCGTTCCATCGTCACCCTGGCGCGCGAGACGCATGGCGTGACCGCGCAGGCTGCGAACGCGGTCTTCGTGCCGTTCAGCGCCCAGACCCGCATCAGCGGCATCGACGGCACATATGCGATCCGCAAGGGCGCGGTTGACGCGGTGCTCGCCTGGGCGAATGCGGGCGATGCCAAGGCGCTGACGGCGCTCTCCGACGACATCGCCAAGACCGGTGGCACGCCGCTGGCGGTCGCCAAGGACAGGAAGCTGCTCGGCGTGATCCACCTGAAGGACATCGTCAAGGGCGGCATCCGCGAGCGCTTCGCGGCGCTGCGCCGGATGGGCATCCGCACGGTGATGATCACGGGCGACAATCCGCTCACCGCCGCCGCCATCGCCGCGGAATCGGGCGTCGACGATTTCCTGGCCCAGGCGACGCCGGAGACCAAGCTCAAGCTCATCCGCGACGAGCAGGCATTGGGCAAGCTGGTGGCGATGTGCGGCGACGGCACCAACGACGCGCCGGCGCTGGCCCAGGCCGACGTCGGCGTGGCGATGAACACCGGCACCATGGCGGCGCGCGAGGCCGGCAACATGGTCGATCTCGACAGCGATCCCACCAAGCTCATCGAGATCGTCGAGATCGGCAAGCAGCTGCTCATGACGCGCGGCGCGCTGACCACCTTCTCCATCGCCAACGACGTGGCGAAGTATTTCGCCATCATCCCGGCGATGTTCGTGGCCTTCTATCCCGAGCTTCAGGCGATGAACGTGATGGGCCTCAAGTCGCCCGAGAGCGCGATCCTGTCGGCGATCATCTTCAACGCGCTTATCATCGTCGCGTTGATCCCGCTGGCGCTGAAGGGCGTGGCCTACAAGCCCGTCGGCGCCGCCGCGATCCTGCGCCGCAACCTGCTCGTCTACGGCCTCGGCGGCATCGCGGTTCCGTTCGCCGGCATCAAGCTAGTAGACGTCCTCGTCAACGCCATGGGGCTTGTGTGATGCTCAAGCAACTCCGTCCCGCCGTCATGATGATCGTCGCGATGACGCTTATCACCGGCCTCGCCTATCCGCTCGGCATGACGGGGCTGGCGCAGCTGCTGTTCCCGCGTCAGGCGAACGGCAGCCCGATCGAGAAGGACGGCAAGCTCATCGGCTCCGCGCTGATCGGCCAGGGCTTCGCAAGCGACAAGTACTTCCACGGCCGCCTTTCCGCCGCCGGCGACGGCTACGACGCGGCCAACTCGTCCGGCTCCAACCTTGGTCCGACGAGCAGGAAGCTGATCGACCGCGTCAAGGCCGATACCGCCAGGCTGCATGCCGAAAACCCGTCCCAACCCGTGCCGGTCGACCTGGTGACGAGCTCGGCCAGCGGCCTGGACCCCGACATCACGCCCGAAGCCGCCGAATTCCAGATCCCGCGCGTGGCAAGGGCGCGCGGCATGTCGCCAGCCGCGCTGCGCCGGCTGGTCGCTGCGCATGTCGAGGGCCGCGTGCTCGGCCTCGTCGGCGAGCCGCATGTCAACGTTCTCAAGCTCAACCTCGCGCTGGATGATGCTACACTGCCGACGCGATGATGGATGAACGACCGTCGCCGGAGGCGCTCCTCAAGCAGGCCGGCCGGGAGGGCCGCGGCAGGCTCAAGATTTTTCTCGGCGCGGCACCCGGCGTCGGCAAGACCTACGAGATGCTCTCCCAGGCGCGCCGCCGCCGGCTGGACGGCGTCGACGTCGCCGTCGGCGCGGTCGAGACGCACGGCCGCGTCGAGACCGAAGCGCTGACCAGGGGCTTCGACGTCATCCCCAAGAAGCGCTCGCTCTACAAGGGCCGCGTCGTCGCCGAGATGGACCTCGACGCGATCCTGACCCGCCGGCCGGCGCTGGTGCTCGTCGACGAGCTCGCCCATACCAATGCCGAAGGCAGCCGCCATCCCAAGCGCTATCAGGACGTGGAAGAGCTGCTGGACGCCGGGATCGACGTCTATACCGCGATCAACATCCAGCACATCGAGAGCCTGAACGACGTCATCGCCCAGATCACGCGCATCCATGTGCGCGAGACCGTGCCCGACGAGGTGCTGGACGAAGCCAGCGAGATCGAGCTCGTCGACGTCACGCCGGAGGACCTTCTCCAGCGGCTGCGCGACGGCAAGGTCTACGTCAAGGCGACGGCCGAGCGCGCGCTCAAGCATTTCTTCCAGCCGGGCAACCTGAACGCGCTGCGCGAGCTGGCGCTCCGGCGCACGGCGCTGCGCGTCGACCGCGACGTGGGCGAGTACAGCCGAGCGCGCGCCATCGGCGGGCCGGCGGGCGAGCGCATCCTGGTCTGCGTGAACGAGCATCCGTCCTCGTCGGAATTGGTGCGCCGCGCCAAGCGCGTCGCCGACAATTTCAAGGCGCCGTGGACGGCGATCTATGTCGAGGGGCCGCGCCACCTCGCTCTGGGCGAGCCCGAGCGGGACCGCGTCGCGGACGTGCTGCGCCTGGCGCAGCGGCTTGGCGCGGAAACCGCCACGGTGCCCGGACGCGGCATCGCGCAGGCCATCCTCGATTTCGCGCGCAAGACCAGCGTCACCCAGATCGTGATCGGCAAGTCGACGCGGTCCTGGGTCTTCGAGCTCGTCAACGGCTCGGTGGTGCGCGAGCTCATGCGCGACGGCGGCGCGATCAGCGTCACCGCGGTGATGGCGCAGGAAGGCGCGCCGCTTGCCGTCTCGGGCGCGGCGGCGTCGGGCTCCAAGAGCGGCGATTGGCGCAGCTATGCCTGGAGCCTGGCCAGCGTCGCCGCCACGGTCGCGGTCGCCTATGGCGCCAACGCGATGCTTGCGCTTGCGACCGGCAGCATCGCGATGTTCTTCCTGGTGCCGGTGCTGTCGAGCGCGGTGACGTTCGGCCTGAGGCCGGCGCTGCTCACCGCCTTCGCCAGCGTGATGGCGTACAACTTCTTCTTCCTGCCGCCGCTCTACACCTTCACCATCACCGATCCGAACAACTGGCTGTCCTTCGCGGTGCTGCTGCTCGTGGCGGTCACGGCCGCCAATCTCGCCGCGCGCGTGCGCGCCCAGGCCGATCTGGCGGCCGAGCGCGCGGCGGTTGCCGGAGAGCTGTATCAGTTCACCGGCAAGCTCGCCGCGATCGCCCGGCTCGACGACATCCTGTGGGCGGCGGCGTACCAGATCGCCTCGATGCTGAAGTCGAACGTGGTGATCCTGCTGCCGGACGCGAGCCGCAGGCTGGAGATCCGCGTCGGCTATCCGCCGGAGGACGAGCTGGACGCGCAGGACCTCGCCGCCGCCATGTGGTCGTGGGAGAAGGGCGCCGCCGCCGGCCGCAACGCCGAGACCTTGCCCGGCGCCAAGCGGCTGTTCCTGCCGATGCGGACCGGCGCCGGGCCGGTCGGCGTCATCGGGCTCTTCGCCCGCGACGGACGCCCCTATGCCCCGGACCAAAAGCGGCTGCTCGATTCGCTGATCGACCAGACCGCGCTCGCCGTCGAGCGTTCGCTGCTCGCCGGCCAGGTCCACGACGCGCAGGTGCGCGCCGAGGCCGACAAGCTGCGCGTCGCGATGCTGAGCTCGCTGAGCCACGATCTGCGCACGCCGCTGGCCTCCATCCTGGGGGCCGCGACCTCGCTGCTTTCCGGCAGGACGCTCTACGACGCAAGCCAGACCGACGAGCTGCTCGGCACGATCCGCGACGAAGCCGAGCGGCTGGATCGCTTCGTCGGCAACCTGCTCGACATGTCGCGGCTGGAAGCGGGCGTGCTCGGCACCAAGCCGGAAGCCGTGCATGTCGGCGAGATCGTCGATGCGGCGCTGAAGCGCATGGGGCGCCGGCTCGGCACGCATCGCGTCGCGGTCGCGGTGCCCGAGGACCTGCCGCTCGTCTGCGCCGATCCCGTGCTCATGGAGCAGGCGCTGGTGAACGTGCTGGACAACGCCACGAAGTACGCGCCGCAGGGCAGCACCATCGGCATCGCCGGCGCGGTGCAGGAGCCGAACGTCCTTGTTCGCATCGAAGACGAGGGGCCGGGGATACCGCAGGAGGAGCTCGCCTACGTCTTCGACAAGTTCTATCGGGCCAAGGCCGCGGATCGCCGCGCGGCCGGCACCGGCCTCGGCCTTGCGGTCGCGCGCGGCTTCGTGGAAGCCTTCGGGGCGAGCCTCGACGCCGCGAACCGCAGCGGCGCCAAAGGCGCGGTTCTCACTCTGACCTTGCCGCGCGCGGCGGAGCGGCCCGATGGCCTCTAGACCGAAGATCCTGGTCGTCGACGACGAGCCGCAGATCCGCCGCCTGCTCCGCACCGGCCTGCCTCCGCACGGCTATGAGGTGACGGAAGCGGCGACCGCGGCGGATGCCTTGAAGCTTCTGCCGCGCGAAAAGCCGGACGCGCTGATCCTCGACCTGGGCCTGCCGGACGAGGACGGCTTTGCGATCGTCGAGAAGATTCGCGCGACCTCGCTGACGCCGATCCTGGTGCTCTCCGCCCGCAGCGACGTCGAGGGCAAGGTGCGCGCTCTCGAGCTCGGCGCCGACGACTACGTCACCAAGCCGTTCGACATGGCCGAGCTCTTGGCGCGGCTGAAGGCGGCCTTGCGCCACGGGTTGCAGAGCGCGGGCGAGGCGCCCGTCTTCCGCTCCGGCCCGTTGAGCGTCGATCTGGTGCATCGCCGCGTGCGGGTGGGCGAGAAAGAGGTTCATCTGTCGCCGAAGGAATACGACCTGCTGCGCTTCCTGGTCCTGCATGCCGGCAAGGTCGTCACGCACCAGCAGCTGTTGCGCGAAGTCTGGGGACCGGCGCATGTCGAGGACGTGCAATATCTGCGCGTTCTGATGCGCCAGCTGCGCCAGAAGCTGGAGCCGAAGCGGGAGGCGAGCTTGCTGACCACGGAAGCCGGCGTGGGCTATCGGCTGCTCGTCCTGACGTGAATGCTGGCGGCCGGCAAGGACGGCACGATGTATCTCATGAACGCCGACGCTCTGGGCGACGGCAGGCCCGGCGGCACCGCGCCGCTCGGCGCCTACGACATCGGCCCGTGCAACCTTCCTATTTCACCGCAAGCGACGGCAGCGGCCGCGTGGTCGCCAGCGGCGGCAATGCGCTGACGGTGTGGAAGGTGCGCGCGGCCGGCGAAGGTCGCCGGACCGCGCGTGCCCGCGTTGCCGAAAGGCACGCACGAGATCTTCGGCACGGTGCCGGCGGTGCAGGGCGACGCGCCCAGCATCGCCAAGCGCGACGGCTCCGTGGTCGCCGTCCGCACCGCCGCGGCGAAGACGACGTTCCGGTACATGCAGCCCAATGTGGGAGCGGCCGCAGTCCTGCGCGGACGTGTCGGCGCCGACGGCGTGTTCGATGCGACCGCCGTGCTGCGGACCAAGAAGAACCCGCGCCTGTGGCGGCCGGACCGGTAGCGGCCTATTCTGGCCGGCGAGCGGCCGGGGGACGGGGTTTTTGGGGGATTCTTTCACGACGGTGTACGACGCCGCCAACCAGGGTTTCGTGAACTGGGAGTTCCCGGCGGTCGGGCTCATCTTCGTCGCCGCCGGATTGGCGATCTTCTTCGCGCCAAGGATCATCAAGCGCCTCGGCATACCGTTTTTCGAATTCCCCTCCTGGCGGGCCACCTTCTTCCGGTACGTCTTCCTGGGCTTCGCGATCTTCTGGACGGTGACCGCCTTCCTGGCGACCTACAGCCTCTATCAGCGCCATCACGAGCTTGCGGCGACCGATACGTGCCGGACCGTCGAAGGCAAGGTCGAGGATTTCGTCCCCATGCCGCGTGAAAGCCACGCGGACGAGAGCTTCACGGTTTCCGGCGTCGCGTTCCACTATTCGGACTATTCGCCCAACGAAGCGTTCAACAACACCGCCGCGCATGGCGGCCCGGTCCGCGCCGGATCCGATGTGCGGATCTGCTACGACCCCGCCGATCATGCGATCCTCAAGCTCGCGATCCGGGGCTTCAAAGGTCCGTTCAAGGATTTTGGGCGCGGCATCGACCTCTTTTCCGCCGGCAACGACGACGACCGGACGCGCAACGTCTTCGCAACGCCGATAGAGCAGAGCATCGCGCGTTGGCAGCCGCTCGCCCATGTCTGGGCTGGCCTGTATATCCTCGATCTCGCGGGCCTGTTCTTCATGGTCCTTCCGCTGCTCAGGACCTTTTGGCTGGTGGAGAGCCTTGCGCTCGCAGGCGTGCGCGTTCCGCCCTGGCTGGAGCCGGGCCGGAAGACCAAGCTTCGCGACACGCTGGCCTTGTGGGACGCGCAGCACAGCGCGATCTGGCTGCGGGCGCGGGGGTTCAACTATTTCCGCTTCCCGCACAGCGTCGCCAAGCTCGTCGTCGACGAGCGCGAGCAGACGGTCTCGCGCGTCGAGGTGCGCTTCTCGTCGGTGCTTCCTTTGGTCCTGGTGCTGTTCATGCTCACCGCTTACGTGATGTTCTCGGCCACGCTGCAGCCGCTGCAAGCCGGCCTGTTCGTCGGCGTGTTCGCCATAGGGATCGCGGTCAGCGCGGGCCTGCAAAGGGCGCGTCTGATCGACCGCTGGCAGATTCTGGCGCGCGCGGCGCTCGACGAATTGGCGCAGCGGGGCGCGCCGGCGCCATGAGATGGGCGCTTTGGAAACGCGTGCTCGTCTACGGCGCGCTCCTGGCCGCCGGCACCGTGGCGCTGCAGTGGATCGACACGCAGCGCCTGGCGCGCGCCAATACGGGCGACGTCTATCTCTTCCTGGTCGCGGCCGGCTTCCTGGCGCCGGGCGTCTATATCGGGGTCAGGGTGATCGCGCGGCCGGTGCCGTCCGATCCCGCCGGCAACCCGCAGGCGCTCGCCCAGCTCGGCATCAGCCCGCGCGAGCTCAGCGTGCTGACCGAGCTCGCCGCCGGCCGCTCCAACAAGGAGATCGCCCAGCGCCTGGCGGTCTCGCCCAACACGGTCAAGACCCATGTCGCCCAGGTCTATCGCAAGCTCGGCGCCGCCCGCCGCACCGACGCGGTCAACCGCGCCCGCGAGCTGGGCATCCTGCCTTAGGAAAAAGGCCGATTTCCGCCAAATCACCCGTTCGGGCGATTGTCTGGCGCTGCCAAAACGGGATGGATGGCGCCGCGTTCGAAAAGGGGAGCCATCCATGTTTCGCAAGATATTGTCCTACGGCCTGGTCGCGGGCCTGATCGCCGGCATAGCGCTCAGCCTGGTGGTGGTGGGCGTCGGCCACGAGTTGTCCTATGGCATGTATGTCGGCTACGCCATCATGCTGGTCGCGCTCAGCACCATCTTCATCGCCGTCAAGCGCCGCCGCGACACCGAGCTCGGCGGCGTCATCGGCTTCTGGCAGGCGCTCGGGCTCGGGCTCGGCATCAGCGCCGTGGCCGGCGTCGTCTATGTGATCGCCTGGGAGATCACCCAGGTCGTGGCGCATCTGGACTTCGCCAACAGCTATGCCAACAGCCTCATCGCGCAGAAGAAGGCGCAGGGCGTCCATGGCGAGGCGCTGGCGAAGTTCGTGGCCGAGATGGAGGCGTTCAAGGTCCAATACGCCAACCCGCTCTTCCGCTGGCCCATGACCTTTGCGGAGATCTTCCCGGTCGGCGTGCTGGTGTCGCTGTTCTCGGCCGGCCTGCTGAGCTTCAGCCGCTTCATGCCGGCGCTGCGGATCACTGACCGATAACGTGCGCCACGACCTCGCGCGTGTGGGGTGCCGCGCGGTGCTCGAAGAGATAGATGCCCTGCCACGTGCCGAGCGCCATGCGGCCGCCCATCACCGGAATCGAAAGCGAAGTCTGGGTGAGGGCGGCGCGCAGGTGGCTCGGCATGTCGTCCGGCCCCTCGTCGTCATGGGCATAGCGGCCGGGCGCCTCGGGCGCGATGCGCTCGAAATAGGCCTCGAGGTCGGCGCGCACCTCGGGCGCCGCGTTCTCCTGGATCAGCAGCGAGGCCGAGGTGTGGCGGCAGAACAGGGTGAGAAGCCCGGCGGCGATCTTCTGCGCCGCAAGGAAACGGGCCGCGTCGCCGGTGATTTCCACCAGGCCCCGCCCGCGCGTCTTGAATACCAAAGTCTCATCGGCCTGGCGCATGGTGGAAACCTAACATGCCCCATGAAGCGAAATAACGCTTCGCGCGTTGAATCGTCCGATTCCCCCCAAGGAGCGATTTCCCCATGAGCGCCGCCGCCAAAGAGCCCTTCCTGTCCGATATCAAGACCCTGCGCGCCCGGGCGCGAAAGAACATTGCCGAGGGCAACGTCACCGAGACCTATGGCGGCGACGCCAGGAAGGCGATCGAGATCCTGCAGACCGTGCTCGCCACCGAGCTCGTCTGCGTGCTGCGCTACACCATGCACGCGGTGACCGCGACCGGCATCTCCAGCGAAGGCGTCAAGGCCGAGTTCATGGAGCACGCCAAGGACGAGCAGGAGCACGCCATGCAGGTGGCCGAGCGCATCAACCAGCTCGGCGGCAAGCCCGACTTCAATCCGGAAGGCCTGGCCAGCCGCTCGGCCTCGCAATATTGCGAAGGCCAGAACCTCGTCGACCAGATCCGCGAGAACCTGATCGCCGAGCGCATCGCGGTCGATCATTACCGCGAGCTCATCCGCTATTTCGCCGACAAGGATCCCACCACCCGCGTCATGATCGAAGGCATCCTCGCCAAGGAAGAGGAGCACGCCAACGACATGCACGACCTGCTGGTCGCGCATGAGGGCAAGCCCATGCTGCCCAAGGACTGAGATCCGCGCGATACTGAGCAAGCGCGAATCGGCCCGGAACAAGCATGCTCAAGGAACGCGAGCTTTCGGACGGCGGAACGTGGATCGACCTGCTCGACCCCACGCCCGAGGAGGCGGCGCGCGTCGAGAAGCAGCACGGCGTGCGCATCGCTCCGCGCGAGGAGCTCGAGGAGATCGAAAGCTCGTCGCGGCTGTCGCGCGAGGGCGACGTGCTCTACCTGAACATGCCGGTGGCGACGCTCGACGGCGATGCCATGCCGCAGCCTTCGCCGCTCGGCTTCGTGGTCACCGACAAGGTCTTCGTCACCATCCATTTCGCGCATCTGCACACGACCGAGGCGGTGCTCAGCCGCGTCGAAGCCGAGACCGAGGAGCCCAGCGCGCCCGACGTCTTCGCGATGACGATGGAGAGCATGGTCGATTTCAGCGCCGACCAGCTCGAGACCATCGCGGCCGACATGCTCAAGCTCTCGCACATGCTCTTCCGCCGCGGCGAGCAGGCGCCGCGCAACATCCGCAAGCAGCACAAGCTGCTGCGCCACATGCTGACCGAGATCGGCTATGCCGGCGAGCAGCTCGCCTTCATCCGCGAGACCCTGCTCGCGCTGTCGCGCATCATCACCTTCACGATCGAGACCTGCCGTACCTGGAAGCAGAACGACTTCCTCGAGCGGCTCGAGACCGCGCGCCACGACCTGAAGTCGCTGATCGAGCACGAGACCCATCTTTCCGACAAGGCGCAGTTCCTGCTCGACGCCAATCTCGGCTTCATCAACACCGAGCAGAACGACATCTTCAAGGTGCTCACCATCGTCTCGGTGGTCGGCATTCCGCCGACCCTCATCGCCAGCATGTACGGCATGAACTTCCACTACATGCCCGAATTGGCGTGGCATTGGGGCTATCCTTTCGGGCTTGGCCTGATCGCGGTCAGCACCATCGTGCCGATCCTGTGGTTCAAATGGCGCGGCTGGTGGTGAGGCGCCGTCTCGCCGCGGCGTTGGCTTGGGCCGCGACGCCCGCGGCGGCCGACACTCTCATCCACGACGTCACGCTGATCTCGCCGGAGCGCAAGGCGCCGCTCGCCCATGCCGACGTCTTGATTGAGGACGGCAGGATCGCGAAGGTCGGCACGCATCTGGCGGTCGGCGGCGATGTGCGGCGCGTCGACGGCAGCGGCCGCTTCCTGATCCCGGGGCTGATCGACAGCCATGTGCATGTCGGCCATTCCGCGGCGCTCGACGACGACGCGATCGACGCGCATCCCGATCTGTGGCAAGCCTATCGCGCGCAGGTCCCGCGCGCCTATCTGGCGTTCGGCTTCACCACCGTCGTCGATCTGGATTTGAAGCCGCGCGACCAGGCGTGGTTCGAGGCAACGCCTCTGCATCCGCGGTTCCTGAGCTGCGGGCGCGGCGTGCATGTCGCCGGCGGCTATGGCGCGTTCAAGCCGCCCAAGCTGTCATCGCCGGGCTTCCCCAATCTCGTCTACGAGCCTAGGGAAGCGAAGTCGTGGCCCAAGGATCTCGACCCGCGCGACTTCACGCCCGGAAACGCGGTCGAGCGCGCGGCGGCCCAACATGCGATCTGCGTGAAGGCCTTCGTCGAGCCGGGCTTCGGCCAGTTCCATTGGCCTTATCTGCACGCGTCCACCTTGCGCGCGCTGCACGATGCGGCGAAAGCCAAGGGCCTGCCGCTGATGGTGCATGCCAACGCCGTGGAGAGCTGGCGCATCGCGCTCGCTGCCGGGGCCGAGGTCGTCGCCCATGGATTGTGGATATGGCCGGGCGAAGGCGCGGCGCCGACGCGCGAAGCGCGCGCGGTCGTCGACGAGGCGGCCAGGCGCCACGTCCGCGTCCAGCCGACCTTGCAGGTGATCGAAGGCGAGCGCGCGATCTTCGATCCCTCGGTGCTCGACGATCCGCGCATGGCCATGGCGCTGCCGAAACCGGTCATCGCCTATCTGCGCACGCCCGAGGCCGAGAAGAGCAGGCTCGCGATGGCGGCGGACTATCGCAAATCCGCGCCCGATTTCGACGCGCGCTTCCAGGTGGCGCGCGAGCGCATCAAAGCCGGCTTCCGGCGGATGCTGGACAAGCGCGTGAGGCTGATCTTCGGCAGCGACACCCCGGCCGGCGACGGCTTCGGCAATCCGCCGGGGCTGAACGGCCGCTTCGAAATCCAGGACTGGGCCGACGAGGGCGCGCCGCTCGCGCTCATCCTCAGCGCCGCCACGCTCGACAACGCCAAGGCGCTCGGGCTCGCGCGCGAACTCGGCTCCATCGAAGCCGGCAAGCGCGCCGATCTCCTGCTGCTCGCGAAAAATCCGCTTGACGACGTTTCCGCCTACGATTCGATCCTGACGGTGTTCCTCGACGGCACGGCCGTCGCGCGCGAAAGCCTCGCGCCCGCCGAATAAGGCGCGCCGCCACAATCCCGCCACGCAATTTCCGCGATGCAACCGGCGCCGTCGTTTGCGCGTTTTATTACCACACCAACACGAGAGGGAAAGCGATGAGTGATCTCAGAGGTTTCGACGCGCCCAAGCCGGAAACGGAAAACGGCCGCGGCAAGAGCAAGATCATCGCCGGTGCCATTGTCGCGCTGATGCTCGGCGCCGCCGGCGTCTATGTCTATGCCAGCAACAACAATGCGCCGGCGCAGCAGCAGAAGGTCGCGATGAACGAGCCGCAGCAGTTCAACGCGCATCCGCAGCCGCTGACGCCACCGCCGACGCCGGTCAATCAGTCTACGGACGATTCTGCCGGCACGACGGCGCCCGACGTGGCCGCGCCCGCCGCGGCGCCCAAGCCTGTGGAGAAAGCGGTCGAGAAGACGACGCCGTCCGCGTCCGTGCCGCATCTCGCGCGCGAGGCGCATGTGAGGACGCAGGCTCCGCGCCAGGAGCCGAGCACCGTGCCGTCCTCGATGCCGCCGGACACGACCACCACGCCCGCGCTGCCGTCGCAACCGGCGACGCCCCAGGCAGCGCCGATCCCGCAGCCGACGGTGACCGCGCCGCCGCCCGTGGTCGACCAGACCCCGCCGTCCACCACGCCTCAGGACAGCGGCACCCCGCAACAAGAATAAGAGATAGCATCCTCGACTTGGCCTCCCGCTCGAAAGAGCGGGAGGCTTTTCTTTTACGCCGCGCCGTAGCGCGCGGACTTCGCGGCCAGCGCCTCGCGCGCGGCGTCGTATTCGCGCGCCAGGCGCGAGACCAGCTCGGCGACCGGCACCACGCCGTCGACCGCGCCGATGCCCTGGCCGCAGCCCCAGATGTCGCGCCAGGCTTTCGCTTTCTGGTTTCCGCCGGAGTTGAAGTTCATCTTCGACGGATCGGCGATCGGAAGGTTGTCGGGATCCAGGCCCGCGAGCTTGACCGAGGGGCGCAGATAGTTGCCATGCACGCCGGTGAACAGGTTGGTGTAGACGATGTCCTCGCCGCCGCTGGCCACGATCATGTCCTTGTACTCGGACGCCGCATTGGCTTCCTTCGTCGCGATGAAGGCCGAGCCGATATAGGCGAGATCGGCGCCCATCGCCTGGGCTCCCAGAATCGCAGGCCCGCTGGCGATGGCGCCCGACAGCGCGATCGGCCCGTCGAACCAGCGGCGCAGCTCCTGCACCAGCGCGAAGGGCGAGAGCTGCCCCGCATGCCCGCCGGCGCCGGCCGCGACCGGGATCAGCCCGTCGGCGCCCTTCTCGATCGCCTTGCGCGCGAAGCGGTCGTTGATGATGTCGTGCAGCACGACGCCGCCATAGGAATGCGCCGCGGCGTTGACGTCCTCGCGCGCGCCCAGCGAGGTGATGACGATCGGCGCCTTGTATTTCGTCGCCAGCATCACGTCGTGCTCGAGGCGGTCGTTGGTCTTGTGCACGATCTGGTTGACGGCGAAGGGCGCCGACGGCGCTTGCGGATGCGCGCGGTCGTAAGCCGCGAGCTCTTCGGTGATCTGGGCCAGCCATTCGTCGAGCATCGAGGCCGGCCGCGCGTTCAGCGCCGGGAAAGAGCCCACCACGCCCGCCTTGCATTGCGCGATGACGAGCGCGGGACAGGAGATGATGAACAAGGGCGAGGCGATCACCGGCAGGCGAAGCCGCTCGCGCAGGATGGGGGGAAGGGACATGGGCACTCCATCGATAACGTTAAGCCCAGCATGCACCGCGGCGGAAAAGCCGTGCAACTGGCCGCGGCGGCTGGCGCTGCGGTGCGGCGGGTCCGGCGGGGCGGATTTCGGTGTCCGACGCGGCATGGTGTCCTTGTGCCGACTTAAGGATGCATTCGCGCATCGCGACACACAACGCGCGGCTTCTCCCATCGCGTGCGCCGTGCGATAGTGCCTGCGCTCGCTGGCATTGGGGCTTTAAGCGAACGGCTGGGGATTCAAAATGTCGAAGCGTAAACTGATGGCGGCCGCCTTGCCGGCCGCGCTTCTCCTGCCCGCGCCCGCGCTGGCGGGCACGTTCACCGACTTCGATCCGCCGGGCGAGGTCAGCTCCGCCGCCGCTGCCATGAACGCCAAGGGCGACATCGCCGGGATGATCTCGACCAAGGTCGGCTACCTGCGCAAGAAGACGGGCGTGTACAAGACCATCGCCGTCGAGAACGATTTCTTCATGCAGATGACCGGCATCAACTACCACAAGCAAAGCGTCGGCTCGGTCAGCCTCAGCGGGGGCTTCCTGGGATTCGTCGCGGATAAGCGCGGCCAAGTCGATGAGTTCGCGCCGCCCGACGCCGATCCCGACGGTCTGGGCACGCAGCCGATGGCGATCAACGACAACGGCGCCATCGCGGGCGTCTACAGCAAGAACCATGTGCTGGTCGGCCATGGCTTCCTGCGCGCCAAGGACGGCAGCTTCACCCCGTTCGACGCGCCCGGCGCGGGCACGACCAACATCGACGGCACCTATCCGACGGCGATCAACCTGAGAGGCTTCATCGCCGGCTATATCCTGGACGATCAGGAGATCTATCACGGCTTCATCCGCAGGCCCGACGGCAGCTTCATCGCCGTGGACGTCGCCGGCGCGGGTCAGTTCGCCGATGCCGGCACGCGCCTGTCCTGCATGAACGCCAAGGGCGCCACGGCGGGCACCTACCAGGACGGCGATGCCAAGGTGCATGGCTTCCTTCGCTCCGCCGGCGGCCACGTCACGACGTTCGACGTGCCCGGCACGCTCAACGAGGTGAGGGCGCTTTCGGGCCTCAACGCCGTCGTCGGCACCTATCACGACGACACCAACCACCAGCACGGCTTCGTGCGCACGGCGGACGGCACGTTCACGACGCTCGACCCTCCGGATGCCGTCCTGGGCAGCACGGCGACGAGCATCAACGACAAGGGCTGGGTCGCGGGCTTCTATTTCGACGGCGACGGCAAGAAGCACAGCTTCCTGTGGAAGCCGTGACGGAAGGGGCGCGATCGTGAACCGCATCGTTCGGGCCGCCCTGCTGTTCGCTGCGGTCTCCGTCCAGGGCGCCGCGGCGGATCCCGAATACGTCGAATTCGACGTGCCGGGCGCGAGCAACACCTGGGTCTATGGGCTCAACAGCAAAGGCGACACGGTAGGCGACTACCTGGCCGGTGGCGGCGGCTCGTTCATCCGCACCAAGAAGGGCGTGTTCACCGTCATCACACCGTCCGGCGCCCATCCCCACCTGGTCAACAGGAAACGGCAGACCTCGGGCGTCTTCAGCGACAGCAACGGCGCCTACGGCTTCATCGGGGCCGCCGACGGCACCTGGACAAGCTTCGAAGCGCCCGGCGCTCAGGGCTTCCATCCGTATACCGCGCCGACGGCGATCACCGACACGGGAGCGATCGCGGGCTATTTCGGCAACAACGGCGGCCTGGCCGCGCAGGGCTTCATCCGCCGTCCGCTCGGCAAGTTCGTCACATTCGCCGTCGACGAGCTTCACAACTTCGGCACGTTCGCGACCGCGATGACCGAGGACGGGTTGGTCTACGGTTATTACCTCGATGCGGATTCCGTCCTGCACGGCTTCAGCCGCGATCTGCAGGGCGCCATCAGTCCCATCGACCTGCGCGAGGCGGGGCGCGGCCAGTTGCAGGGCACCAAGATCGCGGCGGCGAACGCGTCGCAAACCATCGCCGGCACCTATGTCGACGCCCACGGCCAGCAGCACGCCTTTCTTCGCCGGAGCGGCGGCAAAACGATCACCATCGGCCTTCCCACGGGCAGCATGGACATCACCGTCACCGGTTTGAATGGCACCAACGCGGTCGTCGGCTTCTACCAGGACGCCCAGACCAACGCTCACAGCTTTCTGCGCACGCCGGACGGTCAACTCCTTTCCGTCGACGAGCCCCACGGCACCCACTGGGGCACCTTTCCGTACGGCATCAACGACAAGGGCGTGATCGCCGGCTCTTATCTCGACGGCTCCATGAACAGTCACGGCTTCATCCGCAAGCCCTGATCGTGGCCGCGCGGACGATCATCGGCAGAGATCTTGGAGTTGCGTTGGGGGTTCACATGTCGAAGCGTTGGTTGTCGATCGCGGCCGCTCTGGCTGCACTGGGCGCGTGCGGAAAAGCGCCGGCCGCGGTGTTCACCGATGTCGATCCGCCCGGATCGCAGCAAACCGAGGTGACCACCATGGATGCGGCCGGAAACATCGCGGGCTGGTATCTCGCTTCCGACGACAGCGTCGCCGCTTTCCTTCGCCTGAAGAACGGACGTTACATCCGGCTGGGTTCGGCCAAGCGCCATCCCATGATGGTCATTGCGGGCGGCAGGAATCAGATCGCGGGTTGGGTGAGCGGCAGCCACGGCTACATTGCGAACACGCGCAACCGCTTCGCGCTGTTCGACGTGCCGGGCGCGGCCGAAACTTTCCCGAAGGCGTTCGACGCTTCGGGCGCCATCGGCGGCCAAATCACGATCGCCGGCAGCCAGGTCCGGCACGGCTTCCTTCGCGGTCCCGACGGCGGCTTCGCCACCTTCGATGCGCCGCATGCGGGCACCGGCGGCACGTTTGTGGAGGGCGTGAACGCCTCTGGCGCAGCCACCGGCTTTGCCCGCGACGACTCCGGCCGCTCTTACGGTTTTCTGCGCAAGCCGGACGGCAGCTTCATCGACGTGCAGCTGCCGGACGGGACCGGGAGCTACTTCGAGCCGGCTTGCATCAACGCCAAGGGCGAAATCGCGGGCCACTATCAGACCGGCAGCACCGTGCCCGGATTCTTCCGGGATGCCCAGGGCAACTATGCGAGCTTCCGCACACCGCGGGCGTGGCTCATGGAGGTGACGGCGATGAACGACAGCGGCACCGTCACGGGCCACCTCGGCCTTCGCGGAAGGACGCGCGGCTTCGTACGCTATCCGTCGGGCCTGCTCAGAGTCTTCGACGTCCCCAAAAGAGGACGGGGCTCGATGGGTACTTTCGCGTTGGGCATCGACAGTATCGGTGCGATCACCGGCATGTATTGGGACGAGAACGGGCGGGAGCACGGCTTCCTGCGCACGCCTTAAGCCGGCTCAGTTCTTGTACACCGAATACTCCGCCTGCCATGCCGCGTAGTTGCCGTTCGACGGCATGACGATCTCGGTCTGCACCTGGTGGTTGCCCGTGGCCACGGCCATGTTGGCGCGCATGTTGCCGACGACGTAGTTGGAGGTCGGCACCGTGCCCTGCACAGGGCATCCCGGCCCGGCCTGATTGCCATCGACGAGAATGCATATCTGCCACCCGCCCGCACTGCCGTTGGCGATCACCTGGACCATGGCGGAGACATCGACGATGCATCCCGTCGTCGCGGCGCATTTGATCGTCTGGCTGTCGATGATCGTGGTTCCGGCCGGTACCGCGGTGACGATGCCGTTCGACGCGATCGCTGTGCCCACCAGCTTGTGCAGCCTGGCCGGCACGGCTTGTGCCGCAGACAAAGTCACGGCGAGCGCGATCCCGACGTTGAAAACCTTGCGCATGACGCTTCCCCCTTTTGCCCCGTCGAGGTTATCGCCGCCGCGCCTGCAACGCCAGAAGGATCGCCGGCAGCACCAGCACGCCCGCGAGATAGAACGGCGCGTCGACGCCGATATGGTCGAAGGCGATGCTGGCGGCGAAGGGGCCCGCGAGGCGGGCGAGCGCGCCCATCGCATTGTTGAGGCCCAGATACTGCCCCTGGTTCTCGCTGTCGGCGTTGCGCGAGATCAAGGACGAGATGTTGGGCCCCGCGATCGACTGGCCGAAGGCGGACAGGCACAACAGCGCGACCACGCCCATGCCGCTCGAAAACGGCTGCAGCGCGATGGCGAAGCTGGTGAGCGCCATGCCGGCGGCGAGCACGTTGGCCTCGCCATAGCGCTTCGAGGCGGGCCCGGTCAGCAGCACCTGGCAGAGCGCCGCCACGAAGCCGGTGCCCGCGAAGGCCCAGCCCACCTCCCACGTGCCCCAATGGAAGCGCGCCTGGCTCCACAGCCCGAACACGAACTCCACCCCCATGAAGGCCGAGCCCGCGAGGAACATCACGCCCATCAGCCGCGCGATGACGGGATGGGTGAAGGCGCGGCCGGCGATGGCCCAGCGGCTCCTCTGCATCGCGAAGATGCGCTGGTGCGGCCCGCGGCTCTCCTTCACGAACAGCGCGATGCCGACGGCGCAGATGCCGGCAAGGCTCGCGGCCACGATCAAGGGCAGGCGGAAGCCCGCATGGCCGGCATCGGGATGGGCGAGCAGCCCGCCCAGCGCCGGTCCCACGATGAAGCCCAGATTGTAGGCCGCGCTCAGCATCGACATGGGGCCCGAGCGCGTGTCGGCCGGCGTCACGTCGGCGATGTAGCCCTGGATCACCGAGCCGTTGCCGCTCGCAAGCCCGCCTAGGAACCGCACCGCGAACGCCACCCAGATATTGGGCGCGAAGGCGAGGGCGAAATAGCACAGGCAGTTGCCGCAGACCGTGCTTATCAGGATCGGCTTGCGGCCCAGCCGATCGGAGATGCGTCCCCAGAACGGCTCGCCGAAGAACGCGCCGGCCGCATAGGCCGAGAAGATCAGCGCCATTTCCCAGGCGGGCGCCTGGAACGACTTGGCATAGAAGGGCAGAAGCGGCACGACGATGCCGAAGCCCACCATGTTCACGAACATCACGAAGAGCAGCGTGAGCAGCGCCTGCATGCTGCTGTCGCCGCCGACATGCGCGTTGCCGCGACCGCCGACATGCGCATTGTCCGGCTCGTCCTTGTTCGCGGTGGGCGTCATCTTTCCGTCGCGTCGCTCATAGCAAAAACATTGCCAATCGTTCGCCGTTCCGTGTCGGCGCTGTCATGCGCGACAACTACCTACAACGCGCCGATTTCGGGGGCATCCACAAAATCGACGCCGCTCGTTTTTCGCCTCCGCTGTGGGCGACATCCCACAGAGCGAGCTGCGTCGACCCACACCCATAGGAGAACGACTCGATGCGCAACACTTATAAGACAAGTCTCGTCGCGGCGGTCATCGCCTGCTCGCCGGCTCTGGCGGGCGCGCCCGCGGACGGCATCGGGCCGTTCACCAGCGGCGTGGCCAACGCCAACGCGGCGTCCGGCAGCCCGGCCAATGTGCTGAGCGGCGATTTCCACGCCGCCGTCGTCGTCAGCGGCACCGATCCGATCGAGAACCCGGGCACCTTCATCACCACCTATGGCCGCCTCTCGACCGCGGTGGCGACCGAGCCCGACCAGAACGCCTATGTCGTCATCCCCGGCAAGGTGCGCGGGCCCGCGCGCGGCTACGATTACGGGCACCACTTCCTGGTGCAGGGACATGAGAACGCAGGCAACCTCGCTTACGTGACGCGCGTCAACCTCGACGTCGAGGATCCTGCGCACCGCATCACCAACCTGACGCCGGAAGGCATGGACGCGCTCACCCATTTCTCGCGCATCGACGGCTCGACCTACGATCCCTTCGCCAACTCGGTCCTCGCCACCCAGGAAGGCGGCGCCAGCGACGGCGGCATGATCGAGATCTCGATGGGCAGCTTCCCGGCGACGATCACGACGCATTACGGCGCGATCGGCCAGTGCGGCCTCGAAGGCGTGCATGTCGACAACAAGGGCCGCATCTATCTCGTCGAGGACACCGGCGGCAGCGGCGCCAGCAACGACCAGAACGACGTCAACGGCACGAACAAGGTCGCGCGCCAGCCCAACTCCTACGTCTTCCGCTTCCTGCCTTACGATCCGAAGAACCTGAGCGCGGGCGGCAAGCTGCAGGCCTTGCAGGTGAAGGTCGACGGCAAGCCGCTGGTGTTCGGCGGCACGAGCGCGCAGGCCGTGTTCGACGACGTGTGGTCTCCCAAGCAGGTCTCGCTGCACAGCGGTTCGTCGTTCCCGGCGCGCTGGATCACCATCCACGACACGGCGGTCTCCACCGCGGCGTTCGACTGCAACGCGACCGCGCGCAACGCCCAGGCGACGCCGTTCAAGCGGCCCGAGAACGGCGCCTTCCGTCCCGACGGCACCTTCCGGCACTTCTTCTTCGCCACGACCGGCGACACCAACAACCTGTCGGGCTCGGTCGCGGGGCTGGCGCAACGCGGCGCCTGGGGCGGCGTGTTCGAGCTCGACGAGACCTCGATCAACAACGGCACCATCAAGCTGGTGGCGCTGGGCGATGCGACGCACAACTCGTTCGACAACATCACCTGGGGCGACGGCAACACGTTCCTGGTGACCGAGGACCGCGGCGACACGCTGCACGACCAGCTCAACGCGCTCGACTCGATCTGGGCCTATCCGACGTCCGACCTTGCCAACCCCTTGCGCGTGCTGGCGCAGGGCCGCGACGCGTCGGCTTCGGCTGCGGGCATCGAGGACAACGAGCCCACCGGCGTGTTCGTCTCCGGCGGCGGCAAGACCCGCGCCGACATGTACGGCACGACGGCCAGCATGACCGGCTCGCGCGGCTTCTTCACCCAGCAGCACGGCGACAACGTCACCTATGAGCTGATCCGCAACTAAGGCTCGGATCGTTGGCGGCAGCGCCGGCCTCGAAAGGGCCGGCGTTTGTCGTTTGCGGGGCGCCCCTGTTAGGCTTCGACGGTCACAGGGGGACATGTCATGCGCAAAGCCATCGTTTTCGGTCTTTCGCTTATCGCGCTCGGCACCGCGCAGGCCGCCGACGATCCGAAGGACTGGCGCACCGTCGATCCCGACAATCTCGTGCTGATCGAGACCAAGTACGGGGTGACCGCGGTCGAGCTCAATCCGTCCTTCGCGCCCAAGCATGTCGAGCGCACGAAGGCGCTGATCCGCGCGCACTTCTTCGACGGGCTCACCTTCTATCGCGTGATCGAAGGCTTCGTCGCGCAGGGCGGCGCGGGCGAGGACACGGCCGCGACCGCGAACAAGCCCAAGAATCCCGAGACCGAGAAGGCCTGGCCCAAGCTCAAGGCCGAGTTCGAGCGCCCCATCCCCAAGGGCGAGAAATTCACACCGCTCGGCAATCGCGATCTCTTCGCGCCGCGCGCCGGCCATGTCGACGGTTTTGCGGTTGGCCGCGATCCCAAGACCAAGACCGAGTGGCAGATTCACTGTCCGGGCACGTTTGCTTTCGCGCGCGACAACGACGCCGACACCGCCACGACCGAGTTCTACATCGTCATCGGCCAGGCGCCGCGTCGCCTCGACCGCAACCTCTCCGCCTTCGGCCGCGTCGTCGGCGGCATGGAATACCTGCAGAAGCTCGAGCGCGGCGACCCGGCGGTCGACAGCGGCGTGATCGCCGACAAGGCCAAGCAGGACAAGATCGTCTCGATCAAGCTCGCCTCGGACATGGCCGCGGCGGAGCGGCCGTCCTACGCGGTGATGCGCACCGACACCAAGGCCTTCTCGGATTGGAAGGCCAAGCGCCGCAACCCGGCGCCCGAGTTCTATAAGCGCCAGCCGCCGCCGGTGCTGGACATCTGCCTGGCGCCGGTGCCGTCGCATCCCATTGCTCCCTAACGGGAAAAATGGGTTGAGTGATATTTGATGATTTAATGATTGACATGTGAGCCGGCGGCGCCTATATCCCTGTCCGTACCAAGGAGTGGGGCATGACCAAGCTCACCATCGGCGTCGGCGAGGATTTTCCCGTCGACGAAAGACAGGCCGAAGACGGCGGGTGCCGGCATCGCGGCCACCACTATCATCACGACTCTCATCGCCACGGCCATCATCACCACGAGCACGCCGCGCGCTGGCACCGCTGGGTGCACGAATACCTCTCGCGCCGTCGGAAGAAGAAAGAAGAAAAGAAGGACGGAGAAAGCTGATGCATCGCCACCACCATTACCGCCGCCGCGGCGGCGAAGAAGCGTCTTCCGACGGCTCGCGCGACGGCGCGCGCGACGGCTCTCGCGGCACGACGCGCGTCCAGCTCGAGATGCCGCCCCAGGCCATGGAACGGCTGACGCGGCTGAAGGAGAAGACCGAGGCTGCCTCCTATGCCGAGGTGATCCGCAACGCGCTGCGCGTGTTCGAGGCGCTGGCCGAGGAGCACGAGAAGGGCGGCGAGTTCTCGCTGAAGCGCAGCGACGGGCAGACCGTCGCCTACAAGATCTTCCTGTGACCGCGATCCCGCGCCCCTCTCCCAACCACGACGAACGGGGCCCAAATGAACGGGGCGCGGACCCTGTCGACATCCTGGTGCTGCACTACACCGGCATGCGCACCGCCGAGGAGGCGCTCTCCAGGCTCTGCGATCCGGCCGCCAGGGTCAGCGCGCATTACACCGTCGACCGCGACGGCGCCGTCTATGCCCATGTGCCGGAAGAGCGCCGCGCCTGGCATGCCGGGCTCTCGTTCTGGGCGGGGACGCGCAACGTGAACGCGCGCTCGATCGGCATCGAGATCGTCAATCCAGGCCACGAGTTCGGATATATTCCGTTCACGGACGATCAGGTCAGCGCCGTCATCGACCTCGCCTCGGCGGTTCTCGGCCGCCATCCGATCCCGGCGCGCAACGTGGTCGGCCATTCCGACGTCGCGCCGACGCGCAAGCAGGACCCGGGCGAGCTGTTCCCGTGGGAGAGGCTCGCCGAATACGGCATCGGATTGTGGCCCCACTCCGCCGCGCGCGGGGGAGTCGTCGCGCAAAACGCGACGGAGGGGACCCTTCGCGAACGCCTCACCCGTTACGGCTACGACCCTGACGTGCCGCTGACGGACGCGGTGACGGCGTTCCAACGCCACTTCCGCCCATCGCGCATCGACGGCGTCGCCGACGACGAATGCGCTTCGTTGCTGGGCGGTCTTCTCGCGCTTTAGCGCAGCGCGAAGATGTGATCGCCCTGGCCGTCCGGGATGCAGCGGTTCTCGGTCTTCCAATGCACGCAATGCGGCAAGGTCGCGAAGCCGTCACCCGGATTCTGCCATTTGGTCCTTCTGGAAACCCTCGGCGGCACCAGATTCTCCCAGCCCCATTCGCCGCCGGCGAAGAAGTCCATATTGACGAAGACCGAAACCCAATAGTGCCCCGGACCCAGATGCAGGCTGGGGATCGGGATGCAGAACGACCCGGCATTGTCGGTGCCGGCGACCGTGTAGGTGGCGACGACTTCTCCCGGCCTGCCGTTGCCCGGCCTGGCGTGGTCCGTATGGTAGAACGTCACGGTCTCGTCCCGGGCGGGGCCAGAGCCGTTGAAGTACACGCCGGTGACGTCGAGTTCCGAGACCGTCCAACCGCCCGTCGGCACCTTGAAGTCGTCGGCGGCCTGCGCGTCGTATTGATCGAACGTCGCTTCGAAGTTCTGCGACACGATGCCGATGCCGGAATCGGCCTGCCCCGTCGATGTCGGGTCCTGCTCGTAGAGGACCGGAAGCGTGCTGCACGGACTGCCGCCGTTCGACGGCGCGTGACGGACGATACGGGCGCCGGCGCTCGAAGGCGCCGGGTGCAATCCGTCGGCATAGGTCATGCCGGCCGCGGCCAGCCCAAACATCGATGTGGTCGCAAAAAGCAGCATCTTGTTCATGGAACCCCCCATGGCTCGAGGCGGCGAAGGACGCACGCCGTCACGATACACGCTATACGAGAACGATTTTTTGCGATACCGGATAAGATGAATTACGATATGCGGCGGCGGCATGACGGGTGCTAAATGCCGGGCGCTGCTCTTTCGCCGGCCCGCGCTTTAGCGTCGGTACATGCCCGATGCCGTCCGCCTCGCCGACAAGCTCGCCAGGTTCTCCGATCTCTGGTCGCCCAAGATCGTGGCCCAGTTCAACGGCCATGACGTGATGGTGGTCAAGGTCAAGGGCGAGTTCGTGTGGCATTCCCACCCCGACACCGACGACTTCTTCCTGGTCTTGAAGGGCGACCTCGTCATCCAGCTCGAGGACGGCGAGGTCCGCCTCGGCCCCGGCGATCTCTATGTCGTGCCGAAGGGCGCCCGGCATCGCCCGGTCGCGCAGGAGGAGGCGCACCTGCTCCTCATCGAGCCCAAGGGCACGCCCAACACCGGCGACGCGGCCACCGCCGTGGTCAAGGACGCGATCTGATGAAGACCATCGGCATGCTGGGCGGGATGAGCTGGGAGTCCACCAGCGTCTATTACCAGCTCGTCAATCGCGAGGTGCAGAAGCGGCTGGGCGGCCTCCATTCGGCCAAGGCGCTGATGTACTCCTTCGATTTCGACGAGATCGAGCGGCTGCAGAATGCCGGACGCTGGGACGAGGCGACTACACGGCTCGTCGAGGCGGGCGTCGGCCTGGCGCGGGGCGGCGCGGATTTCCTCATGATCTGCTGCAACACCATGCATCTGATGGCCGACGCGGTGGAGCGCGCGGCAGGCGTGCCCTTGCTGCACATCGCAGACGCCACGGGAGCGGCGATCACGGCCCGAGGCCTCAAGCGCGTCGGCCTGCTCGGCTCGCGCTTCACCGTGCAGAACGGCGGCATCGTCATCGACCGGCTGCGCGAGCGCTTCGGCGTCGCGGTCCTGGTGCCCGAGGCGGAGGACCGCGCCGAAGTGCACCGCATCATCGTGGAAGAGCTGGTGCGCGGCCGGTTCGACGAGGCCTCGCGCGCCACGCACCGGCGCATCATCGAGAGCCTCGTCGCCCGCGGCGCCGAAGGCGTGATCCTGGGCTGCACCGAGATCCCGCTGCTGGTGAGGCCCGAGGACGCCGAGGTGCCGCTGTTCGACACGACCGCGCTGCACGCGCTTGCCGCGGTGGACTTTGCACTGGCGTGAAGCGCTGGCATAATGGGCGCGCGTCAGATGGCCGGATGGCCGCCCGTCGTCGCCCTTCGGGCTATGCCGGGCAAGCTCTTTTCGGGGCTTGCCCGGCGAAGTTGCGAAGCAACGAAGACGGGAGGAAAGTCCGGGCTCCACGAAGGACACGGTGACGGATAACATCCGCCGGGGGCGACCCCAGGGACAGCGCCACAGAAATGACACCGCCCGCCTTTGCAGCTCACGCTGCTACGGCGCGGCAAGCCGGAAGGCTCGCTGCGCCGAAGCCCCGCAAGGGGCGAAGGCGAGCAAGGTTGAAATGGTGCGGTAAGAGCGCACCGCGGGCCCGGCAACGGGAACGGCACGGCAAGCCCCACCGGGAGCAAGACCAAATAGGGACGGCACGTGATCTGTCTTTCGGATCGCCGTCCGGGTCGGTCGCGCGAGGCGTTGCGGCAACGCACGCCCCAGAGGAATGGCCATCGCTTCGCTTCTCGCGAAGGCACAGAACCCGGCTTACAGGCCGTCTGACGCAGTTTCGTTTTGAAGGTCAGAGCTCGCGGCACGTCCGGCCGCAAATTCCTCCAGCGCCTTTTCCGCGAGCTCGTCCAACTTGCCGGCAGCGATATCGCGTTCGATTGCCACGTCGAACAAATCGGCCAGGAACTCGTCGAACCAAGTGCGGAATTCCGCCCGTTCTTCGGGGCCAAGCCTGGCGACGGCGTCTTTCAGCTCATCCAGGGTCATGTGGGCAATATGCCATAATACCGCCGGCGCACATCAATCCAAATCCGGCACGTCCGGATAGGCCTCGAGCACGGGCCCGAGCGCGGCCTTGAGCGGGCCGAGCCAGGGCTCGTAGTGGCGCCATTGCTCGAGGGCGTCCTTGTGGATCGGGCGGCGCACCTGCTCGGAGCTGGCGGTGGTGACCACGCGCGCGGTCTTGTGGAAGTCGAGGCATTGCGGCTCGAAAGGCAGCTCCAGATAGTCGAGCAGCCGGCGCAGTTCGCTTTGCGGATCGGCGACCAGCCGCTCGTAGTGCACGCGATGCACCCTGCCCGGCATGGCGCGGTCGAAATGCGCCATCAGCGCGACATAGTCGCGGTAGAGCCGGCCGATGTCCGACAGGCGATAGGCGTTGCTCTGGCCTTGCGCGAAATGCTGCACGAAGTTCGAGAAGCCGCAGGCCATCGGATGGCGGCGCATGTCGACGATCTTGGCGTTCGGCAGGATCAGCGCGATCAGCCCTGCATGCGCGAAGTTCGCGCCCATCTTGTCGAGGAAGCGCGCGCGGTCGGTCTTGCGGTGCGGGCGCGTGCTCTCGATATAGCGTGCGCCCAGGCGCGCGAGCTCTTGCGCCGGGACGGTGTCGATGCCGCGCGGGAATTCGGGCCCAAGCTTGGCTTGCAGCTCGCGCGCGACCATCGCCAGGTCGCCCAGCTCCTTGGTGCCTTCGATGGCGCTGTGGCTCGCCAGCATCTGCTCCAGGAGCGTCGAGCCCGCGCGCGCCATGCCCACGATGAAGATGGGATCGGGGCTCGGGTGACCCGCGTTGCGGCGCAGAAGCGCCGGGGTGAAGGCCTCGCGGCAGCGCGCGACGTAACGGCCCAGCACCGCCGGGTCGTGCGCCACGCTCATGCGATGCAGCGCATTGCCCTTGGCATAATGCGCGAAGGATTCCTCATGACGCGCCGCGTCGCCCAGCGCCTTGCCGAGCGCGAAATGGATCGCGACGCGGTCGGCTTGGGCAGCGCCGTCGAGCGCGCGCTCCATCGCCGCGACGTCGTCGCCCGAGAAACGAAAGGTCTTCAAGTCCGCAAGGCTCCACCAGGCGCGGCCGAAACCTTGATCGAGCGCGATCGCCCGGCGATAGGCCGCGACCGCGTCGTCCGTGCGGCCCAGGCCGCGCAGCGCATGGCCGTAGCGCAGCCAGCATTCGGCGGGCACGTCGACCGCCACGTCGCCCGCTTCCACGATCCCGCGCCACAACGCGGCCGCGCCCGCATAGTCCTCGACCGCTTCCAGCGCCGCCGCTTTCTGTGCGCGGAACACGGGATTGTCGGGTGCGAGCGCGATCAATGCGTCGGCTTCGACAAGCGCGGGCTCCGGCCGCCCGGCATGGAGAAGGGCGCCGACCAGATGGAAGCGCGCGCCAAAGTCGCGCGGATGGGCCTTCAGATGCGCGCGCAACGCCTTGACCGCGAGGCCGGGGCGTCCGGCTTTGAGCATCGCGGCCGCCTCCGGCACGCGCTCGAGCGCCAGCTCCGGCACCAGCGCGCGCGCTTCGCGCTCGTAGGCGCTCATCGAAGCTCCGCCGGGACGCGCGGATATTCGTCGAAGACGGAGCCCAGGCTGCGGATCAGCGGCTGCAGATGCGGCTCGTAGTTCTTCCAGTAGTCGACCGCCTCGCCGCTGATCGGACGGCGCACCTGCTCGGAGCTGGGGGTGAGCACCGTGCGCTCGGTCTCGTAGAAGCGCAGGCACGACTCTTCGAACGGCAGGCCCAGATAGCCGAGCAGCCGGCGCACCTCGCGTTCCGGATCCGCGACCATCTCCTCATAGATCACGCGATGCACGCGGCCGGGCAGCACGGCGTCGAAATGCGCCATCAGCGCCACGTAGTCGCGATAGAACAGGCCGAGCTCGGAGAGCCTGAGCCGGCCTTTGCTGCTGTAGTGCTTGAACATCGACAAGCCTGACGCCACCGGATGGCGCCGCGCGTCGACGATCTTGGCGTTGGGCAGGATCAGATGGATGAGGCCGATATGCGGAAAGTTGCCGGGCTTCTTGTCGATGAAGAAGGGCCGGCCCTGCTTCCTGTGCACGCGCGTGGCATCCATGAACTCCTCGCCCAGCCGCGCAAGCTCCGTCGCCGACATGCGGGCCAGAACCTCGAGATAGGAGGTGCCGTAGGACGAGCCCTCGCGGCCTTCCAGCCGCGCCGCCATGGCGGTGATATAGGGAAGCTCCGCCGTGCCTTCGATCCTGGAATGGCTCGACAGGATCTGCTCGATCAGGGTCGAGCCCGAGCGCGGCCGGCCGAGCACGAAGATCGGATCGGGCGCGGGACAGCCTTGGCCCTCGCGGCTCGCGAAGAACGGCCGCGTGAAGATGCGCTTGTTGGCGGCGACGCCGGCGCTCAAGGTGCCCGGATCGTATTCGATGCGCAGCCGCGTGGCGGCGTTGGCCTTGGCGTATTGCTCGAAGCTCTTGTCGAACTCGCGCGCGTCCTCATAGGCTTTGCCGAGCGCGAATTGCAGGTGAAGGCGATCCTCGGCGGCAAGGTCGCCGCGCGCCAGCTGGCGGCGCATCTGCTCGATCTCTGCGGCGCCGAAGCGCGCCGTCTTCATGTTGGCGAGGCTCCACCAGGCGAGCCCCGATTGCGGGACCAGCGCGATCGCCTTGCGATAGGCGGCGACCGCCTCGTCCTTGTAGCCCAGCGCGCGCAGCGCATGGCCGAGCGACACGAAGCATTCGGCGCGGTTCGGGTTCTCCTCCGTCAGCTTCTTGCAGATCGCAAGCGATGCCGCGCTTTCGCCGGTGGTCTCGAGGATGGAGGCCTTGAGCTGCAGGAACAGCGCGTTGTCGGGATCGGGCGCGAGGATCGCGTCGAGCTCGGCCAGCGCCGCGTCGAAGCGGTTGGTCTGGGCGAGCAGGTTGGCGAGGTTGAACCGCGCCACCGCGAAATCGGGCGCGAGCTCCGCCACGCGCTCGAGCACCGCGATCGCCTCGCGCTTGCGTCCCTGGCGCACGAAAGCGCGCCCCAGAAGCGCCAGCGCATCCACGTCGTCGCCGCGCTTGGAAAGATGCTCGGACAGCGCGCTCTCGGCCGCGCCGAAGCGGTTCGCGGCGATGAGATCCGCGGCCTCGAGCAGGCGGCGATGCTTGAGCGGCCGCTCGGCGGCGAGGCGCTGAGCGGCGAGCGTGAGAGTGTCGGGCTGATGGCTCATGCGTGGCTAGCGCTGTACCCCAAAACGAAGAGGGCGGCCAGCGGCCGCCCTCTCCTTAGTCCAGTCTGACGACAGTGGCTTAAGAAGCCTTGCCGCGGATCGTGAACATGTGGTCGCCCTGGCCGTCCGGGATACAGACGTTCTCGTCGCCCCAGGTCGAGCAGCCCGTGGCGAAGCCGTCGCCCGGATTCTGCCACTGGGCGGGGTTGCCGCTGTTGCCGGTACGGTTTTCCCAGCCCCACTCGCCACCGGCGAAGAAGTCCAGGTTGGCCTGGACGGAGACCCAATAGGTCTTGCCGCCGTGGCCGCCCTTGAGCGTCGTGCCCTTGCCGAGGTCGATCACGTAGGAGCCGAAGCTGTCGGCGCCGGCGACCGTGTAGGTGGCGACGACGTCGCCCGGATGGCCGTGCTTGTTCTTGTAGAACGTCACGTTCTCGTCGCGCGACGGGCCCGAGCCGTTGAAGTAGACGCCGGTGACGTCGACTTCCTTGACCTTCCACTTGGCGCCGGCCGGCACGGTGAAGTCGTCCGCCGCTTGCGCGTCGTACTGGTCGAAGCTCGACTCGAAGTTCTGCGACACGATGCCGATGCCGTCATCGTTGTTGTTCTGATCGTACAGAACCACGCTGGCGCGGTTCACGGGGGCGTGATGAAAGCCCGGCGCCTTGCCGTGGTGGGTAAGCGTGACGCCGGCCGACGCGGTGCCCGCGATCGCCAGAGCCGCTACCGTACCCAGCAGAATGGTGGTCATCTTCGTCATTGAAGAACTCCCCTAGGGTTTTAAACAGAAGCAGGCAGGGTGCCTGCTCGGGCGACGATGCTCTTTCTTTTTTTTCATGCTGGCAAGCGGCCGCATAAATTTTTTTTCAGAGGCAACCCTTTGGATTGTTTGGCGAATCTTTAGAAGCGGAAAATGACGACCTGTCTGACGACTATCTAAAGTGTGACTTGTGCCGCTTTTCCCTCCATGGTTTTGGCACAAAACCGCCATTTTCAGGCCGCGAGTAAGGCAAGCGTCGCGGCGTCCCAGCGGCCGTCGAAGAATCGCGCCAGCGCCTGGGCGAACAGCGCCTCGCCGGGCACGGCGCGCGCGAACAGCGTCATGCAGGAATGGAATTTGAGATCGTCCGGCGCGCCGAAGATTTGCCGCGCGGTGGCGCCTTCGCGGGCGGCCAGCACCAGCCCGGTCAGCGCGCGCAGCCGCGCGCCCAGCACGGGATGGGTGGCGTAAGCCCTGGCCTCGTCGAGCGAGGCGAGCGCATAGGCCTGCGCGGTCGGGCTCCGGCCCAGGCCCGCGAGCTGCGGAAAGACGAACCACATCCAATGGCTCGTCTTGCGTCCACCCGAAAGCTCGGCGCGCACGCGATCGATGACGGGCGCCTGCGCCGCGACGAAGCGGGCGAGGCGGAACGGGTCGTGAGCGCTTTCCATCCAAGGTATATAGATCGGCGATGTTCAACACGCCCACGGTCTTCGTCCTCGGCGCCGGCGCAAGCTGGCATTACGGCTATCCGACGGGAGAGGGGCTCGTGAAGAAGGTCGTGGAGAAGGCCGTCGCGCTCGAGCGCTACTTCGATTTCGGCGTCAGATCCAACTTTGAGCATTTGCCGGATTTCCTGGCTGAGCGAAGCGGCGCCCTCACGCCGGCGCGCCGATGGCGTGCGCTGCAAAACGAAGCCAAGGCGCTGGCGACGAGACTCTCGCGAGTAAACCCGACTCTCATCGACTATTTCCTCAAGCAGAACGCCGACCTGCACGAGATCGGCAAGCTCGCCATCGCGATGGTCATCTTCGATTGCGAGCTTGCGTACTTCCAAATGGGCGCCAATCCCAACCGCCGCGCGCTCCAGCAGCTGCTGATCCGCCGCGGGCAGCTGCCGGCCGGCAGCACGCTCGATCCGGCCGCGTTCGACGACGACTGGCTGCGCTTCGTGCTCTACAAGCTGACGGCGCGCTGCGAAGTATCGGAAGATCTGCTGCGCAACGAGTTGACCTTCGTCACCTTCAACTACGACACCTCGCTGGAGCAGCGGCTTTTCGCCGGCTTGAGCAACATCAGCCTGTTCGAAGAGGCCGACATCCGCGCGTTTCTCGGCGAGGGCCGCGTCCTGCATGTCTACGGAAAAGTGCGCGAGAGGATCGGGCCGCTGCGCACCCCGGTATCGACGGCGCTGACCGAATCCGGCAGTCGCGCAAGCCTGCTGGCCGTGAAGACGATGTTCGACCTCTGCCATCACGCGTCGCTCGGCATCCGCACCATCGACGGGCCCGAGAAGGAAAGCGACGCCGCCGCGCTTGGGGCGGCGAATCTGGCGATCGGGAACGCCGGCAAGATATTCGTCCTGGGCTATGGTTTCGACGAGTCGAATAGCGAGCGCATCGGCCTGACGTCGCTCGTGCTGGAGGGCGGCCCGAACCGCTCCATCTTCTTCACCAATTATGGCGGCCACAACCGGGTCAGCGTCGCGGCGGGCCGCGCGTTGGCCGACCGGAGCGACGCATTCCTGCAAGGGCCGGGCTTTGCGAGCGGTCTGCCCCATCGCTTCGAGATGAGCACCAAGAACGTGTACGACGCGCTCAACGAGGATTTCGAATCCCTGGAGACCGACTGACGGGGAGATTAAGTTTCAATTAAAAAGTGTATCTTGCCCTTGAACAACCATTTCCCGTTCCCATTTCGTTGCTTTTGGCAATGGAGAGACGCCATGAGCAAAGACGAACGCACCGCCAAAGAGCTGGTCGAGCTGCAGTCGGCCGACCCCGACTATCTGGACAGGATCGGCTATGCCGGCTCGCATCCGCCGGGCGAGCCTACGGAGGACCACGCGCCCGATTTGGGCACCGCGCCCCGGGACAACGCGCCGTTCGCGGTGCCGGCGCCCAAGACCATCCGACGCTCGGCGGAGACGGAGGACCTGCTGAACGGCCTAATCGCGGAATGCCACTACCTGATGCGCGAAGTGGCGATGCCGTCAGCCGTCGGCACGAGCTGGGAACAGACGCGGGGCGGCTTCCTGAGCCAGGCGATGGGTCTGGCGAACACCGGTGCCAACCTCGCCGGCGCCGTCGCCAAGCTGCGCATCGCCGACCGGGTGAGTCCCGAGGCCCAGGGCCGCATCATCGAGGCCGTCGCAAAGACCATCATGGTTTGAGAACGGAATTCAACGATCAAGATGTTGCGTCCCGACCAAGTCTGGCAGCCACGGCTGGGAGCACCCCGCGGCAACCGCAACGCCCTCAAGCACGGCTTCCAAACCCGCCGCGCCAGGGCGATGCGGGCGCGGGCCCGGGCGCTCGTCGCCCATGCAAGGCGCGTGGTCGAGGCGGTGGATCTGGCCTTTAGAGGCCTACCAGTAATCCCGCATCAGCTCGGCCGCCCAACCCGGCTCGACAATCTCGCCGCGCGGCAGAAAGCCTTTCATCACCGGCTTTATGTCGAGCACCGGCGTGCCGTCGATGGCGTCGAGCCCGCGCACGGCGAGCAAAAGTCCGTCTACGGACAAAAGCCGGCACACCGTCACGCCGATGCGGTTCGGCCGGTCCTTGCCGCGCTGCGCCAGGATTCCCACCTTCGGCCAGTCGGTGCGGCCGCGCGGATGGCGCGCGCCGGTATTGACCTGCGACGGCGGCGCGCGGTCGAAGTGGAACACCACCTCGATATGACTGAACCCATCCAGGCCCGCCGCCGCGTCGGGCCCCAGAACGGTTGCATCCAGCGCGATTTGCGATTCGACGCCGTCCCAAGCGTCGTCGATGGCTTCGGCGCGCGCCGAGCGGACGCGGCCGATCGGACGGATGGGGATGGGGGCGGCGATGGGATCGGTCATAGTGTCTCCAAGAACATAGTAAGAACAAATGGGCAGGCAATCCTTAAGGCTTTGTTTACAGCTATTACCGCAGTCTTTCCACGTTTCGGATTTGTTCTTGGATTCGCAAGCGCTAGACTCCAGTTTCCAAGATGTAGATCGCAAGCTCCTCATTTCACACGACATTTTCGATTGACGCGATGTCACGAACAGCCCATATTATCCCATAGCATCCCATAGCCCCGAAAACGGGTGAGTGCCCCTGGCGGTCCAGCGGGCCCCGTGGGCCTAAGGGCGCTGAAGGGCCGGGGATTCCGCCAGATGTCTGTGCCGTTCATCTCCACGATGACCGGGTCTCTCGACGCCAAGGGCCGCGTCTGCATTCCCGCGTCCTTTCGCGACGTGCTGACGGCGCAGAACACGACCGGCGTGTATGTGTGTCCGAGCTTTGCGGAGCCGGCGCTCGAGGCCTTCGGCGAAGAGGTGCTGCAGGACTTCCATCAGCGTCTGGCGCAGGAGGATCCGTTCTTCAGCCAAGCGACCGACGACAAGGTCTTCGCGGTCCTGTCGATGTCGCAGCTTCTGACGCGCGACGAGAACGGCCGCGTGCGGCTGCCCGACGAGTTCATCGCGCATGCGGGGCTGAAGGATCGCGTGACCTTCGTCGGCATGGGCCGCAAGTTTCAGATCTGGGACAGCGAACGCTTCGCTCCTGTGCAGGCCGAGCGCCTGAAACGCGCGCTGGCGCAACGGACTGGAGGTGCTCTGTGAGCGAGCACATCCCCGTCCTGCTCGACGAAGTGATCGAGGCGCTCTCACCCCGCGACGGCGCGCGCTACATCGACGGCACCTTCGGCGGCGGCGGCTACGCGCGCGCCATCCTCGAAGCTGCGCAATGCCGCGTGCTCGGCATCGACCGCGATCCCGATGCCATCGCGCGCGGCCAGGCGCTGGTCGCGACGTTCGAAGGCCGCCTCACGCTGATGCAGGGCCAGTTCTCCGAGATGGCCGAGATCGCGGGCGAAGAGGTCGACGGCGTCGTGCTCGATCTCGGCGTCTCGTCGTTCCAGTTCGACCAGGCCGAGCGCGGCTTCTCGTTCCGCGCCGACGGGCCGCTCGACATGCGCATGTCGAAAGCGGGCGAGAGCGCCGCCGATTTCGTCAACACCGCCGACGAGGCCGCCATCGCCGACGTGCTGTGGCGCTACGGCGAGGAGCGCCAGTCGCGCCGCATCGCGCGCGCCATCGTGGCGGCGCGTCCGCTGACGCGCACCGCTGAGCTGGCTGAAGTCGTGAGCGATGCGCTGGGTCCGGCCGCGCAGCGCTTCGCCATCCATCCCGCGACGCGCACCTTCCAGGCGCTGCGCATCCGGGTGAACGACGAGCTGGGCGAGCTCGAGCGCGGCCTCGATGCGGCGACCGAGGTGCTGGCCGACAAGGGCCGCCTCGCCATCGTCTCGTTCCATTCGCTCGAGGACCGCATGGTCAAGCGCTATCTCGCCGAGCGCAGCACCACCGCATCGCGCGGCTCGCGCCACGCGCCAGACGAGCGCCGTCACGGCACCGCGCTTTATCGCCTGCTCACGACGCGTCCGCGCAATCCCAGTGCGGCCGAGATCGAACGCAATGCCAGAGCCCGCTCGGCGCATCTTCGCGCGGCCGAGCGCATCAGGAGGTCGTCATGATCCGTGTCCTGAACTTCTTCTGCGTCGCCCTGATGGGCCTTTCCATCCTGGCGCTCTATCACGTGAGCGAGAAGACCCGCGTCGCGCGCGTCGAGCTCACCGGCGTCAATCGCCAGATCGACGACGAGCATGCGCGAATCTCGGTCCTCGAGACCGAGTGGGAGCACACCGCCTCGCCGGCCCGCATCGCGACCTTGGCGCAGAGCAAGCTCGGCCTCGACAACACCGCGACCGTGCAGCTCTCCTCGCTCACGCTCCTGCCGCGCAGCGGCGACGAGGCGCCGTTGAGCGACGAGCCGGTGCGCAACGCCAGCGCCGAAGCGCCGGCGCAATAGGGGTGGCGATGAAGGAGGCCACGACCGTCTTCCAACGGCGCATCCTGGTGGGAGCTGCGATCTGCGCGGCCGCCTTCGCCCTGGTCGTGGTCCGTCTCGTCGACGTCACCTTGTTCCGCGATCACGACCGCGCGGCCTTGCGCGCGGTGCCGCTTGCGGCGCGCGCCGATCTCGTCGACCGCAACGGCGAGCTTCTGGCGCGCGACATCCCGGTCGAGGACCTCTATGCGCGGCCGCATGCCTTCTGGGACCGTGGCGAAGCGGCGCACGATCTGGCCGCGGCGACGGGCACCAGCGAAGCGCGCCTCAAGCAGATGTTCGCGGGCAAGCGGCCTTACGTGCTGATCGCGCGCCAGCTCGCGCCGGACGCCAAGGACCGCGTGATGCATCTGGGCCTGCCGGGCCTCGATTTCCAGCCGTCGTCGAAGCGCTACTATCCCGACGGCCGCGCCACCGCGCAGGTGTTGGGCGTCACCGGTGTCGACGACGACGGCCGCGCCGAAGGCGTCAGCGGCTTGGAGCTCGGCCTCGACAAGCTGCTCACCCATGCGAGCCGTCCGGTCGAGCTCTCCATCGACATGCGCGTGCAGTACATCCTCGCCGCCGAGGTGGATGCGAGCCGCAAGGAGTTCACCGCCAAGCAGGCCGGTGGGCTGGTGCTCGACGTGCGCACCGGAGAAGTTCTGGGCATGGTCTCGCTGCCCGACTTCGATCCCAACATGCGGGTGATGGAAGAGGGCGACACCGCGCACAACGTCATCGGCCAGGACGTCTACGAGCTCGGCTCGGTGTTCAAGATCTTCTCGTTCGCGCTCGCCACCGAAGATCACACGATGCGGCCCGACGAGATCCTGCCCATCGGCAACGGCTACAGAATAGGCAAGTACACGATCCACGAGGCCGAGCACATGCCCGCCGTTCTGGCGGCGCGCGACGTGCTGGCGCAATCGTCCAACATCGGCACGACGCAGATCGCGCTGCGCTCCGGCCCCGTGCGCCAGCGCGAGTTCTTGGGCGAACTGGGTTTGCTCTCGGCGCTGCATACCGAGCTGCCCGAGGCGCGCAAGCCGCTGTTCCCGTCGCATTGGGGCACGATCGAGACCGCGACGGTGAGCTTCGGCCACGGCATCTCGGTCAGCCCGCTGTCCTTCGCCGCTGCCGCCGCGACCGTGGTGAACGGCGGGCGCCGCATCGTGCCGACCTTCCTGAAGCATCCCGAAGACGCGCGCGGCGAGCAGGTGCTGAAGCCCGAGACCAGCGTGAAGATGCGCGAGCTGCTGCGCTACGTCGTCACCAACGGCACCGGCAAGAAGGCGGATATCTTAGGGTATGACGTCGGCGGCAAGACCGGCTCGGCGCAGAAGCCCGGGCCGCATGGTTACCAGCACAAGCTGGTGACGTCGTTCTGCGCCGCCTTCCCGATCGACGATCCGCGCTATCTGGTCTTCGTCGTGCTCGACGAGCCGCACGGCACCAAGGCGACCTTCGGCTTCGCGCTGGCGGGCTATACGGCCGCGCCGCTCGCCGGCCGCGTCATCTCGCGCATCGCGCCGATCCTGGGCGTGCCGCAGAAGCTTCCGCCTGTCGCTCCGGCCCGGAGCAATACATAATGGCACCACAATCGAGCGCCAGAATGAGCGCCATGGTGGAGGATAAGGACTACGCCGGCATCGCGGCCGACAGCCGCGATGTGAGAGCGGGCTTTTTGTTTGCGGCGATCCCGGGCACGAAGGCCGACGGCGGCGCCTTCGTCGCCGACGCGATCGCGCGCGGCGCCACGGCGGTGCTCGGCCTGCCGTCGCTGCGCAGCGACGTCGAAGCCAAGGGCGTGCGCTTCATCGCGTCCGACAACCCGCGGCTGGCGCTGGCGAAAGAGGCGGCCGCGTTCTTTTGTGCGCAGCCCAGGACCGTCGCCGCGGTCACCGGCACCAACGGCAAGACCTCGGTCGCGGTGTTCCTGCGCCAGATCTGGGCGGCGCTGGGCTATCAAGCCGCGAGCCTCGGCACCATCGGCGCGGTCACGCCCAAAGGCGAGATCCCGCTCGCGCATACCACGCCCGATCCGGTGCAGCTGCACCGCCTGCTGGCGGAGATCGCGGCGGACGGCGTCGATCGCCTGGCGCTGGAAGCCTCGAGCCACGGCCTCGATCAATATCGCCTCGACGGCGTCGATATCGCCGCGGCCGCCTTCACCAACCTGACCCGCGACCATCTGGACTATCACCCGAGCATCGAGGCCTATCTCGAAGCCAAGCTGCGCCTGTTCGAGCTGGCGCGCGACGTCGCGGTGGTGAACGCGGAAGCCGAATATGCCGAGCGCTTCACTGCGGTCGCCAAGCGTCGCGGGCTGCGGCTGATCGAAGTGACGACCAGGACGACGCCGCATGGCGACGGACAGATCGTCGACGTCGCGGGTCGAAAGATCAATTTGCCGCTCGCCGGACGCTTCCAGGCCTCCAACGCGCTGGTCGCGGCCGCGCTCGCCATCGGCTTGGGCGACGATGCGGATAAAGTCTATGCGGCGCTGGAACATCTCCAAGGCGCGCCGGGGCGATTGGAACGCGTGGCGCCCCAGGTCTATGTCGATTACGCCCATACGCCCGATGCGCTGGAGACGGTGCTGAAAGCAATGCGCCCGCACACCGCGGGACGGCTGATCGTCGTCTTCGGCTGCGGCGGCGACCGCGACAAGGGCAAGCGTCCGCTGATGGGCGAGGCCGCGTGCCGCCTCGCCGACAAGGTCATCGTCACCGACGACAATCCGCGCAGCGAAGTGCCGGCCGAGATCCGCCGCGAGATCCTCGTCGGTTGTCCTAACGCGACCGAGATCGGCGACCGCGCCGAGGCCATCCGCACCGGCATCCAATCGCTCAAGAAAGGCGACGTGCTCGTGATCGCGGGCAAAGGCCATGAGAGCGGCCAGACCATCGGCCAAGAGACGCGTCCCTTCTCCGACCGCGACGAAGCGAGGCGCTGGGCATGAGTGCCTTGTGGACCGGCGACGATGCGGTGACGGCTACCTTGGGTGAGCTGACGGCTGGCTTCGAAGCGAACGGGCTCTCCATCGACACGCGGACCTTGAAGCCCGGCGACTTGTTCGTGGCGCTGAAGGACGCGCGCGACGGTCACGACTTCGTCGCGGCGGCCTTCGAGAAGCAGGCCGCCGCCGCCCTGGTGTCGCGCGACGTCGCGGCCAAGGGTCCGCTGCTGAAAGTCGCCAACACGCTGCGCGGTCTCGAAGACCTCGCCCGCGCCGCGCGCGCCCGCAGCGACGCGAAGATCGTCGCGGTCACCGGCAGCGCCGGCAAGACCACGACGAAGGAGATTCTCCGCCTCGCGCTCGGCGCGCTCGGCACGACGCATTGCTCGGCGGCGAGCTACAACAACCATTGGGGTGTGCCGCTGTCGCTCGCCTCGATGCCGCGCAGCGCGCGCTATGCCGTGTTCGAGATCGGCATGAACCATTTCGGCGAGATCAGGTCGCTGGTCGGATTCGTACGCCCGCATGTCGCGCTGGTCACCACCATCGCGCCCGCGCATCTGGAGTTCTTCGGCACCTGCGAAGCCATCGCCGACGCCAAGTCGGAGATCTTCGAAGGCCTGGCGCCGGGCGGCGCGGCGCTGATCCCCTCGGACTCGCCTTACGCGGCGCGCTTGACCGCGCGTGCCAAGCAGAGCCATGCCGCGCATGTGCTGAGCTTCGGCGAGACGGGCGACGCGCGGCTTCTCTCCTATGACGACGGACACGTGAAGGCCGAGATCCTGGGCCGGCCGGTCGAGTTCCACACCGGCGCGCCGGGGCGGCATATCGCGAACAATGCGCTGGGCGCGCTGCTCGCGGTCGCGAGCCTCGACGGCGACGTGCTGAACGCGGCAGCGGCACTGCGAGAGTTCGCTCCGCTCAAGGGCCGGGGGCTGCGCTTTGCCGTCGGCGGCATCGAGGTGATCGACGAGAGCTACAACGCCAACCCCGCCTCGATGGCGGCGGCGCTGGCGCTGCTGGGCGCATCCAAGGGCCGCCGCATCGCCGTGCTCGGCGACATGCGCGAGATGGGCGACGACGCGGACGCGCATCACGCGGGCTTGGCGAAGCCCATCGAAGACGCCAAGACCGATCTCGTCTTCCTGTGCGGCGGACACATGAAAGTCTTGTGGGACAAATTGCCGGCGTCGCGCCGCGGTGCTTGGGCGGAGACGTCCGCCGATCTCGTGCCGGCGCTGAAGCAGGCTTTGCACAAAGGCGATGTGGTGCTGGTGAAGGGATCGAACGGCACCAAACTGTCGGTCGTGATCGATGCGTTAAGGGCGGGGGCCTCAGCGTAGATGTTTCAATTTTTGTCGCTGTTGCCGCACGCAGAACAGATCGCCTTCTTCCGCCTGTTCAAGTACCTGTCGTTCCGCGGCGGCGGCGCGGTCTTGACCGCATTGTTCGTCGCTTTCGTCATCGGCCCGCGCCTGATCGCGTGGCTCAAGGTCCGCCAGGGCAAGGGCCAGCCGATCCGCGCCGATGGTCCGCAGCGCCACATCGTCGAGAAGCAGGGCACGCCGACCATGGGTGGGCTCTTGATCCTTCTGCCGACTATTGTGTCGACGCTGTTCTGGGCCGATCTCGCCAATCAATATGTGTGGATCGTGCTTCTGGTGACGGTCAGCTACGGCCTGCTCGGCTTCGTCGACGACTACCTGAAGGTCTCCAAGCGCTCGACCGGCGGCGTGTCGGGCTGGGTGAGGCTCGGCGTCGAGTTCGGCGTCGCCTTCGTCGCCACCTGGTGGGTGATGAAGCTGGAATCGCCCGAGCTCAGCGGCGCGCTCGCGGTGCCGTTCCTGAAATACGCGCTGGTCCCGTTCGGCATGTTCTTTATCGTCATCGGCGGCGTGGTGATCGCGGGCGCGGCCAATGCGGTGAACTTCACCGACGGTCTCGACGGTCTCGCCATCGTGCCGGTGATGATCGCGGCCTCGGCGTTCGTGCTCTTCGCCTATCTCGTCGGCAACGTGAAGTTCGCCGATTACCTCCAGCTCCACTACGTCGCCGGCACCGGCGAGCTCACGATTTTCCTGGCCTCGCTGGTCGGCGCCGGCCTCGGGTTCCTGTGGTACAACGCGCCGCCGGCGATGATCTTCATGGGCGACACGGGATCGCTGCCCTTGGGCGGCGCGCTCGGCGCCGTCGCCGTCGCGGTCAAGCACGAGATCGTGCTCGCCATCGTCGGCGGCCTCTTCGTGCTGGAGACCGTGTCGGTGGTGGTGCAGGTCGTCTCGTTCAAGCTGACGGGCAAGCGCGTCTTCAAGATGGCGCCGATCCATCACCATTACGAGCAGCTCGGCTGGAAGGAGCCGACCATCGTCATCCGCTTCTGGATCGTCGCGGTGGTGCTCGCGCTCATCGGCCTCTCCACCTTGAAGCTGAGGTGAGGATGATCGCGGCCCGCTCCCACGCGCATCAGGACACCGGCGTCTTCGGCCTCGCCAGGTCGGGGCTCGCCTCGGTGCGCGCGCTGAAGGCGGGCGGCGCACGCGTCCATGCCTGGGACGACAAGGAGAGCGCGCGGATCGCGGCCGAGGCGGAAGGCGCGACCGTCTTGCCCTGGCGCGACTGGCCGTGGAGCAAGCTCAAGGCGCTCGTGCTCAGCCCCGGCGTGCCGCTGACGCATCCCAAGCCCCACGACATCGTGGTCAAGGCTGAGGAGAACAAGGTCGAGGTCATCGGCGACGTCGAGCTCTTCGCGCGCGAGATTGGTCTTAAGGGAGTGGGGGCAAAGGCGCCGGTCATCGCCATTACCGGCACCAACGGCAAGTCGACGACGACCGCGCTCACCGGCCATATCCTGGAGGCCGCGGGCTTCGACGCGCAGATCGGCGGCAATATCGGCAGGCCCGTGCTGGAGCTGTTGCCGCCCGGACCGAAGACGATCTATGTGCTGGAAGTGTCGTCCTACCAGATCGACCTGACTCCCAGCTTGAAACCCGACGTCGGCGTGCTGTCCAACATCACGCCCGACCATATCGACCGCCACGGCAGCCTCGAGAACTACGCCGCGGTGAAGGCGCGGCTGGTCGAGAACGCGACCTCGGCCGTGATCGGCATCGACGACGCGCAGACCAAGGCGATCTTCACGCGCATGGGCGCCAAGCAGGCCACGGCCGTGTCGGTGGGCAAGGTCTTGGGCCGCGGCGTCTTCGTGCTCGACGGCGTGCTCTACGACAGCCAGGGCGGCCGCGCCAACAAGATCATGGACCTGCGCGAGGCGTCGCATCTTCCGGGCAGCCACAATTGGCAGAACGCCGCGCTCGCCTATGCTGCGACCAAGACCTATGCCCGCGACGCGCGCGCGGTGGCGTCCGCCATCGCCGACTTCCCGGGCCTGGCGCATCGCATCGAGGACGTCGGCCGCGTCGGCCGCGTGCGCTTCGTCAACGACAGCAAGGCGACCAATGCCGACGCCGCGGAGCGCGCGCTGGTCTGCTTCGACGGCATCTATTGGATCGCGGGCGGGCGGCCGAAAGAAGGCGGGATCGAGCCGCTGGCGAAACACTTCGGCCGCATCCGCAAGGCCTATCTGATCGGCGAGGCGGCGAAGGATTTCGCCAAGACCCTCGACGGCAAGGTCGCCTATGAGATGTCGGGCACGCTCGACGCCGCCGTCGCCGCCGCGGCGCGCGATGCAAGCGAAGGCGTCGTGCTGCTGTCTCCCGCCTGCGCCTCCTTCGATCAGTTCCGCGATTTCGAGCATCGCGGCGATGCGTTCCGCGCGGCCGTCGCCAAGCTTGCGATGAGGGAGGCGTCATGACCGCGCTCTCCCGCGCCGACCGCTCGCGGCTCGCCGCCTGGTGGTGGACCGTCGACCGCACCGCGCTGCTCGCGATGCTGGCCTTGATCGCCATCGGGCTGATGCTGGCCTTCGCCGCAAGCCCTGCCGCGACGGGCGGCCCGATCTCGGCCGGCGACTTCCGCTATGCGGCCAAGCAGATCGCGTTCGCGGGCATCGCCGCCTTCATTATGGGGTCCGCCTCCCTGCTGTCGCTGCACCAGCTGAAGATCGTCGCGGCGGTGACCTTTGCGCTGGCGATGATCGGGTCGTTCGTCGTGCTGTTCACCGGCAGCGAGGTGCTCGGCGCCAAGCGCTGGATCGATCTCGGCTGGATGACCTTGCAGCCGTCGGAGTTCCTCAAACCCGGCTTTGCGGTCCTGGGCGCCGCGATCCTTGCCGACAAGATCCCGATGCGGTTCCCCAAGCCCGTCATCACATTGACCCTGGTCGCGCCGGCGCTGGTGATCCTGATGCTGCAGCCCGACGTGGGCCAGACCGCGCTGTTGCTGGCGCTGTGGGGCGCGCTGCTCTTCTTCTATGGCGTGGAGCTTTATTGGATGGGCGCGCTGGCGGGCGCGGGCGTTACGCTTGCGGGCCTCGCCTACGCGCTGTTCCCGCATGTGCGCCACCGCGTGGCGCAGTTCCTGGATCCGCAGGAGACGGGCTATCAGGCCGGCCTGGCCCTCAAGGCCTTTGCGCATGGCGGCTTGTACGGCGTCGGCCCCGGCGCGGGCACGATCAAGTACCGCATCCCCGATGCGCATTCCGACTTCATCTTCGCGGTGGCGGGCGAGGAGTTCGGGCTGATCCTGTGCGGCATCGTCGCGCTGCTGTTCTGCGTGCTCACCGTGCGCATCATGCTGCGCGCGGCCAGCGCACGCGAGCCTTTCGCGCAGCTCGCGGGCGCGGGGCTGGCGATGGTCACGGCGCTTCAGGCCTTCATCAACATGGGCGTGGCGGTGAGCCTGCTTCCGGCCAAGGGCATGACCTTGCCGTTCATCTCCTACGGCGGCTCGTCGCTGTTCGCGGTGGCGCTGACCATGGGCTTCGCGCTGGCGGTGACGCGCCAGCGGCCCAAGCTCGAAAGCCGCGAGCGGCCGTGGTTCGGACAACAGGTGGTCGCGCGCGCATGACGACCATCGTGCTTTCGGCCGGCGGCACCGGCGGTCATCTCTTCCCGGCGCAGGCGCTGGCGGCGGAGCTCGTGCGCCGCGGCAAGACCATCGTCGTCATGACCGACCGCCGCGGCACCAATTATGCGAAGGCGTTTCCGGGTGCTGCCATCGAGACCGTGCCCTCGGCCGCCTTCTCCGACCGCTCGATATTGGGCTTGCTCTCGGCGCCGTTCGAGATCGCGGCGGGCATCGTCTCGGCTTGGTCGAAGCTGCGCCGCGTCAAGGCCAAGGCGGTGGTCGGCTTCGGCGGCTATCCGAGCCTGCCGGTGATGATCGCGGCGTGGCTCGGCCGGTTCCCGAGCGCCATCCTGGAGCAGAACGCGGTCACCGGCCGCGCCAACCGCGCGGTCATGAATAAAGTGAAGGTGATGGCGGCGGCGTTCCCCATCGCCCGCTTTGCGCCGAAGGACCCGGGCAAGATCGTCCTCACCGGCAATCCGCTGCGTCCCGAAGTGGTCGCGCTGTCGGGCGCGACATACGACAAGCCGACCGCGGACGGCCCGCTGCATCTGCTCGTCTTCGGCGGCAGCCAGGGGGCGCGCGCGATGAGCGAGCTGGTGCCTGCGGCCATAGCCCTGCTGCCGCCGTCGTTCAAGGCGCGGCTGGACATCGTGCAGCAATGCCGCCCCGAAGATCTCGACGGCGTGCGCGCGGCCTATCAAGGCGTGAAGGCGGAGCTGGCCAGCTTCTTCACCGACATGCCGCAGCGCCTGGCCAAGGCGCAGCTCGTCGTCGCGCGCTCGGGCGCGGGCACCGTCAGCGAGCTGATGGCCATCGGGCGGCCCGCGATCCTCATTCCCTTGCCGCATGCGCTGGACGACAACCAGACGCCCAATGCCGAGATATTGTCCAAGGCCAATGCCGGCTGGTGCGTGGCGCAGGCCTCGCTGACGCCGGAGAAGCTCGCCGGCATGATAAAGCTCGCCTTCAGCGACGGCGACGACCTCGCGCGCCGCGCTGCGGCCGCGCATGCGCTGGCGCGGACGGACGCGGTGGAACGTTTGGCCGATCTGGCTGAGCAGTTGGCCCAGTCTTCGAAGGGGGCGGCGGCATGATCAAGCCGGTCCAGACCCGCGTGCCTCTCGACATCGGCGCCATCCATTTCATCGGCATCGGCGGCATCGGCATGAGCGGTATCGCCGAGATCATGCACAACCTGGGCTATCACGTTCAGGGTTCCGACGCGGTCGAGAACACCAATGTGCGCCGCATCAAGGCGATGGGCATCCCCGTCGCCATCGGCCAGGCGGCGGAGAACCTCAAGGACGCGCACGCCGTCGTCTATTCCTCGGCCGTCAAGCCCGGCAATGTCGAGTTCGAGGAAGCGCGCCGCCAGAACCTTCCGCTGGTGCGCCGCGCCGAGATGCTGGCCGAGATCATGCGGCTGAAATCGTGCGTCGCCATCGCCGGCACCAACGGCAAGACCACGACGACGACGATGGTGGCGGCACTGCTCGACGCGGGCGATTTCGATCCGACGGTGGTCAACGGCGGCATCATCAACGCCTATGGCACCAATGCGCGGCTCGGCGCCGGCGACTGGGTCGTGGTCGAGGCCGACGAGAGCGACGGCACCTTCCTGCGCCTGCCCGCGACCATCGCGGTGGTGACCAATGCCGACCCGGATCATCTCGACTACTACGGCACCTTCGACAGGATGCGCGACGCCTTCCAGCGCTTCGTCGAGAACGTGCCGTTCTACGGCTTCGCGGTGCTCTGCATCGATCATCCGGAAGTGCAGGCCATGACCGGGCGCATCGAGGACCGCCGCATCGTGACCTATGGCTTGAGCCCCCAAGCCGACGTGCGCGCGACCAATGTCCATTATGCCGAAGGCCGATCGTGCTACGACATCATCGTCACCGACCGCCGCAAAGGCACCGAGACGCACATCGACGGCATCCGCCTGCCCATGCCGGGCGAGCACAACGTGCAGAACTCGCTGGCCGCGGTGACGGTGGCGCGAGAGCTGGGCGTCGGCGATGCGAAGATCCGCGAGGCGCTGAACAAGTTCGCCGGCGTCGGGCGGCGCTTCAGCAAGGTCGGCGAATGGAACGGCGCCGCGATCATCGACGACTACGCCCACAACCCGTTCAAGATCGCCGCCGCCTTGAAGGCCGCGCGTCAAGCTTACGGCGGCTCCATCGTCGCGGTGGTGCAGCCGCATCGCTATACCCGCCTGCGCGATACCTGGGAGCAGTTCGCCGCCTGCCTGAACGATGCCGACGTTGCGATCATCGCGCCGGTCTATGCGGCGGGCGAGCAGCCCCTCGAAGGCATCGACCGCGACAGCTATGCGCAGGCGCTGCGCGCGCGCGGCCATCGCAACGTGCTGACGATCGACGGCGGCATGGACCTGGCGCCCGTGCTGCGCCCGCTGATGAAAGAGGGCGGCGCGGTGGTGCTGCTCGGCGCCGGCTCGATCTCGCATTGGGCGCATGCGCTGCAGGTGCAGCTCGAGGGGAGGGTATGATGATGACCCGTCCCTGCGACGCGCTTCCGCCCGTGCGTGGGACCTATGCCCATGGCGCCGCGCTCAAGGACCTAGTGTGGTTCCGCGCCGGCGGTCCGGCGGAGGTGCTGTTCCGTCCCGCCGACGCAGACGACTTGGCGACGTTCCTCGCCGCGCGTCCGGCGGAGCTGCGTGTGAGCGTCGTCGGCGTGGGCTCGAACCTTTTGGTGCGCGACGGCGGCATCCCCGGCGTGGTGGTGCGGCTGCCCGGCGCGTTCGGCAGAATAGCGGTCGACGGCGCGCGCATCCGCGTCGGCGCGGCCGCGCTCGATGCGGCGGTGGCGCGCGCGGCGGCCGAGGCCGGCATCGGCGGGAAAG
>JADMIO011694142.1_pt1 | contig 56644 bp, 49 predicted proteins | sample 8958161 | NCBI WGS metagenome assembly JADMIO01 (sample SAMN16585339, study PRJNA669376) | soil metagenome | isolation source: Crop rotation soil | place: USA: Cullars Rotation, Alabama | collected 2011
CGCGACAACTTGTCCACGTGGAATTCTAAGCTTAGGATCCCAATGTGCTGGAAAGTGTCTCGCGCGTCGAGCTGGGCCAGAACAATCTCTTCTATGTAAATCCAGGCAAAGCCGACGACATGATGCAGTTCAAAGCCGGCGAAGACTGGATGCCGCTCGGATTCTCGACGAACGGATCAATCAACAAGATCGAAACTGTGTTTGCCGGCTATGGCATTTCATCGAGCGAATTGAAGTACAACGATTACGCTTTGTCGAACGCGAAAGACCGGGTGGCGATTGTCTTTGCCGGCACGCCGGACGGCGATAATCCGCACGGACAGTTTGTGCAGGCCGGGCAAATTCGATTCAAAGCTGCGGCCGCGCGGGCGGCCGGCGCGCGCGCGCTGTTAATTATCAGCGACGAACAAAAGTTGAAAGACGATCGGCTGGCCCGACTGTCATACGACAATGCGGGAGAGGCCGGCATCCCGGTCATCGTGATTTCGCAGAATCTCGCCGCGAAGCTGCTCGGCACAGCTGATCACCCGCTCGCGGAATATCAGAAAGCAGCGGATGCCAGATCAGCCACCGCCGAACTGAGATCCCCGTCCGGACACCGTACCGTGTCGCTTGAGATAAATGTGGTCCGGAGCGAATCGCCTTCATTCAATGTCGTCGGCATTCTGCCCGGCACAGATCCAAAATTGAAAGACGAAGCGATTGTGATCGGCGCGCATTACGATCACCTTGGGCGGGGCGGCGAGGGCAGTCTGGCGCCGCGCGAAGGCGAGATTCATCATGGCGCCGATGACAATGCTTCCGGCACTGCGGCTTTGCTGGAACTCGCGCGGATGTTGGCCACGAAGCCGGCCAATCCGCGGCGCACGATCGTTTTCATTGCCTTCAGCGGTGAAGAGGAAGGACTGTTGGGTTCGGATTATTACGTCAATCATCCAATCTTTCCGCTGGCCAATACGGTGGCGATGATCAATATGGACATGATCGGCCGGCTGCAGGAATCGAAGTTGAACATCGGGGGCGTGGGCACTGCGCCTGAATGGCGGGCGATGATTCAAACCGAGAATTCAGCTGCGAATATGCGAGCCGCGGCTGCCGACCTGATGCAGCTTCAGCGCCCGGAGGACGTTCATTATAAGGTCGACCTGAAGGGCAACAGTTCAGAGGGCTATCCGATAATCTTGGGCGCCAACGGCGTGCCCGTAGTTACCGCCATACCGCCGAAAAGGTCAGCCGGGCTTTTTACACCCTTCAGCCTGACGCTGAACGAAGACGGCTTCGGCCCCAGCGATCATTCGTCGTTCTACATGAAAAAAATTCCGGTGCTCTTTTTTTGGACCGGCACGCACGACGATTATCACAAACCTTCGGACACCGCGGACAAGATCAACTATGAAGGCGAAGCCCGCATCGTGGTATTTGTCGCGCGCCTGATTCGCGATATTGACAATAATGCGCAGCGTCCTACCTACGCTGTGGCGAAGAGCGATGCACCGCAGCGCACCGGCTTTCGCGTCTATCTCGGGACGATTCCGAATTACGCCGATTCAAGTGATGGATTGAAGCTCGACGGTGTGCGCGATGACTCTCCGGCGGCGAAGGCCGGCCTGAAAGCGGGCGACAAAGTGGTGAAGCTGGCAGGTCGAGATGTGAAGAACGTCTATGACTACACTTACGCTCTGGGCGAGATGAAGGGCGGACAGGAATACGAAGTCGTCGTGATGCGCGCCGGCCAGCGACTGACCATGAAGATCACGCCTGAGTCGCGGAAGTAGCGCAAGTTGTTAACTGCGCCGGGCGGCCAGTTCAATCGCAAGTTGACCACTTGCGTTACAAAACAAAAAGGCAAAGATTGAAGTGGACGCGTTTGGCGCCAAATCATCTTTGCCTTTGAAATCTTTAAGAACGCAAGTTAACAACTTGCGCTTAGATTACCAGCGTGGTTCGCGATCGTTGCGGCTGCCGCGTTTGTCGCCGCGGTCTCGGTCGCCGCCGCGACCCCGGCCGCCGCCGTAGCCACCGCCGCCACCGCCGCCGTAACCACCGCCGCCACCGCGATTGCCGCCGTAGCCGCCACCGCCGCCCGGTCCGCGATCGGTGCGTGGGCGAGCTTCGTTGACCGTCAGATTACGGCCGCCGAAGTCCTTACCATTAAATTGTTCAATTGCCGCCGCTGCCTCTTCGGGAGTGGACATCTCGACGAACCCAAAACCGCGCGACCGTCCGGTCATGCGATCTTCAACGACTGAAGCCGACTCGACGTTCCCCGCCTGGGCGAAGTGTTCGCGCAGCTCGTCGCTGGTTGTTTGGAACGAAAGGTTCCCAACATAAAGTTTCGTAGCCATTTATATTTCTTTTCCTTTTGCTAAGGGAGGTGCGGACGGGTCATTCAATCGCCATTTCAAGGTGTGGACCTTTTGCGATGGAACGCGACGCATCCGATGCTCTAGCTTCGCGAGAGCGGCTCCTAACAGTTGACAACTAACCTCACTCTCTCTTCAGCCGAACGTCGTCGCCTTTCCAGCACGGGCAGGCGCCACTATCAGTGTGGCGCGAGAGCAGGACCTAACGCGCCGAAGTATGACAGGCAAGCGCGGCTAAAGGCAAGCAGAGTTGGGGCAAAATCCCTCGGTGCTGGAAGGTCTTGCTAACCCGCCCAACTCGTAGAACTAGAACCGCCGCCGTCGTCGCTCTTTCCGTTGGACGGCCGTGTCAAAGAGCCTTGCCGGATCGAGGATTATGATTTTTTTCCCGCCGTGCCGCAGCGTGCCGGCGATGGCGCCGACCGGCTGAGAGTTTGTTGGTTCGGAAGCAGAGTCGATATCTGCGGCGGAAACGGTGATCGTCTCGGAAACAGACTCAGCGGGCAGTGCCAGTTGCTCGTCGCCTCGTAACGCAATTATCGCGTGAAAAGACTCCGGGAGAGGCGCTGGTTCGTCCCCGCAGACAGCTCGTGGATCGACGAGAGTCAGCATGCGGCCATGCGCGGAGACGACCCCCAGGATGGCCGCAGGGGCATGCGGCAGGGGCGTCGGCGATTTCGCCTCACCCGTACCTTCAACGTTCTCCGCCGGGACACCGAACACGCGATTTCCCAGCGTAAACAAAAACAGATCGCGCAGTTGCGTCTGATCCTCGGCCATGAATCGTTCCGAATATCCTGTTCCGCGAACTATCGTGCTTCCGGTGAGTTTTGCATCAAACCATGTGAGCCATTGGCTGTCAATAAGGTGATGAAGGATCGGATGAGCATCCATTCTGTGAAACGCGCGCGTATGGTAAAGTGGCGAAAATCCAACGTCAGAGTTGATACGTACTTTGAAAGGATCTGTGAATGGACGACTTTGATCGTTATCGCGCTGAGATGAATGAAAAGTTGTTGGGCAGCGGGCATCTCGGTATCAAAAGGTTCTTTGCCCTCGACACGCAGGCTTATGAAGACGGCGCGCTGGATAAGAAGACGAAAGAACTGATGGGCTTAACCGGTTCGATCGTTTTACGCTGTGACGATTGCATCACTTATCACATCAAACAATGCGCCGACGCCGGGGTGACTCGCGAACAGTTTGCGGACGCATTTAATGTGGCGTTGGTGGTAGGCGGATCGATTACGATTCCGCATCTAAGACGGGCAGCGGACCGTTTGGATCAGATTTTGTCGAACGAAGAATGAACCACAGAGGACACAGAGGAAAGCAAATGAGGACGAGAATTGTCTTTCTGGTTTTTTGTCTTTCTCTGTGTCCTCTGTGGTTAATCTCTTCATCAACATCAACGAAAGGCCTCGTCATGCCTGTTCAGGGTGGAAAGGTTCGCGCGCCTGAGCTCAACGGCGCGCGCGGCTGGCTGAATACGGACAAGCCGCTCACGCTCGCGGCGCTGAAAGGCAAAGTTGTGCTGCTGGATTTTTGGACCTACGGCTGCATCAACTGCATGCATATCATTCCTGATTTGAAGAAGCTCGAAAAGAAGTATCCGAATGAACTCGTCGTCATCGGCGTGCATTCCGCCAAATTTGAGAACGAGAAAGATACCGAGAATATCCGGCGCATAATTCTGCGTTACGAGATCGAACATCCGATCGTTAACGATGCTGACTTCAAAATCTGGAATGACTACGCCGTGAACGCCTGGCCCACGCGCTATTTGATCGATCCGGGCGGTTACATCATCGGCCGTCTGTCCGGTGAAGGCGGTTACGAAGCGCTCGATAAGGCCATCTCTGATTCGATCGCCGAGTTTCGCAAGCGCGGTGAATTGAACGAGGCGCCGTTGAGCCTGGTTTTGGAAAAGGCGAAAGTTGGCGATTTACCGCTGGCGTTTCCCGGAAAAATTCTGGCCGACGAAAAGAACGACCGGCTTTTCATCGCTGATTCCGATCACAATCGAATTGTGATCGCCAAACTCGACGGCACGCTGGTCGACGTCATTGGTACCGGCACGCACGGCATGGTCAGCGGTTCGTTCGCGGAGTCGAGCTTCTTTCGACCGCAGGGATTGGCGCTCGACGGCGACAAGCTTTACGTGGCCGACACTGAGAACCATTTGATCCGGCGAATCGATCTGAAAGCGCGCACCGTCGAGACCATTGCCGGAACGGGCATGCAAATGCGCGAATACGGCTTGTCCGGCCCGGCGCTGAAGGTGGCGTTGAATTCGCCCTGGGATTTGCAGCTCGTCGGCCGTTCGCTCTACATCGCGATGGCCGGGCCGCATCAGATTTGGAAACTCGATCTCGACAAGATGGAAATCTCGACGTTCGCCGGATCGGGTCGAGAGGCGCGGCAGGATGGATCGCTCGCCGAATCGGCGTTTGCGCAACCCTCCGGACTCGCGAGCGACGGACAAACTTTATACGTGTCTGATGCCGAGGCGAACATCATTCGCGCGATCAACCTCGCGAACGGCCGAGTGCGAACGCTCGTGGGCGGCGACTTGTTTGATTTTGGCGACAAGGACGGCAGCGGCGACGGCGTGCGGCTGCAACATCCACTCGGTCTGGCGCGCTGGAACGACAAGCTGCTAATCGCCGACACTTACAATCATCGAATCAAGCTGCTCGATCCCGCGGCGCGCACGGTGAAGGCCTTCGCTGGTTTGGGAAAGCCCGGCCAGACCGATGGCGCAGCGCCTTCGTTTTATGAACCGGGCGGTATCAGCATCGCCAGGAACAAGCTGTACGTGGCCGACACCAACAATCACGCGATTCGCGTCGTCGATCTAAATACGAAAGAAACGAAGACGCTGGTAATCAAAGGCCTGCAGCCGCCGGCAGCGAACCAGACAGCCACGAGTAGCGACGTCGCTCCGAATGCGGAAGAAATCAAACTGCCACCTCAGAAGGTTCGTCCGGGCGATAATTCGGTTTTGATTAATCTCGATCTGCCCGCCGGTTATCATCTCAATCCCTCGGCCCCACAGCGTTACCAGGTAACGATCGATAACGGAGCTGACGCCATGGGAACCAAGTCGACGAATGCGAACCAGGGAGGCAAAGGCGTCTCGTTGCCGGTGCGGATTCCCATCGGTTTCGGCGCGGATACCGGTCGCGGCACGTACGTAGTCCACGCTTCATTCACTTTCGTTTACTGTCGCGAAGACAACACGGGCACCTGCCGCATTAAGACGCTGCAATGGCAAGCGCCAGTTGAGGTGGTGAATGACCCCACGGCCGCGAATGAAATCAAGTTGACGGGTAAGGTTGACGTGTCAGACGCCCGACCGTAAGGAAGGGCCGCTCGCCCGATCAGCAAACGTGGATTGAAGAGCTGCCCTTCCTTACGGTCGGGCTTCTGACACCCACTTGCTCGCTCGCCTGCGGACAGGTAACATCTTCGCTTCCCCTTAGCTATCAAAATGCAGACATAAAAGGAGTCACAACTGTGGCCGATAAACCATTTCTCACTGATATCAAGACGCTGCGCGAACGCGCGCGCCAACACATCGAACAAGGCGCAATCACCGAAGGCTACAAAGTCGATATCGGGACCGCGGTCAAGATTTTGAACGAGGCGCTGGCCACCGAGATTGTTTGCGTGCTGCGCTACAAGCGGCACTACTTCATGGCGTCCGGCATTCATTCGGAAGCCGTCGCGGCCGAGTTTCTGCAACATGCCAACGAGGAACAGGGACATGCCGATGAGATTGCCGCGCGTATAGTGCAACTCGGCGGAGCGCCGGATCTGAACCCTGACGGTCTCACGTCACGTAGTCACGCGGAATATGTCGAAGGCGAAACGCTGATTGACATGATCAAGGAGGACCTGGTGGCGGAGCGTATTGCCATCGACAGCTATCGCGAGATGATCAAATATTTCGGTACTGACGATTCCACTTCGCGACGCATGCTCGAAGGTATTCTGGCGATGGAAGAAGAGCACGCCGACGATTTGGTAAGCATGCTCAGCGAGTTGGGGAATTAATTTTCAACGCGTCCGCACAGGGAGCCTCGTGTCAGAACCCGGAGCGGTAGCGATGGGATCAAGTGGTCTTTTTATTAAACGCGACGCTCTTGATCCGGTCGCTACCGCTCCCGGCTCAGCGAGTTGGGGAATTAATTTTCAACGCGTCCGCACAGGGAGCCTCGTGTCAGAACCCGGAGCGGTAGCGATGGGATCAAGTGGTCTTTTTATTAAACGCGACGCTCTTGATCCGGTCGCTACCGCTCCCGGTTCTGACAGAATCCAAAGCGCCCTCAAGCCGGCGCACTCCAAATTTGCCTGACACTCCACCAAATTATTCCGGCCGGCCCAGCATCTGTCGCAGTTGTGGTGCGCTCATCGGCGCGGGCGAAACCGACTGCCACGTTTGCGGTGCGCCTTTGACGCAAGCGGCGCCGCCGCAGATGACCTTGCGCGATCGCTACAACCTGACTTACGCGCGCGCGGTTTTGTCTCGTCCGTACATCTTCACGATCGTTTTTCTGACGCTGAACTTCTTCGTTTTTCTGTTGATGTGGCAAGTCAGCGGGATGTCGAGCACAATTCTTTGGACGGGCTTTCCGGAACCCGTGCTGCTGTCGTTTGGGGCGAAGACGAATTACCTGATCGGCTACGGCCATGAATATTGGCGGCTGGTGACTCCGGTTTTCATCCATGTAAATTTGCCGCACGTGCTCATCAACATGTATAGCCTCTGGGTCATTGGCCCATGGGTTGAAAAGCTTTACGGCTCGGCAAAATTTACGGTGTTCTGGGTCGCCACCGGCATCGCCGGTGTGCTGGCCAGCTACTTGACCGTGATTCCCGGATCGCACCCCGGCGTGGTTGCGAGTTTTCTATTCAAGAGTCACGACGATCCTTCGGCGGGAGCGTCGGGTGCATTGTTTGGACTGGTCGGCGTGCTTTTCGTCTTTGGGCTGAAGTATCGTCGCGAGTTGCCGGAAGGATTCAAGCGCGCTTTCGGCACCGGGATGCTGCCGGTAATTCTGCTGAACCTCGGCATCGGTTTTGTCGGTCGCGGTTTCATCGATAACGCCGCCCACATGGGCGGGTTATTGTCCGGTGCGGCGCTGGCAGCGATCGTGAGTTACAAGCGGCCAGGACAGTCTGCGGGACTGACCATCGCGTGGAGAATCGGACAAGTCGTGGCGCTGCTCGTGGTCGCGATCAGTTTCTTTTTCGTCGCGCGAGATTTTGATATTACGTTGTGAAGAAACAAAACTCCGCAGATTAAACAGAAAAGAATGCGGCCACAAAAAGGCACAAAAAGCACAAAGGAAGCCCGGGAGGAAGATGATTTCTTTTGTGACTTCTGTGCTTTTTTGTGGCTATGTCCCATCCATGAATAATCTGCGGATAATTTTTTAGGAGACCTTATGGAGATCAAAAAAGTTGGCGTGCTCGGCTGCGGTCTGATGGGCGCGGGCATTGCCCAGACGGCCGCGATGGCCGGGTTTGAAACGACGGTGCGCGAAGTGTCGCAGGATCTGATTCAGAAAGGCTTTGCCTCGATCGAAAAATCGTTGGAGCGTTTCGCGGACAAGGGAACCATCAACGCGGAACAGCAGAAGGCCGCGCGCGATCGTCTGTTTGGCACGACTTCGTTTGCCGACCTTGCTGATTGCGACATCATCATCGAAGCGATTATTGAGAACCTCGACGAAAAGCAGAAGACCTATCGCGAACTCGATGCGTTGTGTAAGCCGGAAACGATCTTCGCTTCCAATACTTCTTCCCTGTCGATCACGCAGATGATGGTCGCCACTTCACCCGAACGGCAACAAAGATTTATCGGCATGCACTTCTTCAACCCGGTGCCGATCATGAAGTTGGTTGAAGTCGTGCGCACGATTTTGACTGACGCCGATGTTTACGAAGATGCGGTCGCCTTTGGTCAGAAACTGGGGAAGGTTCCCGTCCGCGCCAGCGACAAAACCGGATTCATCGTGAACCGTTTGCTGGTCCCGTACATGCTCGATTCGATTCGCGCTTTGGAAGAAGGCGTGGGCTCGATCGTCGACATCGACAACGCGATGAAACTTGGCTGCGGTTACCCGATGGGTCCGCTCACGCTCGGCGATTTTGTCGGGTTGGACACGACCTACTACATCGCCGAGATCATGTTCAATGAATTTCGCGAGAAGCGATTTGCGCCGCCACCGCTCTTGAAGCGCATGGTGCTGGCAGGATTGTACGGCCGAAAATCCGGACGCGGATTCTATGACTACACCAAAGATCCGAAGAATCCGACGCCGATGAATCTGGTATGAGCGCCGACATCCCTGTCGGCGGACCGCGAGCATCCCTGCTCGCGCTCCGGCGTGCGCGCCTCCTTGAGCACGGAGTCAGTACCATCCGCGTAAGCGGATGGATCAAGCGCTGCTTGAGTCGCGCGATGATCCACCCGCTCACGCGGGCGGTACTGACTTCAGCATCCGGGTCACCTGGCCTGGTTCACAAAATCTTTGGTCCTGGGATCGTGAGGAGAATTCAGAACTGCCTCCGCATCTCCCATCTCCACGACTTCGCCGCCTTCCATATAGAGAAGTTGGTCGGCCAGGCCTTCGAGAAAGCCAATCGAGTGCGACACGATCACCATCGTGTGACCCTTCTCCACAAATCCGCGCAGCAAGGTTCGCAGACTCGCGGTGCGCTTCGGATCGAGCGCGCTGGTCGGTTCGTCGAACATCAGAATCTCGGGATGCATCGCCAACGCGCGCGCAATCGCCACACGCTGCTGCTCGCCACCCGACAATCTTTCGGGATAGCGCGGCGCCTTTTCTTTCAAACCGACTGAATCCAAAAGCTGAAGCGCTTCGTTCTCCGCGTCCTGGCGCGGCACACCGCGCACGTGCGTCGGTGCTTCGATGATATTTCCGAGCACGGTCAAGTGCGGAAACAGGTAGAGGTGCTGGAAGACTGTGCCGACTTTTCGCCGCAACTCGGTAAGGCGTCGCGAGTACTCTTTGTGCGAAAGCGTCGCGTCGAGCTCGACGCCCGCGCAGGTAATCTGGCCCGCGCTAATGCGCTCCAAACCGTTAAGACATCGCAGCAGGGTGGTCTTGCCGCTGCCGGACGCGCCGATGATGCCGAGCACAGTTTGCGGCGGCACTTCAAACGACACACCTTTCAGAATGCGCGTGCCGTTCGCGGATTTGCTGAGATTTGAAACGCGAATCATTAATTAAAAATTCTACCAGCGTTTAGACGCCGGACTTGTCCGGCGCACAAACCGGGCGGACAAGTCGGCCCTCTAAACGAACGTGGATTTTTTAAGCCACTTCACTCTCGACGGCTTCAATCGCATCTCGTCTCTGCAGCTTTCGTTCAAGCCGCCGCGCCAGATGGGCCATCGGCAAACTCATCGCGAGGTAATACAACGACACTGCCACACCGAGCATCAGGAATTGTCCCGACGAATTTGCCAGTTCGCGATAGGCCGTCGCCAATTCCCAAACCGAAATGGCATACGCGGTCGAAGTATCTTTGAAAAGCGAAACAAAATCATTCGTCATGGGCGGCAAAGCGATGCGAAATGCTTGCGGCAGAATAATCCGCCGAAACGCCAGCAGCGGTCCCATGCCCAGAAGGTACGAGGCCTCCCACTGCCCGCGCGGAATGGCCTCCAACGCCGCGCGATAAACCTGCGACTCGTACGCCGCATAATTCAGGCCCAAACCAATCAACGCCGTCAGCCATCCCGGCATCGCCAAACCAATCGTAGGTAATCCAAAATAAAGAAACAGCAACTGGACCAGAACGGGCGTGCCGCGAAAGAATTCCACGTAAATTGTGCAGAGCCATTGAACGAGGCGCGGACCTTTCCACTGTCCGATAGCCAAGGGCATGCCCACCAACAAAGCAATGAACATCGAGCCGAAGGCGATCAGCACGGTGACTGCCGCCGCGCGCGTCAGACGCCAAACGGCCTCGCGCCAATTGAAAGTCGACGACGTGATATCGTAAGCGACGTCGGTGTTTTGCTGTCCCGGGTTTGCCTTGCTCTGCTGCAACTCGAGTTGCGCGTCGTTCCACAGTCCCCACTTGCGCAGAATCTTTTCGAAGGTGCCGTCGTTGATGATTTTGTCGATGGCCGCATCGACCTGGGTCTTCAATTCATCGTCGCCTTTGCGCAAGCCGACGTTGTAGGTGCCGCGAAAGAAAGGCTCACACGCGCGTTTGAGCGTCTCGCTCTTGCTGACATAAAAGACCTCCGCGGGCACATCCATGATCACCGCGTCGATCCGTTTCAACTCCAGGTCGCGATAAGCCGTGGGCGGCTCGGCATAATTCTTGAAAGGCACGCCCTCCTTTTGCAGCAAACGCGACGCGGCGGTATTGCCCAGCGTGCCGACGACTTTGTTCTTGCAGTCATTCAGCGAGTGAATCCGGTCGTCATCTTTTCTCACCGTGAGGGCGAGTTGGAAGACGTAATACGGTTTGCTGAATTGAATCTGTTTCTGACGATCAGCGGTCGGTTCGAGACCGTTGACGATCACATCGAACGATTTGCGTTGCAGCGCAGAGACAAGTGTCTCCCAATCGGAAGGGACAAACTCAGCCTGGCGGCCCATCGCGGCGGCCAGCGCCTCGACCATCTCTTTTTCGTAACCAATGTATTGATCGGGATGCTGAGGATCGTTGAAGACGTACGGCGCGCCGCCGCTCGGGTCGGCGCCCCAGCGCAGCGGCGGCTGGGCTTGAGCATTGGTTTGCATCAGCAGCTGCACTGAGATCATCAGCAATAGCCAGTGTCGCCGAATCATTGGCTAGCCATTGTACACGAGAAGGAAAAGGCGATTCCGACTGCGGCTTGCCGTCTGACAGTGCGGTAAGGCTTGCCTTACCGTATCGGTTTACAAATGAAAAGGCGGCGAGGTTAAGCCTCGCCGCAGATCTCTTGAAGGAGGGGCTCGGAAAGCCGTAGGCTTTCCGCACTGCGGGGCGGCAAAGCCGCGGGAATCTTTTGAAGCTCCTGCCGCATTCATGTAGCATGACGCCGCTCGATCAACATGTTCGCGCTTCGCGCTCATGCGGGCAAGGATGCCCGCGCTCCAACATCGTTCACATGTGCATTGACAGAAGAAATTTCTTGCGTGCTTCCGCCGGTCTCGCTGGCGCGGCGATGATGCCTTCTTTCGCGTTCGCTGACACCGGCGAAGTCGACGCGATTCAACAGCGGCAGGATGTTCCGGACCTGATCAGGAACCTGCGGCCCGTGACGAAAGACGTCGTGCCGATAACGCAGGAAGAGCGTTTGGCGCGCATCGCCAAAGCGCAGCGGTTGATGGGCGAGCAGAAGATCGACGCCATCTATATGGAGTCAGGCGCGAGCATGTATTACTTCACCGGCATGCGTTGGGGATTGAGCGAACGCACGTTCGCGCTGGTCATCCCGCAGCAGGGTGAAATCGCCTGGGTCTGTCCGAAGTTCGAAGAAGAACGCGCGCGTGAACTCATCAAGCTTGGCACGAGCGACATTCGTACCTGGGAAGAAGACGAGAGTCCATTCCTGCGGATATCGCAAATCATCAAGGACCGCGGTATGCGTTCCGGCCGCGTGGGAATCGAAGAGCGAGTTCGCTACTTTATTGTTGACGGCCTTCGCCAGGTCGCCCCGAAACTCGAATACGTCACCGCGACTCCGATCACCGCGGGCTGTCGCATGTACAAATCGCCGGCCGAACTCGCGCTGATGCAAAAAGCAAACGACATCACGATCATGGCGTATCGCGCGACCTGGGCCACGATGCGCGAAGGCATGACGCAGCAGGAATTTGCGGGCAACTGCGCGACCGCGTTTCGCAATCTCGGCGTGCAGGGCGGAATCTTTGTGAGCTTCGGCCAGTACACCGCGTTCCCGCACGGCAGCAGCAAACCGCAGGTCCTGCACGAAGGCGATATGGTTTTGATGGATGACGGCTGCAGTGTCGAAGGTTACCAGTCAGACATCACGCGCACTTTTGTTTTCGGCAAGCCGACGAAGAGACAGAAGGATGTTTGGGAGATCGAGCGCAAAGCGCAGGACGCAGGATTTGCGGCCGCGAGAGTCGGCGCGCCGTGCGAAGCCGTCGATTATGCGGCGCGCAAAGTGATCACAGACGCCGGCTTTGGCCCGGATTACAAAACGCCGGGGCTGCCGCATCGCACCGGACACGGCATCGGCCTCGAGGGCCACGAATGGACCTACTTCGTCCGCGGCAACAAGACGCCGATTCAACCCGGCATGTGCTTCAGCGACGAACCAACGATTGTGATCTATGGAGAATTCGGCGTGCGCCTGGAAGACTGTCTCTACATCACACCAAGTGGTCCGAAGTTTTTCACTGAGCAGAGTCCGTCGATCGAGAAACCGTTTGGCTGAGACATTATGCGGCTGTGCCGCAGGGCAAGCCGATTACCATTTACTTTCGAAATCGCGGAAGTTCGCTTCCAGCTTCCACTGCAACTTCGCCTTCTCGCTGCCGTCGACGAATTGACGACAACTACTTGATGTCAACTTCATCGCTTTGAAATCGGCAGTGCATTGACTGACGGGAACAGACTTCTTCGCATCGCTCCAAAAACTCGCGCCGCCGATGAATGCATATTCCAGGCTGTTGCGCGTGAGCTGCTTTAGTTGCAGATAACCGAGTCCCTGATCCTGCACCGCGCGCAGGTACTCCTTCGATATTTCAGAACGCGATACGCCCTCGTCATCAGTCGCCAGCGCGACCGGAACACCGTACTTCAGATAAGTCGCCAAAGGATGCTCACGACCGCTGATACCGAGAATCACATCGTTACTCGTCAGGCAGATTTCCACCAGAACGTTGCGGCGCACCATCTCCTTCAAAAGCCCGTCGGCGTCCGTCTCGTGCATGACGTCGACGCCGTGACCGATGCGGTTGGCCTGCGCAACCGTGACCGAGTCGTGAATGTGAAATGTGAGTTCACTGGGCGGAGCTAATCCCGGCGCCAGTTCACCCGCGTGCAAACTCAGGTGGGCGTTGGGATAAGTCGGCCGCAGAAATTGCAGCATCTGCATTTGCGCTTTGAAATTTTGCACCGAGCCGGGGCTGTCTTCCGCCTGGACCAGGTTGAGCGCGACGACTTTCGATGCTGCGTCGTTTGCCAATGCGAATCCAGTCACCATCTGCGCAAAGACTGCCCCCTGGTTCGCGGATCCGCGGGCGACCTGCGAAATGTATCTGATGACAATCGCGCAACCGGGCTCTGCCTGCGTCGTACCGCATTTCAACAGCCGATCTTTTTCAGCTTCGGCATCAGTCAGATTTTTGATTGCCAGTGGAATGGCGCTGTCGATGCCGCCGGCTTTCAACTGGCTCAGCGCGTTATTCAGATTTCCATCCCACTTGATCTTGCTGCCGATCTGACTTGAAAGCACTCCGGTCGAGTTTCCATCCGGCGTCAACATCAATTCGAGGTAGAGCACGTGGCCATGGGCCGCCCGCGTAACAGCTTCGGCCAGCATCCGTCCGTTGCGGTCATACGTGGCCGCCCCAAACCTCCCGAAGCTGTTAAAGAAATGGTCGTGACCCGTTTCGCCCGACAGTTGCCAGTTCCTCATGGACCACGCGTCGACGATTTGCTGAAAGAGCACCGAATTCGAAAGCGCGTTGGCGATCGGGATTTGGTTCGACTGGCATGGCAGCGACGCAGCCATGGTCGTGGTGTTGATGCAGGCGCCACTCTCAGCCGCCCATTGAATAAACGATTCGGCATAGATCGCCCCCGAAAGATGGCTATGCAAGTCGCCGCCTTTCGGCATCTCGACTAGAAAGGCGAAAAGTTTTGCCGGCGAGTTCCGCACCGAATCGAAATGACGCGCCGTCTTCTCTGTTTGCGGCTGCGCTGAAATTGCGCCCGCGCAAATGACGAGTAAAGTCAGAGAACAAACAGCGATCCTCAATCGTGAGAGGCCCTGTGTGTACATGGTTGAGCTCCGTGGTTTGGCTGAGACTGCGTGCCACATTCTATGCGAGTGTGAAACCGTCGTCTATGGTCTCGGGCTGACGTCTCTGTGTACCTCCGTGTCCTCTGTGGTAAAAATTCTCATAACTACGGAAGGACAAGAGATTCACTTGCTCGATTTTGCAATTCAAACTGCGCGTGAGGCGGGTCGCATTCTGGCGAAACGCTTCGGACGAAAGATCGAAATCAGCAACAAGAGCGAAATCGATCTGGTTACCGAATCTGATCTGGCCTCGGAACGCATCATCATCGATCGCATCAAGACCCATTACCCGCGTCACAGCATCCTGGCCGAAGAGTCCGGGACCACCAATCCGGGCGATCAACAGAGCGATTGGCGCTGGATCATCGATCCGCTCGACGGCACCACTAACTACGCGCACGGATATCCTTGTTTCTGCGTATCAATCGCTTTGGAGCACAAAGGCAGAATGGAAGTCGGCGTGGTTTACGATCCGATGCGCGATGAAATGTTCTCGGCCGAACGCGGGCGGGGCGCGTCGCTCAACGGCCGTCGCATCAGCGTCTCGCGCACAATGAATTTGTCGACCGCGCTTTTGTGCACCGGCTTCCCGTACGACGTGCGCGAGCGCAACGAGTTCGCGCGGCACTTCGCGAGCTTCATCATGCATGCGCAGGGAGTGCGACGCGACGGCGCTGCGGCGCTGGATCTTGCGTACGTGGCCGCCGGCAGGTTTGATGGATTTTGGGAAGAAGGATTGAAGCCTTGGGATGTAGCTGCCGGTATTTTATTGATTGAAGAGGCTGGCGGCCGTGTATCGGATTATCAAGGCGCGCCTTTCAACATCCATACGCCGCCAATTGTGACCAGCAACGGTTTGATTCATGAAGACATGATGCGAGTGCTGCGGGCTTAAGCGATTTAGCTACCCGGGCGGCACCTTTGTTTCCGGGTAATAGCGAAACCTGACGCGATGGTCCGGCTCGGGTCCTTCGCCTTCCCATTCATAACTGAATCTCACAGAAAAGTCCGCGAGCGGTTTTAGTCTCTCCACGTCCACGGGCATCAGCACAGAGTTGCCGGGCGCGATCCATGCCTCGAAGGTCGGGCACGAATGGACCTGATAAAAGCCCGCGACGGGATTTTCGATGACGTACTTCGGCGATATTTCTGCGCCGTCAATTAACGACTTGACTTCATGCCCATCGGGCAAACGAAGCGGAATGGTAATTTCGTTCGGCTGTTCATTCCACAACCTGATGGCCCAACGCGAGTTGTTGTGTAAACGTAACCACAACTTCTCCTTCACTAAACGGTCGGCGGTGAAATAGATAGTTGGCTGCTGAGGATTGATACGAACTTCAGCCGGGGTTTGTGAATGAGCGGTAACGCTGACGATCGCCGTGAGAGCGAGCACCACGAGTGATTTCAAAAACATGATGCTTTATCACGCGCGAGTGAATGGATGGGTTCTTTTATTGTTCGGTGCTTATTCACGCCGGTGCTTCAGCCCGGCGCTACGGTGTGGACGAAGTTTGGAAACCGTTTCAAACGGTTTCCGAGTTTTATTCGCGGCATCTAGTCACCGCGCTAAAGCCGCGGTGTGAATTACAAGGAACCACGACCGCTCCATTGGTCTTGCTTGAGGCGTCTAAAGTGCGGACTTAATTATCTCGGCCAGCCGTTCGGTCTCGCGACGCGCGGCTTCGCGCACGGTTTCATCCCCGCTTTGGGCGACGTGCATCAGTGGGTGATAGACGATTTCGACGCTTGGTCCGATTCTGGGAAAACCAAAAGTGCTGGGCCAGATGCGCTCGCCGCCACGAATCGTAACCGGCAGAATTGGGACGCCCGCTTCCAAAGCCATGCGCACGGCGCCGGCCTTACATTTCTTCATGGTGCCGTCGGGATTGCCGCGGCCGCCTTCAGGAAACAGCATGACCGCCCCACCTTCGCCAATCCACTGCAGCGAGCGGCGAATGGGCGCAGGATCGCTTCCTTCCAACTGCAACGGCCACGCTCCGAAGAGCTTTAGGAAGAAGCCCACCACCGGCCAATTAAACGCTGCGTCCCACGCGAGGAAACGCACCGGACGACGCACCGGCACACCGGCCCAAAATGGATCGATATAAGTCTGATGATTAGCGGCGATGATGATGCCGCCGCCGGTCAGCGGAATGTTCTGCGTGTCCCGCCAACGGATGCGCCAGAACAGGCGACTCAGGACGCCGATGATGGGACGGCAAATTTCGAGTGCCCATTCGGGCAGCATCGGCGGGTAGGGCCGAATGCCGTTACGTTGCGGGTTTCTTTCGATGCCGTTCGTGGCGCTCACGCGTAGCTATTGATTAATGGGGCGATCGCGATCAATGAATGCTGCCCTCGTGCCACGAGTCCGGCATTTCCGATTGAGTCAATCGATCGTCGTTCCAGCGTTCACATTCAGAGCAAGCGAAGCCACGGTACTCAATCGCCTCAAGTTTGGTCAAACTGATTTGGTTTCGGAACCGGCAATCGGCGGCGGCGCACCGGCGATCGATTTCGATCACCATAACGTCCCGGGGAAAGTAAAACTGCGTCTTCTGCTTCATCATGCACTGCAGCGCGAGCGGGGACCTGCGGCGCGCTACTTCAGAACTGCCACTCACTACCGACGAACTGCAAGTGCAGGCGCGCGATGCCGTCCCCTCCGATGATCCGGTTACGCACCACTGCCAACACCTCGACGCCGTCGCGGGTCTTTAATTTCACGAAGCGTCCTCGTTCCAGATTCAAGGCGGTGAAAACTGCGGCGCCGTGCTGACTGATATTTTCCGTGACGGTATTTTCGATTTGCGGCTCTTCCTTCTCACCGCTAAATAATTCGAGGGTGACTTCCATCGGAATGGTGTGCCGGGTCGCACTTCGTTTGTCTGACGGATCGGCTTCGGAAAGCAGCTCGGCCGATTCTTCCTGCAGCGCCCACATACCGGATTGCAGATTGGCAATGTCGTAGCGCGTGGTCGGATCTTTGAGAAACGACTCCGGCGGCCGTTTGCCGACAAAGGCGACACCGATATCAATGACCGCGCCGTTGTGCTTAGCGGCATCGAGCACCCTCAAGTGTCTCACCAGCGACCAGACTCGATACTGGTCTTCGACGTGATCGAAACAACGAAGTTGCCGCGGCATGGCCATGGTTAAGAGCAGGAGGCGGCCTGTTTCAGTGGGCCGCTTGAGACGCACGCGGGCGCCGAACGGAGTCACGTCAACCAGCCGGGACATCTCCACCCACTCGTGGTTAAGGGTCTCCCGACAGATCACTCGCACCGGCAGCGAGAGCGCCACGCGTTCACGTAATCGTCTCGATTTTTTGTCTGTGGGCGACAGATTGGTAATCCAAAAAATGCGATTGTTATCCGACGGGGCCGGAATCTCAATTTGTTACTGACAGCCGCGAATTTATTGGCTTTTCTGCGAATTCGCGCGTTGCTAAGGAGTGCGTTTCAGGTTAAAATGATAGCGAAGTTGACCGCATGAAATTTCCTGATACGCGCTGCTTAATAAAACTCAAATTCATCAAGAATCAAGCGTCACAAAAATCGATAGCCACGCGACCGAAAGCACTTGCAGTTGTCTTTAGGGCAGCGCGGATTGTAGCGGAAAGGTTTGATTAATGGAAACCATCGAAAGACAACACGTAAGTATTGAAGACGAGATGCGGCGGTCCTATCTGGACTACGCCATGTCGGTGATCATCGGCCGCGCACTGCCGGACGTCCGCGACGGATTGAAGCCGGTGCACCGGCGCGTGCTCTGGGCCATGAACGAGCTCGGCAACAATTACAACAAGGCCTACAAAAAAAGCGCGCGCGTCGTCGGCGACGTGATCGGTAAGTATCACCCGCACGGCGACACCGCGGTCTATGACACGATCGTGCGCATGGCCCAGGATTTCTCGATGCGCTATCCGTTAATCGACGGCCAGGGAAATTTCGGATCGGTCGACGGTGACGCGCCCGCGGCGATGCGTTACACCGAGGTGCGCATGGCGCGGCTGGCGAACGAAATACTTGCCGACATTGAAAAAGAGACGGTCGACTTTCAACCTAACTACGATGAATCTCTGCACGAGCCCACCGTTCTGCCAACGCGCATTCCTAATCTGCTGATCAATGGGTCGGATGGCATCGCGGTCGGCATGGCGACGAAAATTCCGCCGCACAATTTGATCGAAATTGTCGACGCGACAGTCGCAGTCATTCGCGACCCGGAAATCAAGCCGGAAAAGCTTCTGAAGATTGTAAAGGGCCCGGATTTTCCCACCGGCGGATTTGTCTGCGGCCGCGAGGAGATTAGGAATTCTTACCTGTATGGCCGCGGAATTGTGCAAATGCGCGCCCGGGCCTCGATCGATCGCATTGGCCGCGGTACGCAGGAGCGCGACGCCATCATCATTACGGAAATTCCTTTTCAGGTTAATAAGGCGAAGCTGCACGAACGAATTGCCGAGCTGGCCAACGAAAAGAAGATCGAAGGTATCGCCGAGGTGCGCGACGAATCGGACCGCCATGGCATGCGTCTGGTGGTCGAATTGAAACGCGACGCCATCCCGCAAATCGTGCTGAACAAACTTTTCAAGCTCACCCCCATGCAGTCCTCGTTCGGCATCATCAATCTCGCTATCGTCAACGGCCAACCGCGCGTGCTGCCGCTCAAGGCGATGCTCGAGGCGTTTATCGACTTCCGCCGCGAGGTCGTCCGGCGGCGCACTGAATACGAACTGAAGAAAGCCAAAGCCCGCGCCCACATTTTGGAAGGTTTGACGAAAGCTATCGATGCGCTCGATTTCATCGTCACCTTGATTCGTAATTCCCGGTCGGTTGACGAAGCACGGACCTGGTTGACCGGCAATCTCGCCACCACCAGTGAAGTGAAAACGTGGAAAGGAATTCCCTCCAACGAACCGCTCAACAAGTATCTGCCGAAGTTGAAGAAGGCGATGGAAGGGCTGGCCTTTTCTGAGATTCAGGCGCAGGCAATCCTCGACTTGCAGTTGCGACGCCTTTCAGCGCTCGAGCGGCAGAAGATCATTGACGAATATGAATCGATTATTAAATGGATCGCTGAACTCGAAGAGATTCTCAGAAACGATCAGTCGCTGCGGGCGGTGATTGTAAAGGAACTCGAAGAAGTCAAAGAGCAATTTGGCGACGCTCGTCGCACAGAAATTACCGACGAAGGGACTGAATACACGGTTGAGGATCTGATCGCCGATGAAGATGTGGCGATCACCGTCACCAAGAACGGTTACATCAAGCGTACGCCGGTCACGACTTATCAGCGTCAGGGCCGCGGTGGTAAAGGCCGCTTCGGCGCGATGGCCAAGAACGAAGATTTCGTCGAGCATCTGTTCATCGCGTCGACGCATGCGTACTTGATGGTCTTCACCGACGACGGCCTGGTTTACAAGATGAAGGTGCACGAAGTTCCTGATGCGGCAGCAGCGTCGCGCGGCAAAGCGATCGTGAACCTGATTCAGATTCCATCTGATCGCAAACTCGCGGGCGTGGTGCCGGTGAAAGAGTTCGCCGAAGGACGTTATGTCCTGATGGTGACCAAGAAAGGCGTGATCAAGAAAACGTCGCTCGCCGATTTTCAGAACATCCGCTCGAACGGAATCATCGCCATCAATATCGACGAAGGCGATGAGCTGCTCGACGTGGTCCTGACCGACGGCACCAAGCGCATCTTCATTGCCACGCACAACGGCTTTGCGATTCGTTTTGAAGAAAAGAACGCGCGGCCGATGGGCCGGGCCACGCGCGGGACCCGCGGAATAGATCTTCGCAAGGATGATTTTGTGGTCTCGCTCTGCGCGGTTTCGGCGGACGATTCTGAGAAGATGCTCTCCGTGTCCGAACAGGGTTATGGCAAGCAGACGCCGATTGGGACTTATCGTCTGCAATCGCGCGGCGGCAAGGGCGTCATCAACATGAAGACGACGGAGAAGACCGGCAAGGTTGTCGCCGTCTTTCCGGTCGACGCGGATTCAGAGATCATGATTATTACTCAACAGGCAAAGCTGATCCGCCTGGAAGCCGATAACATTCGCAAGACCGGCCGCAGCGCTCAGGGCGTGCGCCTGATCAAGACTGATGAAGGCGACCGCGTCACGAGCGCGTCGGTAGTCGAAGCAGACGAGGAAACCGACGAGGCTTAGTCGTGTCAAAGCAGATGTAACAGCTTTCGTCTCTGCATCGATGACATAAATATCGGGTTGCGTCCCACCCGGCGCAGCCCGATTTCTTTCAGGAGGCCCCCGACTGCGTACACCATGACTGGCCTTGTAAGACCAATCCCGCCTATGAAATGATTCGCCCCGCCGGTGATCTACCGATGGACCAGCCCTTCAAGTTACTTTCAGTTATCACGCTTGGCTTGGCAGGACTGCTGATCTCAGGCGCATTGCTGAGCGGCCCTTTACCCGAATCATTTGCCGCACCGGGCCCAGTGGCTCACAACAGTTCTTATCAGGAATCTCAGGCACTCGCTGAACGATTGGTTGCCAACAAACCAGTGGAGCGAAAGCTGGGTGGCGGAGAGACGCACCTTTATGAAGTCAGTTTGCCGGCCCAACATCTTCTGCGGTTAACGCTCGATCAGCTGGGCATCGACGTAGGGTTGACCATCTACGATCAGCAGGGCGAGAAGCTCATTCAGGCTAACCAACGGCATGGAGAGCGAGGTCAGGAAAAACTGTCTCTCATTCGAGACGCCGCCGGAGTCTATCGCATTGAGGTCCGATCAATTCGAAAGACAGACCCCGCCGGCAGTTATCAGGTCGCGCTCGCGCTGCCGCCGCTCGCCGAGCTCGATCAAAATCTGACCAAGGCAGAGCAGTTGGTCGCTGAGGCGCAGACGCTTTTGGCGCGGCCCACGCGCGAAGCGGCGACCAGCGCGCTTGCCAAGGGTCTGGCAGCCAGAGCTCTTTTCGAGTCGACGAACGACTTGCCGGCGAAGGCTTCGGTGCTCAATCTAATCGGCCGGAGTTACTACGTTCTTGGTGACTATAAGCAAGCTCTCGACTTTCATAATCAGGCGTTGGAAATGACGCGCGCCGGCGGCGATCAATTTCAAGAGGCGGAAACGCAGGAGAGTATCAGTCGCACCTACCGCGTTCAGTCCGAAAATTCAAAGGCATTCGATCACGTAAATCAGGCGCTAAGTCTTTGGCAGCTCTTACGCGATCGCCGTGGTGAGTTAGAGGCTTTAATAAACGCGGGCCGCATCTGTTACGACCTGGCTGACCAGCACAAGGCGCTTTTCTATTACGAGCAGGCACTGAAACTTTCCCAGCATCTGGCCGATCAAAGCGCGGAGTTAAGTTCGTTGAATGGCATGGCCCTGAGTTATTACGTGCTCGGCGATAACGACGAGGCAGCGGACCATTGGAAACAGGCGCTCGCAATTACCGTCAAAACCGGCAACCGCGGAATGGAAGCCAACATACTGGGAAAGCTGGGTGCGGCCTACGGAGCTTTGGCCGACCAAAAGACGGCGCTCAGTTACCTGAACCGCGCGATCGAGTTGGCCCGCGAACGCGGCGACAAGATCGATGAAGCTGGGTCGCTGCAAACGATGGGCAGGCTTTATCGCGCGGCCGGCGAGCCTCGTAAATCGATCGAGTATCTCGACCAGTCACTGGTCGTGTTGCAGGACGTCAATAGCCCGACCTCCTTCGCCCGCGCTCATTACAACCTGGGCAAGGCTTACACCGATCTGGGTGAATACGAGAAAGCCCTGGACTATCTGAACCGCGCTCTTGAGGTTTGGAAATCGAGGAACGATTCAATCAACAGCGCGTCCACGCTTCGCGAACTGGCGCGCGCCGAACGCGGCCGCGGAAATCTTCAGACCGCGCTGACGGAAAGTCAGACAGCCGTAAATCTGATCGAATGGATGCGAACGCGAGCCGGGGGCCAGGAACAAAGGGCCGCCTACCTCGCGTCAGTGCAGGATTATTTCGAACTGCAAATCGACGTGCTCACGCAATTGCATCGATTGGATCCGACCAAAGGCTACGCTGCTGAAGCTCTGCAAACCAGCGAACGCGCGCATGCGCGATCGATGCTGGAAGCCGTCGCCGAAGCCGGCATTGATCTCCGGCGTGGTGTCAGCTCTCAACTGCTCGAGCGTGAACAGACCATTACCGAACAGCTTAGTGCCAGGGCATCTGAACGCGCGCGTTTCGCCGACGTCAAGCCCGAACCCGCGCCTTTGTTGAAGCTCGATCAGGAGATCAAAGAACTGACCGGCCAACATGAGCGTGTGGAAGCAGAGATTCGCGCCGCCAGCCCGGCTTACGCGCAGTTACTTCAAGCGCAACCGCTGAGCCTGGCCGAAATTCGCGAACAGGTGATCGACGGCGACACGCTGCTTTTGGAATATCACGTGGGAACGGATCGAAGCTATTTGTGGGCCGTGAGTTCGACTGCAATCGAAGTCTACGAATTGCCGAAGCGTGCCACGATCGAGTTCGCGGCCCGCCAGGTCTACGATTCGCTTACCGCGCGAAATCGGCGGATGAAATTTGAGACGCCGGAAGAGCGGGCCGCGCGCGTGGCGAGGAGCGATGCCGACTCGTCAGTGGCCACTGCCGCGCTCAGCAAAATGGTGCTGGCGCCGGCGAGCGACCTGTTGAGCAAGAGACGCGTGCTGATTGTCGCCGACGGCGCGTTGCAGTATGTGCCGTTCGCCACGTTGCCAAAGCCCGGGCCCTCTGGCGGCTCGCCGTTGGCAGCCACGATGGAAGTGGTCAGCCTTCCATCAGCTTCAACCCTCGCAGTCTTGAGACGTGAGATCGGCAAAAGGCAGCGGGCGCCTAAAACGATAACGGTGCTGGCCGATCCTGTTTTCAATTCCGATGACGAGCGGGTGAAAGCGGCGCTGGCGCGCAACCGGCAACCAGCCGCAGGCACTCTGGCTAATGGGCAATCGACAATTCTAAGAAATGAGATCAAGCGATCGGCCAGCGAGTCCGGTTGGGAAGTCGAAGCCCTCAACCGTTTGCCGTTTACGCGTCGCGAAGCCGATGCAGTCATGGCTCTGGCGCCGGTGGCCGGCCGCCGTGAGCAACTGGACTTTGACGCCAATCTCGAGAATGCGATCAAAGGAGATCTGGCGCAGTATCGCATCGTCCACTTTGCCACTCATGGATTTCTTAACAGCCGTCATCCCGAGTTATCGGGAATTGTGCTGTCGCTCATCGATGAAAAAGGTCAGGAGCGCGACGGTTTTCTCCGGGCACATCAAATCTACGATCTGAAACTGCCTGCTGACCTGGTTGTCTTGAGCGGCTGCCGCACCGGTTTGGGAAAAGAGATTCGCGGCGAAGGCTTGATTGGATTAACCCGGGCGTTCATGCATGCCGGATCGGCGCGAGTGCTGGTGAGCTTGTGGGACGTGAACGACGAAGCGACGGCAGAGTTGATGCGACGCTTTTATAGCGGCCTCCTCGGTCCGGAAAAGCTTTCGCCGTCCGCCGCATTGCGCGCCGCGCAGACCTCGATGTCGAACGATAAACGCTGGTCTGCTCCGTACTACTGGGCCGGCTTCATTCTTCAGGGTGAGCCGCACTAAGCCGATGCTACTGCACCGCCCTGGTTAGATCAGTCGCAATCCGCTCCGCGACGGAACCCGGTTCGCCGGCATATTTCCAACTGCCGCGACGACGTGAGTCGGGCCACACCACCTGGCCACTGGCGTTGACGGCTCGCACAATGACAATCACGTGCTTATCAGTTTGAGCAGATGCTCTCCGGGCAGAAATCTTCAACGCCGCGTCGGCATTGTCTGCGTCTGAAGTGGTAATCATTCCCTTTCCCAAACGCGCCTGCAGTTCATTCAAAAACTTTCTGGTGTCCTCATTGTCGGTAGTCGCTTGAAGATAAACGCGGCGAATCTCGCGCAAGGTCTTGCCGCTTGAATTGCGGTTCTCGCCCCGCGTCGCGTTGTCGGCTTCAGTCCCACCAGTGACGGGCAAGAAAGAGCGCGCCACCAGCGTTTCGTTGCGCGCCGGTCTTGAAATGTTTTGCGGCGAGGTGGAGCGTGGTCCATTCGGCGGCCGCTCCTCGTCCCGTTTAGCTTTTTCAGAATTCGACGGTGAAACGGCCGGCGTCGATGCTGCCGGTGTCGGTGGAATCTGCGCGATCCGCGGTTCGTTCTGCGGACGTCGCCAGAACAACCACGCACCGGCGAATAACAACAAAAGTATTCCAAAGGCCGCCGCTGGTTTCCACCAGGTGTTGAATAAAGTTGCCGCGGCACCGGACCGATCAAAGATCGACGCCCAGAAAGAGCGGGGCTTTCGATCGCCCGCGTGCTGCGACTCGTCCGAAAAGGTGACGGTTAAATTCGCTCCGGCAGCTATCCCGCTCGCGTCCGCGATTGGATCGACATTGAAGTTGATGGTTTGTCCGCCCTCCAATGTGATTGCGAGATGCTGTGCTTTATCGCCAGGATTCAAAAGATGTGTCGCTAATAAGAGTGAACCGTGCTCGTCAGTGTCATAGACTTCAATGAGTTCGGCATTTTCGTCGACGTTGAATCGGGCGGTTTCAGACGTGGGAGTAATTTCCGCGCGTTCCCTGCCGTCGACCAGCACGCGCAATAATCCGGCTGAAGCAGATTTTCGCCGCATCGCTTCCTGGGCCAACAAGTTGTTGATGGTCTTCAATTCGTCGGGCGAAAGACCCGGTGGCGTACGCGAATCGCGGTCGCCATCGTCAAAACCATCCTCGATGAAAAAGTGTGGCAGCTCCAAACGTTCTTGCGGCGGCGCGAATTGATTGGCCGCAGTTAATCGGGCAAAGCACTCCGGATGCATGGCAGCATGTATTCGATTCACCTCGACCTCGTGTTCTTCGTCAGGGTGACGACCTTCAAAGTTGAGTTCGGCGATCGTTTCATTCATTGGGTCCAACGTAGCTGGAACCACGCAAGGCGTTGACCAGGGCGTGAACTGACGCAAGCATTCAGACACCAGGTCAAAGTGCTCGTGGTGGTTGTCTTCCGAGTGCCAACGCTGTTCGCCGCGCGCGCTCTTGGCCACCTCGATCAGATTGCCAAAGCGCTCTTTCAATTCGTTGAGCAGCACGCCTTTCCGCGAGCGATAGTAATAATCGTCATGCACTCTGTCGGGATCCTGGACCACCACGTTGTACAGCTCCATGGTCTCGGCCGTCGTGTAGTTGTAAAGCAATCGGCTGAGACCCAACGTTACATAGAACGAATTACGCCGCGTCGTGATGCGCACCAGGTGCTTGATGAAGTAAACGACCAGGTCGGAGTGATGTGCGACGGCGCGTTCGGGATGAGATTGAGGATTTTTTCCGGCTGCTTCTTTCTGACGTTCGTATTCTTCCGACTCGATGTAAACCAACCGCTGAAGTAGATGCGGCTCGCCCACCGATACTTTGCTGCGCGCCTTGCGCGCGTCCGTTCGTCCGGTCAGACGATAGTAAAGACGCTTCCCCTGGGCCGCGGCCGCTAGTTGCAGTTTGTTGAGTGCGCGCGTCGTAATTTCGACAGCCGCCCTCCGCTCGCGATGAATAAAATACGCGAGCTGGAAGGCCCGATCGGGAAACTCTTCGCGCGAAATTGTGGCCATTGATTTCGATGGGGTCGCGGAAAGAGCGCCCTCGAAAATGCGCTCAGTATCCGCACCCCGGCGCTTTGCTGCAAGCTCATCCGGCAGCGAACCACCCCATCTTCGGCAAAACCCAGCGTCTCGACCGTGGCATTTTCGGAATTCGGGAAATGACACACCGCCCGTTCTATGGGGCGACTACAGTACGCGCCGGCTGGTGTCAGGAATCGCAAGTCGGACTGCCGGCCACTTACATCTTTAATCCCAGAAAGGCTCTAGGAATGACAAAATCAAAACTCAAGTTGACGGCTCTTTTCGCCGTCTTTGCGCTGCTCAGCGCGTGGAGTGTCGGCTCTTCGAAGGCGACCCGCTCGCCAGGGGCGACAAACACTTCACCTGAGATAAACATCAACTCGGAACTGCAGACCCTAAATTCATTTGGTGATGACCTGTCCAGGCTTGATAAGAAGCGCGCGGTTTTAATCAAAAGAAGTTCCGTAAGTGACACGGAATTCACCTCGGTCAAAAACGATCACGACGCGCTCCGGCGACGTGTGTCTCAACTACCGAACGCCATACGGTCGATCATTCAAAAGCTGAAAGCAGCGGGACGTTGGGACACGTTCGACAAGGATTTGCTGGCGAGCACGAAGGATGAAAAGTTTAAGGCCTCGGTGGCTGAATTTGGTGGGGCTCGCCGTCTTTTCGAGGATGTAGCTTCGCAACTTGACCGTTCGGACTCGGCAGATGAAATTCTCGGTTCGCTCGACGACGTGAGAAAGAAGGTTGCTGATCACAGGCAGGAACAGTTCTCCGAGCCTCGCTTGCCGGCAACCGAATTTCGGCTCGTGGCCGCGTCATACAACCTTGGCGAGCCAATGGCCAAGAGAAGTGTGAAGGGCGACGGTAAGACTTCCATTCGCGGCGGCTGGGCCTTTTACTATGGTCGCCTGGGATGCGCCTTCGCGACAGTTCGTTATGGCGCCACCATGATGGTGCATGCTTTCGGTTCGGAAGCCGGCTTTGAAGCAGCCGCGACCACAAGCCCGGCCTCGAACAACTGGGCATGCAAGTGCAAGGACTCTTGTGGTTCGAGTCAAGCGACGGAATGACTGGGGCTGAACGCCGGGACGATAACAACCGGGGCTGACGCTCCTTGATCTGCAAACCATAAGGCAAAGCGCGTATTCGCCCTTGCTCGATGAGGGAAGTAAGTGCGTATTTCGCCTTACTTCGCCAAACAGACTGTACGTCGGTGTGGCATTTTCGGAATTCGGGAAATGACACAGCGGTCAATTCACCGAACGCTTACATTGCGCGAGTTCCGGAAGCATCAACGTCGGACGGCTACGTTCCAAACGGCAACTCTCCCAGCATCCTGGAAAAGTTCGAATACAGATTTCAAAGGAGAAGAAACACATGATTAAGAAAGGACTCAGTTACTTAAAGTGGGCACCGATGGCCATCGTCCTGACGGTAGGGATTATGGCCTCGCTGCGTTCGTCCACAGCAACGAGTGGCCCGCCGGCAATTGTCGATCAACCAAATCTGAGCAGCGAGACACGGACGGTGATTTCATTCACAGATGATCTCTCAGCCTTTGATAAGAGGCGAGCCCAACTCAGCAGGCAATCGTCAGTCAAACGTGAGGAATTCAACTCGCTGGAACAAACCGGCAACGACCTGAAGCGGCGCGTCAGCCAACTCCGGGACGCCACTAACTCAATTATCAACAAGCTCAAGGCTGCGGGTCAGTGGAACACTCTCGATGAGGAAGTGCTCTCACGGCTAACCGATTCAAAGGATCGCTCTTTTCTACAAGATCACGGCGGCCTGCGACGACTGTTCGAGCAAACTGCCGCGGATCTCAACAGCCAATCGGGAGATGACATCGTGGCGCCGTTGAACCAGCTACGATCAAAGGTCGCTCGCAACGATGCCTTCGATCGAGATGCGGCGATGGCCTGGCAAATCATCCCGGCAAGTTATCGACCGTCCAGTACGGAAGCGCCGGTCTTTCTGCGCAGTCTGCGATGCATGGGCGCGACCATCCGTCTGGGTGTCGGCATGCTGGTCCACGGACCGGCTGAAGGAAAACCTCAGAACACCATTCCGAAAGACACCTACGCGGCATTCCAATGCCACTGTGAGGACTTTAATTGTCCCGGCGCCGCCGTGGAATAAACGACGAACCCCTGCCCGGGGCAGATACCGATTTCAACGGAAAGGAAAAAAAGAGAATGAGAAAAGCAGGCTTCAACTATGGAATATTCGGGACGTTTCTCATCGTCCTGGCAATGGCTCTGACTCAAATCGCCGGCGCGACGAGGTCGTTCAATTCGGGCTCGGCTTTTGACGAACCAGACTTGAGCAATGAGAGCCGGACGATCGACTCGTTTAGCGATGATTTTGTGACCTACAACAAGCGCGGCGTGGAACTCAGCAAACGCAGTGCAGTGACCAGACAGGAGTTCGACTCGATTGAGACCCTGGGAAACGATCTCAAAGGGCGGGTCTCGCAACTGAGAAGCGCGGTCCAATCCATCATTGGCAAGCTCAAATCCGCGAAGAAGTGGGACGGCCTGGACGAAGAAATCCTGGCAAAAGTTACGGCGGCCGACGATCGCGCGTTTCTGCAAAGGAATGGCGGATTGCGTCGCATCTTTGAGAACGCCGTGACGGAGTTGAACAGTGAGTCGGCGAACGAAATTGTCGCTCCGCTGGGTCGGCTACGCCCCAAAGTGGCCATGCAGAACCACGAACTCGATTCGTCGCGTGCAGCGAGTTTGCGATTCATTGCGACGCGATATGAAGCTCCCACCAGCTCCTCAGCGCCGATGGCCTCCAGATCTTTCGGGTGCATGATGGCCACGCTTCACTACTCGGCACACTTAATCAGGACTGGAAAAGGCAGCAAGCCCTTAGCCGACAACATGCATTGCAAATGCGACGGATCGCAATGCCTCCCGGGTGATTCATCCATCATGATCTGGTAAGGACTGGATTGGTTGCGGCAGGTTGAGCAGCAACGGCCAGTCGAAGCTCTAACCAATCAGCGAGGTTGTTCTAAACATGTTTGGCTCGTGGCATCTTCTGAAACAAAAGGTGCCACGGCCTCTCTCGTCGAAATGTGAAACTTGACCGGTTAGCAGCGTTCATTCCAAAGCGATGAAACGTTTCCGGCTCGAATAGCATTCGCTCATGTCGATGCAAGGTCCAACTAAACCAGAACGACGATCTCTTAGAATTACGCTATTGGGAGCGATGCTCGTGCTCGTCTGCTGGTCGCCAGACAGTCGCGGCCAGGCACAGACCAACTTGATAGTCACCTCCAAGTTTGACCCGCAGACTCAGGTGACACCCACCACACCGATTGAGCTGCAGCTAAACCGCGCATTGACAGCCGGCGAGGGCCGGCTAGCGGTTCTCATTGGACGCGCTGACGTAACCAGCTTGTTCGTGATCGACGAAGCACGATTGGTTTATAGTCCGACACTTGTGCCTCTGCCCCTGGGCGCCTCAGTGCTGAAAGTCTATTTGATAACGCTGGACAATAACTGGAGCGAACTTGGCAGCTTTGATCTCATCGTGCTCCAGGAAAAATCAACTGTCGAGGCAATACCTCAGACACAGCCGGTTGCGGCAAACCCGAACACAAAGCTCGCCCAGCCAAATGGCGCCAGCCCGTCGATCATTAAGACCGCTGTCACCAATGGATCTTCACCAGTTGATTCAGAGAAACCTGGACCTTCGGCGGTTACAGCAGACGCTTCGACTACGCACCATCCCTTCGGATTCTCAGAATGGAAGTACGTGCCTTCTTTGACGCTGGCGATCAAGTCACAGCCGGCGCAATTCAATTCTCCTGACTCGACGCGTCCGGCGGAACGAGCGACCTTCACCGACGGCACGCTCCAGTTTTCAATGCGTAATCAATTGTCGCGTGATTGGTTTGGAGCAGAAACCAGTTTCGATTTCGCGGGCTCAACGTTTGGACAGGAAGCTTTACGTTTCGGCACGCTCGGCGAAAAAGCGCCACAGGTCGATCTCTCAAGTTACCTCGTCCAACTCAAGCTGGGCCGCGCAAAGATGGCGATTGGCCACACTTCGTTCGGCACTTCGAGACATCTCGTCAGCGGTTTCTCCAGTCGCGGCATCACTTTCAATGTTCCGATCACGAAGCGCCTCGATTTTGGCGTGGCCGTCCTGAACGGCACGAGCGTAGTCGGCTATGGCAATTTTTTCGGGGTCGCCAAAGATAAGCACCAGCTGCAAACTGCGACCCTGGGCATTGAGCTGGCGCCAAAGCGGCCCGGCGGGATCAGGCTGGAATTCTCCGGCGTCAACGCTTACATCCAGGCACTGAATAGTGTTTCGCAGGGCAGCGTGAACGACGTCGAGCGCAGCAAAGGCGGCAGCGTTCGTCTGGTTGCTTCCGATAAATCCGGCCGCTTCAAATTCGACGGTGGCTTCACGCGCAGCCAGTATCGAAACCCCGCTGACCCGCTGTTGTATCAAGGCACAAAGACCGTCGCGGTCCCCTTTCTCACGCGGAACGCGCGCTATTTCGATGTGAGCTACGACGTCTTGAAGGGTTGGAAGATTACGAAGAGCAAACAACTAAACCTCAGTCTGGCCTTGCGTCATGAACAAGTCGACCCGCTCTACAAGAGTCTCGGCGCGTCCGCGAGCGCCGACAAACGGCAGAATGATTTTCAGATGACCGGCAGCGTGGGCGAGATTAGTTTCCAGGCCGGATACGGTCGCTTCAACGACAACCTGCGACACGTCGCTTCGATCCTGCAATCGCTGACGCGCTCACAACAATATTCGGTGGCGCTGCCGGCGGCGGCGCTGTGGGGAGGCACTTCGAACACTTCGAAATTCCTGCCGCGATTGTCATATAGCCTTTCGGCGACGCATCAATTTGGCGCGGCGATTCCAGTCAATGGTGGTTTCGCAATCGATCCCGGTTCCGTACCCGATCAAGTTTCCACCAATCAGAATTTCAGCTCGGACTGGCAATTTCAAAAAATCACCTTTGGCTACAGTTACAACCGATCGTTCAGCGACAATCGCCAGCCCGCGCGCGCCCGATCGGATTTCCGTAATCAAACAAATGGAGTCCGCGCAGGTTTCAATCCGACGAGTAAGTTGAGCGTCAACTTTGAAGTGACGCGCGACAGTGCCAACGATCTGGGAGGCGACAAGTTAGTTCGCACCTGGCGCGCCGGGCCGACGATGAGCTGGACCTTGAGCAAACACTCGAACTGGACAGCCAGTGTTTCAAACACGATCGCCGGTGATCGCGCCCAAACCAACGGCAGCCGAAACACTGAGTTCGATACCCAATTCTCTTATCGCGTGGGACTCGACCGCGGCGAGCTGAAGAAGGTGCAGACGCAAATGTTCATTCGCTTTGCGGATCGATACGCGCGTTCGCGCGACGCAACCTTCAGCACTTTCAACCTGACGCGGACGAAGCTCGTGAACGCGGGTGTGAACATCAACTTCTTTTGATCGAGAGTGCCCGGATTTTCTTTTTTCTGAGGTCGACTAAATCATGTTGAGACTTTTGATATCACTCATACTGCTTTGCATTTCCAGCTTTACGATTGCCGCCCAGATCAGCGTTTCTCCCAGCGAGACGACAGTCTATTCGCAGGGCGCGACCAGCGTCTTATTGACCTTCAGCAACCTGGGCAATCGGCGTCCGTTGGAATCGACCTGGTGCGGTGCGCTTGTCCCGGCGGCGCCTGACCTTGGCATGAAATGCGACGAGTCGGTCATCTTTGGGCGCTTGCCCGCGCGCTACAACCAGGCAAGATTGAGTGGGACGAATGCCTACACCGACATCATGTCGGTGACCCCGTCCGTCGCGCGCCGCGCGTATCTCGACGCCACCCGCGGCGCAACTTCGACTTTCTTCTATGTGCGGCGCTTCGCCTTGCCCAATGGCGGCGGACCGGATGAATACGTGCCGGTGACGCTGCGCCTGGGAGGAAACGGCGCGGCAGTTCCATTCTCGATCACCAACGTGCGTTTGCTTTGGGACGGTGGCGAAAAGACAGTGCCGTTCATCAAATCCGGTGAAACATTACCGCGCATCACCGCTGAAATTTTCTACACGGGTTCGGCACGTTTGATTGGACGTTGGGAATTGGTCAAGCCCGGCGAGGCGTTGCCGACGCAGCGCGAGCTGCTGCCCGAATCGTCTCTACCGGTCGAAGAGCGTGGCACTCATCGTCGCTTCGCGCAGGTTAAGCGCTTCAATGTCTTTCTTCCGCCCGTAGGCAAGATCACGATCCCAGGTCCGGAAAATCAAAGCATCGAGAAAGTCGCCAACGGGATGTATCTGCTGCTGTTTCGGATTGAATCGTCGCAGGATGGTTTGAATCAATCAAACGCGGGCCCGGGAACGATCGATAGCGGCGGCGCATCGGGATTTGCGATGCCGGTCCTGCGTTATTTCGTCGGTACCGGCGGCGAAGCGCAGATAGATCAATTCAACGCCGTCGATAATAAGTTGTCTCCCGCTGATCAGACGGTGGTGGGCCCAACCCAATCGATTCTTTTCACCTGGCCCGAAGTTTCCAACGCAAAATACTACCGCCTGGTTGTTGAGAATGCCGCGGGCGCGGAAGTTTTTTCCGCCATCCTGCTGCGCGACACTCAAAGTTATCGCGCACCTTCCTGGTTGATGCGGGATTCCGGCGGTGACTTATTGAAGTGGCACGTTCTGGCAATGGACGCGAATCGCGCAAAGCTAAGCGCTACTCCGGTGCGAACCCTGCGCCGGGCGTCGGACTAGATCGTTGGGTGCGCATCAGCTGCTCGACACAGGCGACGAGTCGCCTTCCACCCAAACCTCACCATCCTCAAACACTTCTTTTTTCCAAATCGGAACTGTGCGTTTGAGTTCGCGGATGGCCCATTCGCAGGCTGCGAACGCGGCGCGACGGTGCGGCGCGCTCACGCTGATTACGACGCTGGTCTCGCCGATTTCCAAACGGCCGGTGCGATGGACAATGCCGATGTGAGCGATGTCGAATTTCTCACGGGCTTGAGCCCCTAACTTTTTCAACTCACTCATCGCCATCGGGGCGTAAGCGTCATAAACGAGATAGAGCGTCCGGCGGCCCCTGGTCCATTCGCGCGCGTAACCGTCGAGCGTCACCGTGGCGCCGCATTCGGGCAGGATTACCCGCCGCGCAACCAGGCCGACGTCGATTGGAGTCGTGGTTAATTCAAAGAAGTCCTGCGACTCGGATGCGGACGGGACGTCCGCGCTCCCAGCATCAGCGCCGCCGCTGACCGGGGGAAAAATCGCCAACTCATCGCCGTTGTAAATCTGTCGATCAGGTTCTGCGTATTCCTGGTTGACTGCAAACAAGAGTGACTTGCCGAACCGAGCTAGGGCGGGATGCCGAGCCAGGATGGCTTCGCGAGCCGTTGTGGTGTTTGAGAGTTCCGGCAGATCGAAAGAGATTTCTTCTGCACCCACTGCGTCGCGCGCGCCGCCGAAGAAAAGAATCCGCACTGTGATCGTATTGTCAGAAAGGCTGGTTACCATCGGCGGTTAACCACCCGCGACCGCAGGTGGTGCTTACTCAAGATCAATCTTTTTGCCTCCGTGGCCGTTACGTTTCGCGATTGAATGAAGACGCGCGCGCTCTTCATAGTTGCCTACTACCTTGGCGAGCAAGTCGCGCAAACGATTCAGTCGCTCTGAAGTCGATCTCAGTTCCAACAATTCCTGTTTCTGGTCGACTTCGATCTCCATCGCCGCGGACACCAGAAATGAAAGTCTTTGCGGATCGGTGTCGCTGATGTCGGGCAAGCTGCCGCGCTCGTCGTTGATCGCGCGAACTGAATTTGCTACGCGCATGAACATCGTGGCGACATCATGTGATTGAATGTTGAGCGCAGGTAGATCATCGTCCTCGTCTTCGAAAAAGTTCGCGCGGCCAACCAGATAGAGATCCCCGCTCTCGACATACGATTCGATCTCGTAGCGCACGACGCCGACGGCGAGAATATTCGATCGTCCATCAGGCAGCGCCTGCGTTTCGGCAACTTCGGCGACACAGCCGATATGTCCCGCCGCAGGCGTGTCACGGTCCGACGCCGCCGAGTCGAAGTAAGAAAGACCGAAGAGGTTATTACCCGCGCGAATGTCGCTCAACATTTTTCGATAGCGCTCCTCGAAAATGTGCAGCGGCATCGGCATTCCGGGGAACAACACCACCGGCAGAGGAAAAATCGGCAGCTCGCGCACACCGCGCACCTTGTCCATCGCTTCACTCATAAGCTGTCAGGTTCTCGAATTCAGGGTCGTTTAGATCATTATCGCAGAGCCATTCGCAGATGTCAGCAACGCCGTCTCGCCGGGCGGAAACCTTCTGCGAGCTGTGATAATCTGAAATGCAATTCACCAACCAGGACTCGAGGAGGAGTCGATGACAGATTTAGCTGAACGTCAGTGTGTGCCGTGCCGGGGTGGTGTGCCCGCGCTGACCGGCGCTGAGATTAAACCGCTGGCGGCGCAACTGCCGGAGTGGACCGTAGTCAACGAACATCATCTGCAGCGAAGCTACAAGTTTGGCGATTTTCGCGACACCCTGGAGTTCGTGAACCGGATCGGAGCGTTGGCTGAGCAGCAGGGTCATCATCCCGACATTTGCTTTGGCTGGGGAAAGGCCGAAGTTTCCATTTGGACGCACAAGATTGACGGGCTGACCGAGAGCGATTTTGTCCTGGCAGCCAAGATCGACAAACTTTAATTGATTTCAAGGCCCGCCGGGCCGGAGAAAGGGCAACTGGGTTTGCGCGCCGGTGCATCGAATTCGAGTCGGCGAACGTGGCCCCGGTTCGCAAATCAAGCAATGATCAGATTTACGTATCTTCTGTTAATCGGAATTATGCTGCTGGCATTCGCCTTTGCCGGCGCTCAACAGCCCAAGACGCAAAAGCCGGCAGCCATGCCTTCACCCACGCCTGAGGGGCAGGAGAAAGTCACTGTTACCACGCGGCGCGTGCGTCTGCCGATAACCGTTCAGGACAAGAAGGGCCAGTTCATCTCCGGCTTGGCGCAAAGCGATTTTCAGATTTTGGAAGACAAGGTGCCGCAGCAGATCGATTCGTTCACCAGCGATAAGAATAACAACTTGCCTTTGTATGTCGGCGTGCTGATGGACACTTCGCCGTCGACGGCCGGCAAACTCAAATTCGAACAAGAGTCGGCGATGAATTTTATCCAGACCGTCATTCGTCCGCGCCGTGACCGCGTGCTGTTCGCCACCTTCGACGATCAGGTCACGCTTCGTCAGGATTTCACAGATCGTCTGGAATTGCTCAACAAAGCCGTATCCGCAGTCAACAAGACGGGTCAAAAGACCGCGCTGTATGACGCGATCTGGCAGTTTTGCGATGAAAAGATGCGATCGGCGCAAGGCCGTCGCGCGCTGGTGATCATTACCGACGGCGATGACACTTACAGTCGCGCGGATATTAATGACGCAATCGATATCGCGCAGCGAACCGAAACCACTCTTTTTACAATCTCAACCAAAGCCGGCATGTCCAGCACTGTTCCCGGAGTCGAAGCCGGCACCGTCAAGGACCATGGTGATAAGAGTCTCGAACGCATGTGTGATGAAACCGGAGGCACGGCGTTCTTCACCGGCGACATGCTGGCGCTGGAAAGATCGTTTCAGAGAATTGCCAACGAATTACAGACGCAATACTTGATTACGTATAAGCCGACGAATGATCGTTACGACGGTAGTTATCGAAAGGTCGAAGTGAAGCTTACGAATCCAGGTGACAAATACAAAGTCAAGACGAAGCACGGCTACAACGCCATCGCAGATAGTGTGACACCGAAGTGAAAGATCGAAGCCACCACAGGAGAGTTCTGGCAGTTCTGGCGTTAGTCGCAATCGCCGTCGTCATTGGCATGACCCGCTCATCATCGGCGCATGATGTGGCGCCGCTCGGTCGGGCCATCGCGCAACCGACCCCAACGCCGCCCAGGCCTGACGATGAAATCACACTGAGTTCCGACGATGTCGTAAAGGTCGAAACGAACCTCACAAATATCTTTTTTACGGCCGCCGACAAACAAAAGCGGTTCGTCAGCACCCTCAAGAAAGAAGACGTGCGACTGCTGGAAGACGGCATCCCGCAACAGATTTTCACCTTTCAACCGAATAGCGACCTGCCGTTGTCGTTGGCAATTCTGATCGATTGCAGCTCGTCTGAAGAACGCACCTTACCCGAAGAGAAGAGCGCGGCGCGCGAGTTTTTAGAATCGGTCCTGCGCGCGGACAAGGACGAAGCTGCGGTAGTAACCTTCACCGGCGAAGTGACCCTGGAACAGGGACTCACCGGAAACCTCGGTCGTTTGCGCAGGGCAATCGACGATGTTCGATTTGTGCCGCCCTCAGGCTATATCGGCAGTGGTGTCGTGGTTCCCGGCACGCCTCCAATTTCCGGGACCCAACAAACGCTGGCCGGTTCGACCGCCATTTGGGATGCGATTTGGGCCACTTCGAACGAACTGTTGGAAGGCGCGTCAGAGCATACGCGCCGCGCAATCATTCTTCTGACCGACGGTCAGGACACGATTAGCCAGGTGCGGATGCAGGAAGCCATCAATCGCGCGCTTAAGGCAGACGCGTTGATCTATTCGATTGGCATTGGCGATCGCTACTCATACGGCATTGATGAAGGCGCGCTCAAAAAGATCAGCGACACCACCGGCGGTCGCGCGTTCTTTCCGCGGAACGAACAGGATCTCAGCAACGCGTTCGCTCAGATTCAGAGAGATCTACGCGAGCGATACCTCATTGCCTATTCCTCCTCGAACAAGAACCGCGATGGGGCATACCGCCGCGTGAGCATCGAAATAGTGAACCCGAACTTGCGTCAGGAGAACCTGAAACTTAACTATCGCCCGGGCTATTTCGCCAAGACCGCTACCCCAGAATCGCCGCAAAAGCCGAAAAAACCCTGAATTTCCTGCTATTTATAGTTGATGACAAACAAAGTTGGCCTTTGCTATACTTTGTCAGGCTTGCGACTGGGTGAGCCTTGGCCTCACGCCTAAATTTCGTCCTCTTCCACGTTCTCGATCCCGGCTTTACAAGTACGGACCGCCGCACCGAATGAAAACGCTTGCAGATAATCCTGCGACTGTTTTGATCGTCAACGACGATCAATTGCAGTTGGGTCTCTTGCGCGATCTCCTTGAGCCCGAAGGTCACAAGATCTTCGTGGCGCAGGACGGTCAAGGTGCGCTCGATTTGACGCGCACGCTGCAAGTGGAAATTGTGATTAGCGACGTGGTGATGCCGGGGATCGACGGCATGGAGTTATGCCGGCTGCTGAAAAAGAATCCGCACACGGCGGCGATTCCCGTGCTGTTGACCAGCGGCATTCGCAAAGAAGAAGCGGCGCTCCTGGAAGGATTCGAGGCCGGCGCCGACGACTATCTCGAAATCCCGTTTCGCCATGAGGAATTGCTGGTTAAAGTCGCGAGACTGATCGAACGTTATCGCGTCGAAAGACGTTACCGCGATATCGTCGAGCAAGCGGCTGACATCATCTACACGCGCGACATGGATGGCTACATCCAGAGCATCAATCAGGCGGGCGCGCGCTTCTTCGGACGGCCAGCGTTTGAACTGATTGGACAGCCGCTTAGTGTGCTGATTGGTGAAGACGCGGCCGCCCGCGATATCACCGAGATGAAGCAGGTGCAGTCGCGCGAGCCGATCCGCTTCACCGATTGCTTGAAGAATGCGCTGGGCGAAGAGCGTTACCTTGAAGCCATCGTTACAATCGAGCGCGACTCGCACGGCAAGAGCGTGGCTGTTCGCGGTGTGGTGCGCGACGTTACCGATCGACGGTTCGCCGAAGTCGCGCTGGAAAAGCAGAACGAAGAGTACCGCCTGCTATTTGAAGCGAACCCGTGCCCGATGTATCTGTGCGACGAAAGCACGCTGGCCCTTCTGGCTGTGAATCAATCTCTAATCGACCACTACGGTTACTCGCGCGAAGAGTTCCTGCAAATGACGGCACTGGATATTCGACCCGCAACGGAGATCCCAGCCCTCATGTCCCGTATGGCGGTAAGCAAATGGGACCGGCAGGCGTCAGGAGTTTGGAAACATCAGAAGAAGGATGGAACGATAATCGACGTCAATGTGAATCGGCATCGTCTGGATTTTGCGGGACGGCCTGCCTATCTGGTGATGGCGACCGACGTCACTGATCAAAAGCTTGCTCAGGCGGCCGTGATTGAAAGCGAGGAACGCTATCGCGAGTTATTCGCGAACGCGAACGACATCATTTACACGATCGACTTAGCCGGCAATTTCACTTCGTTGAATCAAACGGGAGAGCGGCTGACAGGTTATACGGAAGACGAAGCGCTCACGATGAACATCGCGCAGGTGGTCGCGCCGGATCATCTCGAAACCGTCAAGCAAAACTTGGCGCGAAAGCTTCAAAACAATGAAGTCTCGAGCGTCTATGAAACCGAGATCATCACCAAGAGCGGTCATCACCTGCAGTTGGAACTCAGCACTTGTCTTATCTCTCGTGGCGGTAAACCAATCGGTGTGCAAGGCACTGCCCGCGACATCACTGCCCGCAAGGCCGCGGAAGCGGCGGTCAAAGAAAGCGAAGAGAAGTTTCGCTCGATTGTCGAAACGACCAACGAATGGATTTGGGCGATTGACGTGGAAGGCCATTACACTTACACGAACCCGGCGATCAGCTACATCCTCGGTTACCTGCCGGACGAGATCCTAAACGCCAATGTCTTTAGCTTCCTGCATCCGGAGGATCGTGCCGAGCTTGAAGTGCTGCTGCCGCAATTGATGAAAGAGCAGCGCGGCTGGGCCGGCCGCATCCTGCGTTGGAAGCACAAGCACAATGGATATCGATACCTCGAATCGAATGGCGTGCCGGTGTTCGATTCAGACAACAACCTGATCGGTTATCGCGGCGCCGATCGCGATATCACTGCCCGCCGCCGCATGGAATTGGAGCGCGAGTCGATTTTCGAAATCGTGCAGGGCGTAATCACCACGCCTACGCTCGATGAGCTGCTTCGGTTGGTCCACCGATCGATCAGTAAAGTCCTCTACGCAGAAAACTGTTTTGTGGCCCTGCTCGATCCGGCGACCAACCTTCTGCATTTCGAATTCTGGCTCGACAAGAAAGACTCCGCGCCGCCGCCTCTGCCGGTGGGACGGAAGGGTTTTGCCAGTCATGTGCTGCAGACGGGCCAGCCTTTACTGCTTACCGAAGAGCTGACGCAACAGATGATCGACCGCGGCGAGGTTGAGCAAAGCGGTAGTTCCTCGGCGTCGTGGCTCGGCGTTCCCTTGCGCACCGAATCGCGCACGATGGGCGTGCTGGTGGTGCAGCATTACGAGGACGAGCATGCGTACTCGCGGCAGGATCTCGAACTGTTGACCTCAATCGCCAGTCAAACGGCTTTGGCGATTGAGCAGAAGCGCGCGCAGGGTCAGCTGCATCAGCAAGCGGAACGCGTGGCGGTTACCACTCGAATTTCGCAGGCTGTCCGTCGCACGCTCGACGTTTCCGAAGTCTTCCAAACCGCCGTGCGCGAGTTGGGCCAGCATCTCGAAGTCGATCGCTGTTCACTCTACATGGAGAAGACCGGTCGCGTAGTCGCCGCGGCGGAATATCACGTGCCGGAAGTGGGCCCGGCATTAACTGACTTTGATTTTCCACAGCTTGAGAGTTTGAGCAGCGCTATCGAGAAATTCGGCACGCTGGCTTTTGATGACGTCAGAAACGACGAAAGAATTCGTCCCGCGTACGAACAGTTTCTGATGAAGATGGACGTCAAGTCGATCATGTACGTCGGGGTGATGGTCAATGACGAACTTCTCGGTGTGTTCGCGCTTTCCACCACCAGAGAGTTGCACCATTGGACTGACATCGATATTGAAGTCGCCAAGGCCGTGGCGGATCAAACCGGCATCGCGGTGCGTCAAGCCAGGTTGTACGAAAAGGCGGAAGCCACCTCGATGCGTGAAGCACTGGTCAATAAACTCAGCATCGCTATCCGCGCCTCGTTGAGCCTGACCGACATGCTTCACACCGCCTCGCACGAATTGGGCCAGGTGCTTTCAGCTTCGAGAGTGCGGGTGCGGCTGTTCGACGCGAATGGAAAAACATCTTCTCCGATTTCCGAGTATGTGGCCGGCGGTTACGAAAATCTCGACCCCTTCGATGACGAGTATGAAACATCGCTGCAGCAACACTTTCTGGTCAACCAGGAACCTCTGGTCATCAACGATGCGCACAAACTGCCGGACGGCGGCGCCGATTTCGCGGACCGTGTCCGTTCACACGCGCTGCTGACGGGCCAACGATCGCACATTGAATGTCCGTTGACGGTAAATGGCGAATTCCGTGGCGTGATCACGGCCGAGCGAATTCGTCGCTGGGCCGAGGACGAAGTGCTGCTGGTCAAGTCCGTGGCCTCGCAATTAGGAACCGGTATCGCCCAGGCCGAATTATTTGAAATGGTCGCGCAGGCAAAGATGCAGTGGGAATCGACCTTCGATGCGATGTCGGACGGCATCTTCATTTTCGACGGCGAAGGCCGTTTGGTGCGCGTCAATCGCGCCGGCGCCGCCATGGACAAGGCGCCGCCTGAATCTTTGTTAGGCAGGAAGTGCTGCGACATCCTTCGAACTGAGAACGGAACCGGATGCATTGTCGAGCAGGCCCTGCGGCAATCAGTCAGCATCAACATGGAGATTGTGCCGGTACATCTGGATCGGCCGGTGCTGGTGACGGTCGAATCGATTTTGGATGAACGCAGCCAGACCATCGGCGCGGTGGCCACGGCGCGTGATCTTTCCGAATTGCGAAAGGTCGAAGCCGTCGCGCGCGAACGGCAATCGCTGCTGCAGAACATCATGGAGAGCGCCCGCGAAGCAATCTATGCCATGGATCTCGACGGCAATTACAAGTGGTGTAACCAGGCGATGCTCGAAATGACCGGCTACAGCCTGGAAGAAATCATCGGTCACAGCTTCATCGAGCGGACACACGAAGAGGACCGCGAAATGCGCCTGGAGAAGTTTTCCAAGGCCATCAAGGGCGAGGCCCAAAGTTTTGAATCGCGTTATATCGCGAGCGATGGCAAGGTTCGATTCGCATCGATCAATACGGCGCCGATTATTGTCGACGGCAAAACCACCGGCGTGCTCGGCATCGCTCACGACGTAACTGAGCAGAAGGAAGAACGTGATCGGGCGGCGCGCGCCGACAAACTGCGCGCCCTGGGCCAACTGGCATCAGGCGTGGCCCATGATTTCAATAATTCACTGGCGGCGATTCTCGGCCGCGCGCAGTTAATCCTGCGTCGCGTGACTGACGAAGAATTGCTGCGCAACCTGGGCATCATAGTCACCGCGGCCGAAGATGCCGCGGCCACGGTGCGGCGCATTCAAACATTCGCACGCAAATCTGCGGCGACTGAAATGGAGATGCTCGACGTGGGAAATCTGATGCGCGATGCGATCGAATTCACCCGGACTCGCTGGCAGAACGAAGCTCTCGCCGCGGGCATCGACATTAACGTGACCCTCGATGCCGAACCTGAATGCTTTACGCTGGGTAACGCATCGGAATTGCGCGAAGTGTTCGTCAACCTGGTCGTCAACGCCGTCGACGCCATGCCCCGGGGCGGCAGCCTGAAGCTTTGTTGCCGGCGCAATGGCGAGCGCATCAAGTTGCGTTTTGCCGACACGGGCACCGGGATCAAAGAAGAGATTCGCGAACGTATCTTCGAACCTTTCTACACGACCAAAGGCGTGCACGGCACGGGTCTGGGGCTGGCCGTCAGCTACGGAATCATCGAACGCCACGGCGGAATGATTTCAGTCGAATCGGAACTGGGTAAGGGCTCGATCTTTAAAGTCGATTTGCCGTTCGTCCAACAACAACGACAGACAAATGAGGCCGCAGAGAGGACATCTGAAATGAAGCCGCTTTCGATCCTGGTCATTGACGACGAAGAATTCGTCCGCGAAACGCTCGCCGAAATCCTGGCAGCCCTGGCGCACGACGTCCAGACCGTGGACAGCGGCCGCGCCGCGCTGGAAAAAATCGCGACGACGGAATTCGATGTGGTCTTTACCGACCTGGCGATGCCTGAAATGGACGGATGGGAAACGGCCCGCGCGATTCGACAAGCGAAACCGAATGTTCCGGTAGTGCTCGTCACCGGATACGGCGCGACGGCTGAGGCGCCTGCGGGCGAACGAGACCTCGTGAAAGCGATTATCGGGAAGCCTTTTGCTTTTGATCAGGTAACTGCGGTGCTGGCGAAAGTATGTAGCGAGGCGGAAGTTAGTATCGAGGAGCCGTTGCTGGTGGCCCATTGATGCGGTTTACGGAAATCCCAATTCCCCTTTCACCCCACCTTCCCAAACCAGTTTGCGACCGAGTTGTTCGTTAAGGTGATTTAAGCTGGCGGCCGCGAGAATGAGAGCTGACCGCAGGGCTTCAATGGAATCGTAACCGTGGGCGACCTGGGGCTTTTGATGACCGACGCCGATGAGTTGAAAGAGGCATTGATAGTCTTTCGATTCCGGTGAGGGTTGAGGTTTGCCGACGAACACGCTGACGATCCGCTTTCGATTACTGTCATCGAAATAGTGGAGTTGGCGTGACGCGATGATTTCTCCGACACCCTCGAATTCCATGGTGGTCTCCGCGCACGAACGGGTGGGCGCCAGATAGCCGGGGCTACTGTGGTAAGAGTCCACCGCACGTGACGACCTTCGTTGCATTCGTTACCTCGCCGATTGATGCGCCCTGGTGGGAATGATCCAGCCACGCGGTTCGGTCTTCATTTCGTTAACGTCAATCCAACCGCCCAGTCGCGTGATCACCATGGGTGCTGCATCTGAAGCGGCCCGCTTAGCAACCACAAACTTCTGATTTCCGCTTTGCATCGATGTAGTTGTTGAGTTCGTCATTGCTTTTTACCTCTCTCTTCGGTTTAGCTTTCTGACCTCTAACTTCTAATCTCTGACTTCTACTACTAGTTCATGCTCATCAAGCCTGCGCTGGCGGTGAATCCGACTCCGAAGCCCACCACCATCGCCGGTCCGGTCCATTCCTTCTTCTCAGCCAGCATGAAGCCGGTCGAAGCGCTGGAAAGATTTCCGTAGTTCTCGAGCACGTCGTAGGACTTTTCCACTTTGGTTGAATCGGTGTCGAGGTGCAGTTGCGAGCAGACACCGTCGAGAATCTTTTTGCTGCCCGTGTGAATCATGCAATCGTCAATTTGGCTGATGTCTGATACGGGCGACATCGGGTTGTGCAGCACGTCGTTGACGGTCGCTACCGCATAGTGGGCGCCGCGGGCCGGCACGGCCGGACGCATGAAGTATTGGGGCTTGCCTTTGAGCGACGGGTGCGAGCTGTTGCTGATCATCGTCAACAGGTTCATGTCATCCGGGCAATCGTTGGTCAGGTGGGCGATTGGACCGAAAGCCGGCTTGCCGGAAACATCTTGTCCGAGCAACAAGGCGACCGCGCCATCGCCGAACAGCATCATCTGAATCAACAGCGCCGTTTCGATTCGTTGTTGTTCGAAAGCCGCGTCATCGATCTGGCCGCTCTTGCGCATGCGGGCGATTTCGCGAAAGCCGTAGTACTCATCGCGGTAAAGCGGACCGGCGAGCGGCGTGTGCGCTTCGGACATCAGCACCATCGCCATCTTGCCCGGGTTCGCCGCCAGGTACCATTGCGCGACTTCGACCGACTTCAACATCACTGAACAACCCTGCGACTGCATGCTCACGGTGCTCAGGCTGCGCGGCAGCAAACCATGCGTGCGGCCCATTACTTCGGAGGCCAGGCACGGCAGCATTTGATCCGGCGTGTTGGTCGCTGCGACTAACAGACCAATCTGCGAAGGGTCGCCACCCCATTCCTCGATGCACTTGCGGGCGGCATTGACGCCCAGGTCCGTGGTCGAGCTGGTGCGGCTCATCGGCGCGCCATTCAAGAAGTCCGAATAATTTGCGATTGCTGAATAACGATTCTCAACGCCCAGCGAACAAATCGTGTTGATGAGTTCGGGCGAGAGTTTGTGCATCATCGAGGCGACCATCTCGGTGGTGCTGAATTTGGTCTGCGGTGTTGCGGTGCTGGCTTGTACTAGGCTAATCATTGGGGCTATCTCCTAAAATTCTCTTTCAATAAGCTGTCTGAATGCTCTCTCACTTAACAACAGTTGTGCCATTGACGATAAGGCATCTCGCGAACACACGTAAGTCTCATCATTTATCTATTTACGTCCGATTGAATGCGCAATTTGAGGGTGGTTAAGTTGTGAAAGAGAAAGTGGCTACTGAATATCCAAGCCGAAGTTGGTTTAGTCCCAGCCTCGTTACGAGGGTGACCAGTAACGTAGAATTCCGCGGAATTGTTAATGAAACGAAGAAGTTGTTACTGAGGTGTACACGCCAGTGCCCCTGCATACGCAGGTGACACCGCGGTATCCACTGTGCACTCAGGTGGCAGTGCTTCAGTGCTTTAGTGCTTCGGCTTTGCTCCAAAAGTCGGTTTCGGATCGGGGTTAGGGGTCAAGCGGCTTGGCTACCCCACCTGCCGATAATCAGACCGATGATCGTTCCGCCGATAGCACCCAGGATAAGGATTGGTGCATAGGCTTTGGTAATGATGGCGTCGGGCAGACTCAGCAGAATGCCGAAGATAAGGCCTTGCGCCCATGACGGCACAGGGAGGCGCGCTGCGCCAATGACAAAGCCGATTGCGAAGCGATTGAGAAAAGCGCCGGTTAGTGCCGCCGTCTTATCCGAAAAAGACAAGGGGATCATCGAGGCAGCGGAGAGCGCGCCATAGACGAGACCGCAGATTGTGCCGAGTAGGATTCGAGACATGCGCGCAGCTTATAGCACCGCGCGATCCGCGAAGCAATAGCGATCGCCAAACCTGGTCTGGATCATGTAGGAAGGTATCTGTTTCGAACGAAAAGCTGGTGCGGCTTGGCCGCCGCACCTGGCGGTAAGCCTCTGGCTTACCGGTGTGCCTCCCATTCGATTTCCGAGGCTACGCCTCGATTGTTCCGAGGCCTAGCCTCGGACCCAGTGGTCAAGAGGGGTGACGGAAAGGCAGAGCCTTTCCGCTATGTGCTGCGGCGGAGCCGCTTTCCCGATCACCGAGAGCGACGTTTGCTGAAAAATCGCCGCATCAGCCGATAGGGCTGCACGATTGCCAGGTAAGCTTGCTTCATCGTCACGTAAGCCTGCTCGGCGTCAATGCAGGCCTACGTCGTCGTAATGTAAGCCTGCTTTGTCTCTATGTAATTCTGCTCCGTCGCAATGCAAGCCTGCTCCGTCGCGGTGTAAGTCTGCTCCGTCGTAATGTAAGCCTGTTTCGTCGCAACGTAAGCCTGCTCCGTTGCAATGTAAGCCTGCTCCGTCGCAATGTAAGCCTGCTTCATCGCAATGTAAGCTTACAAAATGTCAAAGCAGCCTTGCTCAAAGCCCTTCCCAACTTGAGAAAAAAGCTTGCAGGGGCCACAAAGTTGCGGTATAAGCCGCGTTAGCAATCCCGATTACTATCGGAATTACAGGGCTGCCAAAGCCCGACCCAGGGGAATCCGGCGGCGCACCCAAAACCTTAGGCGCTGACGGATTACGCAACTCACGCCACCGCTCCCGTGTAGTTGGTGGTCAACATTAACCTTCTAGCCTTTCAAAAGGAGGAATCAAAATGATTTGTAAAGTCTCACTCGCGTTCGCGAGAGTGTCCGATTCGGAACTCGATAACTTTGCTCACGGTGTCTTTAATGGGATGACCGGCAATGCCGCTTTCCCATCGCCGCCCGTGACTCTTGCCAACCTGCAAACCGCCATTAACGATTTCACGACCAAGCTCGCGGCGTCCGACGCCGGAGGACCCGCAGCTACCGCGGCCAAGGAAAATTCCCGCCAAACGCTCTTAGGCATACTGCGCCAATTGGCAGCCTATGTGCAGATGAGCTGCAACAACGAGCAGGCGACATTACTCAGTTCAGGTTTCGAGATGCAGAGCACGACCCGCACGTCGGCGCCTCTGGAGCAGCCGGAAAGCCTGAGATTGAAGAACGGATCGGCAGGTCAACTGGTGGCGGCAGTCGATCCGGTCCGCAACGCCAGCATGTATGAAGGCCGCATAAAGCAAGAGGGCGGTGAATGGTTGCCGAGTATTTTCACCGGCGACTCACAACACATCGTCTTCAATGGGCTAACGCGCGGCAAAGAATACACGGCGCAAATCCGCGCGCTCGGCGGCACCACCGGACAATCCGATTGGAGCGATCCGAGTTCGCACATGGCGATGTGAATTAACGTCGTCGAGGAGGGCGAGACAGAAATGTTCTCGCCCTCAATATTCTTGCGCCCAGGTGATGACTAAGAGCAATGGCTAATGACACGACAAAGACGAAATCCACGGTTCGCGATCCTAAGGCGCTGACCCCGGAGTATCACAAGGCTCATAAGCAGCTAATGCTTTGGTCGGCGATTCTATTTATTTGGGAACTTATCGGCATCGACCTGGAAAAGGCAAAAGATGCCGGTGGCAACGTTGGACCGGTCGTTACCGCATTGAAAAGCCCGCAAGCAGTTCCATGGGCACTCATGGGCTTGGTTGTTTATTTCGTTTTTAAATGTTCGGTGGAATGGTCACAATGCGATGTTGACAGGCGACGCATCTTATTTGCGAGGATTGACTTTGTCTCTGCGATAGTAGTCTCCGGAGCCGCAATCATGCTCTACGCCGTACAGTCCCTAAGCCGCGTTCAAGTAGCAAATCTGGTTGCCCAGCAAAGGCACTCAGTTTTGCTTGGGGCAATGCTGGCATTCGCGCTTGGCTTAGCATTTGTGTTTTTGGAGTTTTATAAGTTGAAAGGGCCGCGAACATTGCTCGTTATCATAGCAATTATGTTGGTCGCTTCAATTGTTGTGGCAGTTGGATTATGGATTCGCGGGGGCCTAATGTTAAGCGTAGGTATACCTAGTGCTGTCATTACGCTCGCGCTTTTTCTCTTGTCGTTCTTTCTCCCGCGAACGGCAGACCTTCTGCGGCGTTTACGCAAGAGGTTGTTAGTCTACCCCTATAAGTCCGCAAGCAAGTGAAATGAAGGTGGTCCCGACTGAAATAGCTTTGCCGGTTGATGTGCGGAAAGCCTTGCGGGAAAGTGTGCTCGCGCATATGATTCGCGGCCATGAATGAGGTGATCCTAAAGCGCTTCGAAACGCCGGACGAGGTGCGGACGTTTGAGAAGGGGCGTTTCGAAATCGTAGAACTCGCCGGTGTCACGATTGGGCGTGCGACGTATCAGCCGGGGTGGCGTTGGAGCGAGCATGTGGGGCCGCTGAGTGGAACGCCGTTTTGTGGAGTTGAGCATGTGGGTCTGGTCGTCTCAGGATGTGCGACCGCGGCGATGGTTGGTGGTGAAGTTACCGAGCTCAAGCCCGGGGATCTTTTCTATGTTCCGGCGGCGCCGCACGACAGTTGGGTCGTGGGCGATGAACCTTACGTTTCGCTGCACTTCCTCGGGGCCGAGGCGTACACGAAGTAATGCAATCTGTCAGATGCGCGCCACGCTGTTAGACTCAGCCGGAAACGGACACTGGCCTTACACATCACATACTATGCATCTCAAGGCCCGACTGGTGGCTATAGTTTTGATTCTGGTCTTTGCCGGATTGACCTATCTCTGCTGGCACGAGTTGTTGACCACCGGCCGTTACTCGCTGAAGATGACGTTTACGCCGGTGGGGATTGTAGGCGGACTCTTTCTGCTGGCTTTTCCGACGAAGGCAGGGAAACCGCAAACTACTGGCGATAAGATCATCGTGCTGGTGGTCTTCGCAATTGGCCTACTCGCAAGTCTGGTGAACTGGTATCTGATGGACCCCGGTTTCTTCCGTAGATAAATCCCGACACATCATGAAAGCTGCGCTATCACTTCTTATACTTCTGCTGTCTACTGCTGCTCTGGCCCAGGATGATCCGCAATGGCCATCGTTAAGTTATCTGAGGAGTGATTACCGCGAGTCGATTGTGGTGGCGCACGTGCGCGTGACGCAGGCCGAGATCGTCAGTCGCATCCCGGGTTATGACGACTGGCGCATCGTCTGCGAAGTCGTCGAGCCGTTCAAAGGCAAGTTCCGCAAAGGTCAGACGTTTGTTTATTACCACGGCGCTGAAGCGGGATTTAAGCAGGCATTGTTTCTCGGCGACAAGATTGTGTTTCTGCATCGCAACTATCACGAGAAAGAGAAGCGTTGGGTCTATGCGGTCATTGAAAACTCCACGCTGCCTTACAATGAGGATCGGGTAACCAAGTTGCGCAAGATAAAACGCTCCGCGCAAAAGAGATCCGCAAAATAATCCGCAGCGCGGACAATGATCAAAAAGTCATGCAGACCTACCCTAAGCTCATCATTATTTCGCTTTTGTTCCTGGTGCCAGCCATCGACACAATCGGCGAATCGCGCCGCCTCCAACAGGCGGAGTCATGTCGCGCCAGACCCGACGTGACCGGCAAATGCTTCAGCGTCCACGGCCGGCTGTCGGTTTACAACGGCACGCCCAGTATTCGCTTGTGGCCAACCGGCACAAAGAGATTGCTGGGAATAATCGACCCGAACGATGTATCGAACGCGCCTGGTCCAAGTGTTTTGCCGCTTGAGATCAAAAACAAGTTGGATTGGGACAAGGATGTCTTGGGCGACTTCTTTGTCTGCCCGCTCACTCGCCAACAAACGGGCCGGATGCAGACGGTGTGCATCGACTCCGGCAAGAAGCTGATCGTTCGCGAGCATAAGTTGACCGGCCGATAGCGATTTATTTGGAGTGCGCCGGCAGACTGACGCGCGACGGCGCTACTATGAGTCAGTACCATCCGCGTGAGCGGATGGATCGCCTGGCACTGGAGGGTCAATTGATCCATCTGCTCACGCAGATGGTACTGACAGCTTAGCTCTGCAACCGCACTCCAAAATCCTTGCCCGCCGCAAAGACCAAGAGTAGTCTCCTCACCCATGAACACTCGTCGTCAATTTCTGATCACTGCGCCGATGGCTGTGCTCGTCACGGCCACGGCCTGCCGCCAGCAAACGTCATCAACTGAATCACCATCGACGCCGACTACGGCGGGCGCGCCGCCTACTTTTGGCACGGGCGCCGGCGCTGGGCCGCCGGTGACTCCGGAGACTTTCGCCGAAGCCGAGAAGTTGATGCAGGTCACGATGACGCCGGCGGAACGCCAGCAGGCGGCCGAGACTTGGCGGACTTCGCTCGCGCAATATCTCGAGCGACGGACGGGCCCACGAAAAGTTGCGATTGGCGCCACTGAATTGCCCGCGACGCTTTGGAACCCGATGCTCCCGGGAATTACCGCACAGCCAGCGCGCGAACAATTTGTTCGATCGAAAGATGACGGCGCGACGTTGCCAACTTCAGACGACGACATTGCTTTTGCTCCGGTGTCGCAACTGTCGCGATGGATTGAATCGAAGAAGCTTTCGTCGGAACGACTGACCAACATTTACCTGAGTCGCATCGAGCGGCTTGATTCAAAGATTCGGTCCATTATCACTTTAACTAAGGAGCATGCGCTCACGCGTGCCAAACAAGCCGACGCTGAAATTGCCTCCGGCAAATATCGTGGGCCATTGCATGGCATTCCTTACGGCGTGAAGGATCTGCTCGACACGAAAGATATCGCGACCACTTACGGCGCGGAACCATTTCGCAATCGCGTGCCGGCGGCAGATTCATTCGTAGTGCGCCGGTTGAATGAGGCCGGCGCCGTGATGATCGCGAAGCTTTCGCTGGGAGCGCTGGCGCTGAATGACATCTGGTTCGGTGGGCAAACGATGAACCCGTGGCTGCTGGAAGAAGGCGCGTCCGGATCGAGCGCGGGACCGGGCGCCGCAACTGCGGCTGCGTTGGTTGCGTTTTCAATCGGCAGCGAGACCGGCGGCAGCATCGTTAGTCCCGCGATGCGTTGCGGACTGACCGGATTGCGTCCGACGTTTGGCCGCGTGGCGCGCACGGGCGCGATGACTTTGTGCTGGTCGCTCGACAAGCTGGGCCCGATGACGCGCTCAGTCGAAGACGCGATGCTGGTGTTGCAAGCGATTAGCGGACCGGACGCAGGCGACGCCTCGAGTGTTAACAGCAAATTGGATTTCGATGCGACGAAACCAGTGGGAGGATTGAAAGTTGGATACATTGGTCAGTGGATGAAAGATAGCCCGGCGACCGATGTCGATCGCGCCGCAATGGAGACGATGAAGAAGCTGGGTATGGAGTTAAGGGAAGTCTCGCTCCCGGATTGGCCTTACAGCTCTCTGATGCCAATCCTGTTTGCCGAAGGCGCCGCATCATTCGAAGATCTCGCGCTGAATAATCAACTCCGCGACTTGAAGGTGCAGGTTAAGGACGCGTGGCCTAACCTGTTTCGCCAGGCGCGATTTCTTTCGGCGGTCGATTTCGTACAGGCAGATCGTTTGCGACGTAAGGTGGCGAATGAGATGGCGCGCATTTTCAATGAAGTCGACATAATGATCGTGCCGTCTTTGCGCGATGAACAACTCACGATTACCAACTTCACCGGCCATCCGTCTTTGACGATGCGCGCCGGTTTTGTGAACGTGTCGGAGGCGCGCAGCGATTGGGCGCCCGATCCGACGAACCCGCTGCCGAAGTTTGATCCGCCGCGTCGCGTGCCGCACGGCATCACCATTCTCGGGAGGTTGTTCGACGACGGTTTGATTGGCCAGGTCGGCGTGGCGCTGGAGCGTGAGTTCAATGTCGTCAAGGAGAGACCGGCTGGTTTTTGATCGGGCGTGCTGATGGGAGCGCGGGCATCCCTGCCCGCATGAGCGCGAAGCGCGAACTGCTTGAGCGTGCTGCGCACGCTTTGCGGGCAGGGATGCCCGCGCTCCATCATGTCGCTCTTATTTCGGCACGGGCATTCTTCCAATCGCACGTTCGCCGATGCTGCCGAAATATAGTCTGCCCTTGTGCTCGACGACGTTCGCGATTTGGTTGAAGCATTGCGGAGAAGCGTCCTGAAGGTTGCTGACCACCTTGCCGTTTACATCGAGACCGAGCGCGAACGCGAACCGTTCGGGCTTGGGTTGCACAAACAAAGGTAAGCGCCAGACGATTTTTCGCAGAAAGGGATGCGGCATCAACCAATCGACGGCGGGCAGACGGCGATTCAGCGCCAGCCAGAATGTGTCTTTTCCATTCGACGAAATGCCGTCGGGAAAACCCGGCAAATTGTCGACGAACGTATCCGACTGCCCGGCTTTCTCACCCTTCAGCCAATAACGGCGGACACTGTACGTACCGGTTTCGTTGACGAGCACGAACGTCTGATCCGGGCTAACGGCCACTCCATTCGCAAAATACAGATCGCGTAAGAGCACCTTCGTTTGCTTCGTTGTCGGATCGTAAGAGAGCAGCCGGCCGTGCGGTTTGTGTTCGAGCAGGTCGTCGCGCAGCTGCGTCAGCGGAAAGATGGACGAATCGGTGAAGTAAATTGTTCCGTCCGCGGCCACATCCAAATCGTTCGTGCAGTTGAACGGCACGCCGTCTACTTCGCCGGCTAGCGTAGTGATTTGTGAGTTCGGCGCAATCGACAGCAAACCCTTCAACGCGTCTGCGACGATCAGATTGCCTGAGCTGTCGAAAGCCAAACCGAGCGGCCGGCCTTTGGTATCGGCAAACAGCTCGGGCCTGGTGCCATCCGGTTGGAAACGGAAAATGTGTCCGGTGTCGTCGTCGCAGTAAATTCGATCTTGCGCATCGAAGGCGACGTCTTCCGGTTTATTACCGTCGATTGGCAGTCGCTCGATTTTCGACAACTCCGAGTTTTGCGCGTACACGCCGGTGAGTTCCGGCGCTGGCGGCGGAGTCCACGCGATCGGATTGATGGGGGTGGGCCAGAGTAAAAAATAACCGACAATGAGAATGACGATAACGAGGAGAGATCGAAGGATGGTCCGTTTCATTTTGGAGTGCGGCGGTAGAGCTACGCGCGGCGGCGTTGCAACGTCAGTACCATCTGCGTAAGCAGATGGATCACGGAGCACTTGAGGGTCAATTGATCCATCTGCTTACGCAGATGGTACTGACTCTTAGTAGCGCCGTCGCCGCTTCGCCGAGCCGGCGCACTCCAGAGCTATCGTTCGCCGCGCGCAGCCTCTACCTGGCTTTCGAGTTCGACGGTCAGCTTGCGTATGCCGGGTTGGCCCATCGGCTCCAGCCAGCGCAACGCTTCTTCGAGAATTCGCCGCTGATATTCGGGAAAATTAGGCTTGCCCGCAACGCAACCAAATTCGCCTTGGTAATAAGCAGCGCGCGGCGGCCGCACTCGTTCGATCGCGGTTTGATTCACGGCCAACGTAACGGTCGGAATTCCGGCCTGTTCAATCGCGCGCGCGGTCAGCCCGACCGTTTGGTGACAGAGTTCGGACGCGGGAATCAATAGCGCGCCCTGCACTCCATAGTAGCTGAGACGCTCGACCAGTTTGGGCAAAGCCGTCCCGGCGAACAGCGCTGCGTCGGGAATGAAACCGCAGAAGCTCCAGAACACGGAATTAAGCTGGCCGATGACGCGGTTCGCTTCGAACTCCATCAGTCGCGTCAGCGGAAGCTGCGCATTCAAATCTGCGCGCATGAATTGATCGTCGTAACCTCGCGCGGTGAATTGCAGATCGCGCGGATGGACGTCCGTAGGAATCTCGCGAATCGTCAGATCGCCATCCGCAGCTTTGGTGTCGAAAGGCTCGGTGCCGTCGATGTAGGCGCCGGCCGAACTGATTAAGGCAAGATTCATCAGCGGCAAAGCGCGACGCGCCGGCGAAAAGGGCGCGCGGCTGTTTTCGACGAAAGGATAATTCTTCAGATCGTCGCCGGTGCGGCGCGAACTCCATGAGCGATAACTCTCGCGCCATTTATCAGGTTGTTCGATTATTTCCACTATGGTTCTTTCTTTTCTTGAAGCCCTCCCTTACGGTCGGGCTACTGCCCCGCCTGTTTGCGGTTGACGCTCATGCGGCTGGCGATGAAGAACGCCACGAGTCCGGCGACGAGTGCGACGCCCATCACTCTCACCGAATAACGATGCAGCGAATCGAACTCGATACGCCGCGGGTCGTTGGGCGAAACCTGATCGATGGTTCCCATCGACGCTCTCAAGGCCAGCATCCGCGCCGAAATTATCCAATTGCTTACGCCTGTCATAATAGCCATTATCGCGACTGAAATCACCTCGACTACCTGGGCCAGACGGCTGCGATTTCGATTTACGAAAAAGGCAGTGATAAATAGGAAGAGCGCAATTTCAACGCCTCCCTGGTTGATGAACCCGAGCAGCCGGGTGACGATCGAACCAGCCAACTCGTTCGCATTTGCGAGGCCGGCGCCGCGCAGCACGTTGAAAAGCGCGGGCGCCACGGCCGCGCCGAAAAAGATCGCGGCGCCCAGCCACAAGCCCAATAACAACAGCCGTAACTGCCTGATAAATTGAGTCATGAAGTTTGCATGGCCACCAGCCGAATTGTCGGCGGCACGATTTGCGGTTGTTCGATCTCGCGCGGATCGGGAACGCTCAAAAGCCAGGCCAGCGCGCGATCGAGTTGCGCCTGATAGTCGGCCAAATCAAGCGACATGAAAACCGGTTGGTTGAGCCGCGCAAATTTTTCTTTGGCCATCAGATACATTCGCCGCGCCGCGCCCGGTCTGCCGATTTGCAAGTGATGAAAGGCGACGGCAGATTGAATCATCGCTTGCAGGAAAAGTTTCTCGTCCGGGGCGACCGGCCCCATCCAGCGTTCTTCCCAGGCATCATGCGCCGCGTGAAATTCGCCGGAGTTATAGAGATCGATCCCGGCGATGTACTCGATCGGATATGCGAGAATGTGTTCATCAGAATAATGCGCAGCCGTCGACACGTAAGTGATTGTATCTGATCGAGTGTCGGAAGCCCGACCGTCAGGGAGGGCAGGTTACGGAAGTAGCGCGATTGCTTTGCGAGTAGCTTGCGTGAGTAGCCCTCTGTAACGATCGTGCTTCTGGGTAGTGGCAAAGTTTGAGAAAGGCTCTCATTCACGCCGCTGCTTCAGCGCGGCGAGTTGGTGCTGAGCTTAAGACTGGAAACCGTTTAAACGGTTTCCGAGTTTTGTTGGTGAGCGGACACCGGGCTAAAGCCGCGGTGTGAATGAGAACGCTCAAAATGTACCACGACGGCTTCTGACGCGGTGCTCACGCAGCGATAATATTGTGAGTTGCCAATCAAAATTTTGTCATAGGAGAAAACTAAGTTAGCCAAGTGAAGGATACTGAGCCGCCATACAAAGTTAAGCGTTCGGCCACCGGTCTCGGGCTGTTTGCCACCAGACGTATTCGCAAAGGCAAGAAGATCGTTGAATACACAGGGCCGCGGGTGCCGAACGAAATTGTCGACCAGAGCAATGGCAAATATTTTTTCGGGGTGACCAAGAAGTGGTCCATCGACGGCAGTGGCCGCGATAACCTGGCGCGCTACGCCAATCACTCATGCGCGCCCAATGCGGAAGCGATCATCACGAAGAACCGGGTGTGGATATATTCCCGCAAGACCATCGAGCCCGGCGACGAAATTGTTTATGACTACGGCAAGGAATACTTCGACGGAATCATCAAAGACATCGGCTGCAAATGTGCCAAATGTGCCCCGTCAATTCATGCCAACGGGAAGCCCAAACGCCGCCCGAGCAAGCCTAGACGGGATTCAAAATAACCACCTCGGTGCCGGTTTGATCGCGTAGCCGGTCGATGAACTTGTCGATCTCCGCGCTGATTTTGTCTTCCGTCAGATCGTGTTCAATTTTGTCGCGAACCTGGTCGAGGGCCGGCACAATCCGGCCGGTGCCGCGGAGCCGGCCATAGTCCTGCTCGTATCGATCTTTGATCTCTTTTTCGCTGACGACCGCAAACGCGCGGAAGCGGAAGTCGATGTAACGTTCCATGGTCAGCCGATCGCGAAGAATCTGATCCAGTTGCTCGGTCGTCAAGCCTACTTTTTTCATGCGCTCCTGCAGTTGCGCAGTCGAGCTAAATGACTGCGCCAGTTCGCCACGGCGGCGCGTTACCGCATCTTCGAATTCCTTCTGCGCCGCCGCCGATTGCGCGAGCGGCAATTTTTTCGCTTCCTGCAAAACCAGCGTTTGCTGTACCAGCGTGTCCAATGCCTGCTTCAATTCTTCGGAAGAAGGTCGCTCGACTGAGGCGCGGCCGGGCTCGAGCGCTAACTGCCAAACGAGATCGGAGTAAGTGATTATGTCCGGCGTCGCTTGCGAGCCATTTGTGACGGTCGCGACGATCTTGTCAGGGACGGTCTGGGCAGTGAGCGGTGAGCAGTAAGCAGTGAGCAGGATGATAAGAGTAGGCAGTAGGCAGTAGGCGGTAGGCAGAATCGACCGAGAACCTTTTCGACCTGGATGGTTTTGCTGCTTACTGCTCACTGCCTACTGCCTCCTGTGCTTTAGAACGTTTGCGTAAACCTGAACTGAATCTGTCCCTGGTGCAGGCGGTAGATCGCCGTCGTCGGGTGCGCGGTATTCAGGAATTGCGGAATCAGAAACTCCGGCGGATTCAACAGATATCCATAATCAATCGCCAGGGCTCCGCCGAGCGGCGTCTTGAAGCGAAAGCCCAATCCAACCGTGTGACTCCAACGCACCCGTAAATTTTGGGCGTTGATATCTTCGAGAAAATTTCCAGTGGGCGTGATGGGCTTCGGATGCAACATGTCGCTGATGCTCCGGAAAACGTTGCCGCCATCGTAGAAGGGAACCGCCTGAACGTTGGGATTGACCGGGACGCGCGCTTCCAGATTCATGATCACCTGCGCGTTGCCGCCGATGGGGACCGTGAACGGATTCACCCCTACCTGCTTGCCCGAGTTGTCGTGAAATACGCCCTGCGGCACGATGACCTGGCGCGGTCCTGCTTCTTCGAAACCAAAACCGCGCAGCGTCGTCGAGCCGCCCGAGAAGAAACGTTCGCTGATGGGCAGCAGCAGATCGAAATCGTCGACCTTGCCGTTGCCGTTCAGGTCGCGCGGGCTGAATAAACTTGCCAGCCCCATGCTTAAGTTCGCGGCAAAAACCGTGTTTCTGGCCGCGCGCGATTTGTAGTAAGTGTGGTAGCTCGATTCAAAACGCATGAACGAAGTGTTGCCGCCCAGCGCGCGCGAAGCCACCCGAAAGTCCGCGTTGAAGAAGTGGCCGCGCGTGGCGTCGGTTTGGTTGTAACGACAGACTTCACCGCCGCGCACGGTTTCGTCTTCGCCATAAATCGTTCCCGCCAAACGGCGTTCACAACGTTGCCGCGTATCGATGACAAATGAAAGACCCGGACCTGAAAGTCGCACTACCTGGTCGGGACGCAGGATTGGCTCGACCACCAGACTCTCGATGTTCCTGAGACGAACGTCTTCTTTCCAGCACAGTGGGATCCGAAGCTTGGAATTCACGTGACTTGAAGTCGCGG
>JADMIO011283392.1_pt1 | contig 56643 bp, 53 predicted proteins | sample 8958161 | NCBI WGS metagenome assembly JADMIO01 (sample SAMN16585339, study PRJNA669376) | soil metagenome | isolation source: Crop rotation soil | place: USA: Cullars Rotation, Alabama | collected 2011
CGCGACAACTTGTCCACGTGGAATTCTAAGCTTAGGATCCCAATGTGCTGGAAAGGAACTTGCCGTCGATCCCGACCGAGTAGCCGAGGGCGGTGAGCCGCAGCTGCAGGTAGCGCACGTCGGCGCCGTCGAGGCCCTTCTTCAGGGTGCGCTTGAGCGGCGCGCCCTTCTCACCCTGCGCCGCGAGCCCCTTCTTGAGGGCATCGGGCGCACTGAGGTTGAAGCCGAGGCCCGCCTGCTGATCGATCAGCTTGCTGGTGCCGTCGCCGACCACGCCGTCGACGTCGTAGCCGAACACGGACTGTAGATCCTCGACGGCCGCGCGCGTGCCGGGGCCGAAGTGCCCATCGACCTTCAGCGTGAAGCCGAGACCGGCCAGCTTCTGCTGGAGCGCGGTCACCTGCTCGCCCTGCGTACCGGGCTTGATGAGTTGGGTCATTCGCTTACCTCGTTGGGGGGTTGGGAGACGGGTGCATTCGAGCGCCCCGCGCACCGTCGGGCAAGTCGACGCGACGCATTGCGGCGAAAGCTCTCCGCTGCGAGCGCTGCTCTGCGCTCAGCTCCCGAAGGCGGCGCGCAGGATCTCCTGCAGCTTCTGCCAGGACTGCCGGTCGGCGGCCGCGTCGTAGCCCACGTCCATCCCGGTGCGGCGGGCGCGCTCGTCGGCCTCCGGGTTGGTGAAGCCGTGCTTCGCGTTGGGGTACGACTCGAACACGTAGTCGGCGCCCGCCTCGGTCAGCTCGCGCTGTACGCCGGCCAGCTGCTCGGGCGTGGTGAAGGAGTCGGCGGCGCCGTGAGCGATGAAGATCTTGCCGGGGAACGCGCCCTTCTGCAGCGGCTGGTCCGTGCCGTAGGCGCCGTGGAAGCTGGCCACGGCCTTGAGGTCCACGCCGCGCCGCGCGGCCTGCAGCACCTGCGCCCCGCCGAAGCAGTAGCCGATGGCGGCGATCTTGCTGGGGTCCACGTGCGGGTCGGCGACGAGCGCCTCGCGCGCGGCCGCGAAGCGACGGGCGGCCTCGTCGCGGTTGCTCATCACCTCGCTCATGAACTTCTTGGCGTCGTCGGGGTGGTCGCTGTTGCGGCCGCCGCCGTACATGTCCACGGCCAGCGCCACGTATCCCAGCTCGGCCAGCGCGCGTGCGCGGCTGCGGGCGTAGTCGTTGAGGCCCCACCACTCGTGCACCACCAGGACGCCGGGGCGTTTCTCCGCGACGCCCTCCGGGTACGCGAGGAAGCCCTGCAGCTCGGTGGACTCGGTGCGATAGGTGAGCCCGCTGGTGGCGATGTTGCCGTCGTTCCTGTCGCCGTCGCCGCCCGTGCTGGCAGCGGCTGCCGTCTGCGGGGCGGCGCTCTTCGGCGCACAGCCGACGGCGCTCGCTGCGAGGGTCACGAGCGCGAGAATGCGGATGAGCCGGACGTCCATGGGAAGTCTCCTTGAGTTGGAGACCGTATAGCGAACTTCGCGAGCGACGACCTCTTCGCTGGTGCCCGCAATCGCACCACGGGCTGCCGGTAAAGAAAGATGGGCGCGGAGTTTCGGAGTGCTCAGCCCACGACGTCGCGCAGCGTGACCAGCGCGATGAGGCACAGCAGCAGCACCAGGCCCACCGTGTGGACCATGGTCTCGATGCGCTCGTTGGCGCGCCGGCGCGTGATGATCTCGTAGCCGAGGAACATGAGTCGGCCGCCGTCCAGCGCGGGGAAGGGCATCAGGTTGAACATGCCCAGCGCCACGCTGATCAGGATGAGCACGTTCATCAGCTGCACCACGTTGCCCGTCTTGGCGACGAACTTGACCATGCCCACAGGGCCGACCACGCCCTCGGTGCTGCGCTGCTTCACCATGGTGCGGAAGCCGTCGAGCTGCAGCAGGGTCAGCTCGTACGGATAGGCGATGGCGTAGCCGATGGCGTGTCCCACCGGCATGGGCGTGAGCGAGACCCGGGGGTTGATGCCGATGACGCCGCGGCCGTGGTCGTCGGCCGGCGTGATGGTGAGGGCCGGCAGCGCCTGGCCGTCGCGCTCCACCACGTACGTGGTGGGCTTGCCCGCGCGATCGGAGGTAACCTCGATGAGATCGAACACGTTCTTCACGGGCTTGTCGTTGGCGGCGCGGATCACGTCGCCGGCCTTGAGTCCCGCCTCCAGCGCGGGCGAGGCCGGCTGCACCGTCTCCACCACCATCGGCTCGTGGGGCGGGTTCTCGTTGTGGTGCCCGTTCAGCGCCAGACCGAACACCAGCGCCGATGCCGTGATGTAGTTGGCGAAGGGCCCCGCGAAGATGGTCATGAAGCGCGCGAACACGCTCTTGTTCGAGTACAGCTCGGGGTCGTCGGGGTCGTTCTCCTCGGCCGGGTTCATGCCTGCGATCTGCACGTAAGCCATGAACGGGATGAGTCCGACTTGGAAAACCGTCGGGCTGTCCTTAGGCTGGAACTTCGCGATGGTCGGCCCGAAGCCGATGCTGAAGCGAAGCACGCGCATGCCGAAGATCCGCGCGGCGAGGTAGTGGCCACCCTCATGGACGATGACGAGTGCCGAGATGCCGAGGATGGCGAGCAATATATTCATGTGTTGGTTGACCCCAGGGACTACCCCGGCTCCAGCATATCCTGCGACGTCCCGAAACGCAGGTGCTCTCCGGCCTCCGGGGATGCGCGCCCGCACGCTGTTTGTAACCGCGCTGGCGCTGGCTTTGCTCCAGGCTGGTTGTGAGACCAAGCGGTCGCATACCTACATCGCGAACCTGAAGGTCGAGGAGCTGGCGCCGTTTGCGCCCGCCAGCGCGCACCCTGCGGTCGTGGTCGAGGGGGAAGTGCTGCCGCCCCCGCTCGGTGGCCCGCTGCGCCGTGAAGACGAGCGTCCCATGCTGGCCGGTCCGGGCGATGGCGTGGGCGGCGACCCACCGGGCCGGCGCTCCCCCGCATTCCGGCCAGACCGGATCACCGAGCTGGAAGGTACGCTCGGTTACTACGAGGTCTTCACACCCGGCATCACGCCGTTCAAGCGGGTGAGCGCGCTCGATGCCGTGAGTCTGCTCGAAGACGTGCCGGTGCTCGGCGTGAGCGACCCGCAGCGCGTGGCGGTGCCGGTGGAGAACCTGTCTGCCGCGGCGCCCGATGCGCGCGAGCGCGACCGCTTCTGGGGCAGCGTGGTGCTCGACCTCAGCGAGGGCCGCAGCGTGCCGCTGCCGTCGGTGTCACCGGAGTCGCGCATCCTCTCGCTCACCAGCGAGCCCAGCACGCAGATCACCATCGAGCGCGACGCGGCCGACAACTTCTTCGCGGTCGCGCGCGGCGACGCGGCCAAGCAGGTGCGCGTGACCTATCTGATGGACGCACCAAAGAGCTACTTCGCGGCGCCGCTGCCCATCACGCCCACGGACGCGCTCGCCGCGCAGGTGTTCCCGCTGCCGCCGTCGGTGGCGCGCGCGGCGCTGACCTTTGCGGGTGAGCTGGGCGTGATGCGCGGCATGCCGGTGGACGTGGCGCTGCGCGTGCTGGTCGAGCACTTTCGCAGCTTCGAGGAGTCGAAGCAGCCGCCGCGCGACACCGGCGACATCTTCCTCGACCTCGCGCGCGGACGCCGCGGCGTGTGTCGCCATCGCGTGTACGGGTTCGTGATCACCGCGCTGGCGCTGGGGATCCCCACCCGCTTCGTGCAGAACGAGGCGCACGCCTGGGCCGAGCTGAAGCTGCCGGGTCTCGGCTGGATGCGGCTCGACCTCGGCGGCGCGGCGCGCGGGCTCGAGGCGCACGCGGCGGGCGAGCGGCCACCTTACCATCCGACGCAGCCCGATCCGTGGCCACGTCCGCTCGCGTACGAAGAGAGCTACTCGCGCGCGTTCGAGGCGCCGGCGGGCGCGGGCGCGGCCGGAGCCGGAACGCTGCAGCGCGGAGGGACGCGGCGCGACGCGAACACCACCGCGCTCAAGCCCACGCTCGCACGGCGCACCAGCGAGCCGCAGGTCGCCGTGGAAGATGGCCGCGAGCCACTCACCTTGCGCGTGACGCGCTACGCACCGGAGGTGATGCGCGGCGGCGCGCTCGAGCTCGAGGGCGAGGTGCGCGGGTCCGAGGGCGTGCCGGTCTCCGGACTGCGCATCGAGGTGTCGCTGGCCAAGCTCGACGACGACAGCGCCGTGCTGCTCGGCGTCGCGGTGTCGGATGCCGCGGGGCACTTCAAGGGGCGGTTTGCGGTGCCGCCACAGCTCGATCCCAGCGACTACGCGCTGGTGGTCGTGACGCCGGGGGATGCCACGTACGGGGCGGCGCGCGCGGAGTGAGGCTCAGGCCTTGGCGTGATCGGCGAGCAGGTCTTCGATCGCTTCGACCAGCTCCTCGTGCTTGAACGGCTTGCGAATCTGCGGGCGCCGCGTGGTCGCGAGGAACGTGCGTGCGCGCTCCGTGAACACGCCGCCCGTGATGAACAGCACGCTGCGCGTCAGCTCCGGCTTCTTCTCGGCGAGGTGCTCGTAGATGTCCATGCCGGTGAGCTCGGGCATCATCAGGTCGCACACGATCACGTCGTAGCCGCCTCGCTCCAGCGCCACCAGGCCGGTCTGCGGCGTGCTGCAGGTGGTGACCTCGTACTCGCTGGAGAGCGCTTCCTGCAGCATCTCGCACAGCATCGGCTCGTCGTCGATCACCAGCACGCGCGGGCGCTTGCGCGGCACGCGCGTGCTGCGCGGGCGCTGATCTGCGCTGGTCTCGCGCGTGGGCAGGTTGCGGCTGGGCAGGGTGACGCGGAAGGTGGTGCCGCCCTCGGGCGCGTTCTCCACCGTGATGGTGCCACCCAGCTCGATGACCAGGTCGCGCGTCACCGACAGCCCGAGCCCCAGGCTCGAGCCGGCCGGACGCAGGTTGAAGAAGGGATCGAACACGCGCGGCATCAGCTCGGGCGGAATCTGCGGACCGCTGTCCGAGATGGCGACCACCACGTCGCGGTTGGGACCCACCGACGTGCTCACCCGGATGACGTGCTCGCCGCTGGGCGTGTAGGCCGCCGCGTGCGTCGCGTTGAGCAGCAAGGTCACGAACACGCGGCCGAGCTTGGCCGGGTTGCCGAGGATGGCGGGCACCGGCTCGAACGCTTTGTCGAGGCGGGCGGTGTGACGGATCTCGTTGGAGGCGAGCTGCAGCGTGGACTCCAGCAGCTCGCGCACGTCGATGGCCACCAGCTCCGCCGTGTCCGCGCGCGCGAACATGCTCACGCTGCCCACCACGCTGGAGATGCGCTCGGCGCCGCGCTTGGCGCGCGCGAGCACCTGGCGGATGCCCACCAGTGAGAACGCATCGGCGCTGCTCATCCGGGACTCCACCTCGCGCAGCTTGCGCTCGGCCAGCTGCAGGTTGCCCAGCACGAACGAGAGCGGGTTGTTGATCTCGTGGGCGATGCCGCCGGCCAGCACGCCGAGCGAGCTGAGGCGCTCCAGCTCCTTGGCGCGCGCGTGCAGGCGCTCACGCTCCAGGGTCTTGAGCAGGCGCTCGATGGTGTCGAGCAGCGCCTGCGGGTCGACCGGCTTGGTCATGTACGCGTGCGCGTCGATGGCGGCTGCCTTGGCCGAGCTATCGGCCGAGAACGCCACCACGGGGATGCTGGCCCAGGCCGGGTCTCGCTTTTGCCGGACGCGGAACTCCCAGCCGTCCATCTGCGGCATGTTGAGGTCGAGCAGGATGACGTCTGGCAGCGCGCCCTGACGCAAGGTCTCCAGCGCTTCCACCGCGTTCTCGTGCGGCTCGGCCGTGTAGCCCTGGCCCTCGAGCAGCATGGTCACCGCCTCGCGGATGTCATCGTCGTCCTCGACGACCATGATCACGGGCGCGCGTTCTGGTGACGTCGCGGCGTCCTCGCGAGTGATGGACATGGCTGGCTCCTTCCCCGACTTTCCCGGGCCGAGGCCCGCCCTGCAGACCGCGGTAAGTAACGCCCCTGTGCGTACTCAGCAAGTGACGGTCACACGGCTTCTCACCTGGCCGCGCACGCAGCCTGATCGGTACGTGGGTCACTCCGCGCTCATAGGCAAGAAACAGGACGCACGCTTGCCGCGGTGAGGTCCGCTACCGCACCAGTCTGCAGACCTTCCGGTCGGGTCTCGATACGGACCAGACGCGCCGCGTCAGCGATGGCGGGCTGCGTCAAAACGTCGTGTCCGGCGCAGCGGTCGCGCAAGGCGTGCTGCACCAGACATGGGCCGACGTTGGGACTGTCGCTGCCGCTCAGGCGGGCGCGGACGAGAGCTGCACTTCGGCGCTGGTCTGCAGGAGGCGCATGAGCTGCCGCGCCACCCGCGCCGGATCGTCGATGGGGCTGCCCTCGGACAGGAGCGCCTGGTCGTAGATCAACGTGATGGCGTCGGTCAGCGCCGCGCTCTCGCCGTCGCGCTGCGCGAGCTGGGCCAGGGTGCGGATCAGCACGTGCTTGGTGTTGATCTCGAGGATGCGCTTCTGGCTCGGCAGGTCCACGCCCTGCTGCAGACGCAAGAGTCGCTCCAGGTACGGCGCGAGCCCGCCGTCCGGGATCACCAGGCAGCTCGGGGAGTCCGTGAGGCGGTCGGACACGCGCACCTCGCTGACGTGCTCCTTGAGCACCTCGCGGATGCGCGCGAGCAGCGTCTCGCTCTCGGGCGACTCTTCCTTCTTCTCCTCGTCGCCGTCTTTCTTCTCGTCCAGCTCGAGCTTCTCTTCCATGGCCGAGCGCAGCGGCTTGCCCTCGAACTCCGACAGCCCGCGCACCGCCCAGTCGTCGACGGTGTCGACCATGAACAGCACCTCGTAGCCGCGCGCCTTGAGCGACTCGATGTGCGGGCTGGCCTGTACCGTGCGCAGCGACGGCCCGTAGAGGTAGTAGATGGCCTTTTGCTCCTCGGGCATGCGCTTGACGTAGTCCGCGAGCGAGGTGAGGCCCTCGTTCTTGCTGCTCTCGTAGCGCAGCAGCTTGGCCAGGCGGTCCTTGTACTCCGGGTCGAAGTGCAGACCTTCCTTCAGCACCGGCCCGTAGTTCTTCCACAACGTCAGGTAGTCGTCCGGACGCTTCTCCGCGATCTCGTCGAGCAGGTCGAGCACCTGCTTGACCACCTGCTTCTTGATCACGCGCACCAGCTTGCTGTCCTGCAAGATCTCGCGCGAGACGTTGAGCGGCAGGTCCTCGGAGTCGACCACGCCGCGCACGAAGCGCAGCCAGCGCGGCAACAGCTCCTTGCAGTCGTCCATGATGAAGACGCGCTTGACGTGCAGGCGCACGCCGTGACGCTCTTCCGGCGAGAACAGGTCGAACGGGGGGCGCTTGGGGATGAACACCAGGCCCGAGAACTCCTGGTTGCCCTCCACCCGGAAGTGCTTGCGCGCGAGTGGCGGCTCGTAGTCGTGGGTGAGGTGCTTGTAGAACTCCTCGTACTGCTCGTCGGTCACCTCGGACGCGCGGCGCGTCCACAGGGCGCTGGCCTGGTTGATGCGCTCGAACTCGGTGTTGCCGTCTTTCTCCTCGGCCAGCTCGATGGGGTAGCTGACGTAGTCGGAGTAGCGCTTGACCAGCTCGCGCAGCTTCCAGCTCTTGAGGAAGTCTTGGTGCTCTTCCTTGAGGTGCAGCACCACGCTGGTGCCGCGGCTCTCGCGCTCGGCCGGCTCGGTGGTGAAGCCGCTCTTCGCGTCGGACTCCCACGCGTTCGCCTGCGCCGCGTCGCGCTTCTTGCTGATCACCCTGACCCGGTCGGCGACCAGGTACGCGCTGTAGAAGCCGACGCCGAACTGGCCGATCAGGTTGACGTCTTTCTTCTCCTTGAGCTGCGAGACGAAGCTCTTCGAGCCCGAGTGCGCGATGGTGCCGAGGTTCTTCACCAGCTCCGCCTCGTCCATGCCGACGCCGTTGTCGTCGATGGTGAGGGTGCGCTCCTGCTCGTTGGGGATCAGCCGCACGCGCAGCGGATCGCCGCCTCCGCCCGGCGCGGTCAGCGCCAGGAAGCGCTCCTTGTCGAGGGCATCCGACGCATTGGAGAGGAGCTCTCGCAGGAACACCTCCGGGTGGCTGTAGAGGGAGTTGATGACCAGGCTCAGCACCTCGCTGACCTGCGCTTGAAACGCGTGCTCCGTCATGGGCTTACACTCGGGTAGGGCACGGAGCCCAGGCGCCCCATGCCCGCGCAAAATGGACACTCGTCGGGCGCTGTCAAGCACCCGGGTCGCAAACAGCTCGATGCGCGCTCAGTTGGAGCTGCGGCGCGGGTCGTAGCTCGCCCGCTCGGGCAGCCAGTTGCGCAAGGTGGCGTCCAGCGCCTCGGACGTCACGGGCTTGGGCATGTAGTCGTCCATGCCGGCGGCCAGGCAGCGCTCGCGATCGCCCACCATGGCGTTGGCCGTCATGGCGATGATGGGCGTGTGCTTGTCCGTGCCCTCACGCTCGCGGATGCGCTCGGTGGCCTCGAAGCCGTCGAGCACCGGCATCTGACAGTCCATCAGCACGATGTCGAAGTCGCCGCTCTCCAGGAGCTCGATGGCCAGCGCGCCGTTGGCCGCGACCTCGGCCTCGCAGCCCAGCATCTCCAGGTTGCGCACGGCGACCTTCTGGTTGATCAGGTTGTCCTCGGCCACCAGCACCCGCGCGCGCAGCTTGCCGCCGGCTGCCGACGGGCGCGTGCCGTTCTGGCTCGCCTTGGGCCGCCCGCCGCGCCGCGTGTTCACGCCGAGCACGTGGCCGAATCCCTCGTACAGCGCCGCGCGTCGCAGCGGCCGGCTGAGCGTGATGGCCGCGCCCGCCTCGCGCGCGGCGTCGCTGACGCTGCGGTGGCCCATGCCGCACAGCACGGCGATGGGCACGTTGCGCGCGATCTGCGCAGCCTCCCGCACCCAGCTCTGCGCGTCGGCGTCGCGCGAGCCGAGCGGCAGCTCCACGATCAAGAGATCCACCGCGCCCGGCTCGCGCAGCTTGCGCTCGGCGTCGCGTAGATCGAGCGCGACCGCGAGCTTGGCGCCGAACGGAGCCAGCTCGTGCTCCAGCACCTCGCGCGTGAGCGGGTGCGGCGCGAGCGCCAGGATGCGCGCGCCGCTGAGCGAGCGCGGCAGGAGGAAGTTGCCGGTGGTGTGCTCGGTGGCGGTGCCGAAGCGCGCGGTGAACGAGAACGTGCTGCCCTCGCCGGGCGCGCTCTCCACCAGCATGCGCCCGCCCATCAGCTCGACGATCTGCCGCGAGATGGCGAGCCCGAGGCCGGTGCCGCCGAACTCGCGCGCGATCGCGTTGCTGGCCTGGTGAAACTCCTGGAACAGGTTCTTCTGCTGCTCGCGCGGGATGCCCATGCCGGTGTCGCTGACGTCGAAGCGGATGAAGGCGGTGTCGCGGTCGTGGCCGACCACGGTCATGCGCACCACCACGTGCCCGCGCTGCGTGAAGCGCACCGCGTTGCCGAGCAGGTTGGTGATCACCTGCCGCAGCCGCCCGCGGTCGCCCACCACCCGGTCCGGCACGCGCGCGTCGATCATGCTGGCGATCTCGATGCCCTTGTCGTGCGCGCGCACGCTCAGCAGCTCGACGATCTCCTCCAGCAAGGTGCGCAGCGGGAAGGGCGCGCGGCCCAGCTCCATCTTGCCGGTCTCGATCTTGGTGTAGTCGAGCACGTCGTCGACGATGGACAGCAGCGCCTCGCCCGAGTTGCGGATGATGGACGTGTACTCGCGCTGCTCCGGGACGAGCTTGGTCTGCAGCAGCACGTTGGTCATGCCGATGACCCCGTTCATGGGCGTGCGGATCTGGTGACTCATGGTCGCCAGGAACCTTCCCTTGGTGCCGGCGGCGTGCAGCGCGCGGCGGTGCGCGTCGTCCAGCTCGTGCTGCAGGTGCTTGAGCGCGGTGACGTCGCGGACCAGCGCGATCACTTCGTGCTCGCCGGCCTTGACCAGCCGCGCTTCGGCGTCGCGTGCGCTCGCGCCGTCGCCCTCGCGATACTCGAAGGTCACCACCTCGCCGGTCTCGAGCGCCTCGTTGATGCACTCGATGGCCTCGGCCACCACTTCACGTGGGAGCATGTCGGACAAGTTGCGCGCGCCCTCGGCCTCGCGCTCGGGTGTCTGGGCGCTGCCGCGCGGGACCTGATAGCTGAGCACGGTGCCGGCGCGGTCGATGCGGTAGATGGTGTCCGGTAGGGCCTCCAGCAGCGCGCGGCTCTGCTCCTCGGCCTGGCGCAGCTCTTCCTGAGCCTGGCGGCGCTTTTCCAGCCGCTCGCGCAGCCGCAGTCCCAGATCGTGCAGGCGGCCGATGGCCGAGCCGAGCGCGATGGACACCCAGGCCGAGAACATCAGGCCGGGGAACGTGTGGCCCGCGGGCCGGCCGTGCAGGTGGAACGCGAGGCCCAGGGCCAGCACGACGTACACGCCCGTGCCCACGCCCGCGCGCTGGCCGAGCAGCCAGCCGGCCAGGGCCACTGGCACCCACCAGAGCGAGCTGGCGAGTGGCACCGTCTCCGCGAAGACACACAGGCAGGTAAAGGCCAGCGCGGCGACGAGCGCCAGCACCGACCTCCAACGTCCCCCGGTCCCCCTCCGTTTGCGCGTACGCGCCATCAGCGACGACAGTACATCACGACGTGGCCTCCTTGCCGAGCACCGCCGCACCGGCCACACCGAGTGCGCGCTCCAGCAGCGCGCGCGGGTAGGCCATGGAGAAGCGCGCGTTCAGCTCCGAGCGCGGCTGAAAGGCCTGACTTCCATCGGCGGCCAGGTAGCGGAATGCGTCGATGCCGTACGGACCGAAGTAGCCGGCTTCGGTGAGCGCCCTTCCGGCCAGCAGCACGCTCTCTGCGAGTGCTGCACCCTCGTCGGTCGTCAGCGCGTCGTCGGCGAGCGGCTCGCTGCGTTGCCATACGCCGCGCGCGTCACAGTGCTGTCGCTGCGGCGCACCGAGCAGCACCTCGCCGGTCGGCAGCAGGTAGCCGTGCTGGGCGAAGTCCGCGCTGCGTGCGACGTACGGCTCCACCTGCAGGCCCTGTCCGCGCGCGAAGCTGCGCCGGGCAAAGCCTTCGGTCGACGCATCGAGCGCGCCGCCGAGGACGCGACGGCGCTCGCGCCCCGCAAAGGACAGGTCGCGCTTGAGCAGCCATCCGTCCGCGGCGGGACGGGTGATCGCGGCGCTTAGATCCGCCATGGTGCGGACGTACGTCGCGCCGGGCAGCGTCTGCCCCAGGCCGGCCGCGAAGCCGCGCGCGTTCACGCGGGCCAGCACGGCGAGCGGCGGCGCGTCCGGTGGCACCTGGCCGGCGGCACGAATGTGGGCGAGCGCGCGCGGCGTGGGACAGAACGCGAGCGCGTGCGTGCAGCCGGCGGCGTCCGGGTCGATGCCGAGCAGGCGATCGCCGTCGGCGAGCAGGCTGCGCATGCGCGAGGCGAACCCGCGCAGGGCCGGGAGCAGGTCCGCCGCAAAGGCGTCGTGTCGCGCGTCTTCCAGCTCGCGCTCGGCGCCCAGGTTCAGCAGCCAGGCGATCCGGGTTCCCATGACTCCAGCTCCTCCAGAAAGCGCGCGTCGAAGCCGCTCGCGCCGCGGGCCGCGCGCGCGAGCGGACGTCCGCGCATCACCATGGGCGAGAGCGGCGCCGGCAGCGCGCTGCGCCAGCGCTCGAACTCGAGCGGACCCTCGAGCGCCGCGAACCAGTGCGCGCCGAACGCCACGTGCTGCTCTTCCTCGTGGCCCACCAGCGCCTGCAGGGCGGCGGCCTCGGGGTCGCCCGCTGCTTCGAACATGGCCACGAAGCGTGCGCTGTGGTCGAGGTTGCCGGCCTCGAAGCCGAGGCTCATCAGCGCCAGGAACGCGCCCATCCGCTCGGCCGCGGGCGCGCGCTGCCAGAACCAGTCGCGCACCGGGAACGCGCCCACGGCAAAGCCCAGCTTCGCCACGTGCGCGGCGTACAGGTTCATGTGGCGCACTTCATCGAGACAGATGCCCAGCAAGCCGCGGCGCAGGGCGGCCGGCGCCGCGGGGAAGGCGAGCACGGCCCAGCACATCAGCTCGGCGGCCTGCAGCTCGTGATGGAAGAAGGTGTGCAGGAGCTGCGCGCGCTTCTGCGGGTCGCGCAGTGCGGCGGCGCTCTTGGGCGCCTTGTACTTCTGCCAGCTGACCCGCAGCTCGGGCGGGCGACCCGGGGACGCGAGGCGCAGCGGCGCGTGCTCCGCCGTCGCTCTGGGCAGGGGCGGGGGCGCCAGCTTGTACGCGAGGGACTCGCTGCAGACGTAGTCGTAGGCCCAGCGCGCTTCGGTATCCGCGGCGGGCGGCTGGGCAGTCACGAATCCTCCTTCGTCGGTCCGGGCGGGTGGTGGTATCGAAGGGCACGCGTGCGTGCAACCCCAAGAGACCCGGCGAGTCGCGAGCGCATCCATGCTAGGTGTGCTCGGGTGGTGGCGTATACCGGGCAATGTGGTCGAGTGTGCGCGTGGGTCCTGCTCGGCGCGCTGTTCTGCTGCACGCGTCACGTCCATGCCGCGCCCGCGCCCGCGCCCCCGGGGCAGCAGGCGCCCGCGGGCGAGCCGGCCGGCCAGCTGCCGGCGCCCCGCGCGCGCGACGCATCGTTCCGGCGCGGGGTGACGATTGGTCCGCTGATCGCCGCCGACAACCCAGAAGAGTTCATGCGCGCGCAGACCCGGCGGCTGTCGCGCGCGCAGGCGCTGGGCGCGACCGACGTGAAGCTGCTGGTGCGCTGGACCCAGACCCAGCGCGACGCGGTGGAGCTGGCGCCGTTCGACAGCGTCGACGACGAGCTGCTCGGCTGGCTGATCAAGGCGGCGCGCGCGCGCAAGCTGCGCGTGTGGCTGGTGCCGTCGGTGGCGGTGGAGACGCCGGACGGCCCGCACCCCGCCTCGGCGCTCACGCCCACCAGCTGGGATCGCTGGTGGTGGAGCTACCGGCGCTTCGTGCTGCACTACGCGCAGGTGGCGCGAATGCGGAAGGTGCCGCTGTTCGCGGTGGGAGACGGGCTCACCAGCGCCGAGCCCGATGCGGCGCGCTGGCGCTCGCTGATCCGCGACGTGCGCAAGGCGTATCCCGGAGAGCTGACCTACATCGCCAGCAGCGCGAGCTACGCGCGCGTTCCCTTCTGGCACGATCTGGACCTCGTGGGCGTCGCGCTCGCCCCGACGGTGGCCAGCGAGATCTCGCTGGCTGAGCTGCCGACGCGCATCGAGGCGGTGGAGCCGGCGCGCGAGTTCCTGATCACCGAGACGGACCCGGGCGTGGACGAGCCGGACGCTAGGCACGTGCTGCGCGCGCGCCACGCCATCTACGAGAACTTCGCCGACGCGCCGAAGCTGGGCGGGGTGTACGTGAACGACGCGGAGCCGCACGAGGCAACCTCGGCGCCGCGCAGTAAGAGAAAGAAGAGGCCTGCGCCGCTAGCGCCCGAGGCGGAGGTGATCCGCTACTGGTTCCGCGAGAGCACGCGCAAGTGAGCTGCGGGGGCCCGCGGCCGTGCTCAGACTGCAGACGCACAGGGCAGCACGAGTAAGAATGACGGTAAGCCACAGAGTAAGGCTCGTGATGCGTGCCGAGTCTGGTCGGTAAGACTGACAGACCACGTGGATGGCTATCGCGAGAGGTACGTGTTAGCGTGCCGCTGGAAGCGCGGCGCGGGGGCATGCGCGCTGAAAGGCAGTCATGAACCAGTTCCGCTCGCCGACCAACCTCGCTCGCGCAGCGGGGGCATGGGTCGTCGTCGTCGAGGAAGACCAGGTCAAGCAGGGTCTGGTCGCCAACGTCCTTCGTGACGCAGGCTACCGGGTACAGACGGCGTCGGGCGCCACCGGAACCCACGCGCTGAGCTCCGTGCCGCCTGGCCTGATCGTACTCGGGACGCTTCCGGCCGAGCAGCAAGAGCGCGCGCTCGCGCTGTATCCGGGGGTGCCCGTGCTCGCGCTCTGCCAGACCGTCGCGTCGACGGCTGACGGGTACCTGCCTGCGCCGTTCACCGCGAGCGATCTGCTCGACGCAGTTCGCGTGCTGCTGGTGCTCGCCGACGCGCGCGACGCGGCGCCGGCCGACACCCTGGTGGACGTCGGGGCGGTGCTCGAGGTCGCCCTCCGGCTCGCGTCGGATGAGCTCGCTTCGCGGGCGAGGTTGACCCGTGAGTTCGACTCGCAGCTGCGCGTCCGGGCCAACCCGGAGCAGCTCTGCCTCGTGTTCCTCCACCTGCTGACGGCGGCTGCGAGCCGCATCGAGGCAGGCAGCCCGGAGTCGAACGGCATCCGCGTCGCGGGCTGGCGGACCGCCGAGGGACGCACCGTGGTCGAGATCTCGGACACGGGCTCAGGCATCGGTGCCGCGCACCTCGCCGCCGTGTTCGACGTGGCGGTCGCCCCCGATCACGCAGGGGGACTCGGCCTCTCGGCGAGCCAGCGCGTGGTGAGGGCCAACGGAGGGGCCATCACCGTGACCAGCGAGGTTGGCGGGACGAGCTTCCGCGTCGAGCTGCCGACCGCCAGCGCCTGACTGCCCTCGCTGCCGGCTCACGGTCTGTCGAGGAACAGATAGATGAGCACGCAGTCGATGCAGATGAACGATGCCCGGTAGGAGAAGGCTTGCCAGAACTCCCGCCGCTCCGATGCGTGCTTCGTCGGCTCTTCGGAGACACGGGCAGAGTGGATCGTCGGCGTGGTCATCGGTGCATCCTCGCGCGAGACCGTTTCTCGCTGCGAAGGTAGGCTGCAACCGCCATGCCCGAGCGGCGCCGCGCATTACAGGTGACCGGTCGTGCCTTTGACGCGCTGTCGGCGGTAGAGCGTCGAGACGTCGATGCCCAGCCGCTCCGCAGCGTGAACCTTGTCGCCCTTCGTCTGCTCGAGTGTCCAGTCGACGTAGTTCTGACTCATCTCGCGCATGGTCCACGGCCGCCCCTGTGCACGCGGCCAGCCATCCTTTTCTGAGGTCGGAGAGTCGCCTTGCAGAAAGCTCAGATCGTCAGGTTGGAGGGTTGCCGCATGGGTCAGCACCACCACGCGCTCGATCGCGCTCTCCAGCTCGCGCACGTTCCCCGGCCAGGGAGCCTGCACGAGCGTGGCCATGGCGTCCTCGCCGATCGACGTCACCGGCGAGCTGGGCATGCGAGCGCGAGCCAGCTTCAGAAAGTGCTGGGCCAGGTGGGGAATGTCTTCGCGCCGTTCCCGAAGCGGAGGCACCGCGAGCGTGAGGGTATCGAGGCGATAGCGAAGATCGCTGCGAAACTTGTCTTCGCGGACCAGCGCCGCGAGGTCGCGGTGGGTGGCTGCGATGATGCGCACGTTGCCGCGCCGGCTCCGGTCGCTGCCCACCGGCCGCGTCTCGCCGAGTGAGAGCGCGCGCAATAGCTTGGGCTGAAGAAAGCGCGGCATGTCGCCGATCTCGTCGAGCAGGATGGTGCCGCCGTCCGCCTCTGCGAACAGACCTGGACGCGCGTTCGTCGCGCCCGTGTACGCGCCGCGCACGTGACCAAACAGCTCGCTCTCGAGCAGATGCTCTGGAATCGCGGTGGTGTTGATGGCGATGAAGGGGCGTCCCGAGCGTGGCCCCCGGTCGTGGATCGCGCGCGCCACCAGCTCCTTCCCCGTGCCGGTCTCGCCGGTGATCAGCGCCGGCGCCGAGGAGAGCGCGACCCGCGAGACGGCCTTCATCAGGGCGTCCATCACCGGGCTCTCGTGCACGATCTCGTTCTTCTTTTCGCGCGCGTCGGCGAGCTTCGCCGGGTCGGCGCCGAGGATCGCGGCGTCGATGTGGGCACTCAGCTGCGTGGCCACGCACGGCCTCACCAGGTACTGCACGGCGCCGTGCTTGATGGCCTCCACCGCGCCGGCGGTGCTGCCGCGGGTGGCGACCACGATGACCGGCACCGTCCGCTCTGCGCTCCGTACGCGGTCGAGCAGCTCCAGATCGCTGCTGGACCCGAGCCGCACGTCGCACACGAGGATGTCGCAAGACCCGCGCACGACTGCGGAAAAGGCTGCAGCCGCCGTGCGCACCAGCTCGCATGCGTAGCCGCCTGCCACCAGGGCACTGCCGAGGAGGCGGGCTTGATCCGCGTCGTCATCGGCGATGAGCACTCGGATCTTTTGCATAGCGCCTCACCACGGCGCGCCTAGGCGCCGGGTTGACGGCTCCGGGGCGCGTCGCATCGCGTGGATCGAAGGGCGCGCGAGGAGTCGGGCGCCTTCAGGCACAATGCGACTGGCGTTCGCACATTGCAAGGGCGTGGCTCGCCACGTCGTGCGTGGATGCGCGAGCGCGTGCAGCGCGCCCGCTCCGCCTTGCGATCGACCCTGCGGGAGCGCACGGTCCGCCTGTGCTCGCCGAGTTCCTCGTCACCCATCACGCTGCCATCGTCGTCAGCGCACGCGCGAGGGTCGCCGCGAGGACGTGTCCCAAGCCCGCAGCCAGCGCGCCCGACCACGGCATCCTCGTGTTTCTCGAGCAGCTCGGCATCGCACTGCACCTGGCGCGGACCACCGAGCTGATCGACCACGAGCAGATCGGCTTGAGCGCGGCGCGGCATGGTCAGAGCCTGCTGGGACGAGGGCTCACCATCGGACAGGTGGTGCACGACTACGGAGACGTCTGTCAGTCCATCACCGATCTGGCAGTGCAAGAGGGCGCGCTCATCACATCGGCCGAGTTTCGTACCCTCAACCTCTGCCTCGACGACGCCATCGCTGGCGCCGTGACCGAGTACAATCGCCAGCGCGAGCGGGCGGTCGCCCTCGAAGGCACGGAGCGGCTCGGACGGTTCGCCTCGGAACTGCGCAACCTGCTGGATACCGCGACGCTTTCGTTCGCGAGCATGCAGAGCGGACGGGTCGCGGCCGGCGGGAGCACGGCCCTCGTGCTCGGACGTAGCCTCCTCGACATGCGCGAGCTGGTCGACGGCTCGCTCGCTGCGGTCCGGCTCGATGCGGGCGCGGCGCGTCGCGACGCCCTGTGCGTCGCAGAGCTGGTCGAAGACCTGGAGGTCGGCGCGTTCACGCAGGCGCAGGCCAAGGGGCTGCACTTTGCGGCGCACTCCGCCGAGCGTAAGGTCATGGTCGAGGGCGACCGTCAGATCCTGCTGGCCACGCTCGCGAACCTGCTACGGAATGCGTTCGCGTTCACGCACAAGCACACGGCCGTGACGCTGCGCGTGCGGGTCACGCCGGAGCGCGTACTGTTCGACGTCGAAGACGAGTGCGGAGGACTCGTGAACCAGGGGCGGGACCTGGTCGAGCTGCTCTCGGCGCGGCCCGAAGCCACGCGTGCCGAACGTGGGCTGCCCATCTGCGTGAAGAGCGCGCACGCGCACGCCGGACAGCTCTGCGTCGCCGACCAGCCCGGCAAGGGCTGCATCTTCACGCTCGACCTGCCTCGCCATCGACCCGCGCTCCCCGCTGCAGACAGCGCGCAGCTTCCTGTCTGACGCGCGCGTGCCGAGCAGGCGCTCGGAGCGTGGCACGTGCGATGCAAGTCTCTTCGTCAGCCGTCCTGCGCGGCCATCGGAGAAGACCATGAGAAAGACCTTACTGTGTGCGTTCGTCCTGAGTTCGCTGGGATGCGCGCACCATCCCGCGCCCACGGACCAGGTGGCGGCGTCGCTCGCCGCCGTGCGCGGTGCCGAGGAGGCCGGTGCGAGCGGCGTGCCCGAGGCCGCGCTGCACGTGAAGCTCGCCCAAGAGCAGCTCGACCAGGCCAAAGCGCTGATGAAGGACGACGAGAACCTGCGCGCCGAAGGCAAGGCCATGCGCGCCGGACAAGACGCCGAGCTGGCGCTGCTGCTGGCGCGCCTCGGCGAGAGTCAGCGCAAGCTCGACGGCTTCGCGTCCGCCAATCCAGGGTCCGGCGGGGAATCGCCGAGCACCATGCCGAGTGAGGCCACCCCATGAATCGGCCCGTCTCCACCCCATCCCCAAGGAGTCTCCAGATGCCCCGTCGCTTCGTTCCCGCCACCTTCGTCGCAGTCTGTCTGCTGGCAACCTCGGGCTGCGCGCATGCCCCACCCAAGGAGCTGGTCGACGCGCGTGCCGCGTACCAGCGGGTGGCCGGCGGCATCGCGGCTCAGACGACGCCGGCGCAGCTGCACACCGCAAACAACGCGCTGCAGCGCGCCCAGAAGAGCTTCGAAGAAAACGGCGACGACGAGCGCACCCGCGACCTCGCCTATGTGGCCATGCGCAGCGCCGAGCGCGCCGAGGTCGAGGCCAAGGTGAAGCGCAACGACGAGGCACTCGCCAAGCTGGAGGCGACCAAGACCCAGAGCGAGGGCCGCGAGCTCGACATGCTGCGCGGGCAGAGCCAGCAACAGCAAGCGCAGCTGAGTAGCGCGCAGGCCGCGCGCGCCGCCTCGGAAGCGCGCGCGACGCAGGCCAGCGCGGACCTGGCCCGGATCGCGATGGTGAAGCAGGAGCCTCGCGGGATGGTGATCACGCTCTCGGGCGGCGTCCTGTTCACGAGCGGCAAGGCGGAGCTGCTGCCCGCCGCGCAGGCCAAGCTCGGAGAGGTCGCCCGCAGCCTCACCCAGCAGGCTACCGACAGCGTCATCCTCGTCGAGGGCCACACGGACCGGCAGGGCAGCGAGTCCTTCAACCTGGAGCTGTCTGCCCGCCGCGCGGAGGCCGTCCGCAACTACCTCACGCAGCACGGCGTCGCGTCGGACCGCGTCCGCTCCGAAGGGCTGGGGTTCTCCCGTCCGCTCGGCGACAACCGCACGGCCGAGGGCCGCGCGAACAACCGACGCGTGGAGATCGTGGTCCAGCCGAGCGGCACGAGTCAGGATGTCCCGGCGCACTGAGCTCGCCGGTGCGCCGCTCGCTCAGCCGCCTTCGCGCAGGAGCATCGTCGCGTGGGCAATCACGTCGGGGGCTGCCGTCAGCACCACGAGGAAGGCCGGCGGCCCGTCATGCCAGCGCGCTTGCTGCGCGGCGGTGGGATGCAGCGCCTGCCCGAGCGAGCGCTCCCGGTCGGCGATCACCACGTTCTGAATCGAGAGCTGAGGCTCGAGCTTGCGCACGGCGCGCTGCGCCTCCGCGAAGCTCTGATACCCACCGATGATGCTTCGCATGCAGCCAACAAGAGCAGCAAGCGTGCCAGCGACCGCACGCGGCACGAGGAAGCGCGAGCCGGCCGCCTCCTCCGCTCAGCTCTTGATCTGCCCGCCGCGCGCCAGCGCCTTGGCCTCGACGCTCTGAATCTCCACGTAGCCCTGCGAGCTGACCGGGTTCAGGCCCTCGCTCTTCTCCATGCTCGCGTCCGCCTCGCTGTACAGCGAGCCGGGGCAGTCCTTGAGCGCGGTGAAGTAGACGTTGCCCTTGTACAGCCCCAGCTCCACCGTGCCGGTGGCCGGCTCGACCAGCGTGTCGATGGCGGCGAGCGCGGCGCGCGGGGTGGGGTCGAACAGGCGGCCGTCGTAGATGGCGTCCGAGACCTGGCGCGACAGCTCCGCGAAGAAGCGCGAGGCGCGGCGGTCGAGCACGGCCTGGTACACCACGCGCAGCGCGGCGCCGAGCACCTCCATGCCGGGGGCCTCGTACACGCCGCGGCTCTTGGTGCCGATGACGCGATTCTCCAGCGCGTTGCGCATCCAGATGCCGTTGCGCCCGCCGATCTGGTTGGCCTCCAGCATCGCTGCGAGCGGGTCCACCTGCTTGCCGTTGATGGCCACGCAGCGGCCGCGCTCGAAGCGGAAGCTCACCTGCTCCACCTGGTCCGGCGCCTTCTCGGGCCACACGCCCATGATGGGCTCGACGATGGTGCAGGGCGTCTCCAGCGACTCCAGGTCCTCCGCCTCGTGCGAGAGGCCGGCCAGGTTGGCGTCCGTGCTGTAGCGCTTCTTGGGGCCGACCTCGGCCTCGATGCCCTGCGCACGCAGGTACGCGGCCATCTCGCGGCGGCCGGGGAACTCCTCGATCAGTTCCGGGTCGCGCCAGGGCGCGTAGACCCGCATGTCCGGCGCGAGCACGTTGGTGTAGCGCTCGAAGCGGAGCTGGTCGTTGCCGCGGCCGGTGGCGCCGTGGGCGAGGATGGTACAGCCGCGCTCGCGCATCGCACCGAGCAGGCCGCGCACCGTCACCGCGCGGGCGAGGCCGGTGGTGTTCCAGTAGCCACCGTCGTAGGTGGCCTGCGACTTCAGCACCATGAAGGCGGCCTCGGCCATCTCGCGACGCAGGTCGACGATGGTGGTCTCGGTGCCGGTGGGCGCCATCTTCCGCTTGATGTCGTCGACGTCCTTCTCGTCTGGCTGCGCCAGGTTGGCGGTGAAGCAGAGGACGTCGGCGCCCGCCTTTTTCAGGCGCGTGGCGACCGTCTTACTGTCGAGACCGCCGGAGACACAGATGCCGACCTTGTGACCCTTCAACTGCTCGATGCGCATGGCGCCGAACGTAGCTGAGCCGCGACCGGAGACAAGACTCGGGACGGCTCTCTTGCGCGGTGAGCAGCGAACCGCGACGGCTTCGGCTCAGCCGCGTGGCGGCAAGGTCACGAGGTCGCCGACGCGCAGGGTCCCGTGCCCGCGAGCGACCAGATTTTGCCCGAAGATGGCGCGCTTCTCCACCAGGTGGGCCGCCGCCAGGCCGGCCAGGGTCCCGGGCTGACGCGCGCCGGTGCGCTGGTCGGTGTCGATGATCACGCAGCGCGCGCTGGGCTTGACCGCGTCGAACGTCACCCCGCCGATGCGCACCGGCCCGACCCGGTCTTCCTCCCAGGCTGGGGCGCCCCGGATCACCACGTTGGGACGGAACCGCTCCATACCGACGGGCCGCGCGAGCTGCTGGTTGAGGGCGGCTAGCGACGCCTCGTTGGCGAGCAAGTACGGAAAGCCGTCGGCGAACCCGACCACGTCGTGGGCAGTCGCGTAACGAGGATCGCAGGGACGACGCGCCGCGTCGGGCATGTAGGCAAGCCGGCTGGGTGCGCCGACCGCCTGGCTGAGGAACGCGGCCGGCGTGTCGCCGAGGTCCCAGCAGCCCTCGATGAAGTCCTTGAACACGCGCACGCGCAGGGTGGGGCCGGGCGCCGGCGCGAGCGGCACGGCGATGCGCCGCCCGTCGCAGCTGAGCAGCAGTGCGTCTGCGCCGAGCGCGGTCTCCACGCGGGCGAGCGCGGGCACCTCGCGCTGGGTGAGCATGTTGCCGTCGAGATCGACCGCCATGAAGCGGCGATCGTGCAGGAAGCCGCGATCGCTCAGGGTCGCCTCGGGCAGCGCGATGCCGCGTGCGCTCTTGAGCGGGTAGAGGAACAGGCCGGTGACGCTGATCACGGCGGGCTCAGGCTTCGGCGCGGTCACGGAAGCGCTGCATCATCTTGGGCAGCTCCTGGTCCGCGATCAGCTTCTGCAGCTCCGGCGCGATGGGCAGGTTGGTGATGAGCTCGGCCTCGTAGAACGCCTTGGTCTCACCGTCGGCAGTCTCCTCGAGCCGCCACTGACCCTCGTTCTTGGTCAGGGTGGGCGAGCTGACCAGCGTCCACGTGATGAGGTCTTTGCCGAGCGTGTAGCGGACCGTGTACTCGGTCTTCACCTCCACGCCGGACACCTTGAGCTCGATGAAGAAGCTGGCGAGCAGCGCGCTGTCGGTGCGCTCCTTGACCTCGACGCGCTTCACTTCGGGCAGGAACTCCGGATACTTCTCCACGGCCAGGATGACCGCGCGGAGCTCGTCGGGAGATACGAACGACTCGAAGTTGGTGGTGCTCTTGGGCATGCCGCGGTTTACCTCAGATCTTTCCCTGCAACAGCTGCCTCACCGTGAGGCGTGCGTACTGCCAGAGCGTGCGGCGCATGGTGACGCCGTCGCGGGTGCTGAACAGCGTGTCGGCCAGGCCGAAGGGCAGCATGGTGGGGATGGGCCCGCGCGCGTACTCGAGCATGAACGCGTAGTTGGGCACCGCGTAGCCCTTGGCTTTGTCGGCGCCCAGGTAGGCGAGGTCGCCGGGCTTGAACTCGGTGCGCTGAAAGTCACCCGCGTGGTAGCACCACATCTCGCCATCGAGCATGAAGTCGAAGACCTCGGTGGCGTAGCGGCCGGAGTGGCCCTCGGTGCCGATGGGCGTGCCGAACAGCAGGATGTACTCGCTCAACGAGGCGTGCAGGACCTTGATCTGGCCCATCGCGCCGCCTGCGTTGTTGAACACCCACGGATTGTCGCGGGTGATGTGCTTGGGGTACAGGCGCGCGAGGTCGTCCTCGACGCTGGCGAAGATGGCCGCGCGCGGGCGCTTGCCCACGGCGCGCTTGGCGATTTGATGCAGGTCTTCCGGTTCGAACACGTACGCCATCGGCCGCGACCATAGCGCCTTCCCGCACACATGGTCAGTTCTCCGGCGGGCGGGGATGGATCGGCGCCCACATTTTTTGCCGAGGTCGGGCCAGGAACTGAATCGACGCAGGGGCTGCCGCGTCGGTCCCTCCATGAAACGCACTGCACTCGGTCTCGCTCTGGCGCTGTCGGTCGGCGCGTCGGCCTGCGCGCTGCATCCCGTGGTGGCCGAACCCGGCTACGACCCCTACTACGGCTCGGGGGGCGAGCAGGCAGCCTACGAAGCTCAGCAACACGCTGCCTGGCAGCAGCAGCGTGCCTACGAGCACGCGGCCCGCCAGCAGCACGCCTACGACCGCGCCGCGGCGCGTGAGCAGTACGAGCGCCAGCGTGCCTACGAGCACCAGCGTCGCGAGCAGGATCGCTGGGCCAACGAGCGCGCCATGCATGCGGCGCATGCGGAGCACGAGCGGGCTGCGTGGGAGCAGCAGGCGCAGCGTCAGCGCGAGGTTGCGCACGTGACCGGGCACGGTGCGTACCAGCGTCCGGAGCCGCGCACGGTGTACCCCGCCCCGGGCGCTCGCGTGGCCCCCGCGGCGCCGCCCGCCGCGCGCGGGCGGATCGCACCTCGCTGATGTCCGCGATTCGTTTCAGTGCTCGATCGCACGCTGGCTGCCACGGCCGGTAGCGCCAGCCTCGGGCAGCGCGACGCGCTATAGCCGCGCGCATGCCGCGCCGGGTGATGCTGATCGGGCTCGACTGCGTGCCGCCCAAACTCGCGTTCGAGCGCTACCGCGCGCACATGCCCAACCTCACCGCCCTGTGCGCGCGCGGAGCGTTTGGCAGGCTGCGCTCCACCGTGCCGCCGATCACGGTGCCGGCCTGGACCGCGATGATCAGCGGACGCGACCCCGGCGAGATCGGGCTGTACGGCTTCCGCAAGCGCGCGCCCCGCTCCTACGCGCTGTCGCTGGCGGACAGCCGCGACGTGCAGGTGGAGCGGGTGTGGGACGTGCTCGCGAAGCAAGGGCTGCGCTCCAGCGTGATCGCGGTGCCGCCGTCTTCGCCGCCGTTCAAGGTGCAGGGCGAGCTGGTCAGCTGCTTTCTCACGCCGGGCGCGAGCGAGCCGCACACGTTTCCCGCGCAGCTCGCGGGCGAGCTGGCGGCGCGCTTCGGCGCGTACGTGCCGGACGTCGAGGTGCGCCAGCGCGGGCGCGACGGTCTGGCCGAGGCGCTCGCCGCCATGACGCGCCAGCACTTCGCCATCGCCCGGCACCTGTGGGAGACGCGCGAGCCAGACTTCATGATGTTCGTCGAGATCGGGCCGGATCGCCTGCATCACGCGTTCTACGCGGACATCGATCCGGAGCATCCGCGCCACGACCCGGCGAGCCCGTTCCTCGACGTGGGGCCCGCGTACTACGCGCTGCTCGACCAGGAGCTGGGCGCGCTGCTGGCGCTCGCCGACGACGACACCGCAGTGCTGGTCGCGAGCGATCACGGTGCGCGCCCGCTGCGCGAGGCCTTTCGCATCAACGCGTGGCTGATCCGCGAGGGCCTGCTCACCTTGCGCGCGGCACCGTCGTCGCCGGCGCCGCTGTCGGCCGAGCTGATCGACTGGTCGCGCACGCGCGCCTGGGCCGAGGGCGGCTACTACGCGCGCGTGTTCCTCAACGTCGCGGGCCGCGAGCCCGAGGGCATCGTGCCCGCCGACGAAGCGCCCGCGCTGATGCAGAAGCTGCGCGCTGCGCTGGCGTCGGTGCGCGGACCGGGCGGCGAGCCCTGGGCGAACGAAGTGGAGGCGCCCGCGCAGCTGTATCGCGCGGTGCGCGGCGAGGCGCCAGATCTCATCGCGATCTTCGACGGCCTGAGTGTTCGTCCCATCGCGACGGTGGGCACGGACGCGCTGTACGCCGAGAGCGACGACCGCGACGCCGACGCCTGCAACCACGATCCGCACGGCATCTTCGTGTGCGCCGGCGCCGGCGTCCGTGCGCGCGGCGCGCAGCCCGACGCGGTGATCCAGGACGTGGGCGCGAGCGTGCTCGGTCTGTTCGGCGTCGCCCAGCCCGCGGACTGGCTGGGTCAGGATCGCACGCGATGAGCACGCGCACCTTGATCCTCGGCCTGGACGGCGCCGACCTCGCGCTGGTGCTGACGCTCGGCGCGCGCCGGCTGCCCAACCTGTTCGCGCTGATGGAGCGCGGCACGTACGCGCATCAAGAGAGCGTGCAGCCACCGGCCACGCTGCCCAACTGGACCACGTTCCTCACCGGCCTCGATCCGGGCGCGCACGGCGTGTTCGACTTCACCACGCGGCACGGTTATTCCGTGCGCTTCAGCGCCGGCACGGTGCGCGAGGCGCCCACCTTGCTCGCGCGGCTGGACGCGCTCGGCCTCGCCTGCTGCGGCGTGGGCTTTCCCGCCACCTGGCCGCCGGAGCGGCTGACGCACGGCGCGTTCATCAGCGGCTGGGATGCGCCGGTCGCGTTCGAGGCCGACCGCTCGTTCGTGTGGCCGCCGCCGCTGCACGACCTGCTCACCCGCCGCTTCGGGCCGCTGCGCTTCGACGAGGTGGATCAGTTCCGCGCAGATCAGCCCGGCTGGCACGCGCGCCTCGGCGGCAAGCTGGCCGACAAGATCGCGCGCCGCCTGGAGCTCGCGCGCTTCATGCTGGCGATGCGGCGCTGGGACGTGTTCGCGTTCTACTTCGGCGAGAGCGACACCGCCTCGCACTACCTGTGGAGCCTGTACGACGAGGGCTCGCCGCGCCGACCCGAGGTGGTCTCGGCGGACGAGCGCGAGGGCCTGGTGCGCGTGTACGAGGCGCTCGATCACGCCGTCGGTCAGCTGGTCGCAGACGCGGGGCCGGACGCCGAGATCACCATCGTCAGCGATCACGGCTCGGGCGGCTCGTCGGACAAGGTCGTGTACCTGAACCGCGCGCTGGAAGAGGCGGACCTGTTGCGCTTTCGTCCGCGCGCTGGCGGGAAGGGCGCCGCCGACCGGCTCAAGGCGCTGGGGCTGCACGGGCTCCCGCCCAGGCTGCGCGACCGGCTGTTCCGCTTTCACGGCGCGCTCTTGCCCAGCTGGCTGGAGTCGCGCGCGCGCTTCGGCGGGCTCGATCTGCCGCACACGCTCGCCTTTAGCGACGAGCTGAACTACTTCCCGGCCGTTCACCTCAACCAGCGCGGGCGCGAGCCACGGGGTGCCTTTGCCGCGAGCGAGCGGGAGCGCGTGCGCACGCGCGTGGCCGATGCGCTGGAGCGCCTGCGCGATCCGTTCACCAAGCGGCCCATCGTGGCCAAGGTGCATGCGCGCGAGGATCTGTTCGTCGGACCGTTCGTGTCGCGTGCACCGGATCTGCTGCTGGAGCTGCGGCTGGACCGCGGCTACAGCTACAACCTGATGCCCTCCGCGGGTGCGCCGGACGGGAAGGTGGTCTCGCGGCTCGCGCCGAGCGAGTACCTCGGCAAGAAGGGGCGCAGCTTGCCCGGCAGCCATCGCCCGCGCGGCCTGTACGTGGCCGCGGGTCCGCGCGTGCGCGCGAGCGGTCAGCGCGACCTGAGCATCGCAGACGCCGCCGCCATCGTGCTCGCGCGGCTCGACTGCGCGGCGCCACCCGATGCGCGCGGCGTGGTGCCAGACGACCTGCTGCACGCCGCTGGAACACGCACGCCGCTGCCGAGCGCAGCGCGCCCGGCTGCGCTGCGCGGTGACACCGGTGCGCTCGAGCGGCGGCTGCGCGCGCTCGGATACATCGACTGATGCGCACGCTGCACGTGGCGGCGCTGCCGTTTCCGAGCTCGCAGGGCACGCAGGGATTGATCCACGCGATGCTGACGGCGCTGCACGAGCAGGGGCACGATGCGCAGCTGCTCTGCTATCCGCATGGCGCCCACGCCGCGGACGCGAGCTACCCGATCCACCGCGCGGCCGGCGACGGAGCGTCGCTGCGCTCGGGACCCTCTCTCGAGAAGCTGGGGCTCGACGCGGGGCTCGTGCGCACGCTGCAGAAGCTGCTCGCCACCTTGCGGCCCGACGCGGTGATCGCGCATCACGTCGAAGCGGCGATGCTCGCGCTGGCGCTCGCTTCCGTGCCCGTGCTGTTCGTCGCGCACACGGACCTCGCGCACGAGCTGCCCTGCTACTTCCCGCGCGCGCTCGCGACGCCGATGGAAGTGGCGGGCAGTCGCCTCGACCGGCTGCTGGTGCGGCGCGCGGCGCGCACGCTCGCGGTCTCGCCGCTGCTCGCGCAGGCGCTGGCCGAGCGCGCGCAGCACGAGGTGCACGCGCTCACGTCGCCCTGGCCGGTGCCGGAGCCGATCACTGCGCGCGAACGACGACGCGCCCGGCGCGCATTCGGGCTCGCTGCCGATGCGGAGGTGCTGCTGTACGCCGGCAACCTCGACGCGTACCAGGGCCTCGCGCCGATGATCACGGGCGTCGCCGCGCTGCGGTCCGAGCGGCCGCTGCTGCGTGTCTTGCTCGCCACCGAGGCGCCGCACGCCGAAGCCACGCGCATCGCCGCGCCAATCGCCGGAAGTCTCACCATCGCGCCGCTCGCGGGCGAGTCCGCCCGGCGCATGGCGCACGCGGCGGCCGACCTGGCGCTGGTGCCACGCTTGAGCCCGGGCGGCCTGCCCATCAAGCTGCTCGACGCGCTCGCACGCGGCGTCCCGACCGTGGTGCAGGCGCGCGCGCTGGCGGGGTTGCCGCTCACCAGCTTCTGCGAGGTGGTGCCCGACGACGCGCCCGCGGGCTGGACGCACGGCGTCGCGCGCGCACTCTCCGACGTCGACGCGCCGCGGCGCGCAGAGGCGGCGCGCACCTACCTGCTGCGCACCCACTCCGCCGCTGCCTTCGCGGCGGAGCTGGAAGCGCACGTGACGAGCGTCGCGCATCGGTAGGCGGGCTCGCTCGCGCGTGGCACAGCAGCTGCTCAGCGCCTGCGCATGATGTTTTTCCCTGATGCGCTGTCTCAGACTGGCACAACTCGCCGCGCCGCCCGCGGCTTCCTCCTGCTCGGCGCGCTGCTCGGCTGCGCGCAGGACGAGACCGGTACGGGTACGCCGCTCGAAGAAGAGCGCATCAACGCCTGCACGGAAAAGGCTGCCGAGTTCGTCGCCGCGCACCGTGCCTGCACGAGCGACAGCGACTGCGTGATCGTGGGCGACTGCAGCCACGCCAACTTCCAGGCCGTCGCGAAGGACGCCGCCGACGAAGCGCGCGCCTTGGTGCTCGCCTGCACGGCGTTCGACGGTCCCACCTACAACGCGGTCTGCCGCGCCAACGAGTGCGAGCGCGTGCCGACGGGACAGTCGTGCGGGCAGGCCACGCCGCGCGCGTGTCCGGCGGGCATGCAGTGGGAGCGCCCCGGCTGCGGGTCGCATCCCGGCGACGCAGCGTTCGTCGACGGCTGCTATGCGAGCTGTGAAGCGGTGGGCGACGACGGCGCCTGCCCGACGGGCCATACCTGCCAGCGCACGACGCGCGATCCGTGCATCCCCGCATCTCCCGGAGGCATTGCGTGCGAGGCATGTGGTGCGCACGACGTCACGCTCTGCCTGCCTGCACCGGACTGCGACCTTGAGCTTGCGATCACTTTCTACGACGGGCTTCACACCGAGGCCCGTCTTGCCGAGGGCGGGTCGATTGAGATGTCACTCCTGCTGATCAACCGCGCGAGCCGCGCGCTCACGCTCGAGTTCGACGTGCCGTGCCACGGCCCGGCGATTGCGGGCCTCGGCAGCTACGACGTCTGGAACAGTTGCCTCGCGGGCGTGTGTGAGACCGATCCGGTCTCGACTCGCGTCTCGCTCGCGGTGGGCGAGAAGCTGCGCTGGCGCAGCGCCGTGCTCACCGACGCGCCGTCGAGCTGCAACCCAGCGGGGCTGCCCGACGGGCGCCTCGCGCTGTCGTTCGCGCTCGCCAACCTGAAGGGCGCGAAGGTCTGCGGTCCCGCCGCGGCCACGCTGATCAGCGGGCCAGCGAGCTGATCAGTGCCCGCCGCTGCCGGCGGGACGCGGGGCGCGCGTGACCTTGAGCGAAGGCTCGAGGTCGGGACGCGGCGGCTTGGCCGGGAAGGGGATGCCGTTGGCGTACGCGAACGAGGCGCCCGGGCGCGTGGGCGCGATGCGCTCGCCGCTCAGCGGCTCTTCCCGGATCTCTTCGATGGCCGGCTGCGGCGACAGCGCGTGGGCCGCGCCGCTGCGCACGGTCGAAGCGCGCGGCTCCTCCGCGCGCGAGCGATGATAGGTGGGTCCGCCCTGCAAGGTGGCGGTGCGCGACGCCGACTGATGCGGCTGCGCGTCGTTGGCCTCGCCGCCCGGCGCCGGGCGCATGGCCTCGGGGTTGGACAGCGCAGCTTCGATGTCGAGGTCGGACGCCGTCAGCGTGCGCTCTGCCTCGGGCTCGCTCTCCACCGTCACGCGCTCGGCGACGGCGCGATCCAGCGCCTGGCGCGAGTGCGGGCCGGTCACGTCGCTGACGTCGACGTAGTCCTCTTCGACGGCCACCGTGGGCGGCTCGCTGTAGCTCTCGGGCGGCAGCGACTCCGCGTCCATGGAGCCGACTTCCTCCGGCTGCACGCCGTGCAGCGCGAGAATGTGCTCGAACACGCGCTGCTCCTCTGCGTCGAACTGCAGCGAGTCGAGCACGACGTCGTAGCGCTGGTGCGGCTCGCGCTCGTCGCCGTTGTCGACCAGGGTCACGCAGCGGCCCACGCCGGCGAGGCCCTGGCTGCCGTCGAACAGCGAGATCTCGAACTGCGCCCACTCGCCCTCGTCCACCGCGTCGCCGGTCGGCAGGATGACGTAGTTGGTCTGCACGCGGCCGACGAGCCCTTGCGCCATCTGCTCGAAGTCGCGGAAGTCGGTCTGAACGGTCACCTGCTGCGTCATGGGAGTTCTCGCTCCTTCTCGCCTGAGGTCGTGCCGTCGTCGTGGAGCAGGCGCTCGACGCGACGCTCGGCTTCGTCGAGCCGTGCGCTGCCGAGGCGCGAGAGCCGCACGCCCTCTTCGAACAACGACAGCGACTGCTCGAGCGGCAGCTCGCCCGACTCGAGGCGCTCGACCACGGTGCCGAGTCTCGCGAGGATGTCCTCGAAAGCAGGCGAGCTTTCTTCGTTCGGCTGCGCCTGCACGCCCTTCTCCATCTCAGTCCTCCGAAGCCATCCATCCATAACACGAGCCGCCCGAGCCGTGTGCGCGAGGCAACCGCTCGCGTGCATCCAGTATACCCAGGGCGGGCCGCTGGCTCGGGGGATATCGTGGCTCACGGGCCATTCCCGCCGGGATCCTCACGCCCTCGCAGCGCGTCGCAGCACGGGCTCAAGGAGTGACCTGCATGCTGCGCTTCGGGATGTGGGCAGCGCGCGCGCGGGTGCACGAGAGTGGGATGGTTCGCGGAAAAGGGCGCAGGAAACCGAGCTGCGTACGCGTTGTGTGCACGCACGGTGGCTTTGACAGCACGGCCTCTGCCACACGAGAATGGCCGCCACCCGCGCGCCTCGCTGCGCGCGCGCCCGAAGGAGCCATCGACCCTTCATGGACGACTCGCGAAGCGCCCCTGCCAAGCGGATGACGTCGCAGGCGCCCGATCCGCTGATCGGGCGCGTGATCAACGATCGCTATCGAATCATCAACACGATCGCGCGCGGCGGCATGGGGAAGGTGTACCGAGCCGAGCAACAACCGCTCGGACGGCTGGTGGCGCTGAAGGTGCTCAGCCCCAGCTACACGGGCGACCACGACCCCGAGTTCCACAAGCGGTTCTTCCTGGAGGCGTCGATCGCCTCCAAGCTCACCCACCCGAACACAGTCACCATCTTCGATTACGGCAAGACCGAAGACGATATCTACTACATCGCGATGGAGCTGCTGGAAGGTCGCACCCTGTACCGCGTGCTGCGCGAAGAGGGCGCGCTGCCGCTGGACCGGGCGCTGCACGTGGCGCGGCAGGTGTGTCGCTCGCTGCGCGAGGCGCACGGCCTCGGTGTGGTGCACCGCGATCTGAAGCCGGCGAACATCTACCTGGTGCAGCACGGCGACGAGCGCGACGTGGTCAAGGTGCTCGACTTCGGGCTGGTGAAGAACCTCGAGGACAAGGGCGAAGAGCTGACCAAGGCCGGGCTGTTCATGGGCTCGCCCAAGTACATGGCGCCCGAGCAGATCCGCGGCGAGCGCGCCGACGCGCGCGTGGACATCTACGCGCTCGGCGTGATCCTGTACGAGGCGCTGACCGGAAAGCCACCGTTCGACCGTCCCAACTCGGTCAACATCCTGATGGCGCACATCCAGGAAGACGTCCCCAGCATGAGCGCCACCAACCCGCGCGCACGGGTGCCGCCACAGGTGGAGACGCTGGTCCGAAAATGCATGGCCAAGAGCCGCGAGGCGCGCTTTTCCAGCATGGAGGAGCTGTTGTCCGCGCTGAAGCTGGTGTCGGGCGTGCAGGGGGCCAGCGGCGAGCGCAGCACCGACTTCTCCGATCTGAGCCGCAGCGTGGAGATCCCGCTCAGCCTCGGCACGCTCACCGACACGTCGACCTTCGACGCGTTGCCCTCGGTGGTCACGCCCCACAACGCGCAGATGGCGGGCATGGGCGCGGGGCAGCGCGTGAAGCCCGGCTTCCGCTCGCGCAGCGTGCCCATCGCGATCGGGCTGGTGGCGGTGGCGGTGGCCATCGGCGGAATCTTCGTGGCCATCGACGACGCCCCCGTGCCCGCCGCGGCCCCCTCGGTGAAGGCCAAGCCGCTGGAGCAGCCGGCCGAGGCCACGCGTACGGCCGCGGCCGAGCCCACGGTCAGCCCGCTCGAGGAGGCGCCGCAGGCTGCGCCGCCGCTCGACAAGCTGCTGGTGTCGCTGCGCTCGACGCCGCCCGGCGCGATGGTGATCGTCGCCGGCAAGGAGTACGGCCCGACCCCCACGCAGGTGGAGTGGACCGGGGCCGAGGCGACGATCGGTAGCGAGATCACCTTTCGCTTCCAGCGCAAGGGCTTCCGCGATCTGACGGTGACGCGGCAAGTGCGCGGCAGCACCCTCACCATCGACGCGCCGGCGATGGACCCAATCGAGCCCAGCCCGCCCACACGGCGCGCTCCGGAGCCCGCCAAGTCGAGCGCCAATGCCCCGACGCGGGGGGCGCCGTACTGATCCCTTCTGGCCGGCGACCCCCGCAAGCGCGACTCGCCGTTTGACCCGCCCCGTGAGATCGCCCAACTTCGCGGGGACATCTGATGCCTTCTGTGGAAGAGATCGACCGCCTGCCCTCCGTGGTGACCCCGGGCAACTACGACGGCGTGCACCTCGGGCACCGCGCGCTGGTCGCGACGGCGCGCCGGGTTGCCGACGCGAGCCCGACCCCACTGCGGGTCGTGGCTCTGACGTTCGACCCGCACCCCATGCGCTTCATCGCCCCGGAGCGCGCACCCGCACTGCTCACCAGCGTGGCACGTCGCTCCGAGCTGCTGCGCGCCGCCGGGGCAGACGTGGTGGCCGTGCAGCGCTTCGACCGGGCGTTCTCGGAGCTGTCGCCCGAGGCCTTCTTCGACCACGTGCTGCGCGAGCGGCTGGGTGCCGAGGCGATGGTGGTCGGGGCCGACTTCCACTTTGGCCGCCAGCGTGCGGGCGACGTGGCGATGCTCGAGAGCCTCGGCGCGGAGCATGGATTGAGCGTCACCACCGTGTCGCCGGTCACCCTGGACGGCGAGCTGGTCTCGTCCACGCACGTGCGCGCCGCGCTGGTGAAGGGCGAGGTCGAGCGCGCCGCCCGCATGCTCACCCGCGTCCACGAGCTCTCCGGCCGGGTGGTCGAGGGGCACAAGCGCGGGCGCACCATCGGCTTTCCCACCGCCAACCTCGAGACGGGCGGGCTGCTGGCGCCGGCCGACGGCGTGTACGCGGTGAGCGTGCGCGTGCTCGAAGACGAAAGCGGCGAGCCTGGCGCGGTCCGCCCGGACGCGCCGCGCTATCACGGCGTGGCCAACCTCGGCGTGCGGCCCACGGTCGCGGCGGGTCGGTCGCTGGAGGTGCATCTGCTCGATTTCGAGGGCGACCTGTACGGCCGCTGGCTGCGCGTGGGCTTCGTGGCCCGGCTGCGCGGCGAGGTGAAGTTTCCCGACCTCGCGGCGCTGCGCGCACAAATTGCGCGCGACGCCGAGGCGGGCAGGCGCGCGCTGGACGCGTGCGATCAGGGCCTAATCGCATGGATTTGAAGCCGAAGACCTTGTTCAAGCGCGTGATCGACTTCGCGCGCGGCGGGCGCATGCCGGCGCAGCTGCCGCGCATCGCGCCGGTCGAGCGCCTGCCTGCGCCGGCCGAAGCGCGCACCGAGGCCAGCGCCGACCCGGTCGACGACGACGTGCGCGGGCTGGAGGTCGCACATCACCCGGAGGGCGGCAGCCTGGTGTTGCGCTGGTCGGTGCGGCCGGAAGAGGTCGCCCGCGCGGGTGCGCTGGTGGCCGGGCAGCCGGTGCTGTGCCTGCGCGTGGTGAGCTTCAGCAAGGTGCGCGACGACGTGCTGCGCGAGGTCCAGGACCGCCCCAACATCGACCTGCGCGGTCAGGCCGAGATCGCCGAGCCGGCGCAGCGGGCGGTCGTCGCGCTGGGCGTGCGGGTGGGCGACCGCTTCGTCTCCATCGCCCACCACATCGTCTAGTCCGCTAGCAACCGCGCGCGCTGCGGCGCGATAAGCGCCGCGATGAAGCTGATGCTCGTCCTGATGGGCGCGCTCGCGGGCTGCGCGCGCAGCTCGATCGCCGCGCTCGTTCCGCAGCTGGAGGTGGGGGTGCGCTCGGCGCGCACGCGTGCCGGCGCCGACAGCACCACGCAGCTCGCCCACGCGCGCGGCTACCTGGTGCTGGGCGTGTGGCTGCGCTGGCAGCCGGTGCGGACGGACCGTGCGGCCGGCAGCGTGCTGTCTGCCGCGACCTCGATCACCCCGTGCGAGCCGGACGACGCGAGCTGTCTGCTCGAGCAGGCCGAGTCCGATCCGGACGTCGCCGCGGACCTCGCGCGGCTCGGCCTGGAGGCGCCGTGAAGAGGTGCTGCGTGCTGCTCCTGCTCGGCCTGCTGCTCGCCGACGGCGTCGCGGCGGAGCCTGCGCCGCGGGAGCCGAGCATCGATGAAGTCGTGCAGCTGGCGCGCGGCGCGGCGCGCAGCCTCGGTCCCGCGCGGGTCGCCGCGCTGGTGCGCCGCGCCCGGCTGCGCGGTCTGGTCCCGGAGCTGCGCATCAGCGCCGATCGCGGCCTCTCGCAGGACCGCTCGTCGAGCGTGGGGCGCACCAGCGATCGCAACAGCGCCGCCATCGGCGACGACTTCAGCGCCGGCGCCACGCTCACCTTCGAGCTCGGCCGGCTGGTGTTCGCGCCCGACGAGGTGCGCATCCTGTCGATCGAGCGCTGGCTGGCGAGCGATCTACAGAAGCTCGTCGCCGAGGTGATTCGGCTCTACTTCGCGCGCCAGGCGCTCTTGCGCGAGCTGGCCGCAGCGCCTCACGGAGACGCCGAGCTGGGCGCGTCGATTCGCGAGCACGAGGCGCTGCTCGACGCCTACACCGACGGCGGCTTCAGCGCTCTGCGCACGCGCGCGGCCGCCGCGCGCATCGATGCGGCGCGCGCGCGAAGATGACGCTCGGCTACTGCTGCGCGGCCACCAGCGAGGTCACTTCGCTCAGCAGATCGTCGAGCCGGCGTGGCGCCTGGCTCGACACGGACTTGTCGCGGTCGCCTACCAGCGCGAGCCCGCGCGTGGCGGGGCGCGTCCACTGCACGCCGTCCTGCTCGAACACCCGCAGCGCGCCCTGCGACATGCCGACCGGCCGCAGGTACGTGTGGCCGCCGCGCTGGCCGAACAGCACCACGACCTCGCCCACCTCGTAGCTGGGCTCGCCCTGGATGCGCATGCCGCGCCCCGCGACCTCGCCACCGAGCTTGCGCACGGTGATGGCGGCGCCAGGCTGCTGGTTGCCCTTGGCGACCTGCTCGACCTGCATGAGGTAGTCCGTGACGATGTGCTGCTTGAGCTCGTCGAAGTGACTCTCTTGCTTCAGCACGCGGGCGACCACCACCTCGTCGGCTTCGCGCGTGAGCCCGGCGAGGTCGAGCGCCTGCACCACGGTGGCGGACGCGGGGGTCGCGAGCAGGGTGCTCCCGGCGGCGCTCGCGAGCAGAAGTGACGAGAGCAGGCGCAAGTGTGGGCGCATGAGCATCTTCCTGGGCATGCCGGTTGGAGCGCCCGAGCGGGCGCCGCATTCAACGCTCCCATCATGACCCAGCTCGGGCCAGCGGTACATTGACAAGCTTCTGTTGCGGCGCGTACAAAACCCGCACCATGACCTCACCGTCGCTCGCTCCGCGTGGTGTTCGCGGTCTCATCGTTCCGGCGCTGAGCCTGGCTCTGTGTGCGGCGCTGCCCGCGTGCAACTTCAACAAGCTCGCCGCCAACCAGACTGCGTCGATCCTGCAGGAGGCGGGTCCCGCGCTGGATGGGTTCTGGGACTACGACATGGCCGGCGCCGGGATCCCGGGGTCCGTGCTGCAGCTGGAGGCGTTCCACGCCATCAGCCCGGAGAACGAGGGCCTCTCTCTCAACCTCGCCAAGGCGTACGTCGGCTACGCCAACGGCTGGGTCGAAGACGAGTACGAGGTCGCCTACCAGGCGGGCGATCTCGACAAGGCCGACCGCCTGCGCCAGCGCGCCCGGCTGATGTACCTGCGCGCGCACCAGCTCGCGCTCTCCGCGATGCGCCACCGCGACGCGGGCATCGACGCCGCGCTCAAGTCCAACGAGGAGCGCGCGCTGCCGCGCTATCTGGAGCAGCACTACAAGCACAAGGGCGACGTGGCGCCGCTGTTCTGGACCGGCATGTCGCTGGGGGCGGCCATCAACATGTCGCTCGACCAGCCCGACCTGATCGCCGAGATGCCCACCGCCAAGGCGCTGGTGGAGCGCGTCAAGAAGCTCGACGACACCTTCTTCCAGGGCGCGGCCTATCTGTTCCTCGGCACCATGGACGCGGCCTTTCCCGCGGCGCTCGGCGGCAACCCCGAGGGGGGCCGCGCGCTGTTCGAGGAGGGGCTGCGCAAGACCGGCCGCCGCAATCACCTGATGCAGCTGGCGTATGCGAAGGTATACGCGGTGAATACACAGAACCGCGACCTGTTCGTCAAGCTGCTCACCGAGGTGATCGAGGCGCCGGACCAGGGCAACGAGGTGCGCCTGACCAACAAGGTCGCGCGCCGGCGCGCCGAGCGGTACCTCGCCCACGTGGACGATCTATTCTGAGATTCGGGGCAACGCTGGATCGCGCCGGCCATCGCCGCGTCGACCTTGCGGGTCGAGGTGCGCTCGCTGCGCACGAGAACACGGAGGAACGGACCATGAAGTCGAAGCTCACGAGCGCACTGGCGGTGACGCTGGCCGCGGCCCTGCTGGCGGTGCCGAGCCTCACGCACGTCTCGGCGGCTGGCACCACCACCATCCGCATGGCCAGCCTCGCGCCGTCGGGCAGCAGCTGGGACAAGCTGTTTCGCGCCTGGGGCGGCTCGCTCAAGAAAGAGACGGGCGGGGCGGTGCAGTTCCAGTTCTTCCCCGGCGGCGTGGCCGGCGACGAGCGCGACGTCATCCGCAAGATGAAGCTCGCGCAGCTCGACGCGGCGGGGCTCACGTCCATCGGGCTCGGGCAGATCGCGCGACCGGTGAGCGTGCTGCAGATGGCGGGCATCTTCGCCAACTACAAGCAGCTCAACCACGTGCGCGACACGCTGGCGCCGGAGTTCGGCGAGATGTTCGCCAAGGAGGGCTACCGCATCCTCGGCTGGGGCGACGCCGGCTTCGGCCGCATCTTCTCCAAGAAGCCCATCCTCAAGCCCGACGACTACAAGTCGGTGCGGCCGTGGGTGCCGCGCGAGGACCCGTCGCTGCCGGAGTTCATGAAGATCGTGGGGGCCAACGGCGTGCCGCTGGGCATCCCGGAGGTGTTCCCGGCGCTGCAGACCGGCATGGTCGACACCGTGGTGGCCTCGGCGATCGCCGCGGTGGCCCTGCAGTGGTTCCGCTACGTCACGCACATGAGCAAGGAGGCGAGCGTCGCCATCGTCGGCGCCACCGTGGTGCGCGACGAGCTGTTCAAGTCGCTCGCCCCCGAGCACCAGAAGGTGCTGCTCGAGACCGGCAAGAAGGCGCACGCGGCGCTGATCGCGCAGGTGCAGGTCGAGGACCAGAAGGCCTACAAGACGCTGATCGGGCGCGGCGTGATCGAGTTCGACACGTTCGCGTCGCCGGAGACCGCGGCGTCCTGGAAGAAGGTGAACGACGAGCTGCTCAAGCGGCTCACCGGCCGCCTGTGGTCCAAGGAGCTGCTGGCCAAGGTCATCAAGACGGCCGCCGAGACGCCCAAGTAACCACCGCCTTCCCGCCGCCGGGCCGCCGCGTGCACGTGTGCATTCGGCGGCTTTTCTCTTTGCAGTGACGGGGGCTGTTCGTAACGTTGCGGCCTATCGCTCTGCGGCGGGACCGCGACGGGGAATGGAATGCTGAAGCGCTTCAACGATGGGATCGCGCGCGGGGAAGCCGCCCTCGCGATGACCATGCTGCTGCTCATGCTGGTGGTGGCCTTCGCGCAAGCGCTGTTGCGCAACCTGACCAACCTCGGCGTGGGCTGGGCGAACGCGGGGCTGAGTTGGCTGTCCTTTGCGGACTTCATCATCAGCAAGGGCACGCTCTGGCTCGCCTTTCTCGGGGCGTCGCTGGCGGTGCGCGGCGACAAGCACATCAGCATCGACATCGTGCCGCGGCTGGTGTCGCCGCGCGCACGGGTGGTGCTGCGCGGGCTCGCCAGCGTGATCGGCGGCGTGATCTGCTTCTTCCTCGCGCGGGCGTTCTGGACCGCGGTGATGATCAACGGCGAGGAGGTGCCGGCCGAGTTCGCGGTGCTCGGCGCCTCCGGCAACGTGCACATCTGCGACGCCAGCGCGGCCGACCTCGCCAGCGGTGAGCTGACTGCGCCGGGTCCGTTCTGCGGGCTGCGCGCGCTGTTCGCGGCCATGGGCGTGAAGGTGGAGACGCCGGGCGCTGCGTTTCAGCTCATCTCGCCGGTGATGTTCGTGTTCATGACCGTCAGGTTCCTGGGCCAGGGCGTGCACGAGCTCTTGCGCGCGAGCCGCGGTGAGGTGGACGACGACCCCGGCGCACACGGCATGATCGGCGCTGCGGCCGAGGTGGAGAAGCACAGCTCGGTACGGCCGGAAGACGTGGCGCGTCCGCGCGGGGAGCGCGAGCCATGACCATCGTCCTGATCCTCGCCTTTATCGCCATCACTGCCATCGGCGTGCCGCTGTTCTTGCTGTTCGGCGCGGGCTCCATGCTGCTGTTCGCCTCGCAGGACGGCGGCACCATCACGTCGGTCGCCATCGACGTGTTCAGCGAGAAGTTCGCGGACTCGCCCACGCTGGTCACCATCCCGCTGTTCACCATCGCGGGCTACCTGATGGCCGAGGGCGGCACGCCGCGCCGCCTCATCAACCTCTCGCGCGCGCTGCTCGGCTGGATGCCGGGTGGCCTGGCCATCGTGTGCCTGTGCACCAGCGCGTTCTTCACCACCTTTACCGGCGGCAGCGGCATCACCATCGTCGCCATCGGCGGCCTGCTGATGCCGGCGCTGATCCAGGAGCGCTATCCGGCGCGCTTCTCGCTCGGCCTCATCACCACGGCGGGCTCGCTGGGCATCATGTTCCCGCCCGCGCTGCCGCTCATCCTCTACGGCATCATCGCCAACGTCCTCATCGACAAGCTATTTTTGGCCGGCCTCATCCCGGGTCTGCTGACGGTGTTCGCGCTCAGCACCTATGCGTCGCTGGTGGGCACGCGCGCCAAGGTCGAGCGAGTGCCGTTCGAGCTGAAGCGGGCCGTAGGCGCCTTGTGGGAGAGCAAGTGGGAGCTGGGCCTGCCGGTGGTGATCATCGGCGGCATGGCCACGGGTCTGTTGCGCGTGCACGAGGCGTCCGCGTTCACCGGCCTGTACGTGCTGCTGATCGAAGCGTTCGTGTACCGCGAGATCAGCCTGCGCCGGGATCTGCCACGCATCGTGCGCGAGTCGATGACCCTGGTGGGCGCCATCCTCGCCATCCTCTCCACCGCCATCGGCTTCACGGGCTACCTGATCCAGGCGCAGGTGCCCATGCACCTCCTGGCCGCGATGGAGGTGTTCATCACCTCCAAGTTCATGTTCCTGCTCGTGCTCAACGTGTTCCTGCTGATCGCGGGCATGGTGATGGAGATCTTCGCGGCCATCTTCGTGGTGGTGCCGCTGATCGTGCCCATCGCCACGCACTTCGGCATCGACCCTTACCACCTCGGCATCACCTTCCTGGTGAACCTGGAGATCGCCTACCTGGCGCCGCCGCTGGGGCTCAACCTCATCATCTCGAGCTTCCGCTTCGAGCAGCCCGTCACCGCGGTGTATCGCGCGGTTCTGCCGTTCATCGGCGTGCTGTCGATCACGCTGGCCATCGTCACGTACGTGCCGTGGCTGTCCACGTTCCTCCCGTCGCTGTCCAGCACGCAGGATCTGACACCGGAGGAGCGCGGACAGACGCCGCGCGCCGCCGAGCCGAGTGAGGATACGGAGGGCGGCCCATCGCTCGACGACCTCGACAAGGAGCCCACGCTCGACGATCTCGACAGCCTCAAGCTCGACGACGCGCCCGCCGGCGAGGGCGAGGCGGAACCGACGCTGGACGACCTCAAGCTCGACGAGCCGAAGGACGAGGCCGCGCCGAGCGGCGAGGGCGACAAGGAGCCCACGCTCGACGACCTCAAGCTCGACGAGCCCGCCGCGAAGCCGGGCGAGCAGTGACGACGAGGTGATGCTCAGCTGGTGTATCGCCTCGACTTCTGAGTCCTCCAACACGCGAGAGAGCGTGTCCGTACTCACCTACTCACGTCCGGAACTATCAAGTCAGGCGCCAAAGCGTCGATAGTCAGGGTAGGGGTGAGGTGCGATGCGAGAACTCGTCTACATCAGCGCAGCCACGCGACCATGTGATCCACCGATGCTGGCCTCCATCCTCGAGTCCGCGCGCAAGAACAACGCGCGGCTCGGCGTGACTGGCATCCTGCTCTACGACGCGGGCTCGTTCATCCAGGTGCTGGAGGGCGACGGACCGGTGGTGCGCGAGCTGTTCGAGAAGATCGGCCGCGATCCGCGCCACGACCGCGTGACGATGCTGGGCGAGCGGCCCATCGACAAGCGCAGCTTCGGCGCCTGGACCATGGGCTACGTGTCGCTCGACCCTGCGCTCCTGAAGCAGCTTCCCAAGCGTCACAGCCTGTCGAGCAACGGCTCGCTCGAGGACACGCAGGCGGCGGTGGTGCAGATGCTCGACGCCTTCCGCGACGGCCGCTGGCGCAGCTACATCACGGGGTAGTTTGCATCCCTCCTGAAAAGGGGGAGGGGGCGTGCCGTACTGACGTTCCGGAAGCAGGCAGGCTCGTCGATGGGGCCCCCCTTGCTACGCCTGTCGACAGCTCGCTAACGCGAGCAATCACATCATGCGGCGGTTTGGAAACTGCGTTTCCCCCCATCGACGAGCCTGCCTGCTTCCGGAACTTCCGTTCGTTCTTCGTGGGAAGAGAAGAGAGGACCCGCACCGCGCAGCATCTCCGAGCCCGGCTGACGGCGAAGAGCTGTCTCCGTTCTTCCGGCCCAACCTCACCAGGAGTTCCGGAAGCAGGCAGCAATCGTCGACGGGGGGAAACGCAGTTTCCAAATCGCCGCATGATGTGAATCGGCTCGCGTTAGCGAGCTGTCGACAGGCGTAGCAAGGGGGGCCCCGTCGACGATTGCTGCCTGCTTCCGGAACGCAAGCGCGGCACTCATCCCTCAGCGCAGTCGCGCGAACGCAGGCTTACTTCGCCGCCGCGTTCTGCGCGCTGGCCTCGCCCACCAGCCCCTTGAGCTGCGACGCGATCGAGCAATCCTGCGCCGCACCGGACTGCGCCTGGTCGGCGTAGTGGCCAGGCTTGACGCCGTTCACCGCGATGCGGGCCGCCACCAGGCCGCCCTCCGCCTTGATGCGCGAGGAGAGCAGCAGCTTGTCGCTGGCCAGCTCCCACAGGTACACGTCCACCGGCGCGTCGCGGCGGTTGTCGCCGCGCTCCAGCACCAGCATGAACCAGCCCGCCGACACCGCCTCGGCCACCACCGGAAGATCGCGCTGCCCGCGCTGGCGCAGCTCCTCGGCCACCACGCGCAGCTTCAGCACGCTGTCGGCGTCGTGCGCGCGCTGGATCCAGTCTTTCTCCAGGAACGATCCGCGCGCCATCAGCTCGGCTGCCGACGCGGGTGCGAGACCCAGGCAGCGTGCGATCGCGTCCGGCGGAAGATCCGCCGCGGCGCCCGCGATCTGCTTGGGGTCACGCGCGTCGCTGGCCTTGAGCCGCAAGTACACGCCCTTGGTGTTGCCCAAGCTGGCAAACGCGAGGCGCGGATCGGCGTGCGTCTCGGGCGCGTCGCGCGTGCCCGCCGCGACGGTGTGGTCGCGGATGGTGGCCACCAGCTTCTGGTAGCGCTCGGCCACTGGACCCAGCTGGTCCGTGTACGCCTTGAGCACCTCGCTGCGCATGGCCTCCGTCTCCTGACGCTCGCGGATCTGACAGGTGCCTATCGACAGCGTCAGGAACAGACCGATGCTCAGGATCCAGCGCCAGGGCAGGCTCGGCAGATAGGCCGGCCGCTCGCCTCGCACGTCCGGACGCGCGGGCTCGAGATCTTGGACTTCAGACATGGAGACCTCCGGGGGGAGGCGAGGGCGACCTGACGACCTAGACGGTTTCGCTCACTCGCCGCCGACGCGGTTCACGGCGAAGGACACGTTCGCATAGCCAGCCTGCGAGCACGAAAACATCACCTTCTTGATGACGCGGAAGTCGATGCTGCGGTCGGCCTGCAGGATCACGGTGCCCGCGAAGGGCTCCGACGGATGCAGGATGCTCCAGTTGCGCTTGAGCGTGTCGAGGTCCTGGATGAGCTGCTCCATGCGCTCCACCGGCGCCTCGGCTGCCAGGGTGCGGGTGTCCGCCATGCGGCGGCCATCGAGCGTGATGACGTCCGGGTTGATGGCGATGATCGGGTGGATCTCCAGGTCGATCACGTGCCGCGCATCCGGCATCTTGAGGTTGGGCTGCTGCGCGAGCAGCTCGCCGGAGGCGCTGAACGAGGTCAGCAGGAAGACCACCAGCGTGATCAGGAAGTCGATGAACGGCACCAGCGGGATCTCGTGGTCCATCGACTTGCGCGCGCCGCCCGCCACCTTCTTGCGGACGAACTTGAGCGGCACGCGCGTGAGCAGGACCTTACCTGGTCTGTGGATCGCCATGGTTCCGTCTCCTCACATTCCTGCGCTGTCGGACAGCGACATCGACTCGTAGCCCTCGCCGACCACGGTATCCATCGCCTTGACCACGTCTTCGTAGTGCACGCCGTCTTCCGGCGCGACCGTGATGTCCTTACGGTTCGGCTCCAGCTCGCGACGCTCCTTGAGCTTCTTGATCAGCTCTTCGAGGTCGTAGGCGTCGCCGTTCTTGGGGATGCTGGTGGAGTCGCCGGCCGTGGTGGCGAGCACGTAGCCGGCGTTCTGCACCTGCAGAATCAGCTTGATCTGCGGCTCTTCCGGCGGCGGCGTGTCCATCTGCGGCTGACCCGGCTGCTGCTGGTTGGCGTTGATGCGCGCCAGCTGGTTCCACACCGCGGTCACCAACAGGAACATGACGCAGCACAGGAGCAGATCGATGAACGGGACCAGCGGGATGCTGTGGTCGACGTTCTTCTTGCCGCCGTGGCCGCCACCCGAGCTTATGCCCGCCATCGAAGCACCTCCAACTCAGACGGTGACGAGTGGCTCACGCCGCCTGCTGCAGCGACGCCATGTTGATCTTGGAGCGGTTGCCGACGACCAGGTTCACCACCTGCACGGTCGCGCCGTTGATATCGTCCAGCAGCTGCTGGGTCTTACCGTTGAGGACCGCGAAGCCGAGCAGCGCGAGGATGGCTGCACCCAGGCCGAACGCGGTGCAGTTCATGGCCTCCGAGATGCCCTTCGCGAGCATGGTCGCCTTGGAGGAGGCGTCCGCATTCGCCACCGCGCCGAACGCGCCAATCAGGCCCGTCACCGTGCCGAGCAGGCCGGAGAGCATCGCCAGGTTCGCGAGCAGCGCGAGGTAGGGCGTGCGGTGCTCGAGCTTGGGCAGCTCGCGCAGCGCGGCTTCGTCCATGGCAGCCTGAACCTCGGCGTCCGGGCGGTTGACCTTCATCAGGCCGGCCTTGACGATGCGCGCGAGCGGCGCGTTGGCAGCAGAACACATCTTGATGGCGCGACCCACGTCGCCGGCCAGGATGCACTTCTGCATCGTCGCCAGGAACACGTCCTTGTTGATGGACGCCTTGTAGACGTAGATCGCGCGCTCGACGATGATGCCGATGGCGATGATCTGGAACAGGAGGATGGGGTACATGCCCCAACCGCCCTCTTGGAAGTGATGCATCATAGTAGCCATCGTTCGTCTCCTCCGGTGCGCGGCTCTTTCTCGACCGCGACTCTGCGCTTCAAATCCAACGCGTATCTCAGAGCGCCCGCGCGGGCGCGACATCTCTCGCTGCAGGATCAGTAAGGTGCAGAGACACCCCTTTGGGAGGTGTCTGCAGACTCTTCCCCAGAGTCTGGACTGCCCAATTCGTCCGCGAAATCCCGCTGTTCTTGCACACTGCGGTGAGAGCGGATGATACCGACCGAGTTGCAGGTGTCAACACTGTCGATTTTGACCGTACCCTCCGCGGATCGCGCAGAAATCGCCGCGTGCGGCGCGCGCGGTGAGCGCACGATCGGGCGCGCTCTGCGCGGGCGGGGCCGGCTGCCCACCTGCGCGTACGCGCGCCCCATGCTCGCTTGCGGAACGGTCACGGCCATTAGTGTTCCGCACGGAGGGCGGGTTCCCCGAAATCGAAAGCTACCGGTGCGCCCCTCGCGGCGCCGGGCAGCGCCCTGCACGCGGTGCCGGGAGCGTGGCGCAAGCGGACGACATCGCGACGAAAAAGAGCGAGGCTTCGACCGGGCGTCAGATTGACAACCCCGAAAGCCGTGGGGTAGCGTCCGGCGTGCCATTCGCCGGCGCGTCGAGGGCGGCCGCCGATCCCAGGGTCGCCGGAGACCTCGACCGCCAGCGCTCGTGGGGGATGATGTCGCCGAACACGCGGATGACGATGCACGGAACCTGCGCTTTCGGAGCGCAAAAGTGGGCGGCGCGACGTTCGCCCGCTAGCCTTGCGTGTCGCGCTCAGAGGACTCGAAAGGAGCCTAGCTGATGGAAAAGGTCTGGGAGGCGCTGCGGGACGGGGCGCCCTTCTCGTTCATCAACCTGGCGGTGCTCGCCTTCGTGCTGGCGATCATCGCAGAGCGAGCGGTCTACATCCTGACCAAGTACCGCGTGAACAGCCGTGAGTTCATGGCGCAGATCCGGAAGCTGGTGCAGGCGGGCAACATCGACCGCGCGGTCAAGCTGTGCGAGGCCGCGCCGCTGCCGCTCTTGCAGGTGGTCAAGGCCGGGCTCACGCAGGTCAATCGCGGGGAAGACGCCGTGATCGCGTCGATGGAAGAGCGCATGAGCGAGCTCATGCCGGAGCTGGAGAAGCGCATCGGCGCGCTCTGGTCGCTCGCCAACATCGCCACGCTGATCGGGCTGCTCGGCACCATCAGCGGCCTCATCCGCGCCTTTGCGGCGGTCGCCTTTGCGGAGCCGTCGCAGAAGTCGGCGCTCTTGTCGCGCGGTATCTCGGAGGCCATGTACAACACCGCGCTCGGCCTCGGCATCGCGGTGGTCTGCATGATCTTCCACCTCATCCTGCACGGGCAGCAGAAGAAGATCCGGCACGACATGGAGCGCAGCACCATGAAGCTGGAGAACCTGCTGACCCTGCGCGCCCGGCCCGAGTGAGCGCGCCCGACGTATGCCCAACCTGAGTCCGCAGCAGCGCGCTTACATCCGCCGGCGCACGCGGGTGCGCGACCTCGATCCTTCCGAGATGGCGGGCGAGCTCAACATCGTTCCGTTTCTCGACATCGTCGTGAACCTGATCATGTTCCTGCTCGCCACCAGCGAGGCGGTGCTCGCGATCGTGCAGATCGAGGCACAGCTCCCGCAGCTGTCGAAGGGCGGCAAGGCCAGCACGGCGGGCAACGAGCCGTCCCTGAACCTCAACGTGACGCTCACCGATGGCGGCATCATCGTCACCGGCTCGGGCGGCAAGCTCGCGCCCGGCTGTCAGGAAGTCACCAGCGGTCGCGTGATGACGATCCCCAAGAAGGGCACGGACTACGACTTCGCCGCGCTGACCGACTGCGCAGTGAAGATCAAGGCCCGGTTCGCCGACGAGAAGAACGTCATCGTGGGGGCCGATCCGGTCATTCACTACGAGTACGTGGTCGCGGCCATGGACGCGCTACGCGGCAACGGGAAGCAGGAGCTGTTTCCCAAGGTGCTGCTGTCGGCCGGCGTTCGCTAGAAGAAGGAGTCGCGCTTGGCCAATCCCAACGAGTTTGCCACGGCCTCGCAGGTGAAGCGCATCATCCGGCGCCGCCTGGCCCACCAGACCCCGCACGAAGAGCTGGGCCTGAACATCTACCCGATGATGGACATGATGACGATCCTGCTCGTCTTCCTGATCCAGAGCTTCGCGCAGTCGGGCGCGGCCAACGTGGTGCAGAGCGCGGAGCTGGAGATCCCACACTCCACCTCCGAGCAAGACGTGCAGCCGGCGCTCTCCATCACCATCTCGGCGGGCGAGATCGTGGTCGAGGGCAAGCAGGCGCTGTCGCTGCGCAACGGCCAGGTGGACCCGAGCCAGAAGCAGGGCGGCTCCAACGGCTTCCTGGTGACGCCGCTGCTCAACGTGCTGCAGCAGCACCGCGATCGCCTCAAGCTGATCGCCAGCGGCCGCAAGGACCGGCCGTTCCGCGGCGAGGTGCAGGTCATCGCCGACCGCCGCACGCCCTACCGCACGCTGGTCGAGGTGCTGTACACGATGGGCCAGAGCGAGTTCAAGGCCATGCGCTTCGTGGTGCTGAAGCAGGGCGCGGGCTGAAGCTCGGCTCGGGTCAGTCCCGTCAATAGCCGAACGGCAAGATGCTCGGCGTGACGTGCGCCAGGTGCGGGTAGTGCAGCTGACGGCGCTCCACGTAGCGCTTGGCCCGGCGCACCAGCTTCTTTCCATGGAAGCCGAACACCGTCGCCAGCTTGTGCTCGGCGTCGAAGCGATCGCCCTTCTGCACGCCGAACGCCTTGGCCACCTCGAGCGGCGCGAAGTGAATGCCCGCGGCTTCGAGCTTCTGGCGCTCGAGCACGCACAGGAAGTAGTCCTCGTTGCCCCAGTACTTCTTGGGCACCTTCACGTGCGCCCAGTCCGCGTGCCAGTCGAGCCTGCTGGAGGCGTCCAAAAAGCGCTTGCTACGCAGGGAAAAGCCGCCGTTGCCCACCGTGTACCCGCCCGCGAGCGGGCGCTTGCGGGTGCTGCGCCAGGGCGGGCCGACGTAGTCGTACGCGAAGAAGCCGTCGTCCCAGCGCTCCGGGTTGACGATGAAGCCGTCGAGCTGGACGAACAGCGCGAACTCCGTGTCCACGTAGCGCGTGACGGTCTCCACGCAGAAGCGGCTGTACTCGAGGTAGCCGAGCTTGGGGATCTGCGTGCACACCACGTCGGGGTCGCGTGCGCTGGCGTCGGAGGTCAGCAACACCGCGCGATCCGCGGAGAAGACCCGGAGCGTCCCGCGCAGCAGGTCGCAGTATTCCTGCGTCTGCCGGCCGGCTCCGTCGATGGCCAGGATGGTCGTCGTGTGCAGCACCCGCGCCTCTTAGCGCGGGGCCTAGCCGGGTCGCAAGAGCTGGCCCGGGCGCAGGTGCAGCACCCAGCGCAGGAACGCGAAGTGCGCCGCGACCACCGCAGCGATCACCGCCGCGATTCGCAGCAGCGCGCTGTCGACCCCCGTCAGCGCCAGCAGCGCCAGGGCCGCGGCACCGGCGAGCAGCGGCGCGGGCGCGTAGCCACGCAGGAGCGCCAGGATGAAGGCACGGGGCGGGATTGCCTCGAGCTTCCGTGCCGCGGTCAGCGCGGCGGCCAGCATCGCGGGGTAGACCACCACCCAGGCCAGCGCGGCCGCGGAGATGCCGAGCGTGTCGCCCAGGAGCACGATGCTCGCTGCCAGCAGCGTGCCGAGCAGCACCAGCCCGAGCACCTCCATCCGCAGTAGCGCGGCGGCGCGCCCGGTCGCCACCAGCAGCGGCCGAAACAGCTGATACGTGCAGCGCAGCGCCGCGGCGATCACCAGCCAGCGCGCGGTGCTGGCCGCTTCGAGGAACCGACCGCTGCCGAGCAGCCGCAGCACGTCGGGGACGATCGCGAACAGCGCCACCAGCACCGGCGACAGCAGCAGGCCGAGCATGCGGGTGGAGTAGAAGAACGCGTCGCGCAGCTCGGCGCCCGTCCCCTGCAGGCGTGCGAGCACCGGTACCATGGAGCGGTTGACCAGCTCGGCCAGCGGCACGGTGACCTCCATCGCCACGTCGAACGCGATGCGATAGAGCCCGAGCGGACCCATGCCGAGGAAGTAGCCCACCAGCACGTAGTCGATGTTGCGGAACAGCTGCGCGCTCAGATCCGCGAGCGCGATGCGGATGCTCATGGGCAGCATCGGGCGCAGCACGCGCAGCGAGAACGCGAGCCGCGGCCGAAAGCGCGAGAGCAGGAACATGCAGGCGGCGAGCACCGCGGCCTGGCAACAGTGCGCGACCACCATCGCCCAGCCGCCGTCCACCGTGATGGAGACGCTGGCGCGCACGATGGCGGCGACCAGGGTGGCGACCGTCTGCGCGGCGGCCACGTCGCGGTAGCGCAGCGCGCGGTTGAGCAGCTGCAGCGGCACGCACAGCGCACCGAGCATGACGTGGCGCAGCGCGTAGACCGCGAGAAACGGCGTCAGGCGCGCGGTGCCGTAGAGCAGCGACAGCAGCGGCGCGGCGAGCGCGATGGCCACGCCGAACACGGCGGCGACGCCGAGCGCAAACCAGAAGCCCGACTCCGCCTGCTCGTCGCGCAGCTCGCGCTCCTGCAGGATGGTGTTCGCCACGCCGAAGCCGTTGGCGGTCAGCGCCTCGGCGACGGCCGAGATCGACCATGCGACCGACGCCTCGCCCAGCCCGCCCTCGCTGACGAAGTAGAGCACCACGCCCAGCGATGCGAGGTCGATGAGCCGGCCCACGAGCGCCGCCGAGCCGAGCCACAACAGGCCGCTCCTGATCGAAGAATTGGCGGGAGAGGCCGGCTGCACCGCGCGCTACATACGCGAAAATCGCCCGCCGTCGAACTCAGGGCATGGCGCGTCGAAACGCCACGCGCGCTCGCCAGTCGCGCGCTTCTTCCTGCTCGGCGAGCGTGGCCTCGTCGCGCCGCTCCAGCTCGCTCGCCACCGCCTCGGCCTCGCTCAGCGAGCCCGCTGCGTAGCTCGCGCGCACCTGCATCTTCAGCGCCTCGGTGCGGATGCGCGCGCCCGGTAGCCCCCGCGCCAGCGCCTCGCGCAACAGGCGCTGGGCGAGGTCCGGGCGATCGGCGGCGGCCAGCTGACGGGCCTCGAGGTACAGCGGCAGGCCGTCGTCGCGGTGCTCGCGCAGGTCGCGGATCACGTGCATCGCGGTGCGGTTGTCGCCGCCGCGGAACGGCTCGCCCACGAGCAGCTCGCGCAGCAGGCTGCGGGAAGGCTCGCTCGCGGCGATGGCGATCAGGCGCACGTCGAGCTGCCGCAGCTCGGGCTCGGGCTGCGGCTGATCGAGCAGCGCGCGGTAGCCGGCCTCGGCCTGTGCGAGCTGACCGCGCGCGAATGCCGCGTCGGCCATCGCCATGCGTGCACGCGCGAGCGTGGGGGAGGGCGCGCGCGGCGGCTGCTCCAGCTTGCTCAGCTCGCCGTCCGCGCCGCGCTCGTCGCCGAGCCGCGCGAGCACGCCCGCGAGCGTCGCGCGGGTGCCGGTGTTCTTGGGATCGACGGCCAGCACTTCGCGGCACTTGCCCGCCGCGCTGGGCAGGTCGCCCGCGCCCATCGCTGCCGACAGCTCGCCCTCCAGCTCCTCGATCTGATGCGGGCACACCTGCGAGAACACTCCGGCGCGCTCGAAGCGCAGCCGCGCTAGCGCCGCCGCGCGCGGCGGCAGCGGGACGTTGGCGAGGAACGCTTTCCAGTCTTTCTCCAGCACCGAGAACGGCTGCCCCAGGGCCTCTTCCACGCTGCCCAGCGCGTACACCTTGCGCACCACCGCGGGGCCCTTGGTGTCGAGCACGTAGCGCAGGAAGCTGCCGGCCAGGGTGTAGGCGAGCGCCTGGTTGGTGCCGAAGAAGCTCACGCCCAGCAGCGACGAGAGCGGGGGCGCGAGTTTCTCGGCCTGCGCGGCCTTGGCCCACTGGTGTGGCGTCAGCTCGTCGCGCGCGTGCGGCTCGAGCGCGACCGCCATGCCCTCCACCAAGGTGGGCTCGGGGATCAGCCCGAACAGCCGACCCGGCACGCCGAACGGTCCGCTCGACGCGAGGCGGGCGACCGCGTGGCCCAGCTCGTGCGCGAGCACCGGGTGCGGGAACTCGCCCAGCTGCAGGTACACCTCGCGCCGCCAGGGCTTGGCGATGTACACGCGCGCGGCGCCCATCAGGGTGCGCTTCTCGTTGGCGTTGCGGAAGAAGTAGGCGGTGATGTGCTCGCGCTCCTGCACCGCGAGCAGGCGCTCGATCTGAGTGATGCGGAACTCGCAGTCTTCGGCCAGCCGCATGGCATCGCCGCGCGGCATCTCGCGCGGCACCACGGCGCGGCAGCGCTTGGTCTCCACCACCTGCCCGAGGCGCTCGGCGATGCTGGCGCTGCTGCTGGCGTGCGCGAGCGCGTGCGCTTCACGCACCATCAGCGCGCTGGCCAGCGCGAGCAGCGCGGCCACGAACACGCCGAGCGGACGCGCAGCGAGGCGCGCAGCCGCGAAGCGACCGGTCTCCGGATCGCGGCCGGCGGACAGCAGCGCCCAGACGCCGCACGCGATGGCCGCGCCCAGCAGGCGATGGCTGAGCCAGGCGGCGGGCACGTCGACCTGACGGTCGTAGAAGGTGCCGGGGAAGTAGCCGAAGAAGTGCCCGAACGCGAAGATCGCGGGCGAGGCCGCGAAGTCGTACGCGGCGCGGGCTACCTCGAACAGCGGCAAGAGCGCGGCGAGCACCACGGGCAGCCTGCCGGTCTTGAGCACGCTGCCGATGCCGGTGCCCAGGACGGCGGCGAGCGTGATGCCGAGTAGCGGCCCGAGCGCGATGAAGCGCAGGCCGGAGAGCGGATCGCAGGCCTTGCCGCGCAGCGCGTTGAGTGCGATGAGCAGCACCGGCACGAGCAGCAGGCGCCAGCCTCGCGTGATGGCGCGAGCGAGCAAGGTCTCGGTGCCCGTGCCGATTGCGTCGCGTGCGTCGCGTGCGGCGAGCGCGGCGGCCCAGGGGCTGAGCGAGAGGGCGAGCAGGATCGCGCTCTCGGGACCGTACACGCCGAGCAGCGGCGTGAAGCAGGCGACGAAACCGACCGCGAGGGCGAATCCGAGCGCAGCGCGCTCCGCGCGGCTCGAGGGGAGCCGGAGGGGAAAGAGCATGGCGGCAGCGTAGCAACAGAGGCGGGTGGGAAGCGCGTTCCGCCACCGTCGAGCGCGTCTCCAACACACCGCTAGCAGCGCGCAGTCGTCCCTCTTCCCCGGAGCGGGAGAGGGACGGCGGGCGCGATGGTGGCGGGGGGCGTGGGTCGCGGGGGCTTCAGGTCGAGATCGTCGGCGCCGCGTTGGCCACGATGGGCATGCGCTCGAGCGCGATCGCCAGCGCCTCGTCCACCCGGCTGACCAGGTGGATCTGCAGCTCGCTGCGCACTTCCTTCGGCACGTCGTCGAGATCCGGCTCGTTGAGCTTGGGCAGGATCACGTGCTTCACCCCGGCGCGGTGCGCGGCCAGGCACTTGTCCTTCAGCCCGCCCACCCGCAGCACGTTGCCGCGCAGCGTGATCTCGCCGGTCATCGCCACGTCTGGCCGCACCTTCACGCCGGTCAGCATCGACGCCAGCGACACCAGGATCGCGATGCCCGCCGACGGCCCGTCTTTGGGGATGGCAGCCTGCGGCAGGTGCACGTGCACGTCGATCTTGCTGAGGAAGTCCGCATCGAGCCCGAGGTTCTTCGCCCGCGCGCGCAGGTACGTAAAGGCCGCCGCGGCGGACTCCTTCATGACCTCGCCCATCTGCCCGGTCAGGTGCACCTGCCCCTTGCCGGGCATGCGCATCGACTCGATGAACATCAGGTCGCCGCCCGACGGCGTCCACGACAGCCCGGCCGACACGCCCACCGTCGGCTGTCGCTCGACCACTTCCTTCTCGTGCTGCGGCGGGCCGAGCACCTCCTGGATGGTGTCCGGGTCGCAGGTGACGTAGACGTCTTCGCCCTTCGCGAGCCGCACCGCCACGTGCCGGCACACGGCCGCCACGCGCTGCTCGAGCGTGCGCACGCCGGCCTCGCGCGTGTAGCTGTCGACGATGGTGTCGATGGACGCGTCCGTGAACTCCAGCCGCTCCACCGTGAGCCCGTGCTCGCTGAGCTGCTTCGGGATCAGGAACTGGCGCGCAATCGCCTTTTTCTCGTCGCGCGTGTAGCCCGGGATCTCGATCACCTCCATGCGGTCGAGCAGCGGCCCCGGGATGGTGTCGCGTCGGTTGGCGGTGGCGATGAACATCACCGGCGAGAGATCCACCGCCACCTCGAGGTAGTGGTCGACGAACGCGCTGTTCTGCTCGGGGTCGAGCACCTCGAGCAAGGCGCTTGCCGGGTCGCCGCGGCTGTCGCGGCCGAGCTTGTCGATTTCGTCGAGCACCAGCACCGGGTTGCGGGCCGCGGCTTTCTTGAGCGCGCCGACGAAGCGCCCCGGGAACGAGCCCACGTAGGTGCGGCGATGGCCGCGGATCTCCGCCTCGTCTGCCACGCCGCCCAGCGCCACGCGCACGAACTGTCGGCCCGTGGCGCGCGCGATGGAGCGCCCGAGGGAGGTCTTGCCCACGCCGGGCGGACCCACGAAGCACAGGATGGGGCCGCGCTGGTCCATCTTCAGCCGCCGCACCGCGATGAACTCGACGATGCGCTTCTTCGCGCGCTCGAGTCCGTGGTGGTCTTCGTCGAGCACGCGCCGCACCTCGGGCACGTCGAGGCGGTCTGGCGTGGCGCGGCTCCAGGGCAGGTCTGCCAGCCACTCCACGTAGGTGCGCGCGCTCTGATACTCGGCGCCGCTGGGCGCCATGGTGCGCATGCGGCCCAGCTGCTTCTTGGCCGCGCGCTCCGCCTCGATGGGCAGCTCGGCGCGCGCGATGCGGTCGCGCAGCGCCTCCAGCTCGTCCTCGTCCTCCTCGCCTTCGCCCAGCTCGCGGCGGATCTGCCGCATCTGCTGGCGGAGCAGGAACTCGCGCTGAGAGCGGGACATCTCCTCCTGCACCATGGTGGAGATCTCCTGCTTCACCCGGTGCACCTCGGACTGTCGGGTGAGCAGGTCGACCACCTTGCGCAGGCGGTCGCGCACCTCGAGCAGCTCGAGCACACTCTGCTTGGCCGGGGTGGCGATGGGCAGGTTGGAGGCGACGAGGTCGGCCAGCGCGCCGGCCTCCTGCACGTTGTCGAGCGCCTGCGCGGCCTCGCGCGGCAGCTGCGGCAGCACCGCCATCAGCTTTCGGGCCAGCTCGCGCAGGTGCACCATCAGCGCGTCGGTCTCGACGTCGCGGCCGGGCCGCTCGACGATGCGCTCGATGCGCGCCCGCAGGGTGGGGCGGGACTCGAGCGGCTCGAGGACCCGCATCCGGGCCACGCCCTGCAGCACCACGCTGTAGTTTCCGGAGCTGAGCCGGATGACCTTCAAGATGCGGGCGACGGTGCCCATCTTGTACAGGTCGGCAAACTGCGGGTCTTCGGTTTCGGCCTGCCGCTGCGCGACCACTCCGATGGTGGGCCTTTCCCCACCAAAGGCTTCTTCGATCAGCCGCACCGAGCGCGGTCGACCGACGTTGACGGGCACCACCGACGCCGGAAACAGCACCGAGTTGCGGAGCGGCAGGATGGGCAGCGCTTCAGGGCTCGCAGGAGGGATGATGGAGTCGGTCATCGGCTGGGGTAGTTTCCCGCAACCAGGCGGCTTAGAAAAGGAGAACCCTCGAGTTCCTGCGGCGGACCGGCGTATGCTTGTGCCCGGCGGGGGAGCGGAAGGTGCCGGGGGCAGCGTCGACTCGCAGCCCGAGGGCCGGTGTACTAGATGTTTGACCGCCGCAAAGGGGCGTGTGAGTTTCTTCCACACGGAGGGGGCCCCGCTCGGCTACTCGGGAGGTTCGATGTCAGTGCTGCGCTCGGGGATCGCGATCACCCCGCTCCTCGTCTCGGGCTGTAATGGCGTGCTTTGGGGCAATTTGGGCGTGCTCGGCGTGACGGTGGCCATCTTTCTGGGCACCGTGTTCCTGGGCAGGAACCGCACGCAGCAGCCGCCGCGCTCGTCTCAGCGCCCCTCCGCCTCTGCCAGTTTTAGCTCGCGCGCGGACGAACCGCGCGCTTCGTCGTCTCATCACTCTTGAGCGAGCCGCCATGATGTCCGAGCCTCCGCTCGACCGGCGCTTTCGCGCTCTCGACGATCTCACCCTGGCCGATCTCGAGGCTGTCCGCCTCACGTTGCACGGCGGCTCGGTCATCGACTGGCACCGGCTCAACTTCGAGAGCCGCCAGGACGTCGAAGACTTCATCTCCGTGCAGGAGATCCAGCTCGACGACCAGGCCGACGCCGCGCGCACCGAGGCGGTGAAGAACGCGGCCATCAGCTACCTGCGCCGCAACTTCGACTTCCCGGTGCCCAAGCCGGTGGCGCAGGCCGACATGGCCAAGCTGCTGGAGATCGCCTCCAGCAAGGGTCACCGCCAGCTGTGCGCGTGCACCATCCTGAAGGTGATGCACATCATCCACCACCTCGACGCGCGCGAGCTGTTGTTCATGCTGCCGGTCGCGGACCAGGAGGTATTTCACCTGGTAGAGGAGAAGGTCTACCGGGTGATCGGCGGGATGCTGGCCAGCGGCTTTCCCATCCTGGAGTTCATCGGCGGCCGCAAGAACAAGGACTCGCTGTACACGAAGCTGCTTTCGAAGCGCGAGACCATCGCCGCCCAGATCTTCGACAAGCTGCGCTTTCGCATCGTGACGCGCACCAGCGAGGACATCTGGCCCACGCTGAACTACCTGATGCGCAAGGTCTTCCCGTTCAACTACGTGATCCCGGGCCAGTCGACCAACTCGATGTTCGACTTCAAGAGCTACTGCGAGGCCAACCCGCACCTGTCCGAGCTGATGCCGCGCCTGCAGCTGAGCCCCGAGTTCGAGCGCACCCACGCGGATGAAGAAAACCGCTTTTCCGCACAGAACTACCGGGTGGTTCACTTCGTGGCGGACATGCCGATTCGGCTGCCGCGCTCGATGCTGGAGCAGGTGCCGCCGTCGGGCTGGTCGCTGGGTTCGGTGATCTTCGTGCAGGCCGAGTTTCAGGTCATCGACCGCGAGACCGAACAGGCCAACGAGCTCGGCGAGGCGAGCCACTCGGCGTACAAGAGCCGGCAGCGGCAGTCCGTGATGCGCCGCCTGAAACTCGGCCTGGAAGAGGCGCGACCGAAAGAGGAGTGAAGCGCTCAGAAGCGGCGGATGATCCGCAGCGTCTGGCCCGGCTTCACCACCACGTCGAACTCGTGCATCACTTCGTCCGGCGTGCGGAGCCCCACCCGGTGCGCGCCCGCCGCCACGCGCAGCGCGCGGACCGGCGTCTCGCGCTCGGTGTCGATGCCGTCCACGAACACGCGTGCCCACGGCACCGTGCTGATCAGCAGCTCGCCCTGGTTGGTGCCCGCCAGCTCTTCGCTGACCTCCTGATCGACCGCGTGCTCCTCGGCGCCGCGATCGTCGACACTCGGCTCCACCGTGGCCTCGCCCTCGTCGCCCGCGCCGCCGGCTCCTGGGTGCGTGGCGCGGTGACGCTGCACCACCACCTTGCCGGTGGGCGGCGCGAGCGGCGTGGTGCGCGGGGCGTCCTTGCCGCCCGTACCCTCCAGCTGGAAGGGCAGCTTCTCCAGCACCAGCTTCACGCTGCGCGCCTGGCCCTGCTCGACGTGCACGTCGGCGCGCGCCAGCTCGTAGCCCGCCGCCTCGATCTCCAGCCGGTGAACGCCCGGGGTCAGCTCCTCCACCATCAGCGGCGGGTTGCCGCGCACCACTCCGTCCACCCGCACCAGCGCGTTGGGGTCGTCGACCGACTCGATCGACAGCGCGCCGGTGCCGGCCGTGGCGAAGCGCGGCACCGCGTAGGTGGCCATGCCCAGGGTCACGAGCAGGAGCGCCATCACCGCCCAGCGTGAATAGGGCGCCGGGCGCCGCACTGAAGACTCTTCGTCTTCGTTCATGCGCAGCCACGGCGTGCGCCCTGCGTGCGACGAGCTGGCAGCAGGCACCGGCGGCGGCGGGAGGGTCGAGGCGCGCGGCTCGTCTCCGTGCGCCCGATGAGAAGGCCGCGCCGGGATGATGGACGGCGCGCGCTCGTACGTGCCGCTCGGCGGCAGGAAGTACGGCTGCGATGCGCGCTCCGGCACCGCGGGCGGGATCATGTCCGACAGCGTGGCCGGACCCACCGAGTGCACGTGGTCGCTGCGCAGCTCGGTGATCTCGTCGAGCTCGTCGGCGCTGAAGAAGATGTGGGTCTGCTCTTCGTGCAGCTCGTCGGCCGCGAGCTGCGGCGTTTGTTCGCCGCTCGCCGGCGCGCTGCCCTGCGCAGGCGTCTGCCCCGCCGCGGCGGCGGCCTCGCTCGGCGTCAGCGGCACACTCGCGCCGCGCACCAGCTCCCCGCGCTCCAGCATCTTCCAGAACACGTCGAGCCGCTCGCGCTCGCGCACGACCTCGGCGTTGAACGCGTGCCGGATGGCTGCGCCGACGTCGTCCTGGGTGAAGTGCGGATCGTGCTGGCGCAGGAACTCTTCGAGCGCGAGCTGCATCTCCTCGGCCGTCTGGAAGCGGTCTTCGGCCTCGCGCGCGAGCGCCTTCATCACGATGGCGTCGAGCGCCGCCGGCACGCCCGGCGACTTGAGCGAGGGCGCCGGCACCTTGGCGTCGCGCACCAGCTCGAGCGTGGCGAAGTCGGTCTCGCCGTAGAACAGCCGCGCGTTGGTGAGCAGCTCGTGCAGGCAGATGCCCATCGCGAACACGTCGGAGCGATGATCGATGGGCAGCCCGCGCACCATCTCCGGGCTCATGTACCCGAACTTGCCCTTGAGGATGCCGGCCTGCGTCTTCTGGCTCTGCGTGGCGGCCCGCGCGACGCCGAAGTCGATCAGCTTCACCTGGCCGGAGTAGCCCACGATGATGTTCTGCGGCGACACGTCGCGGTGGATGATGTGCAGCGGCCGGCCGCGCCCGTCGCGCTTGGTGTGCGCGTAGTGCAGGGCGCAGAGCGCCTTGGCGCCGACGAACGCGGACAGGCTGGGGCTCACGAACCGGCCCGCCTTCTTGTGGCGGTTCATGACCTTGAGCAGGTCTCGCCCCCACAAGAACTGCATCGCGATGTAGTGGTCGCTGCCTACGCGACCGAGCTCGTACATCTTGCAGATGTTGGGGTGGTTCAGCTGACCAGCGACGCGCGCCTCGTCGATGAACATGCCGATGAACTCACTATCGGCGGCGATGCTGGGAAGGATGCGCTTGATGGCGACGATCTGATCGATACGGCGGGCGTCCTCGGGCAGGGCCTTGAACACCTCGGCCATCCCGCCGACGCTCACGCGCTGAAGCAACAAGTACTTTCCGAAGGGTGCGATCCGCCCCCTCGAGGCCGATGTTGGTTCGACCACTGCCTCGGAGTTCAACATGGGGAGTCCGACGCTATATCGCACACTTTACCCTCTGACGTCCCTGCATTCTCGGCGCGCGCTCGGCACGCTGTCGGTCGAGGGCCGGTTGCCGCTCCTACATCTGCGCCGCTCTCCGTGAGATAGCTGGCGCAGCCGGGTAAGGATCTTTCAACGATCTTGCTCTGCTCCAGCGTGCGCCCGCACGCCATCGATCGAGGATAGCGGATCGACACGCCGAGAGGAGAGGACGGCGAGCTTCAGTGAGCGGGCACGCCGACCTCGATGGCGGACTGCGTCGTGTTTTGCGCCGCGTCCGTGGCGCGGACGGAAAGCGTATGTACGCCGGGCGACAGCGAATCTACCCGCAGCGCGAACGCCTCCTCGGCCTTTCCAGCACAGTGGGATCCGAAGCTTGGAATTCACGTGACTTGAAGTCGCGGC
>JADMIO010928578.1_pt1 | contig 56638 bp, 52 predicted proteins | sample 8958161 | NCBI WGS metagenome assembly JADMIO01 (sample SAMN16585339, study PRJNA669376) | soil metagenome | isolation source: Crop rotation soil | place: USA: Cullars Rotation, Alabama | collected 2011
ATACGCATGCCCGCCAATCTAGTGCCGTGGTGAGTGGCTGTCCGCGACGTCATGGCGGTGCTGGCAGACTGTGCCCCGGTGAGTACGTCAGATCAGGACCATTACAGCGCGTTCGACCGCGAACGCCAGGTGCCGGAAGCGGCGAAGACTGCCACGATGCCGGGCACCAACACCGAGCGCCGTGGTGACTTCGCCCGCGACCGGGCCCGGGTGCTGCACTCGGCCGCCTTCCGCCGGCTCGCTGACAAGACCCAGGTGGTGGGCCCCCGCGAGAGTGACACCCCCCGGACCCGGCTCACCCATTCACTGGAGGTCGCGCAGATCGGGCGGGGCATGGCGATCGGGCTGGGCTGTGACCCCGATCTGGTGGATCTGGCCGGGCTGGCCCACGACATCGGCCATCCGCCCTACGGGCACAACGGAGAGCGGGCCCTCGACGAGATCGCCAACTCCTTCGGCGGGTTCGAGGGCAACGCCCAGAACTTCCGGATCTTGACCCGGCTGGAACCCAAAGTCCTTGACGGCGACGGTCTTTCCGCAGGCCTCAATCTCACCCGCGCCGCGCTGGACGCCGTGTCCAAGTACCCCTGGCGACGCAGTGGTGACCGCAAGAAGTTCGGTTTCTACGACGACGACGGAGTGGGCGCGGCATGGATGCGCGACGGGGCGCCGCCGGAACGTGCGTGCCTGGAGGCCCAGGTGATGGACTGGGCCGACGACGTCGCCTACTCCGTCCATGACGTCGAGGACGGGGTGATCTCGGGGCGCATCGACCTGCGGGTGCTGGCCGATCCCGACGCCGCGGCATCCTTGGCGCGCCTGGGTGCCCAGGCCTTCTCCGCGGTGCCCGAGGACCTGCTGGCCGCCGCGGGGCGGCTCTCCGAGCTGCCCGTGGTGGCGGCGGTGGGCAAGTACGACGGCACCCTGGCGTCGTCGGTGGTGCTCAAGCGTCTCACCAGCGAGCTCGTCGGCCGCTTCGCCAACGCGGCCATCACACACACCCGGGCCGTCGCAGACGGTGGGCCGCTGCTGCGTTTCCGCGCCGACCTGCACGTGCCCGCCCCGGTGCGCGCCGAAGTCGCGGTGCTCAAGATCCTGGCGCTGCAGTTCATCATGTCCGACCACGTGCACCTGGGTATCCAGGCCGACCAGCGCACCCGGATCCACGAGGTGGCGCTGCTGCTGTGGGCGCAGGCGCCGGGCAGTCTGGATCCGCAGTTCGCGCCCGAGTTCGTCGCCGCCGCCGACGACGGCGCTCGACTGCGGGTGGTGATCGACCAGATCGCCTCCTACACCGAATCCCGACTGGAGCGAGTGCACGAGGCCCGTTCACCCCGGCCACTAGACTGACCTGATGGCCGGGCGCATTTCTGATCGCGACATCGCCGCCATCCGTGAGCAGACCCGCGTCGAGGATGTCGTCGGTGACTACGTGCAGCTGCGCCGCGCGGGTGCCGACTCGCTGAAGGGGCTGTGTCCCTTCCACGACGAGAAGTCGCCGTCGTTCCACGTGCGCCCCAACCACGGTCACTTCCACTGCTTCGGATGCGGGGAGGGCGGTGACGTCTATGCCTTCATCCAGAAGATCGAGCACGTCAGTTTTGTGGAGGCCGTCGAACTCCTGGCCGACCGCATCAACTACACCGTCACCTACACCGGGTCATCCACCACCAACGTGCAGCGCGACCGGGGCAGCCGCAGCCGGTTGATCGCCGCCAATGCCGCGGCCGCAGAGTTCTACACCGCCGCGCTGGAGACCCCGGAAGCCGCGACGGCCCGGCAGTACCTGACGGAACGCAACTTCGACGCCGCCGCGGCCCGGTTGTTCGGCTGCGGGTACGCCCCGTCGGGCTGGGACACACTGACAAAACACCTGTTGCGCAAGGGTTTCGAATTCAAGGAGCTCGAAGCGGCCGGCCTGTCCCGCGAGGGCAAACGCGGCCCGATGGACCGGTTCCACCGCCGCCTGCTGTGGCCCATCCGCGGTTCCTCGGGTGAGGTGATCGGCTTCGGTGCACGCCGGTTGTTCGACGACGACCAGAACCAGGCCAAGTACGTCAACACCCCCGAGACCACGCTGTACAAGAAGTCGAATGTCCTGTTCGGCATCGACCAGGCCAAACGCGATATCGCCCGTGGTCACCAGGCGGTGGTGGTCGAGGGTTACACCGACGTCATGGCAATGCACCTGTCCGGGGTCACCACCGCGGTGGCCTCGTGCGGCACCGCCTTCGGCGACGAGCACCTCTCGATGTTGCGTCGACTCATGATGGACGACAAGTTCTTCCGCGGTGAGCTCATCTACGTCTTCGACGGTGACGCCGCCGGTAGGGCAGCTGCGTTGAAAGCCTTTGAGGGTGAACAGAACCTGGCCGGTCAGTCGTTCGTCGCGGTCGCCGCCGACGGGATGGACCCGTGCGATCTGCGCCTCAAACACGGCGAGACGGCCCTGCGTGATCTGGTGGCGCGCCGAACCCCGTTGTTCGAGTTCGCGATTCGCACTGCACTGGGCGAGATCGACCTCGACAACGCCGAGGGTCGGGTGTCGGCGCTGCGCCAGTGCGTGCCGATGGTCGCCAAGATCAAGGATCCGACCCTGCGCGACGAGTACGCCCGCCAGCTCGCGGGCTGGGTGGGCTGGGACGATGTGGCCCAGGTGATCCGCCGGGTGCGCGAGCAGGCCAAGGACCCCCGGGCCCAGGCGGACGGCAGGCGTTCGGCGCCGGCACGTAGAGCGCCGGTGGTGGGCCGGCCCGATCCTCGCGACCCCACGTTGTGGCCCCAGCGTGAGGCGCTCAAGGCGGCGCTGCAGTACCCGGCGCTGGCCGGCCCGGTGTTCGACTCGCTGACCGTCGAGAGCTTCACCCATCCCGGTTACGCCGCGGTGCGCACCTCCATCGAGGCTGCCGGGGGAGCCGCCACCAGCGGCGGCGGTGGGCAGTGGATCGACCAGGTGCGTCAGCAGGCGGCCGCACCGGCTGTCGCCGAACTGATCACCGAGATGAGCGTCGAGGCCGTGAAGACCACCGACGAGGAGAAGCTGCCGCGCTACATCTCCGGTGTGCTGGCCCGACTGCAGGAGGTGTGGATCGGCCGGCAGATCGCGGAGGTGAAGTCGAAGCTGCAGCGCATGTCGCCGGTGGAGCAGGGTGACGAGTACCACGCCTTGTTCGGTGATCTGGTGGCCATGGAGGCCTACCGGCGCAGCTTGCTCCAGCAGGCCAGTGGCGACGACCTGACTGCGTGAGAGGTGGTCTCGGGTTAGGCTTCCGGGTAGGCCGGGGAGCTGATTGTCGAGTGAAAGGCAGATCGATGGGATCCACGCGACGGATGGTTGTCGTCGGCGCGTTCGCTGCGGCGGCTGTCGCAGCGCCCCTCTACGCCGCGCTGAGCACGCCCGAGCCGGTCAGCACGCAGGCTCAATGCCTGGCGTGGCTGGGTTCGAAGGCCGACGGCGTGTGCATCGGCAATTCGCTGGGCAGCCAGGCCCCGACGCTCAACGGATCGGGCCTGAGCCCCACCAGCCCCGGTCCCGGCATGGGTGGTATCGGTGTCGGCACGCCCGGCGTCGGCATCGGTAACGGCGGTTTCTACACCTCGCCGCTGCTGCCCGGCACGTCGGTCAACGTTCCGCTCGGTTAGTTCCTTCTGGTCCGATCACCGAGGTCTGGTCGTCGATCTCGGTGAGTTGCACCATGTTCGGGTCCGGATTCACCCGGTCGGCCACCTTGCGGCGTCCGGCGTCGAGTGCTGCCTTGGTGGCGGGGTGGCCGGTCACCGCGCGATATGTGCCGGCGATCTGTTCGTAGCGACGACGGCCGGCCTTCGCCCCCAGCACGTAGCCGACTCCCAGTACGGCAATCAAGCGGATCACAGCGCAGCCTCCATGAGTTCTCGGGTGTGAGGTCCATCCTGCCTCATCCGGCAGGAGTTGTTCGCCTCGCCGGATCCCCACACCCACGCCGCGTTGCTCTGCCACAGGATCACCGTCTACATCACTGGTCACACCACTTTCGGGTACCGCCAAAATTTTGCTGAATCTGCGCCGCGGCGGCCCAGCGCGGACTAGTGTCCCGACGCATGTGGGGGTACAGAGCTCTGACCAGCGCGTTCACCGTCATGGCGGCCGCGGCGATGTTCACGGCAGCACCTGCGGCGGCGGAGCCCGATCCGCTGGTCCCGCAACCGCCGCTGTGGTGCCCGGGAAACCCGCCCGGGGCCATCGCGGCGTCCGGGTACGGCGGGTACTGCGAGGGCAGGAGTTTCCCGGACGGCACGCGGCTGAATGCGTATGCGATCGGGATGTTCTGGCAGCCGATGCGCTGCATCATCCCGAACGGATCGATGACGCCGCCCCTGGCGCCGCCCGGAGGCTGCGGCGGGGTGTTCGACTAGAAAAGAAAGCTCCCCCGCTTGGACTCGAACCAAGAACCGTCCGATTAACAGTCGGAAGCTCTGCCAATTGAGCTACAGGGGATTAGCGAAGGATGACTCTAGCGTACGACGCCTATCGACCGAAAATCGCCAGCGTGCGGCCGTTTTCCTTGCCGCAGGTGCCGCACCCGTAGGCTTCCCACCATGCTGCGGTCGGTGCTCGCCGTCGCCGGCCTGACGCTGGCCGGCTGCGGGTTCAGCCCGCCCTCTGCTCCGCCGGCGGCCACACCCGCGGCGTGTACACCCGCCGACGAGCCCACCCCCGCGACTGTCCAGCAGGCCATCGCCGCGCTCCCGGTCGCCGACTGGGTCGAGACCACCCGGGGTCATGCCAACGACTGCCGACTGCAGTGGGTGCAGGTGACTCAACAGGCAGCGACGGCCTCCACGCCCGGGCAGGTGCTGTTCTTCGACCGCAACACCCCGCTGGGGACACCCACTCCCGATCCGCGGCCCTACCTCACCGTGGTGCCGGCCGGCGCCGACACGGTGACCGTGCAGTACCAGTGGCTGGTGGGCGACGAGCCCAACTGCTGCCCGACGGGCCGGGGCACCACGAGGTTCCGGATCGGCGACGACGGCACTCTCGAGGCGCTGGACCCCATTCCCGACCCCTAGGAGTGTGCGACCACGGCAATCTTGCCGTCGGTGAGTTCTTCGGCGGTCGTGTGCACCGATGACCGCGGCCTGCTACCGGGATCACGCCTGAGTGGCGATTGCTGCGGACCCCGGCTCATACCCGTCTAGAGCCAGAGGAACAGCCCCGACAGCACCGCCCACAGCGCGACGCAGTACCCCTCGAACGCGGCGCGCAACGGCACCGGCGCATGCCTGAGCTCCATGAAGTCCAGGCCGACCAACCGGATCTTCACCGCGGCGATCGCCAGCACCACCACCGCGGCCGTCGAACCGGTCCCATGCTCGGCCCCGACCAGCCACGAGGCCAGTGTGGCCACCACGAGAAGCAGCCAGCTGACCCCGGCGCGATTGCGGACGAACTCGAAGGCCTGCATCAGCTCACCAGGTACAGCAGGGGGAACAGCACGATCCACAGCAGATCGACCAGGTGCCAGAAGCATCCGCCGCCTTCGATCATGGCCAGTCGGGTCTCGCTGAACTCGGTGCGGCGGGCCTGCGTCATCAGCAGCACCAGCACGGCCAGGCCGACGCAGACGTGGAACAGGTGTAGTCCGGTCAGGATGAAGTAGTACAGGTAGAAGGCGCCGGCCCCCGGGCCGTGGCCCGCCGACGCCAGTGAGGCGTACTCGTAGATCTTGAGCGCCACGAACAGCACCCCGAAACCGAGGGCGGTGGCGATGGCCCGCGTGGCCACCACCGGGGCACTGGCTCGCAACGCCCCGAGAAAGGCGACCACACACAGTGAACTCGTCAGCAGCACCAGGGTGTTGAGCACCCCGACGCCCAGGTGCAGCGTCTGGCGGCCCGCATCAAATGCCTCGGGTGCCGATGCCCGCTCGACCAAGAACGTCCCGAAGAACACGGCGAACACCAGCATGTCGCCGAACAGGAAGACCCACGTGCCCTGCTCGCCGGGGATGCGGCGGGTGGTCACCGCCGTCACGAGACGGCGGCCGGTGTCGGCTCCCGTTCCGCGCGCTGCTGGGCGGAGATGCCCCGCAGCAACACGTAGGTGGTGGTGAACATCCACAACGTGAGTGCCAGACCGGGGAGATAGAACGCGAACACGCCGTGCCAGGCCAGCGGTCCGTCGTTGAACACCACCACCACACACCCCGGCAGCGAGAGCAGCGCCACCCAGAGGTTGAAGTAGCCGTACCAGCGCGGGAAGGTCGGCGGATCAGCTGTGTCGAGAAACGACGCGGCCGCCAACGTGAGGTTCTGCACCACGATGGTGCCGACGATGCCGATGAACATCAGCCAGAACACGTCGTTGAGCGCCAGAGTGATTTCAGCGGGCCGGCTCTCCGGCCGGAACGCGGCGGCCGCCATGATCAGAAACGGAAACAGCAGTGCCGGAACGAAAATGGTGGCCGCCAAGAGCTGGGTCAGGGACAACATGCCCCACTGGCCCTCGACGCGGCGGATGCGCAGGACGACAGTGGCCAGAAACGGCAGCGCGATCACCGCGGTCAGCATGCACCCGGCCACACCCAGGCGCACCAGGATCGTGTTGTCGGTGTAGAAGTCCGCGATCTGGTCGGCAGACGCCATCGGCGACAGCGGCGGGAACATCCCGGCGATCCCGGAAAAGCAGGTGCCGTAGAGCACCAGCATCACCGTTCCGCACCACGCGCCGACCCGCTGCAGCCTGAGCTCCACGGCGCCGACGCTACTGCGCGCACCCTGCCGTTATGACAATTTTGCCAAAACTAGTTCGGGATGACCCCCGGTTCGGACGGCGCTGTCTCCGGGTGCAGCATTTCGGCGTACCGCAGCTGCTCGGGGATGCCGAAACCGTCGACCAACAGTTCGGCGTGCGGACGCAGCTTGCGGCACCGGTCGTTGATGGCGCGGGTGACGGCCTTGGAGCGCTCGGTGGACAGGAACCGGTGCTCCACGTACCAGGCCTTGTCGTTTTCGATCACGCTCAGCGCGTACAGGTCGCACACGAGGCCGAGGACCTCGCGGGCCTTCTCGTCGTCACAGGTCTCGATACCGGCGACGAAGGCCTCCAAGATGATTCGGTCGATGTGAGCCTCCGCGGCGTGCAGCACGTGGTCCTGTACCGAGTTGAACGCCTCGAACGCCGACATCTCCTTGGACTTGGCCTGCAGCCGGCGCGCCACCGAGGCGATCATGTACTGCTCGCGGTCTTCGAACATCTTGACCTGGGTGCCGCGGTTGAACAGGCTGCCTTCCTCCTCGTTGTCCTGCCGGGTGTCGAGGAGGGTCTGCATGATCGTCTCGGCCGCGGTGCGCTTCAGCACGCGTTCCCCGGCGAAGTTCGCCGCGAAGCGCACCCATTCCACCGGACTCATGCCCTTGATGTCGTCGGCGTAGGCGGTCAGCAGCTCCTTGGCCACCAACTGCGTCAGCACGTGATTGTCACCCTCGAAGGTGGTGAACACGTCGGTGTCCGCCTTCAGAGCGATCAGCCGGTTGTCGGCGAGATAGCCTGCGCCGCCGCAGGCTTCGCGGGCCTCCTGGATGGCGCGGGTGGCGTGCCAGGTGTTGGCGGCCTTGAGGCCGGCGGCTCGCGATTCGAGTTCACGCTGTTCCTCGACGTCGGGATTCTCCGCGGTCTGCAGTTCGTGACACTTGGCCACCAACTCGTTCTGGGCGAATTGCAGTGCGTAGGACTTGGCGATCAACGGGAACAGCCGCCGCTGGTGCACCAGGTAATCCATGATGAGCACTTCGTCGTCGGCGCCCGGTGCCTCGAACTGCTTGCGCTGCAACGCATACCGGGTGGCGATGTCCAGTGCCACCCGGGCTGCGGCGCCTGCGCTGCCACCGACGGTGACCCGGCCGCGGATCAGCGTGCCCAGCATGGTGAAGAACCGGCGACCGGGGTTCTTGATCGGGGAGGTGTAGGTGCCGTCGGCGTCGACGTCGGCGTACTTGTTCAGCAGGTTGTCCCGCGGAATCCGCACCTGGTCGAACATGATGCGCCCGTTGTCGACTCCGGGGAGTCCGCCCTTGTAGTGGCAGTCCGAGGTGGTGACACCGGGCAGGTCGTTGCCGGCGTCGTCGCGGATCGGCACCACGAAGCAGTGCACCCCGTGGCCCTCGCCCTGGGTGATCAACTGTGCGAACACCGCGGCCACCCGAGCGGTTTCGGCGGCTCCGCCGATGTAGTCCTTGCGTGCGGACGGGGTGGGGGAGTGAATGATGAATTCGTCGGTCGCCGGGTCATAGGTGGCCGTGGTCTCCAAGGACTGCACGTCACTGCCGTGCCCGGTCTCGGTCATCGCGAAGCAACCCAGCAGATCCAGGTCGATGAGGCGACGGACGTAGGCGTCGTGGTGGCGCTCGGTGCCCAGGTTCTCGATGGCACCGCCGAACAGTCCCCACTGCACGCCGGCCTTCACCATCAGCGACAGATCGCTCATCGCCAGCATCTCGATCTGGGTGACGGCGGCGCCGACGTCACCGTTGCCGCCGTGTTCCTTCTTGAAGCCGTCCTCGGCCGAACCATGGGCGGCCATGATGCGCATCTGCTCGGCCACCTTGGTGCGGGCGATCACCGTGTTGGGCGTGTAATGCGGCTTGAAGATCTCACCTGACAGTTCCTCGCGCAAGGCGTTCTTGACGTCTCGCCAGCGGCCGTCGAGGGCGTTCCGGACATGCTCGACAGTGGTGGTCATTACTGAACGGTAACCCGCATCCCGCCTGCGCAAACTGTGATGTGGCAAACTCAGGGGAACCTGAGTGGAACCGGCCAGGAAGAGATGGCGTTAGATGACGCCATGTCCGAGCAGATCCGCCTGCCTCACGAGTACGACCACAAGCACTCCGACGTCAGCGGCGGTTGGCTACGGGCGGCGACGTTCGGAGCAATGGACGGCCTGGTCTCCAACACCGCGCTGATCGCCGGCGTGGCCGCCAGCGCGAGCGCCGACGCCGTGGTGCTGGCGGGTGTGGCGGGGTTGCTGGCTGGCTCGTTCTCCATGGCGCTGGGGGAGTACACGTCGGTGACGACGGCCAATGAGCAGATCGATTCCGAGGTCACGGTCGAGCGCCGCGCCATCCGGTCCAATCCGACCGGTGAAAAGGCCGAGCTGGTCCAGATGCTGATGCAGATGGGCATGTCGGAACCCACGGCCACCCAAGCCACCGAGGAGTTGCACCGCGACGAGAAGCGGGCGGTGAACTTCCACCTCGTTCAGGAGCTCGGCGTCGATCCGACCGAGAAGCCGTCGCCGTGGGTGGCGGCCGGCTCGTCGTTCGTGATGTTCGCCATCGGTGCGCTCATTCCGCTGATCCCGTTCCTGCTCGGCTACGGATACCTGTGGGCGGGGTTGCTGTGCGGCGGCGTCGGCCTGCTGATCGCGGGCGGGTTGGCCGCCAAGTTCACCAAGAAGCCGTGGTACTGGGCGAGCCTGCGCCAGTTGACCTTCGGTGGCCTGGCCATCGCGGCCACCTACCTCGTCGGCCATCTCATCGGCGCGGCGGTCGCCTAGTGCCGACCCGCCGCTCGATCACCGGCACGGTCGCCGTCGTCGTCCTGGTGGCCGCAACCCAGATTCCCGTCGCGCCCGCCGAAAACCCGGGTCTGACCTACCTCGGCAAGGTGGAGTTGCCCGCCGACACCCGGTTCGACGGCACCCTGGTCGGCGGTCTGTCGGGTATCAGTTACAACCCGGATGATCAGCTGTACTACATCGTCAGCGACGACCGCTCGCAGCACAATCCGGCTCGCTTCTACACCGCGCGAATCCCTCTCTCCCACAACGGCATCGATGACGTACAGGTCGTCGGCACCGAGCCGTTCCAAGGTCTGCCCGCCGGCGCCCCGCCGGATCCCGAAGGCATCGCCGTCGACCCCCGCCGCCAGCGCCTGTACTGGTCCAGTGAAGGTTCCCGGGACCTGCTCTTGGATCCGTGGGTCCGCATCGCCGGATACGACGGCGCCGCCCTCGGTGAGTTCGCGCTGCCGCCGGGCTTGCGGATGTCACCCGCGGAGCTGGGGCCGCGGGACAACGACGCCCTCGAAGGGCTGACGCTCACCCCGAGCGGGACATTCGTCTACGCGGCGATGGAGGGTCCGGTCTACGAAGACGGGCCACTACCGGATGAGCGTGCCGGCGCCCTGACCCGGGTCACCCGCTTCGACGCCCAAACCGGCGTTCCGACAGCCCAGTTCGCCTACCCGCTCGATTCCGTCACGGCCGGCCCAGGCGGCGACAACGGACTCAGTGACCTGTTGGCGCTCGACGACGGCTCCTTCCTGGTGATCGAGCGCGGCTACGGCACCCACACCGAGGTGCGGATCTACCGGGCGGTGCTCGGTGACGCCGACGACGTGCTCAACCGACCGAGCCTGCTCGGTGCGCCGGTGCGGACCATGACCAAGACGCTGCTGGCCGACCTGGCGGACATCCCCGGCCTCGATCCGGACAACATCGAGGGACTGACGTTGGGCCCGCTGCTGCCCGATGGTCGTCAGTCACTGGTGTTGGTCAGCGACGACAACTTCAGCGACAGCCAGGTCACGCAGTTCCTGCTGTTCGCCCTCTGACCTGCTGCGTTGACTCTGCGCCCAGCGGGCGATCGTCTCGCACTTCTCCACGCTGGACGCAGAGTCAACGGGTAGTTCCTGCCAGTCACCGGTCAATTGCTGCCATCGGAAATCAAACGGCCGCCACCCCGGTTCTAGTGGACAGATCGGAACGAGAACCCCACTCGGAGAACCGATCCGAACCGCGACTCAGGAGAGCCACGATTCAGGCGCTCGAGAGAGAAGCAGATCATGAAGAACCTCGGAATCACCACCCTGGCCGCCGGCGCGCTGACCGCTGCATTCCTCGGTCTGGCCGCTCCCGCCACGGCCGCCCCCACCGGAGCGGGCAACGCGCAGGACACCATCTCGTCCCTGGAGGCCCAGGGCTACCAGGTGATCGTCAACCGCCTCGGCAACGCCCCACTCAACGAAGCCAACGTCGTTTCCGTCGGCCAGGGACCCAGCTTCATCCACCCGGTGTCGGGTCTGCGGTTGCGTGACAACTACACCGATCACGACCGCAACTTCGGGTCGGAGAAGGTCCAGTCGGTGTACGTCACCGTCCGCTGACACAACAACGCAGAAGGCGCACCCCCCAGTCGGGGTGCGCCTTTTTTGTGACTGCGCCGAAGTGACCCTTGACACAACATGGAATCCTTTCCATACTTTTGTGGAAAGGATTCCACATAGGACTTGGGGTTGAGACGCGACGATGACTGCACACCACGACACCGCACCGTTTTCGATGCTGCTGCGCATCGCCGGCAACGCCGAGCAGGCCGAGATCTGGTCGGCTGCCACCAGCATCGAAGGCTGGCTGGCGTTCGAGCGTGCACTGGCACTGAGCCAGGCCGACGAGGGTGAGATGTCGGTCGAGGACGCCGCCGGAATCGCCGCTGCGGCATCGGCAGCCACCATCGACGACGCCGAACTCTGGACGACGGCGCGCACGGTGGGCTACCCGATCCTGGGGCTGGTTCGCCAGATCGCCCGCGCGTTGCCACCGGGTCCGGCCGGCCGGGTCCACTTCGGCGCCACCACGCAGGACGTGATGGACACCGCCCTGTCCTTGCAGATGTCGCGGTCGTTGGACGGGCTCGACCGTGCGATGTCGGATCTCGGCGATGCTCTGAGCCACCAGATCGAGGCCCATCGGATGACCGTGATGGCCGCCCGCACGCATGGCCAGCAGGCTGTCCCCACCACGTTCGGGGCGACGCTGGCCACCCTGCTGGGTCAGCTGACTCGCCACCGCGCCCGAATAGCGTCGGCGCGTCCGAATATCGAGGTCGTCTCGTTGTACGGGGCGGGCGGCACCAGCGCGGCCCTCGGGCCGGCGGCGGCGAAGGTCCGCCGGCGCGTCGCCGAGCGGCTCGGGCTCGGCTACAGCGACGTGCCGTGGCACGTCGAGCGCGACGCACCCGCCGAGTTCGGCTGGTTGTGCGCCACCATTTCCGGCGGCTGTGCGAAGTTGGCGCGCAACGTGATCGACCTGTCCCGCACCGAGGTCGGAGAGGTCCACGAGAAATTCTCGAACCACCGTGGCGCCTCGTCGACCATGCCGCAGAAGATCAACCCCATCTCCTCGGAGATGGTGGTCGGACTCGCGGCCACGGCAAGCGCTCTGTCGTCGGCGCTGACCCGGTTCCAGGAGGCGGGGCACGAGCGCTCGGCCGGCGAATGGCAGGTCGAATGGCATGTGCTGCCACAGTTGGCCGTACTGGCAGGCAGTGCACTCGGCGAGACCGTCGATCTGGTGGCGGGGCTGCGCGTCGATCCCGAGCGGATGCGCCAGAACCTGCGACTCGACGGTGGGCTGGTGCTGGCGGAATCGCTGATGATGCAGCTGGCTCCGACGCTGGGCCAGGCCACAGCACACGACCTGGTCTACGACGCTGCCCAGCGGGCGCGCCGCGACGGTCTCCAGCTCACCGATGCGGTCAGGGTCACCGCCCGCGACCGCGGCGTCGAGCTGGGTCAGCTGCCGACCGAGGCCGAGGACTATCTCGGCGAGGCGGCCCAGATCTGCAGCACCGCCGTCGAATCCTGGCGCGCGCTTCCGCGTCCGGCCGCCCAACGCCCGGCGCTGTCGACGCTGGCCCTGATCTGACTCCCCGAACCCACGCCAACGCACACAAAGGAGCGTTCCATGCCCGACACTGCTGAAGAGATGACCAAATCACCGCCGTCACCCGCCACCGTCGCCTTCGCCAGCTTCATCGGCACCACCATCGAGTGGTTCGACTATCTGGTGTTCGGCGCCGCCACCGTCTTGATCCTCAACCCGCTGTTCTTTCCCTCCGAGGACCCGCTGAACAGCACTCTGGCCGGATTCGGCGCCATCGCTGTCGCCTTCGTCGCACGGCCGCTCGGCGGTCTGTTCTTCGGACACTACGGCGACCGCATCGGCCGCAAACGCATGCTGGTGCTGTCGGTGCTGCTGATGGGTTTCGGGACGTTCGCGGTGGGTCTGCTCCCCACCTACGACCAGATCGGCATGTGGGCGCCGATCCTGTTGGTGATCCTGCGGTTCTTCCAGGGTTTCGCGGTGGGCGGTGAATGGGGCGGGGCCGTGCTGATGTCGCTGGAACATGCTCCACCGCACCGACGTGCCTTCTATGCCAGTTTCCCGCAGGCCGGGGTGCCCGCCGGAGTCGTGCTGTCCACCGGCGCCATCGCGATCATCACCCAGGTGTTCTCCGAAGAGGATCTGTTGGCCTGGGCCTGGCGTCTGCCGTTCCTGGCTTCCATCCTGCTGGTGGCCGTCGGTCTGTGGGTGCGGCTGCGGGTTACCGAATCACCGGAATTCCTTGCGCTGCAGGAGACTCGAGAGCTGCCGAAGGTACCCGCCGCCGATGTCGTGACATCGCACAAGCACGCGCTGATCTCCGGGATGCTGGCCAGCCTCGCCCCCAACGCGATGTTCTATCTGGCCAGCACGTTCTTCCTCAGCTACGCCACGACGACTCTGGGCGTCAGCCGCGACACCGTGCTGGTGGCCCTGATCGTGGCGGCTGCCCTGGAAGTGGTGACGCTGCCGCTGTTCACCGTGCTGGCCGACCGGTGGACCACCCGACGGTTCCTGGTGATGGCGTCTCTTCTGGTCGCCGCCGGCGCGGTACCGGTGTTCCTGCTGCTCAACACCGCCACCGTGGCCGGGGTGTTCGCGGCCTACTTCCTGGCGCTGCCGCTGCTGCACGCTGTCTCCTACGGGGTGGTCGCCGGATTCATCGCTGATCTCTTCCTGGCCGAGGTCCGCTACACGGGGTCGTCGATGGCATACCAGTTCGGTGGCCTGGTCACGTCGGCGCCGGTACCCATCATCGCGTCGATGTTGTTGACCAGCACCGGTTCCTCGACCTCCATCGCCTTTTATGTCATCGCGGCTTGCGCACTGGGAGCCCTCGTCGTCGCCTTCGCACCGCGAGTGCCGAACACCCCGAACTCCACCGCACCCGATGCACCCGTCAAGGAAGGAGCACAGCCGTGATCGCCAGAGGCGCCGTACTCGGTTCCGTGCACAACGAGCAACCCTTCGCTGTGCACCGGCCGCTGGCCATTCGGGAGATCGAGCTCGAAAACCCGCACCCGGGAGAACTGCTGATCAAGATGGAGGCCGCGGGGCTGTGCCATTCCGATCTGTCCCGCGTCAACGGCGACCGGGTGGGCGTTGCGCCTGTGGTGCTCGGGCACGAAGGTTGCGGCCGGGTGGTCGCCGTCGGAGAGGGGGTTGACGACATCGCGGTCGGCGCCAAAGTCGCGCTGGTTTTCCACACCCGCTGTGGTGACTGTGACGCCTGCACGGGCCCACGTTGGTCACTGTGTCCCGCAGGGCTTTCCAGCGCCGCCAACGGTGAACTGCTGCGAGGCGGGCGACGACTTCGCCTCGACGGGCAGGAGATCAGCCATCACGCGGGGGCGTCGGTGTTCGCCGACTATGCCGTGGTGGACCGCAGATCCGCCGTGGTGATCCCCGACGCCGTTCCCGCTCCGGTGGGTGCACTGCTGGGCTGTGCGCTCCTCACCGGGGGAGGCGCGGTCCTCAACGCCGGCCAGGTCTCCGCGGGCGACGACGTCGCGGTGGTGGGGCTCGGTGGGGTGGGCCTGGCGGCGGCGATGGTTGCGGCCGGGCGCGGCGCCAGGGTGACGGCGATCGATCTGCTCGACGCCAAACTCGACATGGCAGTCTCGGTCGGCGCGCAGGACACCATGACCCCGGATGCTGCCCGCGAGGCCGGCCGCCGCTTCGACGTCGTGGTGGAAGCGGTGGGGCGCACCCAGGCGCTCGAGGCGGCCATCGGACTCACCAGAGTGGGTGGCCGCACCGTCACCGTCGGCCTGCCCAACCCGGCGGCACAGATCTGCATATCAGCGGCTTCCCTGGTCCTGGAGGCGCGTTCGCTGATCGGCTCCTATCTCGGCTCCGGGGACCCGGCCACCGACATCGCCGAATACGCCGCGATGTATCTACGCGGCGATCTGCCCGTCGACAAGCTCATCTCACAACACATTCGACTCGACGACCTCAACGAGGCACTCGACAGCCTCACCGCGGGCGAAGTCGCCCGCCAGGTCGTCGTTTTCGACAACTGACACTTTTTCGGCAACTCAAACTTTTCGGCGATGAAAAGCCTTCGACAACTAGGAGCAGGCAATGACTTCCCAACACAGCGTTCTGGACACGTTCAGTAAGGGCGTCTGGATCAACAACAAGTCCGTGGATGCCGCTGACGGCAGGACATTCGACGTCGAGAACCCGGCCGACGGCACCGTGCTGTGCAGTGTCGCCGACGCCGGCGAGGCCGAGGCATTTCAAGCCCTCGACGCCGCCGTCGACGCGCAGGCCTCGTGGGCGGCGACCTCGCCGCGGCTCCGCTCGGACATCCTGCGGCGGGCGTTCGATCTGCTCACCGAGCGTACCGACGAGCTCGCGCAACTGATCACCCTCGAGATGGGCAAGTCGGTCGCCGAGTCACGCGGAGAGGTGGCCTACAGCGCGGACTTCCTGCGGTGGTTCTCCGAAGAAGCAGTGCGCATCCGCGGTGACTACACCCCCAATCCCACCGGTCCCGGGCGCATCGCTCTGATCCGGCAACCCGTGGGCCCGTGTCTGCTGATCACCCCGTGGAATGTGCCGCTGGCCATGGCCGCCCGAAAAGTGGGCCCGGCCTTGGCCGCCGGATGCACCACCATCCTCAAACCTGCTGAGCAGACCCCGCTGACGGCACTGGCCTTCGCCGAGATCATGCAGGAAGCCGGTCTGCCGGACGGCGTGCTGAACGTCGTCCCGACCTCCCAGCCCGAGACCGTGGCCACCCCGCTGCTGGCCGACCCGCGACTGCGCAAGGTGTCGTTCACCGGCTCCACGGAGGTGGGCCGTATCTTGATCCGCGCCTCGGCCGACAATGTGTTGCGCACGTCGATGGAGTTGGGCGGCAACGCACCGTTCATCGTCTGCGCCGACGCGGACATCGACGCCGCGGTCACCGGAGCCATGGTCGCCAAGATGCGCAACGTCGGCGAGGCCTGCATCGCGGCCAACCGCTTCTACGTACACGAGGATGTGGTCGACGAGTTCAGCCAGAAGCTGGTCGCCCGCCTGGAGAAGCTCACCGTCGGTGACGGTTCCACCCCGGGCACCGACGTCGGACCCCTGATCGACGGCACGCAGCGGGACAAGGTGGCCGAACTGGTGGCCGACGCGGTCGAGCACGGCGCCGAGGTGGTGCTCGGTGGCGTCACACCGCAGGGTGCCGGGTACTACTACCCACCGACCGTGCTGCGCGGTGTGTCGCCGGTCTGCCGGATGAACTCGGAAGAGATCTTCGGGCCCGTGGCGCCGCTGACCACGTTCACCGACGACGAGGAGGCGTTGCGACTGGCCAACAACACCGAATACGGTTTGGTCAGTTATGTTTTCACCACCGACTTCAATCGTTCGCTGTGGTTCGCCGAGAACCTCGAATCGGGCATGGTCGGGTTGAACCGGGGCTTCATCTCCAACGCCGCGGCTCCGTTCGGCGGTATCAAGCAGTCCGGTCTCGGCCGCGAGGGCGGCGACGTCGGTATCGACGAGTATCTCGAGGTGAAGTACGTCGCCATGGGGCCGGAGTGAGCCCGACGACGAGGATCGAGCGGGACTTCGCCGGTGAGGTCCACGTCGAGGACGGACAACTCTGGGGCGCCCAGACCCAGCGTGCGCTCGATGCCTTCACGATCAGCGATCTCAGGCTTCCCCGCATGTTCGTGCGAACCCTGGGATCACTGAAACGCGCTGCGGCGCAGACCAACAACGAACTGGGACTGCTGGACGACCGCCTCGCGCCGGTGATCGTGCAGGCGGCGGGAGAGGTCGCTGCCGGTGAGTTCGACGATCAGTTCCGCATCGACCTCTTCCAGACGGGCAGCGGCACGAACACCAACATGAACGCCAACGAGGTGATCGCCAACAGGGCCAATCAGTTGCTCGGCCGGTCGTTGGGTGCCAAACACCCGGTGCACCCGAATGACCATGTCAACAAGGGGCAATCGTCCAACGACGTCACCCCGACGGTCATTCACACCGCCGCCCAGGTGGCTCTCACCCATCGGCTCCTGCCCGCGTTACGCCATCTGCACGCTGCGCTGACCGACCTCGCCCGGCGTACCGAGGGTGTCGTGAAGTCGGGCCGGACGCACCTGCAGGACGCCGTGCCCATCCGCATGGGTCAGGAGTTCGCCGGCCACGCCGGGCAGATCTCCCGGGGAATCCGAAGGCTCGAAGCCACCCAGGCCGACCTCGCCGAGGTCGCGCTCGGGGGGACCGCGGTGGGAACGGGTGTCAACGCCCATCCCGAGTTCGCGGCACGAGTCACGGGTCGGCTCGCCGCGGAGTTCGCCATCGAGCTGCACGAGACCGGCAACCACTTCCAGGCGCAGAACTGTTCGGACGCAGCAGTTGTGGTTTCAGGCGCACTACGCACAGTCGCGGTCAGCTTGCTCAAGATCACCGAGGACATCCGGTGGATGAGCAGCGGGCCGGTGGCCGGCCTGAGTGAGATCACCGTGCCGACACTGGGAATGGGTTCGTCCATCATGCCGGGCAAGACCAATCCCATCATCGCCGAGGCCGTCAGTCAGGCAGCGGTGAAGGTGATCGGCAACGACGCCACCATCGTGGCGGCGGGCAGTCGGGCGAACTTCGAGATCACCGTGATGTCACCGGTCACCGCGCACGCGCTGCTCGAGTCCATCGACATCCTCACCGGCGCGGCGACCACCTTCGCCGACCGCTGCATCACCGGTGTACGACCCACCAACACCGGTCCGCAGGTGGTGGCGCACAATGCCATGCTGGCCACCGCTCTGGCACCGACCATCGGCTACGACAAAGCGGCCGAGATCGCCAAGACCGCGACCCGGCAACGGATCACGGTGCTGGAAGCGGCCAGAGCGGCGAGCGGACTTGCCGAGGACCAGCTGCAGGCGTTGTTGGATGCCGCCGCGATGACGGGCAGCGCGCCGGTCTCCAACCTCAGTTAGCTTGGCGCAGAAACGGAGTCGCGAACCCTCAGCTCACCCCGGAGCTGAATCACATCCCGTTCGCCGGACGGACCGCCGTCCCAGGTCTCGATGGCATCGAGGATCTCCTTGCTGGCGCGGCGGCCCATCTCGGCCAGTGGCGGCGCGAAGGTGGTGATGGCCGGGTTCCACACGGAATACCAGGCAGGATCGTTGAACCCCGCGATCGAGAGCTGGTCCGGGATGCTGATCGACAGTCTCTTGCACACTGTCAGGGTCCCCAGTACGAACTGTGCACTCAGTGCCAGCACGACCGTCGGCAGGTCCGTTGCGATCGATTCGATGGCGGCCGCGCCTGCATCGATACTCAGGGCGGCCGACAGGACCCGGGCCCGCGGCGCACCCCGCTGCGCTGCGGGCACCTCGGGGATACCCGCGGCCGCGATGGCGGTCCGGAAGCCCGCCAGGCGGTCCTTGGTGGTGGAGAAGTCGGACGGGCCGACCAGCGCCACCACATCACGGTGCCCGGTGTCGAGGACGTGACGGGTGAGCGTCTCGACACCCAGGCTGTCGTGGCTGAGAACGGCGGTGGCGGCGGTGCGCTGTGAGCGACGATTCAACTGCACCACGGGAAGTGACGTGGGAACAGCGCCGGCCGGGTCGACGGGTACGTGGACCACACCGTCGACCTGGCGGCTCAACATGCTTTCCCAGGCCCGTTGTTCGTCGCCGGCAGCTCCACCTGTCTGCGCGACGATGAGCTGGAAGCCGGCCGCGTCGAGCTCGACCTGTAGTACCTCGGCAGCCGAGGTGTAGAACTCGTTGCTGAGGTCCGGAATCAGCAGTCCTATGACCCGGCTGCGGCGTTCACGCAGCGCGCGAGCGGCCGCGTTGCCGCGGTACTTCAGTTTCGCGGCCGCGTCCTGCACCCTGGACTTCGTTGCGTCGTCGACATAACCGCGGCCGCTCAGCGCCCGGGACGCGGTGCCCACGCCGACGCCGGCCAGTTTGGCGACGTCGGCGAGTGTGCTCACCTGACCAATTTAGCGAATGGCGCGATGCGCCGAGCGTTACCGGTGGTCGGTGGTGAGCGCCAGTTGCCGTCCGGCCTTCACGTCGGCGGTCAGGGCCTCGATCTTGGCTTCCGTGTATGTCAGCGCGTCCGAGCCCAAGAGCTGGTGTAACGGGCCCTGGCCGGTGACGGCCACGTCGATGATCGCAGCAGCGCCCTTGACCGGGTCGCCGAGTTGATGCCCCTGCAGTTCGAGGTGGTTCTGCGTCATGTCGCGGATCGCGGGGTAGGCATCCGAGGTGGCCGAGGGCAGACCCAACGACCCGGAGGTCAGGAAACTGGTCCGGAAGTATCCGGGTTCGACGATGGTGACGTTGACCCCATGGTCTGCCATCTCACCGGCGAGTGCCTCCGTCAGACCGGTGAGGGCGAACTTCCCGGCGCAGTAGAGCCCCCAGCCGGGGACCGCGGTCAAGCCCAGGACCGACGACACGTTGATGATGTGGCCGCTTTGCGCCCGACGCAGGTGAGGAATGGCTGCGCGCAGCACATTCCAGGCCCCGAAGACCTGAACATCGAACATCTCACGCACCTCGGCGTCGGTGGTCTCCTCGACCGCGCCCAGAAAGCCGTACCCGGCGTTGTTCACCACGACGTCGATCTGGCCGAACTTCTCGACCGTCTGGTTCACCGCGTTCTCGACCTGGGTGCTGTCGGTGAGAGCGACTTCGAGTGCAAGCAACCGCTCGACGTCGACGTCGGTCAGTGCCTCCAGCAGGCGGGCCGACGAACGGGTGGTGGCGGCGACGTTGTCTCCGCGTTGCAGCAGCTGCCGAACCAGTTCCAGGCCGAGGCCACGCGACGCGCCGGTGACAAACCACGATGCCGGTGCACCGGATGGGTAGGGCATGGGGAACCTCCTCGCTACGATGACCGTCGAGTCCTGCTGGAAACGACGCTCTTTCAGTCTTGACGTACTTCGAGGTCCGGGAGCGCGCACAACGGGTACGGATTGACCTGAGGACCGGGCGACCTAGGACGCTCAGACCCAGGTATGCGTGCGCGCTGTTTCTGGAAGACTCTGGGTATGGCCGATGCCAATCGCGAACTCGCGGATTTCCTCAAACGTGCACGCACAGCCGTGGATCCGGCCCGGACGGGACTTCCCGCCGACGGGAGAATCCGACGGGTGCAGGGTCTGCGCCGTGAGGAGGTCGCCCGGCTGGCCGGCGTCTCGACGGACTATTACACCCGCCTCGAACAGGGTCGCCGGATCTCTCCGTCGGCAGCCGTTCTGGACGCGATCGCGCTGGCGCTCGACCTGGACGCCACGGGACGCACACATCTCGGGCATCTGATCGGCGCGTCCTCGGGAAATCACAAGGGAAACCAGAAGGTTCCCCAGCCCGTTCAGCGGGTCAGGCCGGGGTTGCACCAATTGCTCGAGTCGCTGGATTGTTCGCCTGCGATGATCCTGGGGCGGCGCACGGACGTGCTGGCCACCAACCGCGCGGCCCGCGCACTCATCGCCGATTTCGACAGCATGCCGGCCGCCGAGCGCAATTACGCACGCTGGCTGCTGCTTTCCCAACAGGCGCGGGAGCTCTTCGTGGACTGGGACGACCAGGCCCGGACTGCCGTGGAGAATCTGCGGCTGGATGTCGGCAGAGACCCTCACGACCCGGTGGCGATGCAACTCATCGATGAGCTGTCGATGGCGAGTGCGGACTTTCGGAGCTGGTGGGCCGAGCACCGGGTGCACCAGCGCACGTACGGAAGCAAGCGAGTCTGCCATCCCGTGGTCGGTGAGATGGTGGTCGACTACGAGACGTTCATGACGCCGGGTGACGCGGATCAAACGCTGTTCGTCTTCACCACGGCGGCTGATTCGCCGTCGCGAAAAGCTCTGCATCTCCTGCTTGCCGGGGGATCAGCCTCGTAGTGTGTCCGAGGGCGATTCGCCGTAACGGTCCCGATACTGCTTGGCGAACCGGCCGAGATGGAAGAATCCCCAGCGGCCGGCGACTTCGGTGACCTGCAGATGCGGATCCCGGTTGGCGATCAGTTCTGCACGGACATGCTCGAGGCGGATCTTGCGTACATAGGCCATCGGCGACATGCCGAAGCACCTCTGAAACGAAGCGTGCAGTGTGCGTACCGACATGTTGCCGGCGCGGGCCAACTCGTTGGGAGTCAGTGGTTCATCGGCGTTCATCTCGATGAAGTCGACCACCGGACGAAGCCGTCCCAGCTTGACCTGTTCGCTCGGAGCCATCAGCTCGTCGCGGTACGGATGATCACCGGCGACCAGCAGCTGGCTCATGATGAAGGACTCGAGTTGGTCACGCGCCAGCGGCATGTCGGTGATGCCACCCGGTCGGTCCAGCTCGCGGATGAAGAACTCGACCGAGGCCAACAGACTGGCACCCGCGGGTGTCGAGAGGTCGAGTGCGAAATCAAAATCGATCACTGATTTGACCTGCCTTCCCAGGAGGTCCGACAAATGGGATTCCAGGCTGGTCCGGGGCACCTTGAGAATGAACTGTTCGGCGTCGGGGGCCCAGTCCACGGTGGTGGTCTGTAGCGGGTGCAGCACCAGTCCACGGGCCCGCGCCAGCGTGTCGGCGCGGATGCCATCGGTGCGCACCGCCCTGGTCGAGCCCGCCGTGGTGAGATTGATGTGATAGTTCACCTCGGTCGGCGGCATCACCAGTGTCGCCTCGGTTCCGTAGGCCAGATATCCGGCGGTGAAGAGCCGCTCTTCGATCGCGTTGAGCGTCATGTCGAGGTGGTCGCCGTCCGGCGAATCCAGACGATGCTCGAGGTAGACATCGGCGACGGCCCGGCGTGCCTCGTCGAGGTCGCCGGTGCGCAGGATGCGGAAGTTGCTGAGGGGTTTGGCTTCGTCGCTCGACAGATTGTCGTCGCCAAACTGATTGTCGTCGTTCATCGATTGGCCGTCGCTCACTGATTGCTCCTCGACCCAGTATGGCCCGGGTGGGGCGGCGGATACCGGCGTTTGGCAGAGATCCACCGCCCCTGACCCGTCAGTGCCGGAGGCCGGCTTCCTTGAGGAGCGGCAGCACGGTGTCGCCGAACATGGCCATCTCGTCGTGGTAGTCGATCATCCCCATGATCATCCCGTTCATGCCGGCGTCATGGAGTTTGGCGAACTCGTCGACGCACTGTTCCGGCGTGCCGATGATCGGGTAGCCGCCCCATCCGGCGATGAACCTCTCCTGGAATCGTCGTGCATGCTCGAAGGATTGGCTGGCGCCCGACATCGCCATGTTGAGCACGTTGCCCGCGGCGCCGTGGTCGCCGTCGTCGATCACCCGCTGGAAGTCCGCCTTGGCTTCCTTCTCGGTGTCCCGGCACACCACCAGTCCGTACGTCATCGGGGTGATCGTCCGCTGGTACTCGATGCGTGCTTTCTCGACGAGCGCTTCCGTGTAGGCCTTGATGTTCTCCAGCGTGTCCAGCGAGGCGAAGTTGAAGTCGACGTTGCGGGCGGAGAACTCGACCCCGTTCTTGGAGTTGCCCGCATTGATCAGCGCGGGCCGAGGCGCCTGGTGGGGCTTCGGGTAGGACTCCACGTCGTCGCCGTTGAAGTACTCACCGTGGAAGCTGAACGAGCCGGGCTCGGTCCACAGCCGGTTCACGTAGTCGATCCACTCTTGACCGAATGCGTAGCGATCGTCGTGCTGGCGCTGAACACTGCCGAACATCTCCATTTCCGGTGTCACCCAGCCCATCACCAAGTTCAGACCGAAGCGTCCACCGGAGATGCGGTCGATGGTGGTGGCCGCCTTGGCCGCCACGATCGGGTGGATGGTCGGCAGATGGGAGGTGGCGAAGATGGCTATCCGCTCGGTCGCCTGGGCCAGACCTGCTGCCCATGCGTAGGTTTCGAAGCAGTTGCCGTTGAAATTGGTGGTGCCGCCGAAGCCCTTCCAGCGGGCCACCGGTACCAGCGCCTCGAAGCCGAGTTCGTCAGCCCGGCGGGCGATGTCGACGGTGTGCTGCCAGGTCACCTCGTAGTTGGTGGGGGCGTGGGAGATTATCAGGCCGTGTGAACAGTTGGTGCCGAACAGGCCCAGCTTCATCTTCTGGTCGTTGAACATCGGGTTGGTCTGCGCGCGGTCGGCCACCGGCGTGGTCTCGGCACTCGGCCGGGGCGCGGTGGGCGCGAATTCTACTGTGGTCATGGTTGTTTCTCCTGGGTGTCAGCCGAGTGTGAAGGGGTCGCGGGTCTCGCCGGAGAGTTCCACCCAGACGGACTTGGTTTCGGTGTACTCGGTGAGGGCGTCGATCCCGTTCTCGCGGCCGATGCCGCTGGAGCCGAACCCGCCGAACGGGACGTTGGGCCCGATGACGCGGTAGGCATTGACCCAGACCGAGCCGGCCCGCAGCTTCGCCGCGACGCGGTGGGCCCGGTGGACGTCCTTGGTCCAGACCGAGCCGGCCAGTCCGAACTCGGTGTCGTTGGCCAACCGCAACGCCTCGTCCTCGGTGCTGAACCGGTACGCGGCCAGCACCGGCCCGAACACCTCTTCACGCACCACGGTCATGTCGGGTGTCACATCGGTGAACACCGTCGGCTCGACGAACAGTCCGCCGAGGTCGGCGCTGGGGACTCCACCGGTGGCGACGGTGGCGCCCTCGTTGGCGGCGGTCTGCAGATAGTGCAGCACCTTCTCGTACTGCGGGCGGTTGGCCACCGGCCCCATCTCCGTCTCGGCCGCAGTGGGGTCACCGAGTTTGATCCGACGGACCCGTTGCACCAGCAGATCGATCAGCTGATCGTGGACGTCTTCGTGAACGATCAAACGTGAACCGGCCATGCAGGTTTGCCCGGTCGCGGCGAACACCCCGGCGATCAGTCCGTTGGCGGCAGCGGCCAGGTCGGCATCGGCGAAGACGATCTGAGGTGACTTGCCGCCGAGCTCGAGTGTCACCTTGTTGACGTTCTCGGCGGCGGCTTTGGCCACCGCGCGGCCGGTCGCGGTGGAACCGGTGAACGCCACCTTGTCGATGCCATGGTGGCCGGCCAGGTGGGCGGCGACCTCGCGGCTCAGACTGGACACCACGTTGACAGTGCCTGCCGGGAACCCGGCCTCGTGGATCAGGCGGGCCAGCGCCAGGGTGGACCCCGGTGCGTGTTCGGAGGGCTTGACCACGAAGGTGCACCCGGCCGCCAGCCCCACCGCCAGCTTCATCGTCAGCAACAGCAGAGGGGAGTTCCACGGCGTGATCGCCGCTACCACGCCCACCGGCTCCCGCCGGGTGTAGACGAAGTAGTTGGGCTTGTCCGACGGGATGGAGCGGCCCTCCAGCTTGTCGGCCAGACCCGCGTAGTAGTAATAGAACTCCGGCAGGTACCGCAGCTGCCCCAGCATCTCGCGGTACAGCTTGCCGGAGTCCTGAACTTCCAAGTGGGCCAGCTGCTCTGCATTCTCGGCGATCAGATCACCCAGGCGGCGAATCAGTTTCGCCCGGGCGAATCCGGTGGTCGCTCCCCAGTCTCCGTCGAAGGCGGTGCGGGCACTCGCCACAGCCCGGTCGACATCTGCGGCGGTGGCGTCGGGGACGCGCAGCCACGGCCGGCCCAGGTAGGGGTTCTCGGATTCGAAGGTGGCGCCGGAGGCACTGTCGACGAACTCGCCCCCGATGTACATGGAAAAGGTCTGCAGGTCCGTCTCGGTCCCTGGGACAGTCTGCTCTGCTGTGCTGGTCATCGGCTCCGCTCCTGGTCTTCTGATGTGATGCAGGTCATGCCTTTTCGAAGCTAGAGCCGGGTACGCGCCGGTCGATATCCGCTGCGTGCGTCCGACTATCCGATGCGTGCAGTGCCCGGCGCGTTTTCACTGTGCGGATAGTGCAGCGCCGTCAGGGGATAGTGACTGCAGTCACAGCGGCCCTAACGTGGCTGGACATCCACCAACCACGTCAGGGGAGAGACCGTGTCGACCACTTCGAAATTGGACAGCGACCACCTGCGCCGAGTCCTGGGTCATTTCTGTTCCGGGATCACCGTCATCACCGCCCGGGGCCCCGAAGATCAGCCGGTGGGATTCACCTGCCAGTCGTTCAGTTCGTTGTCGCTGGCCCCGGCTCTGGTCAGCTTCAGTCCGGCGCGGTCTTCGACCACATGGCCGCTCATTCGTGCGGCAGACACCTTCGCGGTCAATGTGCTCGGTACCGGTCACGACCGTCTCAGCCATCAGTTCGCCCGTTCGGGCACTGACAAGTTCGACGGAGTGTCCTGGACGCCAAGCGCATTCGGTGCTCCGATTCTCGACGGGGTGACCGCGTGGGCCGAGTGCAGGCTGTGGGCGGAGTACGACGGGGGCGACCACACCATCGTCGCGGCCGAGGTGCTGAGCCTGCATGCTGATTCGGCGGTCTCGGCCCTGCTGTACTACCGCGGCGCCTACCACGTACCTGCCCCGCATCCCGCCCATTCCGCCACGTACTGAGGAGTTGTCATGTCTGAGCTGAACCGGATCGGTACCGCCGTCGCCGCCCTCGCCCGGGGGGAGATGGTGCTCGTCGCCGATGATGCCGAGCGCGAGAACGAGGGCGATCTGATCATGGCCGCCGAAGCCATGACCCACCAAGCCATGACGTTCTTCCTGCGTCACGGTAGCGGGATCGTCTGCGTGCCGATGTCCGACTCGATCGCGGACTCGTTGGGGTTGCCGTTGATGGTGGTGGACAACACCGACAATCACCAGACAGCTTTCACCGTCTCGGTGGATGCGGTGGCGGCCGGGACCGGGATCTCGGCCCTCGACCGTACCGACACGGTCCGCGACCTGGCCTCGACGCTGACGCTGCCGACCGACCTGCGCCGGCCGGGTCACATCTTCCCGCTGCGCGCCAGACCCGGTGGGACATTGGAACGGCCGGGGCACACCGAAGCCGCCGTCGATCTGATGCGACTGGCCGGGTGCCGCGATGTCGCCGTCATCACCGAACTGGTGGATGATGCCGGGGTGCCGATGGCCGGTGCGACATTGACCGCGTTTGCCGCCGAGCACGGCATCCCGGTGATCACCATCGCCGAGTTGGTGGATCACCGCAGACGGGAGTCGCCGGCGCCGCTGGTCGACAATGTTGTGGTGGCCTCGATTCCGACTGAATACGGCACCTTTCAGGCCAGCGTGTTCCGGGGCCGCGATGATGTGGAGCACCTGGTGCTGGTGTACGGCGACATCGCGGACGCCGCCTCGTCGACCGCGGGCGTGCTGGTTCGCGTGCACAGCGAGTGCCTGACCGGTGATGTGATCGGATCCCGCCGTTGTGACTGCGGAACTCAATTGGATGCGGCGCTGGCCGGGATCGCTGCCGACGGCGCCGGTGTGCTGATCTATCTGCGTGGCCAGGAGGGACGTGGAATAGGCCTGCGCCACAAGCTCGCCGCCTATCTGCTGCAGGAATCCGGACGAGACACCGTGGACGCCAACATCGCGCTCGGCCTGCCGGTGGACAATCGGGACTACGGGGTCTGCTCGGAGATCCTGGGTGGGTTGGGGATCAGCCGGGTGCGGCTCATCACCAACAATCCGGCCAAGGTCGACGCCCTCTCCGCAGCGGGTCTGGTGGTGCGGCGGGTGCAGGCGCCGGTCGGGGTGACAGCCGACAACATCACCTATCTCCAGACCAAACGTGACCGGATGGGCCATCTGCTCGATGATCTGCCGGTCGCGGTGTCGTGATCAGTGCAGGGTGCGACCACCGTCGATGACGAGGGTGGTGCCGGTGATGTACGACGCGGAATCGGAGGCGAGAAAGGCGACCCCGGCGGCGATTTCGTCGGGTGCTGCCGATCTCTTGATCAGATAGTTCGCGTAGGAGTGGACGTCGGCGAGATCATCCCGAGAGCGCTGTCCCAGCGACGCGCGCAACATCGGGGTATCGACCAGGCCCGGGCAGACACAATTCACCCGCACGCCGGCGTCGGCATGATCGACGGCCATCGCCTTGGTCAGGGCGACCACGGCGGCCTTGGTGGTGGCGTAGGCGGCCATCTCGCGGTTGGGTCGAACACCGGCTGCGGACGCGACATTCACGATGGCCGACCCGGACGGCAAGTGGGGCAGGAGTGCGCGACAGACGTTTCGGACGCCGCCGACGTTCACCGCGAGTAGCCGATCCCAGTCCCGGTCACTCGTGGCCAGCACGGTACCGGTGGCATGAACGCCTGCGACATTGACCACGATGTCGCACCGGCCGAGTTGTCCGATCATGGTGTCGACTGCGCTGCACACCGATTCGGCATCGGTGACATCCACTGGAATGGCCGTGGGAGCGTTCTCGACGGGACCGATGTCGAAGATCTCGACTCGCGCTCCGGAACGTCTCAGACACTCCGCAACCGCGGCGCCGATGCCGCTGGCGCCGCCGGTGACCACTGCGACCTTGTCGGTCAAGCCTTGCTGTACCGGAAGATGGTGCACGGCGCCGCCTTTCTGGACATTCGACGATCTCGGACGAATTCAGACCGGTCCGGGTACGGACCGATGCCGCCAAGATAGCCGATCGCGTGGAGTTTTTGTGAGTATATGTTGCGTTGAACGACGACTTCAGTCATATTTGAGTCAGCATTGACGGTAAGAATCATTGACTCGTTGGCGGATCTTGGTTTCCCACCGTGGTCCGGCAGATCGCAACGGCTCTTTCCGTGCGCGCAACACGACACTGCCCAACCGGAATCCGTTTCCCAGAACGACATCCGCTAACGTGCCTCCAACGACAAGGACTCAGATGACAGCGACAGCGTCCCCAGCCCGCCAGCCGCTGACCATGCGCAGAGTGGCCTCCGCCTCGGTCATCGGGACCGCGATCGAGTGGTACGACTTCTTCATCTATGCCCAGGCGGCTGCGCTGGTCCTCAACGGCATCTTCTTCCCCACGGTGTCCCCACTGATGGGTGTGCTCCTGTCTTTCGCCACCCTCGGCGCCGGGTTCGTCGCTCGTCCGCTCGGTGCGATCGTGTTCGGCCACTTCGGCGATCGCATCGGCCGCAAGAAGACTCTTGTGATCACCCTGCTGATGATGGGGCTGGGCACCTTCGCCATCGGCTTGCTCCCGGGTTATGAACAGATCGGCTACGCAGCACCCGTGCTGCTCGTCATCTGCCGGTTCATCCAGGGCTTGGCGGTCGGTGGCGAATGGGGTGGTGCCGCGTTGATCGGTATCGAACACGCCCCGACGGGCAAGAAGACGCTGTACGGATCATTTGCTCAGCTCGGCTCGCCGATCGGCCTTCTTGCCGCCACGGGAATCACACTGCTCACCAATTCCCTGGCCGGTGACGACACGTACGAGGCCTGGGCGTGGCGAGTGCCGTTCCTGGTGTCGATCGTCCTCATTCCGGTGGGCTTGGCCATCCGCTCCGGAATTCACGAGTCCGAGGAGTTCTCCGCGGCGATCCGGAATCGCTCCGATACCCGGGTGCCGCTGGTGACCGTCTTCAGAACGCAGCTGCCCCAGTTGGCCATCGGACTGGGAGCATTCACCGCAACCTTCCTGTCCTACTATCTCCTGACCAGTTTCATGCTCGTGTACGCGACCGAAGAGCTCGGGCTGTCCAAAGCGGTGTCATTGCCTGCCAACGTGATCGCCGCGTTGGTGCAGGGCATCATGATCGTCGTGGCGGCCAATGCCGCCGGCCGGATCGGATCCCGGCGGATTGCGGTGGGCAGTGCCATCGGCTTGCTGATCTGGACCTTCCCGTCTTTCTACGTCGTCGCGCTGGCGCCGCCCATCGGCCTCTATGTCGCGGTGGGCATCTCGATGATCTTCTTGGGTGCGGCCTACAGCGTGCTGGCTGCCGACGTGGCCCAGCTGTTCTCCACGGAGGTCCGCTACACGGGCTCATCGCTGTCCTACCACTTCGCGGCCGTCCTGGGCGGTGGCTTCGGCCCCATTGCCGCGACCGCGATCCTCGACGCGACAGGCGGGATGTTCTGGATCGCGATCATGACGGTGGTCGCCAGTGTGGCGATGTGTATCAGCTGCCTGTCCATGAAGCGGTACGGGGTCGGTGATCGTCACCTGCCCGGCGACTCCTGACCTGTCGAGTGGCCAACCGCCGGCCGGTGACATTCACCGGCCGGCGGTTGCTGCGTGCCCACCCGTCGTTCTCGGAAGACGCCGTGACCGATTGCCACCGTGGGTCATTCAACTGACGGCACGGCTACGGCGGCCGGAGGGCGAAGGCCGGTGGTGAGTGCGCTGCCAGCGCACATGACGCTGGCCGGGTCCAGGTGGTGGATCCGGCCAGGGGAGTGGCTGGTCAGGAGACGTGTACCGCAGTAATCTTCTCGGCGAACCACCGCGCGATCGCGGTGACCCGGGCATCACTGCCGGGTTGACCCATCACCTGCAGTCCCACGGGTAGGCCGTGCACCCACATCAACGGTACGGTCACCACCGGTGTGCCCAACAACGAGCTCGGCGCGTTGAACACTGGGTCGCCGGTGGGCCAGGGCGCCGGCGGTCGACCCGGAACGTCACCGGACCATTCCGGAGCCGGCCCCGGGGAAGCAAGCGAGACAAGCACTTCCGCTGCACCGGACAGCGCAGCATGGCGCAGCCGGACGTGATGCCGACGCGAGATGAGGTGTGCGTATCCGTCAGCGCCCAGCTGTCGGGCCACGTCCAGGGTCTGCTGACCGCGCTCACTCACACCGCTCGGGTTCGCTGCCACAACGCCACGCAACCGCCAGTGATTCTCCCACGCAGTGATCGACAGGGCCACGTCACGCACCCCGACGAGCGATTGTTCGAAATCCTCCAGGGTGGGGGAGGTGTCGCGGCCGACGATGGGACAACCGAGTTCGACCAGCTGAGCGACCACCTGGTCGAAGGCGCGCAGAGTTGCCGGATCCAGGCTGTCCCACCCCTCGGTCTGCATCAGTCCGACCGAATAGGGCTGTGCTGCAGCGGGAGTGGTGTTCTCGGGACCGGCCAGGGCCGGATAACCGGGGTCGCCGCCGGCACGCGCTGCCATCGCGATGGCGACCAACCACATGTCCTCGGGGCACGTGGCATGCACACCGTGGGTGCTCATGCTGGTCGCCTGTCGCTCCCCCCGGTTGACGGCACCCTGTGACGGTTTGAGCGCCCAGTTGGCACAGTAACTGGCAGGACGGATGATCGAGCCCGCGACCTGGGTACCGATGGTGGCGGGCACCATGCCGGCGCCGACCGCGGCGGCCGATCCCGACGACGACCCGCCCGGTGTACGACTGACGTCGAACGGATTTGTTGTCGGACCGGGATGGGTACCACCCAGTTCCGCGGTGACGGTCTTGCCCAGCACGACTGCCCCGGCCTCGCGCAGGGCCCACACCGCGGCGTTGTCGTGGCGCGGGAAGTTTCCGGCATACGCTGCGCAACCCATCTGCGTCGGCATGTCCTTGGTCTCGAGTAGATCCTTGACACCGAGTGGGAGGCCGTCGATCGCAGAAAGCGGCGACTGCCGCTGCCACCGTTCGGTGCTGGCGTCGGCGGCCGCTCTGGCCGCCGCGACATTGGTGGTCACCCACGCCTGCACGGTCGGCTCGCGTTCGTCGATCACTGCCAGTCGACGCTCCAGATAGTCACGCGGAGTGTCGGATCCGGTGCGAAATCGCTCGACGGCAGAGTGGAAGCTCCGGTCCCGGACCTCTCCGGTGGCCTGTTCGGCTGCGCTGGTTGTCATTGCGTCCTCGTTCTCAGTTCAGACTGTCGTCGTAGTGGGTCCAGATGCTCGGTTCGATCACCACATCCGAGAGGGGATGGGCCTGCTTCCAGAACTGCGCGCAGGCACCGGCCGTCGTCGTCCAGATACCGGGCAGTTGCCGTGCTTCGGTCAGGAACTCGTCCAGCATGTGCAGTCGGTGCGGCCAGGCGATGGAGTTGGGATGCAGCACGATCGTGAGAGACCGGCCACGTCGGTACTGGGCTTGCAGTTCTGCGCGCCAGTTCCGCAGCAGCGCATCAGCGTGTTCCAAACCGGTTCCGCGGCTGGGGAAAAGGAGAAAGAACTGATCGTCGAAAGCGTAGTAGTACGGCATGGCCAGGATGCCGCGCCTGGTGTCGGGGTCGACGAACCAGTAGTGGGGAACGTCGTCCGCCGGACTGTTGCCGAGATAGCCGAAGCCCTCGTCGAGCACGATGTCGACGGTGTGTTCACTCAGCGCACCGACTGCATACTTGTCGCCGGAGCGAGGCAGTACGTACCACCCCGACGGCGGCGAGGAGGTTGCCGCGGCGATCGCTCGGCTGGTTCGCCGGACCCGTTCGCGCTCGACGACTGCAGGCAGTGTGCCGGCGTCCTCACGGAGGTACCCGTTACCTGCGATCTCGTGTCCATCTTCGGAAAGTGACTGCAGGACGGCCGGATAGAGCTCGGCGATCACACCTGACGTGGCGAACGTGGCGCGGACCCCGTGTGTATCCAGCACGTCACGAAGCGCACGTAGCCCGCCGTGCATGGCGTAGTAGTGCTCCGGGGTGCCGAGATCGGCGGGCGTGATACCCCCCGGCCCACAGTCGGGGCCGAAGTCGACGACGATGGTCAGGCTCATCACGGCCTCGTCGGGCCAGCGGACGTCGACGTCGGCAACAGTGCGTTCGTCGGAGATCGTGTATCCGGTCTTCCACGGCATGGGGTGCTACTCCGTCCCGGTTGTCTCGTACCGTTGTGCGACGTCGGCGCAGGTGGCGAACCACACCCCGGGTAGTTGTTGCATACGATGGATCAGCTCGTCGAGCATCTCGACCCGCAGCGCCCGCCCGGAGACGAACGGGTGAAGACAGATGTTGAGGTAGCCACCGGCGCGGTACTGCTGGAGAAATGCCTTCCACCACAGCTCGAGCACCCGGTCCGGGTCGGCAATTCGCTGGGCAGCGTTCTCGGTGTCCATCCAGGTGAAGCTGAAGTACTGAGCATCGTCGAGCGCGAAGTGGAACGGCAGATTGAGCAGCGAGCCGCGGGAATGGTGGGTGCGGTAGGGACGGTGGTCAGCAGCCCCGTGCGAGTTGTAGACGAATCCCAGTTCGATCAACAGATCGGGGGTGTGCCAGCTCCGGGTGCCGACCGGGCGTGTCCCGCTGGTGCGCTCGAGGGCATCGGTGGCGCGCAGGAGATGTTCCCTTTCGGTGTGGGGCTCGCCGGGGACACGGTGCTCCCACATGTGATCGGCGATCTCGTGCCCGCCGGCGGCGAAGGCACGGACTGCAGCGGGGTACAACTCGCAGATGCGGCCGGGTACGAACAGTGTTGTCGCGATGTTTCGTCGGTCGAACAACTCCAGTAGCCGCCACACTCCGACGCGGCCACCGAATTCCCCTTTGGCCAACTGCATTTGCGGTTCGTCGAGCAGCCGGCGCAGCAGCATCGCATCGAAGTCCGCGGTGAAGTTGACGGCGATCCGTTGCTCTGCAGGCCACGGTGTGTCGGCGATGACCGTGGTGCCCTGCTCACTGGCGTCGACTGTGCGCCTCATGGCATCGAGGTCTATCTCGGGGGGTCGATCGGTGTGATCGGCCACGGCCGTCCTCCATTCGTGGGTGTGACGGAAAATGCCTCCTGCTGAACAGCATTCGCCCCTCGGGCAGCGGGAGAGCCGGGGCGGGCGGCAGAGGCGCGCCGGTGCAGTGGGTGCGCCTCGAACGCTACATGATTGATAATGGCAAGGCAACCGTCCAAATGATTGAAAATTGCGGATACGGAGGAGTGTTCTGGCTCCAGATGCGTGCAGCGGCGGGTCTGCGTCTTGCTGATGTAGGTCCGACTATCATCGCAGCGTGAGTCCTAGCGGCGCTGCGGCGACTCGACGCGAGCCGTCCGACGAGAACGGTTCCTCCGTTGACGATCTGGATCGCAGGATCATTGCCGCGCTCCAGATGAACGGGCGGGCGTCCTGGAAGGACATCTCGGCGGCGCTGGGGGCCAGTGAGCCCACCGTCGCCCGGCGCGGTCGTCGGCTCATCGAATCAGGCCTCGTCCGGGTGGTGGCCTATGTAGACGTGCTGCGCGCGGGTGTGGGTGTGCCTGCTCTGGTGCGGATCAGCTGTGATCCCCGGGAACGCGTTCGTCTGGCCGATGTCATCAGGCAGAGGTCGGACGTCCGGTACGCCGCGCTGGTCACCGGTCCTGCCGATATCGTCGCCGAATTCGTTGTGCCGTCCGCCGACGCGCTGGTGGCGGTGCTGACCGAAGATCTGCCCAACATCCACGGCATTCTGGGTACCGAGACCCTCTCGGTCGTCCGCAATTTCTTCTCCAGTACCGCCTGGGAGAGCGACCGGCTCAGTGACGCCGAACTCGATGCGCTCCGGGGGCGGGAAGTCGCGCCGTCGGACAATCGGCTCTGGGATGATCCGGTGACGTTGGACGGCATCGACCACGCCATCATGGCGCACCTCGCCGAAGACGGACGACGGCCGGCCAAAGCCATCGCCTCGGCGGTCGGAACCAGTGAATCCACCGTCGCCCGAAGGATCGAACGCCTGACGATGGAGGGCTGTCTGCTCTTCCGGGTGATCGTGCCTGCGGCGACGCTCGGGTTCAATGCGGATCTGCTGGTGTGGCTGCGGGTGAGCAGCGCGAGCCTGGACGAGGCCACCCAGTACCTCATGGGCCACCGGTCGACGAAGTACATGTGGGTCACCGCAGGACGTTTCAATCTCTGCGTGGGAGTGCATGTTCGGCATCTGGGTGAGTTGTATGCGTTCGAAACCCAGGTACTCGGCGCTCTACCGGCGGTCGGCTCGGTCGAGATCGACACCACGTTGTCGACGATCAAACGGGCGTGGACCGCTCTGTCCCCTACGGGTCACGCGGGACCGGCCGAGATGGCCGGTCGCGCGGTTCAGGATCTCATCTCCCGTAACCCTCGCTGACTCGACCGCCCCCGCGGGGCAGGTCGGCGCGGTGAGAGTGGCACTCACCATCTCGTCAGTCCAATCCTCGTTGCAGATGAGATTTAGCATCACCCTGGCGTATCGCTATGACGCTTGCTATCGTTAAACGAAGCTTAACGACGTATTTCTGCACACGAGGGAGACCAATGACGTCATCGATCAAGCGTCGCCTACCTGACGGACAGTTGCGATTCGGGCTGATGTGGTTCAACTCCCAGACTCCCTACCTGACGTCGGCGGTTGCGGCGAAGACCAATCCACCGGTCCTCGATGTGAGCACCCAGATCGTCCTGGCGCGCGCCGCGGAGTCCGCCGGCTTCGATTTTCTGTTCCTGGCCGATACGTATGTGGGCCACGGTGAGCACAACGCCCGCATCGGACACGCGGAACCGCGCCTGTACTCACCTGTCTGGGGGGCGGTGCTGGCAACGGCGACAGAACACATCGGTATCGCCAGCACACTGCACACCAAGTATCTTCCGCCGGCGGTGATTGCGCGCATGGGTGCCAATCTCGATGTGGTCAGCGGAGGTCGGTGGGCGTGGAACATCGTGCCGGGAACCATGGACGATGCGATCATCGGCATGGCTCCGCTCGATCATGCCGAACGGTATGCGCACGCCACCGAGGCGGTCCGAGCGGTCAAGACGCTGTGGCAATCCCGCGGGGAGCCAGTCGAATTCGAGGGTGACTTTCATCGGTTCTCCGGTCGGCTCATCGGTCCACATCACATTCAGGAGCCGTGGCCGCTTCTCTTCAACGCCGGCGTGTCTCCGGCGGGCCAGCAGCTGATCGCCACCGAGTGTGACTACGGATTCTTCACTTTGGTCGATGATCTTGACAAGGTGCGGGGTCCGGTGGAGAACATCGCCCGACTGGCAGTCGAAGCAGGACGAGATCCCAAGGAGGTCAACCTCATCGGAACCGTCGCCGTTGTCATGGGGGAGTCTCGGGCGGCCGCAGAAGAACACTTCGCCCAATTGCGGGACTCCATCGACATGGACGCGGCACGGGCGTGGGCAAGCAACTTCCTGGGCCGCAGCCAGACCTACCGCGACACGCACGGCGACGCCGAACTCGATGCCGCCGCCCGCAGCGTCGGCGTGGCATCCGGCGCCAAGGTCTTGCTCGGGACCCCTGACGACGTTGCCGAGCAGATCTTGGCGATCCATCGCGAGACGGGGCTGCGCGGCTACCAGATCACGCCTCTGACCTGGTCCGAAAAGGAAGTCCTCCAGTACGGAGAGGTGTTCGATGTCCTGGAACGCGCCGGGGTGTGGACTCCGCCGCACAAGCGTGGGTTCAGCTGGTGATCAGTGTGCTCGACACCCTGGCTCCCTGTCACGGTCCTGCATGTGTACGCGATGCGTTCTCGCGCTTTCCCTCGGGGATCGCCGCGCTGGCGGCGACGATCGACCACGAGCCCGCCGTCATGGTGGTGTCGTCATTCGCCGTCGGGGTCTCCGAAGACCCGCCGTTGGTGTCCTTCGCAATACAGCGGACGTCGGCGACATGGCCGGTGTTGGCAGGTGCGGCGGCGCTCGGTGTCACGATCCTCGGGGAAACGCACGCGGACAAGCTTCGCCAGCTCGCCGACAAGACATCGCAGCGTCGCCTGGCCGGAGTCGCGACGACAGTCACGCCCAGCGGCGCACTCTTCCTGGACGGCGCTCCGCTCTGGTTGGAATGCTCCATCGAGCAGATCCACCCGGCCGGTGACCATGATCTGGTCGTGTTGCGCGTCCAGGCTGCCGCCTCGGATCCCGCAGTTGCAGCAGTGGTCTGGCATCGTTCGTCCTGCGCGACGCTCATGGTGGGACAGGTGTGATGATCACTGTCACCGAACGGCATCGTGCCGAACTGTCTACCCAGGTCGCACTCGACGATGCGGTCGGCTCGCTCGCCTCCGGCGGAGATGCCGTCGTGATCTTCGGTGACCGCGCCGTCGCCGTGACGTGCGCTGCAACAGTGACAACGGCGTCGATGGCCCGCCTGATCCAGGTCACTTCGGGCTTCGTCCAGGTGGCCCTGTCGGAGGCCACGTGTGACAGATTGCTTCTGCCTGAAGCGATTCCCAGCCGGCGGGACGCGTCGGAGCCGACGTTCGGCCAATGCGTGGCTGTTGATGCCGCTCAGGGGATCACCACCGGCATCTCGGCAGCCGACCGCGCACGGACAGCGCGTACCCTCGCCGATCCGGCGTCCGGTGCCCGGCATCTCAGCCGGCCCGGACACGTGCTGCCGGTACGGGTCGCCGGCACGGGCCGCCCTGCCAACCTGGCATCCGTGTGTCTGGAGCTGTCCGGCCGCGCGTGGCCACAGGCCCCGGGTGCCGTCTTTGCCGACCTGGTGTCGGTCACCGATGGAATCGCGATGGCCGGTGCCGTCGAGGCGCCCGATCTCGCGCAACTGCTCGGGATTCCGATTCTGGATGCCCGGGCGCTGGTCACCGGTGCGGTGGTGCGCCACAACAGAAAGGTCGAATCATGGTCAGTCAACCGACCAGCCGCGTGCTCATGCTCGCGGTGAGCGGGTACGAAGACTCCGAGTTGTGGGGCCCACGAGAAGCTCTTCTGGACTCCGGGGCAGCGGTGATCCTGGCGTCGTCGCAGCCAGGGCCCATTCGTGGCGTCGTATTCGATTCTGCTACGCAGCAGGGAAATTCGTCTGATCGAGACATTCTCCCTGATGCGATGCTCGGCGAAGTCGAACACGAGCAGTTCGATGCGCTGCTGCTGCCCGGCGGCGAAAAGAATTCCGATCAGCTGCGAAACAACCCGCACGCCGTCGCGCTCGTACGTGCTTTCATGGATGCGGGCAAGCCCGTGGCCGCCATCTGCCATGCTCCGTGGTTGCTCGCGAAAGCCGATGTCCTCGAGGGGCGCCGGGCAACGGCCTGGGATTCCGTTCGCCCGGACATCGCCGAAGCCGGTGCGATCGTCGTCGATTCCGAAGTCGTCGTCGACGGCAACCTGATCACGAGCCGCATGCCGGCCGACGTTCCGGCCTTCAGCGCGGCGCTCATCAGTGCGCTCGCCGACCGGAGTCGTCCCTGAGACCTAGGCCACCGCGGCCTGCCTACGTCGTCGACGCCAGCGCCTCGTCCTCGGCGAGCTCCTCCGCGGTTTCGGGCTCGTCGATGTGTGCCAGATGACGCCGGCTTGCGAAAAGCACCAGGGCACCCACCGCCACGGCGCCCGCACCCACCCAGTACGGCAGGTGCATGCTGACCTGTTCACCCAGTACTCCGGCCAACCAGGGTGCCAGTGCTGCGCCGGAAAAGCGCACGAAACTGTAAGCCGCAGAGGCGACTCCGCGTTCGACGGGTGCTGCCTTCATGACGGTCTCGGTGATCAGGGTGTTGTTGATGCCGATCCACAGTCCGGCCACGATCACACACACCGCCAGCGCCAGTTTGGATGAGGTGAAGACGGCCATCATCGCCAGCGTCACCGTCATCAGCAGCAGGTTCACGATGAGCACCGGCACGGTGCCGAACCGGCGCTGCAGCCGCGGCGCGGCCACCACCGAGGTGAACGCCAGCGCCAGGCCCCAGCCGAAGAAGATCAGGCCGATGCCGTGGGCGTCCATGTCCAAGGGGAACGGCGTGAACGCCAGCAGCGTGAAGAACCCGAAGTTGTAGAGCAGCGCGGTGATCGCGACACCCAGCAGGCCCCGGTGCCGTAATGCCCGGAACGGGTCGAGTATCGAGGTGGCATGCGCGGCCCGTGGAGTGGCGGGCAGCAGGAATGCCGTCACCACCACGGCCACCGCCATCAGCACCGAGACCCCGAAGAACGGTCCGCGCCAGGAGATCGACCCCAGTACGCCGCCGACCAGTGGACCCACCGCGATACCCAGGCCCAGCGCCGCTTCGTAGAGGATGATCGCCTGGGCCACCGAGCCACGCGCCGAGCTGACGATGGTGGCCAGGGCGGTCGCGACGAACAGGGCGTTGCCCAGTCCCCACAGTGCCCGCCAGCCCACGATCTCCATCACGGAGTCACTCATCCCGGCCAGTCCGGCGCCGACGATGATGATCAGCAGGCCCAGCAGCAGCGTGCGCTTGGGGCCGATGCGCGACGAGATCACGCCGGTGACGAGCATCGCCACGCCCATCACCGCCATGTAGCTGGTGAACAGCAGCGACACCTGTGAGGGCGTGGCATCGAGGTTGTCGGCGATCGGTTTGAGGATGGGGTCGACGAGGCCGATGCCCATGAAGGCCACGACGGACGCGAATGCCACGGCCCACACCGCCTTGGGCTGACGCAACATATAGATTTCCTATCTATTGGGGCGCAGGGAAGTCAACCGACACCGTGCACCGGCTTACTTAACTGTTCTGGGCGAGTTCCAACATGCGGCGCAGGACGCCGACGGCACTGCCGAGCGAGTCACGCTCGTCGGGGGTCAACTGCTCCAGCAGGGGATCGATGACGGCCGCGCGATCGACGCGGGCGTGTGCCAGCACGTCGATGCCGCTCTCGGTGATGCGGATCAGGACCGCCCTGGCATCACCCGGGTCGACGGTGCGGGTCACGAAGCCGGCGTCCTCCAGGCGGCGAACCTGGGTGGTCATCGTCGGCTGTGAGCAGTGGTCCAGCTCGGCGAGGTCGGAGATGCGGGCTTCGCCGCGATCTTCGATGGTCGAGAGCAGCCGTGCCTGCGCCCAGGGCAGGGGCAGTTGGGTGCGCTGAGTCGCCAACCGGTTCAGTCGTGCGACAACGCTGAGTAAATCGGCACCCAGCCCGGTAGTGTCGGTGGCGCTGGCAGACGGCATGAAACACAGATTACATAGAATTGCTATGTATTTCAATCTGTGCGCTCACTGGCAGAATCGAAGGATGACCTCGAGCCCCCCGGCCGCCGCGCCGAGAACGGCCAGGTCACTGCGTCCGGCAGAGACAGCCCAAGCCGCCGTCATGGCCGCCTTGTGCGCCGCCACCGCGATCATCGCCGTCGTCGTCCCGTTCGCCGCCGGTCTGTCCTTGCTCGGTACCGTGCCGATGGCGCTGCTGGCCTACCGCTACCGCATCCGGGTCCTCATCGCAGCCACCGTCGCCGCTGGTCTGATCGCCTTTCTGATCGCCGGCCTGGGCGGGTTCATGACCGTGGCCAACTGTGCCTACATCGGCGGGCTCACCGGCATCGTCCGGCGCCGCGGCCGCGGCACGCCCACTGTGGTGTTCACCTCATTCGTGGCGGGGCTGGTGTTCGGCTTCGTGATCGTCGGCGCGCTGATGGTGCTGTCCCGGTTGCGGCACCTGATCTTCGCCTCGATGACCGCCAACGTCGACGGCACCGCCGCCATCCTGGCGCGGATCCCCGGCTTCGAGCAGGCCGCTCAGGACTTCAAGGACTTCTTCCAGCTGGCGTTGAGCTACTGGCCGTTCCTGATGATCGGCTACGCGGTGTTCGCCATCATGAGCGTCTCGCTGCTCGGCTGGTGGGCGGTGTCGCGGGTGCTACAACGCCTGCGCGGCGTCCCCGATGTCCACAAACTCGACCTTCCCGATGACGAGGGTGCCGCAGCCGGGCCGGTCCCGGTGCAGCTGCGCGACGTCTCCTTCCGCTATCCGAACGCCGACCATGACGCACTGGCGCCGGTGACGATGGACATCGGAGTAGGCCAGCACGTCGCGATCACCGGCGCCAACGGCTCCGGCAAGACCACCCTGATGCTGTTGCTCGCCGGCCGCGATGCCACCTCGGGAAGCATCGACCGGGCCGGGGGAGTCGGGCTGGGCAAGCTCGGCGGCACCGCGGTGATCATGCAGCACCCCGAGAGCCAGGTGCTGGGCACCCGCGTCGCCGACGACGTGGTGTGGGGTCTGCCACCCGGCACCCACACCGACGTCGACGCTCTGCTCGGCGAAGTGGGACTGGCCGGATTCGGCGAGCGCGACACCGGTGGGCTCTCCGGCGGCGAGCTGCAACGTCTCGCGGTCGCCGGTGCGCTGGCCCGTCAGCCTGCCCTGCTGATCGCCGACGAGGTGACCTCCATGGTGGACCAGGCCGGCCGCGACGCCCTGCTGGATGTGCTGTCCGGACTGACCGAGCACCGCGAGATGTCGCTGGTGCACATCACGCACTACAACAACGAAGCCGAGGGCGCCGACCGCGCCATCGACCTCAGCGCCTCCGTGGACAACACCGCCATGGTCGAGACCGCCGCCGCGCCCGCCGCCACCGTCGTCAACGGCCACACCCCGTCGGGCACCCCGGTCCTCGAACTGATCCAGGTCAGCCACGAGTACGGCACCGGCACCCCGTGGGCAAAACCCGCACTGCAGGACATCAGCTTCGCCGTGCACGAGGGCGACGGCGTGCTCATCCACGGCGGCAACGGGTCCGGTAAGTCCACTCTCGCCTGGATCATGGCGGGGCTGTCGGTGCCCACCTTCGGTACGGCGCTGGTTGACGGCAAACCCGCCACCGAGCAGGTCGGCGCCGTCGCGCTGGCGTTCCAGGCCGCGCGGCTGCAGCTGATGCGCTCCCGGGTGGACCTCGAAGTCGCCTCGGCGGCCGGCTTCTCCCACACCGATCAACGCCGGGTGTTCCAGGCCCTCAAAGCCGTCGGCCTCGACGCGTCGCTGGCGCGGCGACGCACCGACCAACTCTCCGGCGGCCAGATGCGCCGTGTGGTGCTCGCCGGCCTGCTGGCCCGCAAACCCAAGGCACTGATCCTCGACGAACCGCTGGCCGGTTTGGACGCCGAGAGCCAGGCCGGGCTGCTGCGGCTGCTGACCGATCTGCGCCGCCACTCCGGGCTGACAGTCGTGGTGATCTCGCATGACTTCGTGGGTCTGGAGGAGCTGTGCCCACGGATCCTGAAGCTGCGTGACGGTGTGATGGAACCGGCGGCGACCACCTCCTCGGGAGGGATGGCATGAGCACCAACCCCGCCGATGACAGCCCGCCGCGCAACCCGACTCCGAGATCGGTCGTCCTGCTGCGCCCGGTGCCCGGCGACTCCGTCATCCACCGGCTGTGGGCCGGCACCAAGCTCATCGTGGTGTTCGTCTTCGGCGTGCTGATGACGTTCTACCCGGGCTGGTTGCCCATCGCGCTGGTCGCCCTGCTGGTCTGGTTCGCCGCCAAGCTGGCCCACATCCCCCGCGGCGTGCTGCCCTCGGTCCCGGTGTGGCTGTGGATCTTCCTGTTCATCGGCGGACTCACCGCCTCCTTCGCCGGCGGCGCACCCGAATTCGGGGTCGGGTCGGTCACCATCGGTCTGGGTGGCCTGCTGAACTTCCTGCGCATCACCGCGCTGTCGATCGTGCTGCTGTGGCTGGGGGCGATGGTGTCGTGGACGACCAACGTCTCCGACATCGCGCCCGCCGTCGCGACGCTGGGCAAGCCGCTGCGTAAGCTGCGGATCCCCGTCGACGAGTGGGCGGTGACACTGGCCCTGGCGCTGCGCAGCTTCCCGATGCTGATCGATGAGTTCCGGGTGCTGTTCGCCGCCCGCAAACTGCGGCCCCGGTTGCCGTCGAAGACCCGCAAGGAACGACGCCGGCGCTGGGCCATGGAGCTGATCGACCTGCTGGCGGCGGCCATCACGGTGACGTTGCGCCGCGGCGACGAGATGGGTGATGCGATCTCCGCCCGCGGCGGCACCGGCCAGATCTCGGCAGCCGAATCCACGCCCGCCAAGCGTGACTGGATTGCCCTGGCCCTCGTCGCCGTCGTCTGCGTCCTGGCCGTGGTGCTCGAACTGACCGTCCTGGGCACCAGCTCCGCCCGCTGACCCGGCCCCGGCGACCCGGAGACGGCGCCCGTGTGTGCGAGACAACGTCGGTCTCGATGAGAGTGCTCTCATGAGGCTCTCATTCCTGCCACCCGCAGCGGCGGCATTCTCATCCTCATGCCATCTCCTGCACTGCAGCTACTGCTCGGCCCGTCGGCCGCGGGGATACTCGCCGCGGCTGCCGGTGAATACGGCGCCGACCTGACCGACCTGCAGATCGCCGACGCCCACACCGCGCCCGGCGGCGGGGTGCGGGTGCGCTACGTCGCCGAAGTACGCCGGGCCGACGGCAGCCTGCGCCGCGAGATCCTGGTCGCGGCCACCGGCGATCGCATCCCACCCGGAGCGGCGGTGGTGTCCGGCGACGTCGACGGCACGACCACCGAGGTGGGGGTCTGGCGCTGGCCCCAGGACCCGGCCCTGCCCGGTCTGGCCGTCGCTGCCCATCCGGGGCGGCTCGCCCAGCTGCTCGACGGAGCCGGGTTGCCCGTCGCGGCGATGCCGCGGATCACCGTGCGCGCCTACCGACCCGGCCAGCGCGCCGTCCTCGAGGTCTCCGACGGCGTCTCGCGCTGGTTCGTCAAGGTGGTCACCCCGGCGGCCGCGGTCGATCTGCAGCACCGTCACACACTGCTGGGGGCGGTGCTGCCGGTACCGCCGATCCTGGCGACCGGCGACGACGGCGTGATCGTGCTGCCGGAGGCGCCGGGAACGCTGCTGCGTGCCCTGTTGACCCGCGACGGGTGGGACGCCACCACCTTGCCGGCGCCGTCGACATTGCAGCGGGCGCTGGACACCCTGCCCGGTGCGCTGTTGCAGCTGCCGGCACGGCCGACGCACCGGCAGCGGGTCCGGCAGTCGGCGCGCGTGCTCGAGCTCACCGCCGACATCTCGACCGAGGCGCTGGTCGGCGAACTGTATTCGGCCACAACCGAATCGGCCAAGGTTCCCGTGCACGGCGACTTTCACGACGGGCAACTGCTGGTCGCCGGCGGACACCTCAGCGCGTTGATCGACGTCGACACCGCCGGGCCGGGGGAGCGGGCCGACGAATGGGCGACGCTGCTGGGCCATCTGTCGGTGCTGGGTCTGCAGAATCCGCGTGCCCACCACTACGGCACCGCGGTGCTGGCCCACGCCGACCGTCACGCCGACCCCGATGACCTGCGGGTGCGCACGGCTGCGGTGGTGTTCGGCCTGGCCACCGGACCGTTTCGCACGCAGCGGCCGGGCTGGCGGGAGCGCACCGAGGCCCGCCTGCAGCTGGCTCACCAGTGGTTGCCTCACATGAGAGATCACTCATCGCCGGCTCCCGCGACACTCATGTCCACACGAGATTCTTGAATTGCACGAACGAAATCACCTATCCCACAAGGAGACAATCATGAACCGGCCCGCCACCTGGAAAGTCGTCACCGTCGGCGCAGCTCTGACCGGCCTCGGAATCGTCGGCGCGGGCACAGCCGCCGCGTCCACCATGACCGTTCCGGCCCCGGCTTCCATCGAGGTCGTCACCGAGCACGTCCCCGCCACGTTCGTCGCGCTGGGCGACGACTGGACCGAGACCTACTGGGACGACAACGCCAGCAACAACCAGGATTGGACCGACACCTACTGGGATGACTGATCCCACCCTTACCCCCAGAACGCCCGCCCGAACACGAGTTCGGGCGGGCGTTCTGCTGTGCGTTGCGACCCGACGGTGGGAGGGTGGGTGAATGGCACTTCACGACCAAGACACCCAGCGGACCCTGTTCGGGCACCCGATCGGCCTGACCAACCTGTTCGGCGTCGAGCTCTGGGAACGGTTCTCCTTCTACGGGATGCTGACGATCCTCGGCTACTACCTGTACTACTCCGTCACCGACGGTGGCCTGGGCCTCGAACAGAGCACGGCCACCGGCATCGTCGGCGCCTACGGCGGCCTGGTGTACCTGTCGACGGTGCTCGGCGGCTGGGTCGCCGACCGGATACTCGGCATGGAACGGACGGTGTTCTACGGCGGGGTGGTGGTGATGGCCGGCCACATCGCCTTGGCTCTGCTGCCGGGCATGGCCGGGGTCGGCGTCGGGTTGTTGCTCGTCGCACTCGGCTCGGGGGCACTGAAAGCCAACGCATCGTCGCTGCTGGGCACGTTGTACGCCAAGGGCGACGCGCGGGCCGACGGCGGCTTCACCCTGTTCTACCTGGGCATAAACCTGGGCGCCTTCGTCGGCCCACTGATCACCGGCCTGCTGCAGACGCGGGTCGGCTTCCACTGGGGCTTCGGTGCCGCGGCCGTCGGCATGGCGCTGGGCCTGGCGCAGTACGTCTTCTTCCGGCGTAACCTCGGCGAGCACGGCCGGGAAGTGCCGAACCCGTTGCCGCGCAGTGCCATCGGCAAGACCGTCGGCGTCCTGGCGATCGGCGCGGTGATCGTCGCCGCGGTCATCGCGCTGGGCTGGGTGACCCTGGCCAACCTCTCGCAGGTGACCACCGGCGTCATCGTCGTCGCCTCCATCGCGTACTTCGCCATCATGCTCACCAATGCCCGGGTCACCGGGCAGGAACGCACCCGGGTGCGGGCGTTCATCCCGCTCTTCATCGCCAACGCGGTGTTCTGGTCCCTGTTCCAGCAGATCTTCACCGTGCTGGCGGTGTACTCCGACGAGCGGATGAACTGGTCGATCTTCGGCTGGACCGCACCGTCGAGTTGGATCGGCTCCATCGAACCCATCTGGATCATCGCGCTGTCGCCGTTGTTCGCCCTGATGTGGACCAAACTCGGCAACCGTGCGCCCACCACACCCCGCAAGTTCTCCTACGGCGTCATCGGAATGGGTTTGGCGTTCCTGTGTTTCGTGCCGTTGGCCGGTACCGAGGGCCCTTCGGTACCTGCCCTGGCGGTGTTCGCCATCCTGGGCGTCTTCGCCGTCTCGGAACTGCTGCTCTCACCCATCGGGTTGTCGGTCACCACCAAGCTGGCACCGGAGGCGTTCCGCGCGCAGATGATGGCGCTGTACTTCTTCTCCGTCGGCATCGGCACGTCGATGTCCGGGGTGTTGTCCGGTTACTACGACCCGGCCAATGAATTCGCCTACTTCGGCATCCTGGGGTTGGTCGCCGTCGCGGTCGGCATCGTGGTGTTCGCTCTCGCGCCGTGGATCAGCCGCCACATGGAGGGCGTGCACTGAGGCCGCGCCGGAAAACGGAAGTGCCGGCAGGTTTTACGGGGTGATGACGGTGCCGTCGTCGATGTCGCCGGTCGCCGACACCAGAGACTGGGCGTCGTCCTCGGGGCCCGCGGCGCGCACCTCGAGCAGGTACAGCCCCGACGGCGACTCGATGCGGACCGTTTTCTGCGCCACCAGTGTCTGCGTGCCCTTGTTGTCGTACATCCCACCGACCTGGTAGGCCTCGAGGCCGCCGAGTGCCGCGCGCCCACCCTCACCCAGAGACTGGTAACCCGGCAGGTTCTTCAGGTCGCCCGCGGCGTAGTCGAACACCGTCTGCACCGGCACGTCGGCGCTGAGTTTGGTCAGCGTCGCCTGGATGATCGGCGGGTTGGCGGAGTTGACCGGCGCGGTCGGTATGACGGCCCAGAACGCGTCCCCCGGGACGTCGATGGCGATCTCCCAGCCCTCGGGGACGGGCAGGTCGATGGCCGGCGCACCCGCTTCGCGGGGGCGGGCCGGGGTCTGCGTGATGCCTGCCGAGGCCAGGTAATCCGACAGCGTCACCCCGCCCGCCGGCGCCGGGGTGGGCGGGGCCGTGGGCATCGGCGGCGGCGCCGCGGAGGTGCTGGTCGGCGCGGCGGAGGACGTGCTCTCCGCCGCGCTCTCGCTGGTGCTGTCAGAGCTGCAACCGGTGAGCCCGACGGCGGCGACGGCGGCCACGGCCCAGGCGATCGTCTTGGCGTTCACGGCCCCCAGCGTAGTTGGGGCGGCGACACGCGGGATCAGCCGACGCCTTCCATCGCATCGGTCTCGGTGCTGCCGATCCGGGCGATGACGTCCGGGCGGGTCTTCGACTTGTAGGAGTACCAGGCGACGGCGCCGACCATCGTGAGTAGGAAGAGGTAGGGGATGACGTTGAGTGGGAACGCCGGCACCGGCCACACGTTGGCGAAGAAGACGTAGGCCATGGCCACCACCGCGACCACCGCGCACACCCACACCAGCGTGTTGGGCATCCGCTCCCGGCGGGTGTAGACCACGCAGGCGATCGCGACCAGTGCGTAGGCCACCATGTAGCCGTAGGTGCCGTAGGTGTCCACCCAGACCACGATGTTCATCGGGTCGACGCCCAGCGCGAGCAGGATGATGTCGAGGATGATCGCGGCCGGTCCGGCGATGAGCAGGACGCGGTGCGGGGTCAGGTGGGTGTCGTGGGTGCGGCCGAACCGCTCGGCGACCATCCCTTCCTTGCCCATCACGTAGATGATGCGGCCTACGACGTTCAGCGGTGCGACGACGACGGCGAAGAACGAGGCGCCGACGCCGAAGGTGAGGATGGGGGCGAACCAGGTCGGCATCCCGATCTGGGTGGCGATGTCCTCCAGCGGGCTGGCGCTGTCGGCCAGTCCTTCTCCGAGCAGGGCGATCTGGGTGTAGGCGGCAAAGACGTAGAGCACTCCGACGGTGACCGCACTCCACATGATGGCGCGGGGGATCGCCGTGTAGGGGTTCTTGGCTTCGCGGCCCAGCGCGTCGGCGGAGGAGAAGCCGACAAAGCCCAGGATGCCCAGCACCATTCCGGCGGCCACGCCCTGCAGTGGCACTCCGTCGAAGCTGAACTGGTCGGGATCCCACGCGGCCGGCCCGGCCCACACCAGTGCGAGCACCAGCAGGATGATGATGATCGTCACCGACACGAGTTCGAGCACCAGCGACACCCGCGCGGACAGCCGGATACCGCGGATGGTGAACAGCGTCGCCAGACCACCCAGCACGATCGCCAGCGCGATCTGCCAGCCGACGCCCGCGGCGGGAATGCCCAGCAGGACCAGGAATTGGTTCAGGTAGGACACCGCGCCGCCCAGTGAGCCGGCCGCGATGCCCCAGCAGCCGACCAGCAGGGCGATGCCGGCCAGATACGCGCCGAAGGGTCCGATGCCTTTGGCGACATAGGTGTAGAGCGAGCCCGCCGAGGCGTGGCGCCGGGCGAACACCGTGACGCAGTAGCCCACCGACAGGATCACCAGGGTGGCCAGGATGAACGACCACACGGTGCCGTTGCCGGCCCCGAGGTAGATCGCGGCGGCGGTGAACGCGATCACGGCGCTGGGCGCGATGTTGGCGATGGCCTGGGCGGCCAGTTCGGGACCGCTCATGACGCCGCGGCGCAGGCCCGCGTCGACCGGGACCTGGGTGGACGGGTCAGTTCTGGAGGAGGACATGGGAGTCTCCGTGTTCGAGGTGGCGGGTCAGGGGATGAGCAGGGTGCGCAGCGCTTCGCCGGACTCGAGTTCGGCGAAGGCCTGGGCGGTTTCGGCCAGCGGGCGACGGGCGGAGATCAGCGGATCGAGTTTGAGCTGGCCGTCCATATAGCGGTCCACCAGTGCCGGGATGTCGATCGAGGGGCGCACCGAGCCGTAGTTGGACCCCAGGATGCGCTGATCGGCTTCGGCGAGGACCAGGGGTTCGAATGATGCCCTGGCACCGGTGGGCGGCAGTCCGACGATCACCGCGGCGCCACCGAGGCCCAGCATGCGGATGGCCTGCTCGGTGGTGGAGGTGCGGCCGATGGCGTCGAAGGCGTAGTCGACGCCGTCGGGGATGAGTTCGAAGAGCTGGTCCACCACATCGCCTTTGGGGGCATCGATGCGGTCGGTGGCGCCGAACTGGATGGCGAGCTGGGTCTTGTCGGGCAGCACGTCGATGGCGATGATGCGTTCGGCGCCAGCCAGTTTGGCGCCCTGGATGACATTGAGTCCCACACCGCCGCAACCGATCACGGCAACGGTGGAGCCCGGTACCACGGCGGCGGTGTTGGTCACCGCGCCCACACCGGTGGCAACTGCACAGCCGACGACGGCGACGATGTCCAGGGGCGCGTCGTCGCGGACCTTCACCGCGCCGGAGGCGGGCACCACGACTTCTTCGGCGAACGACGAGACACCCAGGTAGTGGTGCAGGCGTTCGCCGTTCTTGGACAGCCGTGAGGTGCCGTCGAAGAGCACCCCCTGGGGGGCGACGACGGTGGCCACCTTCTGGCAGCGCGCCTCATGACCCGAGCGGCAGTATCGGCACTCTCCGCAGGGCGGTACCCAGCTGAGCACCACGTGGTCGCCGACGGCCAGCGAGGTGACGCCCTCACCGAGTTCGACGACGACGCCGGAGCCTTCGTGACCCATGACCAGTGGGGCGGGTGCGTCCCACTCCCCGCGCTTGACGTGCAGATCGGAATGGCAGACACCCGCGGCGGCGATCTTCACCCGGACCTCGCCCGCTTTGGGCGGGTCCAGTTGGATGTCGGCGATCTCGATGGGCGTCTCCGGGTTGCGGTAGACAACACCTTTCATTGCGGGCCTTTCACGGTGGGCATGTCACAGTGCGCCCGTCATGGGGCTCTGCCGGTTGCGGTGCATCAGGGCTGGCTGATCGTAGGAGCGTGACGGCGGTCATGTCACTGTGAAAAGGTGTGAACCGGAGGCGGCAGTTTCACCATCTCGTACACTCATCGCGTGGCGCGTGATCTCGGTTCTGTTGCTCAGGTCCTGGCCGGGGAGCTGCACCTGAGCGGTGCTTTCACGACGTCGACGCCGGTGGACGCCGTGGTCCGCCTGGCCGATTTCGCTGTTGTCGGACACCGCGACTACGCCACCCTGGTGGTCGGGCAGGCAGCCGATCTCGACGCCGCGTTGGCGGCCGGCGACCGGCGCGCGGCTGCGCTGGCCGGCGCGGTGCTGGTGACCGGTGCCGCCGGGCTGCGCAGCACTGACGCGTGTGCCATCGTGGCCGCCGAACCCAGCGACGAGTTGCTGCATGCCCGACTGGTGGCACTGCTGGCCGCCGATCAGGCCGCCGAGGACCGGCTGGTCACCACGGGCACCAAGGTGCTGACCCAGGTCGCGCGCCGTGGTGGGGCCGAAGCGGTGGTCGCCGAACTGGCGCACCGCATCGACGGCTGGGCGGTGCTGCTCGACGCGCACGGCCAGGTGATCACCACCGCCGCGGCAGGCGGCCTGCACGTCAAAGATGCTGTGGCAGTGGCCTTCAACCGCCCGGTGCGGGTACGCCATCCCGGACTGCAGGTGCACCCCGTCGGCTCCGGTGAGGATCTCAGCGCCTACCTGATCGTCTCGTCGCGGGAACACTCCACCAGCTACAGCCGCGATCTCGCATCGCAGGCCGCCGCACTGCTCGACCTCAAGCTGCGTAGCCACGACCACTCCGTCACCGAACGACTGGGCCGCGAGATCATGGTGCAGACGCTACTGGCGGGTGGGCCGTCGGCGTCGGCGCTGCTCCGCCGCTGGGGTGTGCACGAGTCGTCGCTGACGGCTTTTGTACTGACCGCCCGGTCCAAATCGGTGGACCTGGAGCGGGTGGTGATCCGATGGTTCGACGAACTGGGTGCGGTGCACGTCATGACCGAGGAGCACGGCCGCATCACCGGCTTCATCCGCAACGACCGCGCTGACGAATTGGCCGATCGCGCCGACGATTTCACCGCCGAGGCGCGTATGGCGCTGCGTCTGGGGCTGGGGTCGCCGGCACCGACCGATCGGCTGGCCCGCAGCGCGGCCGAGGCTCGCCAGGCCCACGAGATCGCCGTGGCCGATGCACGTACCGCTGTGCACTACCGCGCGATACCGACGGTGGCCTACGTCCTGGATCGGCTCGACGGGGTGGACGGCAACCGGCTTGCGGGCGTGTTGGATTCGCTGCGGGACAGCGAAGGCGGGCACGGCCAGTTGACCCGCACGCTGCAGACCTATCTGGCCGAGCACGGCGTCTGGGGTCTGACCGCCCAGAAGCTGGGCGTGCACCGCCAGACCCTGGCCACCCGGATCCGCCGGATCGAGGAACTGACCCATCTGTCGATGTCGGACCCCGATGACCGCGCCGCGGCGTGGCTGGCCCTGCGGGCGCTGGAACGTCAGGGCTCGTCGTCCTAGATGGTCGGCGGATCGCCCGGGCGCACCAGTAGCAACCACCGATACCCGTAGGGGTCCACCGGCATCTCGACCCTGCCCTGGCCGTCGAGAGGGTGCTCGGTGTGACCGTCGAAGAGATCCACCAGGATGGAACCGGCGGGCGCATCCTCGAGCTGCAGCGACACCAGGGTCCCGTCCGCACCGAAGTTGTGCAGCCCGATCATCGCCCACCCGGATCCTTCACGGCAGACGTGTGCCAGCACCGCCCGGTTGGGCTGTTTGAGCACCTCCACGGTGGACCAGCCGATCTCCGGGTGCTGGCGGTAGGTGTGGATCAGGTCGCGGACGAACCACCAGAACGACCTGCGGTCGTGGCGTTGGTCGGCGACGTTGACCCGGTCCGGACCGTACAGTCCGTCGGGCAGCGGACGGGGCAGCCGTCGGGTGGGGGCGCTGGAGAACCCACCGTTGGCATCCGCAGTCCACTGCATGGGGGTGCGGACCGCGAATCGTCCTTCGACATCCAGGTTTTCGGCCATCCCGATCTCTTCGCCGTAGAAGAGCACCGGGGTGCCGGGCAACGAGAATGCCAGCGAGTACACCATCCGCATCCGGCGTTCGTCACCGCCGAGCATCGACGGCAGCCGGCGGCGTAACCCGCGGTTGTAGAGCTGCATGTCGGGATCGGGTCCGAAGGCGTCGAACACCTCCTGGCGCTCATCGTCGCCGAGCTTGTCGAGGGTGAGCTCGTCGTGGTTGCGGACGAAGTTGGCCCACTGGCTGGTGATGTCGAGTGCGGGGCGCTGACGGAGCACCTTGGCCAGTGGCCGGGCATCTCCCCGGGCCAGCGACAGGTAGATGTGCTGCATTCCGATGAAGTCGAACTGCATGTTCAACCCGTCGCCATCCGGGCCGCCGAAGAACTTCTTTTGGTCTTTGTAGGGCACGTTGACCTCGCCGAGCAGCACGGCGTCCCCGAGCCGCCGGGTCACGAAATTGCGTACGTCGCCCAGGTATTCGTTCGGGTCGAAGACGCCCGGATCGCCGGGAGCGCCGTCGTCGGCGAACAGGAACGGCACCGCGTCGACGCGGAACCCTGCGACTCCGAGTTGCAGCCAGAACCCGAGTGTGCGTGAGATCTCTTCCTGCACTTTCGGATTGGCGATGTTGAGGTCAGGCTGGTGCTTGTAGAAATGGTGCAGGTACCATTCGCCGGTCTTGGGTTCCAGCTCCCACAGGCTGTCCTCCTGGTCGGGGAACACCACGTCGCCGGAGGTGTCGGGCGGCTCGGTGTCGGTCCAGACGTAGTAGTCGCGGTAGGGATCGTCTTTGCTGCGGCGGGCGGACTTGAACCACGGGTGGGCATCGGAGGTGTGGTTCATGACGAAATCCACGATCACCCGGATACCGCTGGCCTTGGCGGTGCGCACCAGCTCGACGAAATCGCCGAGGTTGCCCAGTTTCGGATCGACGCTGAAGAAGTCGGTGATGTCGTAACCGTCGTCCTTGCGGGCGGTCGGGTAGAACGGCATCAACCACAGACACGTGACGCCCAGATCGGCGAGGTATTCGATGCGCTCGGTCATCCCACGGATGTCACCGCAGCCGTCGCCGTTCCAGTCGTAGAACGTCTCGATGTCCGCGCAGTAGAGCACCGCGTTCTTCCACCAGAGATCGCCGGTGTCGATCTTCCTCATGCCATCACCGCCGGCGCCGTGGGGGACAGCTGCGGCAGGACGTGTTCGCCGAAGGCATCGATGTAGGCGCTCTGGTGTTGGCCGACGAAATGCAGGTACAGCTCGTCCCAGCCCTGTTCCAGGTATTCGTGTAACCATGCCGCGTGTTGCCCGAGGTCGCTCGAGATGCGGACGGACTGGTGCATCTGCTCGGGGGCGACGGTCTCACCGATGACGTCGAACGCCTCGACGGTCTCGACATCCCAGGACACCGGGGGACCGGCGACGTTGTTGCGCCACTGGTCGTGGGCGATGGCCAGGGCTTCCTCGTCGGTGGGGGCCCAGCTCAGGTGTATCTGCAGCCGGGCCGGTCCGCGCCCGCCGGCGTCGCGGTAGGCGTCCAGCACCCGGCGGAGCTTGTCGGCGGGCTGGTTGACGGTGATCAGGGCGTCGGCCCAGGCGGCGTGGCGCGCTGCGGTCTCGGCCGAGACCGCCGGCCCGACCAGATCGGGGATGGTGTCGGGCAGCGTCCAGAGTCTGGCGCGGTTGACGTGGATCAGTCCGTCGTGGCTGACTTCCTCACCGCCCAGCAGGCGGCGGATCACGTCGACGCATTCGAGCAGGCGTTGATCCCGAACCTCTTTGCGGGGCCACACTTCGCCGTTGATGCGTTCGTTGGACGCCTCGCCGGAACCCAGTGCGGCCCAGAAGCGGCCGGGGAACATCTGCGCCAGGGTCGCGATCGCCTGGGCGATGATCGCCGGGTGGTAACGCTGTCCCGGTGCGTTGACCACCCCGAACGGCAGGTTCGTGGTGGCCAGCGCGGCCCCGAGAAACGCCCACGCGAAGCCCGACTCGTTCTGGCGTTCGCTCCAGGGGCTGAAGTGGTCACTGGACATTCCGGCGGTGAAGCCGGCCTGCTCGGCGTGCTGAACGTCGCGCAGCAGTTGCGCCGGGGGGATCTGCTCGTGTGAGCAGTGGAATCCGATGACCGTCATGCGCTGCGCATACCCCCGTTGACGGCAACGTCAATCACGCTGGTGAAATACGTTGTCGGAGCGTGTAAGTCAGTAGCACTCGCCGGCGTGCACCTGGAAGCAGTCCGGGCACATCTTGTCCCGGGTCGGCTCGGGGATCGGTGTGCGGTTCGCTTTCGTTGCGCGCTTCGGCGGGGTGGTCGCAGTGGTCTGGGTGGTCTTCGGCTTGGTGACGCGGGCACGGGTGGGCGCCGGGGCCGCTCGGGTGGCGTCGGGATTGATCGCCAACAGCCGTCGCAGGCGCTCGTCGGCATAGCTCTGCAACTCCGGGGACAGTTCGCGGCTCAGCAGTTCCCGGTAGGCGGCGGCGTTGATGGCCGCGGCGGCCCGACTGGTCGGGATGGTGCCCACCAGCAGGTGCTGCAGACTCTTCATGTACGCCTCGACGTCGGCGCCGCTGCGGTGGTGTCTGGCGGCGATCTGCTCGGCGGTCAGTCCCTGTTCGATGCTGCGCAGCACCTCACCGTGGCTGAAACCGGGGGAGCCGGAGTGCAGCAGTCGTTCGATCTCGTCGCGCAGTTGAGGTGTCAACGCGCTCATGACGGGTGCCCGTTCTTTTTCCATCGTCGTCCAGTATCCGCGCCCGTGGGGGTGTGGTGGCAACCCGGGCCGCTACCGTAGAACACCGTGACTGCCCGCTCGGTCGACCCCGATTTCCTGGACCTGCCCCGCCGGGCGCTCGCCGACGCCGCGCTCAGTGCAGCGGTCCAGGCCGGCGCCAGCTACGCCGACCTGCGGATTCACCGCATCACCCACGAGTACATCCAGATGCGCGACGGTGAGCTCGAGAGTTCGGTAGAGACGCGGGAGATCGGTCTGGCCGTTCGGGTCATCGTCAACGGCACCTGGGGCTTCGCCTCGCATGCCGAACTGTCGACCACTGTGGCAGCGGAGACCGCGCGCCGAGCGGTGTCGGTGGCCACTTCGCTGGAGCCGCTGAACGCCGAGCGCATCGACCTGGCCGCCGAGCCGGTGTACGTCGACGCCAGCTGGGTGTCGAGCTATCTGATCGACCCGTTCGAGGTGCCCACCCCGGACAAGGTCGCACTTCTGGGCGAGTACTCCGGGCGGCTGCTGGCCGCCGACGGTGTGGACCACGTGTCGGCCGGTATGAATGCCGCCAAGGAACAGACCTTCTACGCCGACACCTTCGGCTCGTCGATCACCCAGCAGCGGGTCCGTGTGTTGCCGACGTTCGAGGCGGTGACCATCGACGCCGCGGCGGGTTCGTTCGAGTCGATGGGTTCGCTGGCTCCGCCGTATGGTCGCGGTTGGGAGGTGCTGGCCGGTGACGATGTGTGGAACTGGACCGACGAGCTGGCGCAGCTGCCGCTGCTGTTGGCGGAGAAGGTCAAGTCGCCGTCGGTGACGGCCGGGCCCACCGATCTGGTGATCGATCCGTCCAATCTGTGGCTCACCATCCACGAATCGATCGGGCACGCCACCGAATACGACCGTGCCATCGGCTACGAAGCCGCCTATGCCGGAACGTCGTTCGCCACGCCGGACAAGCTGGGCACCATGCGGTACGGCTCACCGGTGATGAACGTGACCGCCGACCGCACCGTCGAACACGGTCTGGCCAGCATCGGTTATGACGATGAGGGGGTGCAGGCGCAGAGCTGGGACCTGGTGCGCGACGGGATCTTCGTCGGTTACCAGCTGGACCGGGTGTTCGCGCCACGGCTGGGCCAGGACCGCTCCAACGGGTGTTCGTACGCCGATTCGCCGCACCACGTGCCGATCCAGCGGATGGCCAATGTGTCGTTGCTGCCGGCGGCCGAGGACGTCTCGACGGCCGATCTGATCTCGCGGGTGTCCGACGGTATCTACATCGTCGGCGACAAGTCGTGGTCAATCGATATGCAGCGCTACAACTTCCAGTTCACCGGGCAGCGGTTCTTCAGGATCCGCGACGGCCGGTTGGACGGTCAGGTGCGCGATGTCGCCTATCAGGCCACCACCACCGATTTCTGGAACTCCATGGAAGCGGTGGGTGGGCCGTCGACCTGGGTGCTCGGCGGTGCGTTCAACTGCGGCAAAGCCCAACCCGGTCAGGTGGCCGCGGTCAGCCACGGTTGCCCGTCGGCACTGTTCCGTGGGGTCAACGTGCTCAACACCCGCGTCGAGGGAGGGCGTTCATGATCCCCGCACCACAGGTCATCGACATTGCGCTGGCCGCCGCCGATCAGGGCAGCGGCTCCGACGAGACCATCGTCATGGTCACCGACACCACCGATGCGTCGCTGCGCTGGGCCGGCAACTCGATGACCACCAACGGGGTGGCGATCAGTCGTGACACCACGGTGGTGTCGATTGTGCGCCATGGCGATACGGCACATGTGGGGTCGGTACGCTCCAGCGACGTCGATCCCGAAACGGTTGCGGTGCTGGTCACCGCCGCGCAGTTGGCGGCCCGCTCGGCTCCCGAGGCCCGAGACGGCTTCCCGCTGCTGATCGATTCCGGCACCCCCGAGGATTGGGACCACCCGGCGCCCGGCACCGGCGCCGAGGTGTTCGGTGCGGTGGCCTCGTCACTGGCGCGCGGGTTCGCCGGAGCCGATCAGCTCTACGGCTTCGCCCACCACATCGTGTCGACGACCTGGCTGGCCACCTCGACCGGTGTCCGCCGGCGTTTCACCCAGCCCACCGGAACCGTGGAGATCAACGCCAAGCGGGACGGCGCCAGCGCGTGGGCCGGGGTGAGTACGCCGTGGTTCGTCGACGTGCCCACCGATCAGCTGCTCGACGATCTCTCGATGCGCCTCGGATGGGCCTCGCGCACAGTCGAATTGCCCGCGGGCAGGTATGAGACCATCATGCCGCCCTCCACTGTGGCCGACATGATGATCTATCTGGGTTGGACCATGGACGGCCGCGGCGCGCAGGAGGGCCGCACCGCGTTGTCGGCGCCCGGCGGCGGTACCCGGGTGGGGGAGCGGCTCACCGACCTGCCGCTGACGCTGTACTCCGATCCCGTCGAGCCGGGTCAGGAATGCGCACCGTTTGTCTACACCGGCAGTTCCTCGGAGCGAATGTCGGTGTTCGACAACGGTTTGGTGATCCCGCGGGTGGACTGGATCCGCGACGGCGTCATCAATTCGCTGGCCTATCCCCGGGCCGCGGCCGCCGAATTCGACGCTCCCGTCGCGGTTCCCGCCACCAACATGATGATGACCGGCGGCACAGCCGAACTCGCCGATCTGGTGGCCTCCACCGAGCGGGGTCTGCTGTTGACCACATTCTGGTACATGCGTGAGGTCGATCCCACCACGCTGCTGCTGACGGGGCTCACCCGCGACGGGGTGTATCTGGTCGAGGACGGCGAGGTGACCGCGGCGGTCAACAACTTCCGGTTCAACGAGAGCCCGCTGGATCTGCTGCGCCGTGCCACCGAAGCCGGTGTCGCCGAGCCCACGCTGCCCCGGGAGTGGGGCGACTGGGCCACCCGCGCCACCATGCCCAGCCTGCGCATCCCGGACTTCCACATGTCCTCGGTCTCGCAGGCCCAGTAACCCCCGGGCTCTTCCCTCTCATCACCCGCGAGCGCGCGTGTCTGTACGGCGACACGCTTCGTTTTCTGTACAACTACGCGCGCTCGCCGTCAGGTGGAGGTTTCCTGATTCTCGCGTCGGGTACACCGGGTCTGCACCAGAGTCCTGGGAGGAACTGATGAATACACGTGTGAGAACCGGTTTTGCGCTGTTCACCGGCGCGGCAGCGATGACGCTGATGGTCGGTTGCGGTGGAAGCGACTCAGGAGAGTCGACGACCACCAGCGAGACCAGCGAGACCACCAGCGAAACCACAGAAATGACGACCACGACGACGGCTCCGGCCACCACGTCGGGCACCGAGGTTCCGGCCCCGGGCGGCACCGGTGATCCCACCGGTGGCGGCGGCACCATCCCGGGTGGCCCCACTGGTGGAGGTAATTCCGAAGGTGGCGGCGGTGCCATCCCCGGTGGCCCCACCGGCGGAGGTAATTCCGAAGGTGGCGGCGGTGCCATCCCCGGTGGCCCCACCGGTAGCGGCGGCCCTGAGGGCGGCGGCGGCACCATCCCCGGTGTCGGCGGTGG
>JADMIO011426182.1_pt1 | contig 56631 bp, 59 predicted proteins | sample 8958161 | NCBI WGS metagenome assembly JADMIO01 (sample SAMN16585339, study PRJNA669376) | soil metagenome | isolation source: Crop rotation soil | place: USA: Cullars Rotation, Alabama | collected 2011
CGCAGGCTGGCGGTTGATCGAAGGATATTTTAATTCATATACACCAAATAATACGGTGACGAAGAATGCATCTCCCATCAGGCTGTATTTAAAGAACGGCAATGCCATCGCGAAGCATTTGATCAATCCTTCTTGATTTAAATCATATAGTCCGCCGAACAGCCAAACGCCGATGTTGGTGATCACGAAAAATAAAACAGAAGATATCAAGGTATAAACTGCAATCTTTCCGGGTTGTAATTTATTGCTTTGCAACTTCCATCCGAGAACGATCATGATCAAAAATGATCCGTATACAAATAGAATCGTGTTGTGAAAAAGAGGATAATGATTCATCAACGACAACAACACATCGCTCAAAAACATCGCAGCCATCGGAATAATGATCGACCAGATCTTATCGCGGAATTTTGCGCCGGCGAATAATGCTACTGCTGCGACCGTTGTAAAATTAAAAGGATGCGGAATCACTCTCGAAATAACGGCTGCAAGGATCAACCCGGTGATCCATGCAAATTTTGATGTTGATGTCTTTTCCATGTTGTAAAGATACAATTTTTTGTATAAAAGATCATTAACAGGATGACGTCACTTGTCGGGAAATGTGCCCAGGTGCGTTTCGATCACTCCCTTTTTCCTGTCTTCAAAATAACGGCGCAGCGCAAATGTGGACGAGGTAAATGCCATTTCCTTCCAGGGAATTTCTTCCTCCGTAAACAATCTCGATTCCAGGCTCTCCTCGCCGTTGTTGATGATACCGCTTTTCAGTTTCGCCAAAAAGTGAATATACACCTGGTTCGCCTGCGGAAGGTTATAAACCGTCAACACTCTTTCAATCTCGATCTCCGCTCCTGCTTCTTCCATCGTTTCACGGATCGCACCTTCTTCCGATCGCTCATGATCTTCGAGATAACCGGCAGGCAAATTCCAAAAACCATAACGCGGCTCGATCGCGCGCTTACACAACAGCACTTTATCTTCCCAAACTGCCAGCGCTCCCACTACAATTTTCGGGTTGGTATAATGAATGGTCGAGCATTCTATACACACATACCGGTCACGGCCTTCCGTATATTTTAACTCAACCGATGAACCGCAAACACTGCAAAATTTTTGCTGTAGAAACATGCCGTAAATTAAAAAAAACTTTTAAACTTCCTGTTATCCTGAGTTTCTAACTCAGGATATTCTTTTATAAAAATTTTATCCTTATCAAGCCACAATTCTTACCAGAATAATAGTCCCTAGCACTACTGTATAAATAATCTTCCTCCCGATCAACAATTGCGGCCTTTACGGGGTTTTCATGTATGTAGTCTAATTTCTGAATAATAAATCTTTCACCAAATAATTCAATAGGATGATTGTCTTGTTGCCAAAATTGATATTTTGAATTTCGGCTGTTATGCTCTCCTGCTTCACTGAAAATTTTAAGCATCCATTTTTTTCGTCTTTCTTCACTATTATTTTGAATTGCTAATAATATTTGCCTACTTGTAAATTGTTTGAAATCTCTTAATATGTCACTAATATTATTTCTTTCAGCGTCAATTATCATATGAATATGGTTACTCATAAGACACCACGCATAAATAATTAATCCTTTCTCCTTTTGACAGTATCGTAGGCTATCTAAAAGTATTGTCCTGTATAAAAGCTTAGTAAAAACATCTACCCAACCTACCACAGAAAATGTTATGAAATACATTCCTTCTTTGTTCCTGATTTTGTAGCCACCGGTAGCCATGGAACGAAAGTAATATCAAATAAAATCAACCTCATTACAACATAAATCATTCTATAACGTCCTGAGTTGGAAACTCAGGACAACCGCAGAATATCAGAGATTAAAAAACACCGAATTCGGAATGATGCCTACCTTAAACGAATCAACCGGCTGCGCAGAAGAATTATAGCGGATAATTTTTCCGGCTTCATTGAAATTGCCTGCATCAAGTCCCCATATCTCGCCGGTATACGGATGCACATCGAGTCCGTAAAATAAACGTGTTATGATCGGCGTTGACGGCATTGCCGTCGAAGTGATCGGCATGGTGTACACTTTATCATCCACACAGAAATACAAATTATAGCCGTTGCCGCTGATCGCTAAATTGTCGGCTGTACTGTAATCATTGTTTGCTGCAATCATTTCTATCGCGCGATCCATTGTGTTTGAAGTCGTGTTGATACGCACGAGATACGCCGCGCTGTTGCGGTGCGGTGCATACGTAGGCGGATCATACGTCACATAACCCTTGCATAACACCCAGATATTCCCTTGCGCGTCTTTTTCCATTTCAACAGGAATATCTTTTACATTGATCTTATTCAGTTCTGCATCCGCATTCACATCGAGTACGCTCACCGTATGATCGTAGCCAAACCCGCCGCTGTTCGACACATACACCTTGCTGCCGATCTGCACCATTTCTTCGGGCCCGCCGCCGACATCAATCTTTTTTGATATGGTGAAATTGTTGAGATTGAGAACGAGCACTTGTCCTGTAAAACTTCCGTTCGTGATATACGCTTTATCCTCAGCAACGCCGAGCGAAAAACGCGGGTAATCGGTGCCGTCGGTGATGGTCGCGAGCTGTTTGAATGTACGAGCATCCACGACTACCACTTTCTGTGAATTGTTCGCACATATAATTCCGAAATTTCCGGTGCGCGAAAACGATTGCAACACATCACCGGTAATATTTCCATTATTAGCCTGCTCATAAATATTATTCGACACCTGGTTGTCACGAGAGATATATGAAATACTTCCGTTGTTCTTGGTAAATCCGCCTTCGTTTACCACCAGCGCTGAACCTGTTTCTACATAATTCTGTGCTCCATTGCCGTTGTTGTCTTTCTTACAGGATAACATCAAAATACTAAAACAAAAAATCGACGTTCTTAAAAATGTTTTCATAGAGAATGCTTATAAAAATTATAAATGAATGAAACGGTATAATAACGGCCGGGCTGTGCGTATGATCTTATTGATTCATATTGCGTGTTTCCCGCATTGGTGATTTTAAAAATAAATTGAAGATGATGTTGCTTCACATCTCCCTTGAACGTAAAGAAGAGGTCGACGAAATGGTAAGGCTTTAAAGCGAAGTATTTAAAATTTTCTTCGTCCGTGTAGCGCGTGCTTACATATTGATAATTCAATCCCACGCCGAAGAACCGATCTTCCGCGTAAAAATTCATTTTAAATGAATGCTGTGGCTTGTATCGCAGGAAATTTCCTTTTAGATCTGCGTTATTTTCATCCTTAATAATTTGAGATCGATTGAAATCATAAATCGCATTGATGGAAACTAGCAGTCCATGCATGGAGCGATAACTGTACGTCAACTGCGATTCAATTCCATACAATCGGGTGAGCTTTAAATTTTTTGGCGACCAGATCACATTGGTCACCGGCGTCCACACAATATTATTTTTGATCTTGGAATAATACAGATCGGCCTGCACATTGAATGTATGCTTCGGATCGCCGTAAGGAAATAGCACAAACGTATTCGAAAGATCTACCGTCCATCCCGTTTCCGGCTTTAAATTCGGATTGCCGCCGGGATTCCAGTAGCGATCGTTGAGATCGGGAAATCGGTATTTATCGCTGAACGAAAACAGCACCCCGAATTTGCGATTCGGGATCGTATAACCGGCATCTATATAAAATTGCGGACGAATATATTTAAACGATGAAAACGGCTGCGCGATCCGCGCAGAGCCTTCTATACTTCCCTGCTGCGAGTGAAAGTACGCATACGCTTCTCCCACATGATCGAAAACTGTTTTTACGTATTCCTGCACGTTTGCGATCAGCAAATTGTATTCGTAACCCGTCGTCAGCTTGATGCCGTGCTTAAACGAATTCACCACCGAAAATAAATTGGTGATGCGATGTGTTTTGTAATTGGAATTGATAAACAAAAAAGTATCGTTCGGCAAGCGCTTATCTTCGTAATGCAATTCATCGTACGAGTGTGCGATCGTCGCATGGTAATCCATTTTATCGGAGAGCTTATCCCATGTTACAAAATGGCGCACCGACCAATCCTGCTGGTACTTGCTGCTCGGCACATACATACCCATGATATTCGGAATATCCTTGTTCTTGATCTGGAACCAGCTTCCAATCGAAATAAAATTTTGTTTTTTTAGTTGAATGAAAATCGAATTCGAAGTGGATGCATGCCGGATCAAATTGTGGTTCGCCGTATCCACCGGGTGATCGAATTTATACGGATCGGTATATGGGAAATTATTTTGTGCATGCAAATAAGAAGTGGATGATTGAAACTGCACATGCTTATCTCCTACGCGAACACTCAAGCTATTTCTAAAACTGTTGAAACTGCCGATATCGCTTCTCACTTTTATATTCAAAATATTGTTCCAATCCGGTTTCGACGTGATACCGATCTCGCCGCCGAATGCATAGGTATTTGTGCGTACCTTGATATCATCGCCAGATTCTATTGGCACCAGCGAGATATCCGTTCCGCCGAGCGTGAGCGAATTTATTTTTAATCCATTCCACAAAACATTCGTATGATCGTCGTTCGCGCCGCGGATCGAAACCGAAGCAGTATTTCCCAATCCGTAGGAATTGATTTGCACGGGCGTCGTCCATTGCAACAGGTCGCCGATATCGTTTTGCGAGATGAGTATTCGCTGCAGCTTCGGCACGATATAATTTTCGCGCACATACGGCTGCTTCTCCTGCTGGTCGATTATAAATACGCTATCCAGCTGCTGCACCGAATCGGTTTGCGCGAGCATATTTTTTGCGGTTACAAAAAACACAAAGGCCAATATGTACGATACTTTATTTCGCATACTACGATGTTTCCTCAGAACATGTTCGTTTCGTGAATGGTGGCAGGTCTTCTGACTCGCTTTTTCCCTTCCCACCCGTAAAGGATAGTGGTTTGTAGAATTAGATCCTTCCGCCTAATGCGTCTGGATAAGCTTACAGCAGCTGGGACTGTACAGGATTCACACCTGTTTCCCTTTTCATCCGGTTTCCCGGAACCTTCATTCGGGACAAATTTAATTTTTAAATTCTATTAAATTCAATCTATCATCTTTAATTTATAATTTTTAATTCCTGCGAAGCAGGTTATGGCGTGCCCCTCGCGCCATCGTGCCACGATTATCGTGGCACGACTAGCGCTCGGGTCGGGCTGTCCGCTCCTGCCGCCCTGCGGGACGGCATCCGCTTCCATCCCTCACGCGGCTGACGCGTAATTTCTTCTCATTATTTTAAAATTTAAAATTTCTAATCTATAATTTTTAATTCCGCTGCAGGCGGTAAACTTCTTATATTCACGGTTGTTCTTTTACAAATCGTTTTTATGAAATTCATACTTTCTTTTCTGTTATCAGCTTGCATATTTTCAGCAAGCGCACAACTCGTCCCCGTCTCATATATGGACGGATCGCAAAAGCTGAACGGCTTTGTAGATGTACCGCGGAACCCGATGAAGAATCATCCCGGTGTGCTCGTGCTGCCTGCATGGATGGGCATCGACTCGCACGCAAAAAATACAGCCGAGCAATTGATGACGCGCGGATACTATACTTTTGTCGCCGATATTTACGGCGCAGGCAATGCGCCGAAAAACAGTGGCGAAGCCGGCGAAAAAGCGGGATACTATAAAAATCACCGCGACCAATATCTCAAGCGTATCAAACTCGCCTATGATCAGCTCATAAAAATGGGCGCTGACCCGGATCACATCGCGGTGATCGGTTATTGTTTCGGCGGTACGGGCGCACTCGAGGCGGCGCGCGCGAATATGCCGGTGCGCGGAGTGGTCTCATTTCACGGCGGGTTAAGCCGGGATACAACGAAAGTCATTACGACGATCAAGCCAAAAGTATTAGTATGTCATGGCGCGGATGATTTTTATGAACCGGTGCAGGAACAACTGGCATTTCAGCAGGAAATGCGCGACAGTAAGGCCGACTGGCAAATGATCTATTACGCAGATGCGGTGCATTCGTTTACGGATGTGAATGCGGGAAATGATAAATCCAAGGGAGCGGCGTACAACGAAAAAGCTGACAAGCGCTCGTGGCAGCACATGCTGGATTTTCTCAACGAGATCATGAAATGACATAATTTTATTTTACATATGGTTTTTCTGACTTTAATTATTATTTTAGGAAGACAAAATCGAAAACTATGTCAATAATTTTTTCAAAAATTGAAGTCAATAATATCAATAGTATATCGGTTGATTTCACCGTAAGTGTTCCTAATCAGCCACCGGTCCAACAAACCATCGCCTCAGGAAAATTCAGCATCTATCTTAATTTTCCGGATGCGCAAGAAGTAAAGCTTACATCTTATGATCCTAGTGGTGGACATAAAGATGAAACGACTTTTGATTTTAAGGCTTCCTCAAAACCTTATCAACTTTTCATTGAAAGTATATCTGCAGTTGTTGGAATAGGTGTTTTGAAAGCAAATGAAATCATATTAAAAAACGGTTGAGAAAGAAAATAACTCAACTATTCGGTTTTTGCATTGTTTCAGTTCTATGCTTAAATTATTTATTGGGTTTTGTTTTTTTATTAACGCTACGCTATTAGCGCAAAATCATTCATTCGATCAAAAAGTAGAGCAACTCTTTTTCAATGTCGACATCTCCGATCACTCGATTGCTATGACTGAAAAACTGGCGTCGGTGAAAGATATCTCTTTTCAAAAAATTCCTTCTTCGGCTTCCACCTTTGAAAATCAAACCTTCATTGGCATGACGCGCTTTTGGTATGAATTTAAAAGCTTGCCGGCTTTGTCGACACCTTTTACGCTCGGCATTATAGACATGAAGAGCAATATGCTCGGAAAGGATGAAGTGATCAACGACATTACCTGGGAGTTGGAATTTGACACGAAAGAAACCGCACAAAAAGCATTTGAAGAACTGAAGCAATATTTCGGAGAAACCGGTGGAAAGCCGAGGTTATTCAGGGTAAAGCCCGGATTGGCGAGCGTAGAATACGAATCCACGGGTTCTGATAAATATCCCGACATCATTTTTCATCTATTCAACGACAACAATCCTGAAAAGAAATTTAAGATCCGGCTGTTCATGAAATAATATTTATAATTAAAAAATAATTTATGCGCAAACTCACCATGTTTAATTTTACTTCGCTGAATGGCTTCTTCAAAGGGCCGAACGGCGATCTTAGCTGGCATAAGCACGGCGAAGAGGAAGGTGAATTTTCGAAGGATAATATGAAGGAAGACCACATCCTGTTGTTCGGACGCGTAACCTATGAAATGATGGCGGGCTTTTGGCCATCTCCGATGGCCAAAGAAATGAACCCGGTGATGAGCGAAGCCATGACGAACGCGGAAAAAATTGTGTTCTCGCGATCATTGGAAAAAGCAGAATGGAAAAATACCACCATCATTCGCGATAACATAGTCGAAGAGATGAAGAAGCTGAAACAGCAGCCCGGGAAAAACATGACGATACTCGGCAGCGGCAGTATTGTTTCGCAGTTTGCCGAAGCCGGTATTATCGACGGATACCAGATCATGGTGGATCCCGTAGTAATTGCAAACGGCACATCGGTCTTCCCGAATATTCAAAAACAACTCGACCTGAAACTCGTCAGTACACGCACGTTTAAAAGCGGCGTGGTGTTGCTGAGCTATGAACCGGGATAAAATCTTCAGATTAGTCTTCCTACTTCCTTATATTTATAGCATGCCTTTTTTAAGAAAATGGAGATTGCTGATTGCATTGATGATTTTTCAAAGCATTGCGTCGATGCTTGTGTTGTGGAATGGCGGTTTTACTCATCAAGCGCACCGTAATTCGATCACGTTTACCATGCGCTATTGCACCGTCGTATTTTGCCTAGCTTACATCGCGAGAGGATTACATGTGTTGTTTCGCACTCCAATAACAAAATTTTTATTGGCCAATCGCAAAACGCTGGGCATCTCCTTTACCTATTCCTTTATTTTCCACTTATTCCAATTGATATTTTTGCATCCTACGATCACGATGAGCCCGCTTACCTTCGGCATCCAGCTCATTCCAATTGCATTTATCAACCTCATGGGCTTTACCTCTATTCCCGTGGTCGAACGAAATATGTCACGACGACTTTGGAAATTGATACATCAATGGGGGTCGGTAGTAATCTGGATAGCGCTCTTTAAAAATTATATCCTCATCTTCTTTATTCCCTCGCTACTGGGAGATCGCAGCATTTTCTATGTCGGCACATTTTTAGTAGGCATTACGCCTTTTGTCCGTTTGTATTTGATCTACAGGTGAAAAACACTGGTTCCAACTGTTGCTGAAAAACTGTGAATGGAACTTGTATGAAAACAATCGCGTTTTCATCTGCATGGAATTTTATAAATCTTTTAAAAACAACCTTACACAAGAGTTTACGACAGAGCTCAACATCAGCAAATCCGAATTTATCAAGCGTTTTAAGGAAGATGTAGACGATCGGTCTTTAGATTTCTTTTCCGAGATTGGCGAACATTTCATCAAAAGTAAGAATCGATTAAAAGGACAAATTGATGACAATGGATTTACAATTAAGAAAAGGAGAAAATTCTTTGAGCACAACCTCATCTTTGCAAAAGCAAACGGAACCTTTTCTTCTCACGGTGAAAAGCTGATCATTCATACGACAGTAACCTCTGTCAACAGGTTATTATATTTTATTCCGGTATTTGCCCTTATTTATTTCGCAATCGCCGTCATCATTTTGGGAGTTCCGAAGGCGCCTGTACTTATAGTGCCTTTTCTTATTGTACATTTTGCCTTTATGGCCTATATATTTTACCGGCTCACTAAAAAAAGTGTCGAGGTTTTAAAGTATGATCTCGAAAGAGAATACTATTACCTGACAAAAAATGATTGATCCAATTTCACCGCTTCCTTCAACAATTTCACAATCGCTTTTTCATCGATCTCATCCACGCTTTTATAAATTTTGTATAAGACTTGCTTGTTCGTTCCGTGCTTTAAATAGTTGTCTTCATCGTTTAGTTTATTGCCATGCCAGAATCCGAGCAGTACGCCTTGTTTAAATCCTCCGCGCGGAATGGAAGCCGGCCAGATAATACAGATACCTCTTCTCCCCTTGTAAAAAGGGACATTGTAAGAAATTTTTTCTTTGAAGGATATCGGAAGATTTTCTAAAACGATTTGGCGAAGTACGTCTACCATCAACCGTTCTTCTTCAGGTAGATGCAGGATGAGATCGGTGACATTCTGAAATCTCATGAACCTCTATCCTTCGTCCTTAATTGCAGCTTGTTTCATTTGTGCGGCGAGGTCATGTCCGAGATATTTTTCGATCACATTGTGCACCCAATAGATGACGGGCGTGAGCAAAACTGCCATCAAAAATTTATAGATATAATTCCCAATACAAATCGACATCACCAGACTGAATGCCCACGCCGGGCCGTTGCTGTTGCTGATGTATTTCGGGTAGAGATAAAAGGCGATGAACAACACGACAAAGCTGTCGATCAACTGCGAAACAATAGTAGAACCGGTACTTCTCAGCCAGATATATTTTTCGCCTGTCATTTTTTTGATCTTGTGAAAGATGACAACGTCCACTACCTGGCCAATTAAAAACGCAGTTAGCGATCCTCCAATAATCGCAATTCCTTGTCCAAAAATTTGCGCATACGCCGATTGCATATCATTTACACCGACCATGGTTTTGGAAGCCGGCCACCAATCAGCAGGTACAAGTTTTATCGCGAGATAGTACATCAAGAATGCATAAGCGAGCAAGGATGCTGTGAGATACGACAAAAATTTTACGCCGCGCTCGCCGTAGTATTCGTTGATGATATCGGTCATTATAAACACGACGGGCCACAACAAAACACCCGCCGTCAAGCTAAAAGAAAAATCATGTCCGAAGATCGGAATGTTGAACGGAGCAATGCCGAGCGTTTTTTCGAGCGAAAATATTTTTACGCCGATCACTTCTGCAATAAATGCGTTCGCAATAAAAAATCCTCCGAGAAAAATAAACAGCTTGGTGGATTTGTCTTTGATGATGTTATGTATCATTTTAGGAATTATAAATTTTAAATTATAAATTTTGAATTCACTGCTTCCCTAATTTAAATTTAGAATCTAAAATTTAAAATTACTCCAACTTCACGTTCTTCAAGATAACCATATTCATGGCATTCGGCAGCATGCCCTTTACATTCTTATGCGTGAAACGCGTCACTTCATCATAAAATAAAGGCACAACCGGCGCTTCGTCGATAATGATGGCTTCCATTTGATGATACAACGAGCAGACTTTTCCGGGATCGGTTTCCTTCATCGCCGCCTCGTATAATTGATCGTACTGTGCATTTTTAAAGAACGTGTAATTCGGTGGTGCGCCGTTCTTGCTGTAAAATAAAGCGAGATAGTTTTCTCCATCGGGATAATCACCGATCCACGAAGCGCGGAAAAATTCCACTTCGTTCTTGCGCATCGCCTCGCGCAAAAATGTGGCCGGTGTATTTTCAATTTGAACGGTGATGCCGATATTCTGCAATTCGTTCGCAATATTTGTGATCAAATCCTGGTAAGTGGGATTGGAATAAATCTTGATCGGGCCGATTCCTTTGCCATTGGGGAATCCTGCTTCGATCAAAAGCTTTCTCGCTTTTTCAGGGTCATACGAATATCCTTTCACGGCTTGTTCATCAAAGCAAGGAACGCCCTTTGGTATCATCCCGCTTTCCGCAGAAGCGCCTATGCCGTTGCGCAAATAAGCTATCATCTTTTTACGATCGATCGCATAGTTGATCGCCTGGCGCACTTTTTTATTTTTCAATGCCGCGAATTGTTGCTTCGCCATCGATATACCTAAATATTCCGTGTTGAGGTACGGCATCTTTTCAAAATTCACTTCCTTCTTCCACTCATCCTGCAGCTCACCTGTTCGCGTCAGCAATTTATCTTTATACGCAATGTCGATGCCCGTCATAAAATCTAAGTGTCCCTGGGAGAATTGTAAAAACTCCGTTCCTTTATCTGCAATAAAGCTAATGCGTACACCGGTGAGATATGGAAGCTTCGCTCCGGAGGAATCCGTTTCAAAATAATGCTCGTTTCTTTTTAAGATGAGTACATTACTTTCTTCCCAGCGCACCACTTGAAACGGCCCGGTTCCAACCGGGTGTGAGCGAAAATCTTTTCCATAAAACTCTACGATCTCCTGCGGCACGACCGAACAATACTGAAGCGTCAGCATGCCGAGCATCGGGTGAAACGGTACACGCAAATTTATACGAAACGTAGAATCGTTTATTGCTTCGAAAGGTTTTTGTAAATCGACTTTATCCGTGAACAGCCAGCTACCTGTTGATGCAACCGTGCTATCGATCAATCTTCTGAAAGAATAAACAAAATCCGATGCAATCACTTTTCTTCCCTTTCCATTTGGAAATTTATTGTGATCCTGGAAGTAGACATCGTTTCTCAAAATAAATTCATAATGCAATCCATCTTCGCTGATCGTCCAACTTTTCGCAATACACGGCTGCACATTTAAATTTTGATCGATCTGCACAAGTCCATTAAAAATCTGGTTATCGCACCACATCGTCGCCTGGTCCTTGGAAAAAGCCGGATCGAGCGATGTCAATCCCGCAGAAATATTAAAGTGAAATATTTTTCGCTTACCGGTCGCCTTGTTATTGCAGCGGACGATCATCAACACCGGTATCAATAAAAGAACGAGTAAATATTTAGAGCGCATACAGAGTTTTAATATTTCATAAATAAGTCGATCTGCAGATCGATCAGTTTCATCATTTCGGGATCGTTCAGCCTTCCGTTCTCATCCAAATGTTTATCCACCTGCGAAATCGGAATCTTAAAATAATGGACATCCATTTTAATATGATGGAAGATATTAGTGAGATGCTCCATGCCGCGGAGGTTGCCCGCTCTTCCTTCCGCCACGCCCGTGAGCGCCGCTTTCTTGAAATTCCAGCATTTCTTCACGTCCGACGCATCGATAAAAGCTTTGAACATGCCCGGAAAGCTGCCATTATATTCGGGAATAATGAACATATATTTGGTGGTGGGCGCCAGTATGTTATTCTCAATGTGGAGCTGTTGATCGTACTTTGGATGCAAGTAAGTTTTATTGAAAAGCGGATCTGTCACGCTCTCCAGCGAAAAAAACTGGTGGTCGATCTTTTTTGCTTCGAGCACCTCTTTATAATAGTTGGCAATCTTGCGCGAGTTGCTGTCGGGCCGCGCGGTCCCATGAAATAGGGTGAGCATTCAATTTGTTTGCATAAAAATAAAATCAATTCATTCACAGGGACTTACTTTTTATCCACAAACCGTGTTTGTAATAAAATATCAGCCCGCATTGAAATTGCTCCCCTTAAAAAGGTAATTTTGACGTGGAACATTGACGCTGTTGGTGGAACATTTTTACAAATTAAGATTTACGATTTTATAGTATGAAACTGACGTATTACGGTCATGCATGTTTCCTCGTGGAAGTGAATGGGAAAAAGATCCTGTTCGACCCTTTTATCACGCCGAATGAGCTGGCAAAAGGCATCGATATCGATAAAATTGAATGTGATTACATAGCGATCTCGCACGGCCATTCCGATCACGTGGCGGACGTAGTGTCTATTGCCAAGCGCACGAATGCTACGGTGATTTGCGCTTATGAAGTCTACCAGTGGCTGGAAAAGCAAGGATTGCAGAAATTCCGGCCGATGAATACAGGCGGGCAATGGAAAACGGATTTCGGCTCCATTAAATGCGTGGTGGCGCACCATTCTTCCGTACTGCCGGATGGCACTTACGGCGCTAATCCATTAGGATTTGTGGTCAACAGCCCGGAAGGTGATTTCTACTATGCCGGGGATACCGCCCTCACCCTGGATATGCAGTTAGTACCAAAATGGGCAAAACTAAAGTTCGCCGTCTTGCCGATCGGTGATAATTTTACGATGGGCGTGGATGATGCAGTGATCGCAGCAGATTTTGTGAAGTGCGATAAGATCATCGGTGTACATTACGATACCTTTGGTTTTATTGTGATCGACCACGAAGAAGCCAAGCGCAAATTTGCTGAGAAAGGAAGAGAATTGATTTTATTGAATATTGGAGAAACTAAAGAGTTATAGGTTATAAGTTATACGTATTTTTTTAAACGTATAACGAATAACATATAACGTATAACAAATAATACACAACAACATGGCACGAATCATCAGTATAGCGAATCAAAAAGGCGGCGTTGGAAAAACCACTACGGCGGTGAACCTGGCGGCGAGCCTCGCTATCCTCGAACAAAAAACATTGTTGATCGACGCGGATCCGCAGGCCAATAGCACCAGCGGTTGCGGACTGGATCCGAGAATGATAAAGGTGAGCTTGTACGAATGTTTGATCGACAGCGTTAAGGCAAAAGATATTATTGTCGAAACAGACACACCGAATTTATTTCTGCTTCCGTCGCATCTCGACCTGGTCGGTGCAGAGATCGAATTGATCAATCATCCAAATAGAGAAAAAATACTGAAAGAGATTTTGGCGGATCTTAAAAAGAAATTCGATTTCATTATTATCGACTGCTCTCCTTCTCTCGGCTTAATCACCGTGAATGCATTAACAGCATCCGATTCGGTGCTCGTGCCGGTACAATGCGAATATTTTGCGTTAGAAGGATTGGGGAAATTGCTGAACACGATCAAGATCGTTCAATCGCGATTAAATAAAGAACTGGAGATCGAAGGAATTTTGCTGACGATGTACGATCAGCGTTTGAACCTGTCAAATCAAGTAGTTTCAGAAGTGAAGCGAAGATTTGACGACAGCGTTTTCAATACGATTATTCACCGCAACACGCGATTGGGCGAAGCACAAAGCCTGCGACAGCCGATCATTATGTATGATGCGGAAAGCAAGGGCGCGGTCAACTATCTCAACCTCGCGCGCGAGATCATGCAAAACAACGGCATGACAAATATCCCAACGGAAGATAAATTTGTAGAAACAGACGAGAAACTTAATTAGAAATTGAAAGTTATGGGTTATCCGTTATACGAAGACAAAGCTTATAACTAATAACATATAACGTATAACATATTACCATGAGCAAGAAGAAAGAAGCATTAGGAAAGGGTATTCGCGCCTTATTATCCGATATCGACGACGAAAACGAAGTACTCAAGATCAGCGCAACGGATGAAGATTCCATCATCAACACCGTTCCAAAAATTCGATTAGATCAGATCGAAGTAAACCCGTTCCAGCCGCGCGCCGATTTTAATCCGCAGGCATTGCAGGAACTTGCATCATCAATTAGAGTACATGGTGTTATTCAACCGATCACCGTTCGAAAAATTTCAGATAGAAAATATCAGTTGATTTCCGGCGAGCGACGATTGCGTGCATCGCGCATGGCGGGACTCGAAGAAATTCCGGCATACGTGCGCACGGCAAACGATCAGGAAGTGGTGGAGATGGCGCTCATCGAAAACATCCAGCGTGAAGATCTCAACGCGATGGAAGTTGCCCTCACCTATCAACGCCTGATCGACGAGTGTGAACTGACACATGAAAATTTAGGCGATCGATTGGGAAAAGACAGATCTACAGTCACCAACTATCTTCGCTTATTAAAACTTCCCCCGGAAATTCAAAAAGCATTGCGCGATAAAGTGCTGTCGATGGGACATGCGCGCGCTATCATCAGTATTCCCGAAGTAGATAAGCAACTATATGCTTTGCGGGAGATCAATTCAAAAGGACTATCGGTACGAAAAACGGAAGAATTAGTGCGTCTCTTATCTTCCGGCTCGCAACATAAAAAAGCGGAGAAGAAAGAAGAAGTATTGCCCGGCGCTTACAAAAACGTACAGCAGAAGCTGATGGATATTTTTGAAACGAAGGTGAAGATCAAAAAAACCGCTGCAGAGAAAGGTGAGATCATCATTCCGTTTTATTCGGTGTCCGACCTCAACAGGCTGCTCGATATAATCGAAAATGAGTAACTTTGAGCGATGCTCCATGCCCGTTTCAATAAGTATTTCCTGCTGATCTGCATTTCCTTTTTTTTCGCACACGCCCGGGCGCAGTATATCATTCCTGCCGATACGATCAATGCGCCGCTGCAGGTCATTCCCAACAAAGATTCTTTATTCAAGCAAAGAGATACTTCCGGGATCAGCCGGGATTCACTGCAAAAATTACAGGACGATCTTTTCAAGAAAGCATATCAGCAAAATAAAAGCGGTGTTCCCACCACCAATCTACCAAAAAACAAAAAAGGAAAAGTAGATACGGCGCATTACTCGCCGAAGAAGGCCGCGCTTTGGGCACTCGCATGCCCTGGCCTCGGTCAGATCTACAATAAAAAATACTGGAAGCTCCCGATTGTGTATGGCATTATGGGTACGGTCATTTATTTTGTCGCGGCCAATGGAAAAAAGCTAAAAGAATTCAACGGTTACATCCGCAATGTGTACGACTCGGTTCCAAACCCGGAGCCTTATGACCAACTCAGTTTGGATGAGATTGAATCTAACCGGAATACGTACCGGCGAAATGTTCAGCTCGCGTCGTTCGGGACGATGTTTGCATGGGGATTATCGATCGTCGATGCGGTAGTCGACGCACACCTTCATTCGTTCGATGTCTCCAGTAATTTATCACTCAAAGTGAAGCCGCAAATAAACAGTTTCGACAATAAGTATTATGCAGGATTAACTTTAAATTTGGCGTTTAAATAAAGAATATGAAGATCGCATTGATTGGTTATGGCAAAATGGGAAAGGCAATTCACGAAGTAGCTGAGGAAAAGAATTCGCAGGGTGGAAAAATGAAGTTTGAAATTCCGCTGATCATCGATGTCGATAATCGTCAAACCATCACGAAAGAAGAATTGCAGCAAGTGGATGTAGCGATTGAATTTACGTCTCCGCATACGGCTGTCGACAATATCCAATGGTGTTTCGATGCCGATGTGCCGGTGGTTGTTGGAAGTACAGGATGGACGGATCAACTCGAAGACATGCGCAATTACGCGATCGAAAAAAATAAAGCGTTTTTATTTGCGCCGAACTTCAGTATTGGTGTCAACATTTTTTTTGAAGTGAACCGGCACCTTGCCCAGATCATGAACCAGCATGAAGAATACGATGTAACACTGGAAGAAATTCATCATACCGAAAAAAAAGATGCGCCGAGCGGAACAGCATTGCATGCAGCACTCGATGTTTTAAAAAGGCTGGAACGAAAATCCGATTGGAAAAATGAATCGACAGAAGATGAAAATATCTTGTCGATTATTTCTAAAAGAGAACCGAATGTTCCGGGCACCCATTTAGTAACGTATGAATCTTCCATCGATAAGATTGAATTGACGCATACCGCCTACAATCGCAAAGGTTTTGCAAGCGGTGCGTTATTGGCGGCGCAATGGTTGATGGGTAAGAAAGGCGCGTATTCGATGGAAGACGTACTTGGGTTTAATAAATGAAAAGTTAAAAATTAAAGATTAAAGATTTAGCATAGCCATTAACAACCATTAACTACAGCAATCGTAATAAAATACGGCACTGAATAACTTATAACCGATAACAAATAACTTTTAACTCATGCTCAGTTTAGTATACGCTTATTTATTATTTTATTTCCTGCACATTCCCTGCTACGGCTTGTATAAGAAAGCCGGAAAAAATCCGAATCATGTTTTCATTCCATTGGTACAGGATTTTACATTGATGGAAATGCTAGGCAGAAAAAAAAGCCAGGCTTATTGGGGACTCGTTCCGTATATCAATTTTTTATTCGGATTAACTTGGACCACCGATATCTGTAACGTTTTCGGCAAACGCTCCTTTCCCGAGCATTTACTGGGGATCTTTTTTGGCTATCTCTATTTTCCTTATGTAGGTTTTTTCGATAAGAAAGCGAAGTATGAAGGGCCGAAAGATCACTCTATTGAGAAAGTGAAAGAAAAAGAAAAGCCTGCGGTTCGGGGAAAAGACAAAGACAAAACTCAAAAAGTGAAGCAACGCTCATTCGTACGAGAATGGGCGGATGCGATCGTGTTTGCGGTAGTCGCCGCAACAATAATTCGCTTGTTTGTGATCGAAGCATATAAAATTCCTACGACGTCGTTGGAAGGCTCTCTCCTCGCGGGCGACTTCTTATTTGTGAGCAAATTAAATTACGGCGCCCGCACACCGATGACGCCGATTGCGTTTCCATTCGCGCATCACACGATGCCGTTTGGTTTGGGAAAAGCATATTCTAAAATTATTCAACTGGGCTATCATCGTTTACCCGGTTTTGAAAAGATTGAACGCGACGATATCGTCGTCTTTAATTACCCGGGTGATGCGTATGAAAATCCGGAACGTCCGGTCGATAAAAGAGAAAACTATGTAAAACGCTGTGTCGGAATTCCGGGCGATACGATACAGATCGTCAATAAAGATGTATTTGTAAACGGAAAGAAAAACAAGCATTACAGCAAGATGCAGTTTGCCTATACCGTATACGTAAATAAACCGTTCAGTATCGAAACGCTGAATGCACAAGGAATCGACTGGTTCAAAGATTTCCGCGAATTGAATTTCACGAACGGTGAAGGAAGCCCCGTGATGCCGGTGGATTCGTGTATCCGCATTTTTAACGGAGCGATGATGATGACCAACCGCTTTATTATTCTACTGAACGACGAACAAGCAGCAAACGTAAAACATTTGCCGAATGTAGACTCTCTCATTCCTTACAATCCAAATACCATTGACGATATCTATCGCGGCAGCGAATCGAGGTCGGCCTTATTTCCAAACGACACGATGGATATTCGAAACGGCGGCGAAGTATATTACAAATGGGATCTGGATAATTACGGCCCGATCGTCATTCCAAAGAAAGGTGTCACCGTTACTTTATCGGATAAGAATATCCTGATGTATTACAATGTGATCACAACGCACGAGCACAATACGTTTGCGATGGAGAACGGCACATACCTTATCAACGGACAACCTACAAAAACGTATACATTTAAAATGGATTACTACTGGATGATGGGCGACAACCGTCACAACTCCGCGGATTCACGTTATTGGGGCTTCGTTCCGGAAGACCATATTGTTGGCAAGCCTTTGTTTGTGTGGCTCTCGAAAGACAGTTTTAATCCATTATGGGAATCGATTCACTGGAACCGAATGTTCCGCAGCGTAAAAAGCTTGAGCAAGTAATGGCAAAGGCCACTGCAAATATTCGCATTGCCGACAACAAAAAATATATCCATTGCCTCGTGCGCAGAAAATGGATCGTGCTCACGCCGGAAGAAAAAGTGCGTCAGTTTATTTTGCAGCAGTTGGTCAACGTGCATCAGTACCCGCTAAAATATATTTCCGTTGAAAAGAAATTAACGCTGAACGATCTCACCAAGCGTTACGACATTGTCGTGTACAACCTGCATCTTCAACCAAAATTATTAATTGAATGCAAGGCGGAATTTATCGAGCTGAAGGAAAAGACACTCCAGCAGATCGCCACGTATAATATCAAACTACAAGTGCCCTTTCTTATGGTGACCAACGGGAAGCAGCGCTATTGCTTCCGTATCGCCGAAAATATATCCACTCAAATTCAGAACCTTCCATTGTTTGAGGAGTTATAATTAATGCCTAATTTTAATTTCACTCAAAATCTAAAAAAATGGAAGCAGCACAATTACAGATCCGCGAACAGCAAAAAGACGCGTGGAATAAATTTTCTCCGGGTTGGAAAAAATGGGATAAATTGACAATGGATTTGTTGAAGCCGATGGGAGATAAAATTATCCAGCTTCTTCAACTGAAAGAAACCGACAATGTACTCGATATCGCAGCGGGTACAGGCGAACCTGGACTGACCATTGCGCAAATCGTAAACAAAGGAATGGTCACCAGTACCGACCTCTCTGAAGGCATGATGAATATTGCGAAAGAAAATGCAGAGAATCGCGGACTGAAGAATTTTACCACCACTGTATGCGATGTTTGCGAACTTCCTTTTGCCGCGAATACTTTTGATGCCATCAGCTGCCGTATGGGATTTATGTTCTTCCCGGATATGCAGCTCGCCGCAAATGAAATGTACCGCGTGTTGAAGCCCGGCGGACGGATTGCCACTTCTGTCTGGAATATTCCTGAAAAGAATTTCTGGGTGACTGCGATGATGGGTGTGTTGAGCAAGAATGTAGAGATGCCGGTCGCACCTCCGGGATCACCGGGTATGTTCCGCTGTGCAGGCTCGGATATTATGGAGGATATTTTCAAGAAAGCAGGCTTTCAAAATATTTCCGAAACAGAAGTGGGTGGAAAGTTGAATGCGGGAACGCCGGATGTATATTGGGAAATGATGACGGAAGTCGCAGCGCCCGTGGTAGCCGCACTCGGTAAAGCCGATGATGCTACAAAAGCAAAGATCAAGAATGAAGTGTTTGAAGCGCTGAATCTTCGTTATCCCGACGGACGCACCAATATAGATTGCAGCGCGCTCGTAGTGTACGCTGAAAAATAAAAAAGGAGCTGATTGCTCAGCTCCTTCATCTAACCAATAACCAATTATAAACCACCGTAATTTTTCGGATCGGGGCGACCGGGTTGGGGTGCCGGTTGCGGTGCCGTCTGCGGCGTTGTTTTATTTCCTACTCCACCATAATTTCGCGGATCTGGATTTTGCTGTCCGGGTGCAGGATTATTTCCCGGCGTATATACTTTTCCTTGATTCGGTGCCGGAACATATATTGGGTTTCCGTTACTAGTGTATAATCGCTCACCGTTGGCATGATATACTGCCTTCGTTCTGGTTGCTCCGTTGTTAAACGTCGCTATCCAGTTGCCTTTCTCCTTTGACCAGTACGTATTATTTGCATACGGGAAATCATGATAAAAAGATTCAGCTACGCGTGCGGGTATGTTCGTACTGAACTTACCATATCCTTTATGCTTTTCGCCTTTATTCTTCTTGTAACCGTCTTCATAGCGCTCTTTATTATCGCCGTATTTTTTATCCCATTTGGAACCTTCGTGTGCGAAGATGCTCAGTGAAATGGAGAAAATTGCTGTTACTAATAGATACTTTTTCATGACTTTTAATTTTACCATGTAGTTGCCAAAAGCATGCCAAAGCGGGGAATAAAGGGAATTTTTGCAAACATTTAACAGGTTGAATGCATGTGTATGTATGAAAATCAACCAGTTGACCTTTTGACCATTAATGAATATCTTTAAGCCTCAAAAGAACATAACCAACCATCCGTTGCCAATAATATGATCATAAAAAGGACGCATACCTGTCTTATTAGCTTTCTTATATTCTTTTCGTTTACGCTTCATGCCAAAGAAAAAGATGCGGGAGAAGTATATGCGGATTCGAGTGAAAAATCCGACAGGGTTCAGTCTGCGCTGGATGAAGTGATGATATTCGGCAATTCTAAAAAAACGGAGATTGTTTCTAATCCTGCAGCCATCCAGCTGATCTCCCGCAAACAGCTCGAACAGACGAACGAGACAAACATCATCGAACAATTGGCAAAAAATATTCCCGGATTGAATTCCCTGAAAACGGGTCCGAACGTTTCCAAGCCATATATACGCGGATTGGGTTATAACCGCGTGATGGCATTGTACGATGGAATTCCGCAGGAAGGTCAGCAATTTGAAGATGAAGAAGTGCTTGCGGTAGATATGTACTCGATCGAAAATGTGGAAGTAACACTTGGTCCGAGTTCATTGCAGTACGGACCGGAAGCTTTAGCCGGGACTATTAATATGATGCCATCGATGCCAAAAGACAACGATAAAAAAGTGCATGGCCGTTTTGTTTCCGAATATCAAAGCAACAATGGCTTATTCGGGAACGGATTACAATTGAGCTATGGAAGTTCGCATTGGTCGGGCGTCATTCGCGGTTCGTACCGCATCTCGAAAAACTATTCCAATAAGATCGACGGCAAAGTATATAATACCGGTTACCGCGAGATCAATGCATCGGCGTCACTGATCTATAAAAGAAGCAACGGCTTTTCAGATTTCAATTTTACAGTGTACGATAATACATTGGGCATACCCGATGGCAGCCGTGATTCGCTTTCACGCAAATTTACAAAAGCAATTTATGACGATCCGGCCGACGATCTCGCGACGCGCCCGATCGTTACCGATGCGGAATTGAATTCATATAAGATGAGTCCAATCAACCAGCACGTACTGCATATTCGCGCTTACAGCAAGCATCAGTATGAATTGAAAAACGGAGCGACTCTTTATGCAATCATCGGCTTCCAGCAAAACCAGCGCAAGGAACACGACTTTCCACAACAGAAAGATTTGCTTGGCGTTTCCATGAAACTCAATTCATATAGCTATGATGTGCGCTATCAATTTAAAAGAACGCACAATATCATTTTTATGGTTGGATTGAACGGCGCGTATCAGGTCAATAAAAATATTGATGCACACGATATTCCTATTCCCGATTATAAATTATTCGATGCCGGGGTGTATGGAACAGCGAAGTGGAATTACAAAAAATGGACGATCAGCGGTGGTATGCGTTTCGACACGCGCTACGTGAGCGGAAAAGATTTTTATACAAGGGAAGATTCCGTTACTGAATTGTTGAGTCGTGTTTTTCCGCCGGACACTACAGACGCGGATTTACTGTTTCCCGCATTTAAAAAAATGTATTTTGGTGTGTCATCCAATATCGGTGTGTCGTATAAAGCGAACGAACACATTATCGCCAAGCTGAACCTGGGGCAAGGCTTTCGTCCGCCGCACGTTTCCGAATTCGCATCGAATGGACTGGATGGAAGTGCACATTCTTACTTCATCGGCAAGGAAGATCTCAAATCGGAATTCAATTTTCAGCTCGATGCGGGAGTGTATTTGAATTATAAAGATGTAAGTGCGAGTCTTACAGTTTTCAATAACTATATCAAGAATTATATCTACCTCGTGCAGTTAGTCGATGCCAATGGTAATCCGATTGAGTTGATTCCCGACAATAAAACATTTCAGTATCAGCAAAGCAACGCAGATCTTACTGGAATGGAAATAATGTTGGATATACATCCGGTAAAATCGAAAGGCTTTAGTTTGTCCAACAATTTTTCGATGGTATACGGATTCAACAGGGATGCGCGCTTTAAAAACAAGGGCAACGAAGGCGAATACTTGCCGACCATTCCGCCTGTCCGTTTATTTACGGTAGCCCGACAAGACATCCAAATCAAAACAAAAGTCCTTCCGATGATTTCACTGAAGGTCGAATCAGATTTTAACGCAGCTCAAAAAAGATATTTATCGCTCAATAGTACGGAAACCGCTTCATCAGCGTATGTATTGCTGAATGCAGGCATCGGTTTTACTATCCAGTATTCAAAGCGAGCTTCGCTGCAGTTGCAATTCGAATGTCATAATTTATTGAATTCAGCTTACCAATCTAATCTCAGTCGCTTGAAATATTTTGAATACTTCACGCAATCGACCAACGGCTGTTATGGTATATATGGAATGGGTAGGAATTTTATTGCAAAGCTGCTGTTGCCTTTCTAAAGATTAAATCCCTTCGTGTAACTCTCCCATTTCTCGATCACTTTCTGAAAATTTTCAGGGATCGGAACTTCAAAATACATTTCTTCATTCGTTACGGGATGAATAAAACCGAGGCTTTGCGCGTGCAACGCCTGGTGCGGCATCAGCTTAAAACAATTTTCAATAAACGTTTTGTACTTGCCATACACTGTTCCCGCTAATATCTGATCGCCGCCATAACTGTAATCGCCGAATAGCGTGTGCCCTATATATTTCATATGCACGCGGATCTGGTGGGTGCGACCCGTTTCCAGCTTGCACTTCACTAAAGTCACATATCCGTAACGTTTTATCACTTCGTAATTCGTTGCGGCAAATTTTCCGGCACTGCCGTCTTCCACCGCCATAAAAATTTTCCGGTTGTTCGGATTGCGGGCAACATTCACTACAATCCTTCCGGATTGTTGTTCGAGGTCGCCCCACACCAACGCAATGTAATGGCGCTTAATGGTACGATCGAAAAATTGTTTGGAAAGATGATTGAGTGCATGTTCGGTTTTGCCGATGATGATCAAGCCCGACGTATTTTTATCTAAGCGATGTACCAGGCCCGGACGTGTTTCGCCCGAGATCTGCGGCAATTCCTTGCAATGCCACATGAGCGCATGCACTAATGTTCCGTGAAAATTGCCGTGACCGGGATGTACGACCATTCCCGGTTTCTTGTTGATCAGCAGCACGTCGTTATCTTCATATATCACTTCCAGCGGAATATTTTCTGGCTCTACTGTGTAATCCCAAACGGGATTGGGCAGCACTACCTGTACAAGGTCTCTTGGCTTTACTTTGTAATTGGATCGGACGGATTTTCCGTTGACGAGAATATTTCCATCTTCTGCGGCATTTTGAATTCGATTGCGCGAAACGTTGACAATACGATCCGACAAAAATTTATCAATGCGCAGCGGTTCCTGGCCTTTATCAATAGTATATCGATAATGCTCGAAGAGTTCATCCTCTTCGTTCTCTATATTTGGTATGTCTTCTATTTGACTCATTCATCCCCCTTTGTCCCCCTCAATAAGGAGGAATTAAAAACTTGCGCAAAGTTATCAATTAAAAGTCGCTTCACTTCATTCATGTCCACTTCTCTTCCTAATTCTTTCTGAAGCGACGTCACGCCTTTGTCTGTAATGCCACACGAAACGATGTAATTAAAATAATTCAAATCGACATTCACATTCAAAGCAAAGCCATGCATCGTCACCCAGCGCGACGTTTTCACGCCAAAAGCACAGATTTTACAAGGCTTTTCATCAACGTTGGAATTCACCCAAACTCCGGTTTCATCTTCTATTCTATATCCTTCCAATCCATAAAATGCGATCGTCTTGATATTCACCTCTTCCAGCATGCGCATGTATTGCTTCAAATCCGACGTAAAAGAATCCAAATCTAAAACCGGGTAGCCTACTATTTGACCCGGCCCGTGAAAAGTGATATCTCCCCCTCGGTTGATATGAATGAGAGCAATATTTTTTTCCCGCAGGAAATCTTCGGCAAACAACAAATTCTCCTGCTTCGCTGCTTTACCGAACGTGATCACCGGTTCGTGTTCGCATAAAAACAACCTGTGAAGATTCTCATTCGATCTTCCTTCGATTTTATTTTGAATAAGATGGTTGAATTTTTCAGTCTGAATGTTAAGTGCATCTTCATACTTTATCAATCCCAAATCGACAACACTTATTTTTTGCATGAGATGGATAGACGAATAACTTATAACTAATAACGGATAACGATCCTAAAATGGATTCTGTGCTAGCTTCGATTTCAATCTTCCGATCACATCTACTTCTACTGCATCGACTCCTCTCAATTCCGCGAGATAAAAAGAGATCCAGTCGGTGAGATGAATCAAATACATCGAGCGAACTAAATCGGAATCGCCTTTTGAATAAATTTCAATGATATCGCTTACATATTGTCGAACCACTTCCTTGGTAAACTCCATGCGCTCCTGGTTGCGTTCGAAGTCTTTATTATTTCGGATAAACACCACCGCGATATTTTCATTGCGCTCTCTCCAGCCCACCAGCTCGTTGTGGTTCATCTCCGGGACAACATGATGCCAGCACAGCATCTTCGAATTTTCGTTGATCTGCTGCCTGAAACGAATGGATACACCTTCAAACTTCGCATCCGAATAAATTACCGGAATTTTATTGTTGAGCTTTTGCGCAATTTCCTTCGCCTGGATTTTTATTTCGTCTTCTTCCGTATCCAGCAACGCAATCGCATCCTGCAAATATTGCTTAAAGCCATCTTCCAAAATACCCAAATGATACATGATGTACAGCAGCTGCACAAACGATTGTCCGAACGCAGCGCGCGGAGGCGAGCCGCCGTCGATATTCACGAAATCGATATCGTTGGTCTCCGCATATTCCTGGATCAATCCGCCGGAAGTGATACACACAATTTGCGCTTCCTTTTTAAATGCCTGCATCAACGCCGACAAAGTCTCTTCTGTATTTCCTGAATAAGACGAAATAATGACAAGCGTATTTTCATTCACAAACGCCGGGATCTGGTATTCTTTGTTCACAATGATGGGCATCGCCACATCGTCGCGCAGCACGTTTGATAAAATCGTTCCGCCAATTCCGGAACCGCCTAAACCGGAGATTACGATATTCCGGATCGGAAATTTATTCTTTCCGATCTTCGCACTCTCGCCTATCTCCATAGCCCGCTTCAGCTGCGACGTAAAACCTGATATCAAATCATCCATTTTCATTGCTTACTTTTATAACAAACCCTTGTTTATTAGGTTGTAAAAAAACGAAAAAAACGCCATAACACAAAAAGCTTTATCTTCACATCACGTTAATTTTATGCAAAGCAACTCCGAAACCGGCCATAATGCAGAGCTTTTAGCGCAGGATTTTCTCAAAAAGAAAAACTACACCATCCTGCATGCCAACTGGCGCTTCAGCCACAGCGAGATCGACATCATCGCGCAGCAAGACAACGTCATAATTTTTGTAGAGGTTAAATCGCGCGGCAGCGACGCGTTTGGTATGCCGGAAGAATTTGTCGACGATGATAAAGTGAATAAAATGGAAGAAGCCGCCGATGCTTACATCGAAACATTTGAATGGGAAGGCGAGCTTCGCTTCGACATCATCGCCGTCGAAAAAGACGGAACCATCACGCATTTTGAAGATGCTTTTTACTAAATCTATAATCTTTAATCTATAATTTTTAATTCCCGCGAAGCGGGATTATGGCGTGCCCCTCGCGCTTTTCTATGTGCCAAGAATTCATTAATTCAAAATGCTTATTCAAAGTAACATTATGTTAGCGCTCGGGTCGGGCTGTTCGCTCCTGCCGCCCTGCGGGACGGCATCCGCTTCCATCCCTCACGCGCTACGCAACCCAAGATGTTCAAGGTTTTCAAAACCTTGAACGTCTTCAGAAAATTTGTATCTTTGTCCCATGACAAACGAACAATACAAAACACTTCAAGAAAGAGTCAACTCTTTTAGGAGGTATCTTTGACGTCGATAACAAGATAGAACAGATCAAGGACGATCAAGCCAAAACATTAGCGCCGGATTTCTGGAACGACCAGATCAAGGCACAGGCGCTGATGAAGGAAATCAAACAAAACAAGCATTGGGTAGAACTCTTCAAAGGCATCGAAAAAAAATTCGATGATGTAACCGTTTTGCGCGAATTCAACGAAGCGGGTGAAGCCACCGACGAGGAAGTAGATAATCAATACAACCTCGTGGTAAATGAACTCGACGAAAACGAATTCAAAGCGACGCTGAAGAATGAAGAAGACAGCCTTAGCGCCATCTTAGAGATCAATGCCGGTGCGGGCGGTACAGAAGCCTGCGATTGGGCAGCTATGCTCATGCGCATGTACACGATGTGGGCGCAAAAGAATGGTTATAAAGTCAGCAAGCTCGACTACCAGGCGGGCGAAGTTGCCGGTATAAAATCGGTCGCTTTAGAAATTACCGGCGATTACGCATTTGGTATGCTCAAGGGCGAGAACGGCGTGCATCGATTAGTGCGCGTCTCTCCTTTCAACTCACAGGGCAAGCGCATGACATCTTTTTGCTCGGTGTTCGTACATCCGGTCGCCGACGACAGCATTGTCATCAATATCAATCCCGCTGATTTGGAATGGGACACGTTTCGTGCGCAGGGCGCGGGCGGGCAGCACGTCAACAAAACGGAATCCGCTGTGCGCGTGACGCACGTCCCGACGAATACCATTGTGGAATGCCAGACGCAGCGATCGCAAATTCAAAACCGCGAAACGGCGATGAAATTGCTGAAGTCGAAATTATACGAGCTCGAAGTGCAGAAGAAACTCGAAGCTCGCGATGCGATCGAAGCGCAGAAGATGAAGAACGAATGGGGATCACAGATCCGGAGCTATGTATTAGACGACCGCTGGGTGAAAGATCTGCGAAGCGGTTATAAAGTCACCAATCCCGATAATGTGCTGGATGGAGATCTGAACGGATTTTTTAAAGCTTATTTATTGCATAAAAATTAAATCTCTCACGAATTCCACGAATTTCACGGATTATCTTTTCCGTGGAATCCGTGAAATCCGTGAGAAAAAAATCATGGACGAAGAATTAAAAGAAGGCATCGATTACTACATTGATGAAAACGGCTTCTTCGTTTTTACAAAAGAATATCATTTAAAACGCGGCTATTGTTGTGGAAATAATTGCAAGCATTGTCCATGGAGAGAAAGTGAGAATGAGAAGCAGAGTGAATGAAAGACGCAATTAACCGCAAAGACGCTAAAATTTATACGTCATCGCGAGCTGCCAGCATCTTTTTATTCGTTAATGAAAAGCTTTGGCAGCGAAGCGATCGCGTTGAGCTACGCGATCGCTTCGCCGCCTATACCTTATAAAATTCTGAACTTATATACGCGGCTCGCGATGACGTAATTTTCTCTGCGCCTCTACACTTAATTAATATGCGGCATACTTGTCCGCAATAATATTGCCGCGCAGCGGCCACCTTAAAATCCAAAAAAAATAAAAATAAAATCAAGCGGCGCCGTTCAAATCGTGCGGATACGGCGCATGAATGATTTGTCGCGATTCCGCGGGAGTGACGGTATGCGTAAAATCGATGACATTAAACTTGGGTGTTTTCGAATCGAGATAAACTAAAAACTTTTGGCCGGGTAGCACCGGTGTTTTCTTCCACACATAATCATCATAAACTTTTCCCTTATACGCATAGGAATAGAAGGTGAAAAACTTTTCTAAAATTTTATGCGTGGAATTTGTGGTGATGCCGATAGTATAGCGGCCGTATTGCTGCAATTCTTTTCGCAGCCTGCGCGCGTAAATATACTTCGAAAAGACGAGTATGAAGATCGACGTGAACATTGGTTTTTATGTTGTTTCTCAATTATGCTCCTTTCAAAAAATAATCGACGACGCGCTTCTCCAGCCAGTTGTGCTCGGCCTTCAGGTCTTCACAAAATCCGACGTGCCCGCCGTTGATCGGTATTTCCAAATTAAAATAATTCGATTGCTTCGCCACTTCGATGGGGTAACATTCCTTGGTCAGCAGCGGATCATTGTTCGTATTGATCAGTAGTGTATCTGTCTTTATATTGTGCAAATAAGATGACGCTTGTGCTTTCACATTAAAATCATCCACACTTTTATAACCGTAGGCAGGAACCGTATATCGCTCCGTAAACTCCCACAAATTTTTCGCTTCCAGGATTTCCTTATACTTCATCGCGCCGGGAAATTTGATCTGTTTGCGTCGTACTTTTTCTTTTACCTGGTTGGTAAATCTTCTTTCGTAGATCTGGTTCCAGCCCGTCATCAAATGCGGGAACGATGTTTCATAGTGAATCGGAACAGATACCGCGATAGCTGCATTGATCTTCTTCACCGAGTTCCACAATTCTTCTCCCAAATATTTCAGCATGAGATTGCCTCCGAGCGAAACGCCGATGAGGTTGATCTCCGCATACTTTTTCATTTTTACGACGTGACGAACGACCCAATCCAAATCGTCGGACTTGCCGGAGTGATAAGAATCTAAACGCCTGTTGTCTTCGCCGCTGCATCCGCGGAGATTCCAAACCATCACATCGTAATTATTTTTATTGAGTATTTTAGCAAGGCCCTTCGCATAGGCGCGCTCTGAACATCCTTCGAAGCCGTGCGAAACGATCACCAATTTATTGCTGTTTACTTTGCACCAGTCCAGGTCCAGGAAGTCATCGTCCCAAGTTTCGATCCGCTCCCGCTCGTAACTTACGCCGAGCACTTTGCGGTAAATATTGGGAACAATTGTCTGGAGATGGTTTGTATAAAGCCATTTCGGATTTTGGATAATGGGGGATTGCAGTACCATGGTCTTTATGTTTTAAATATTAAAAATGGATCATCTACGGTTTACTTTTTATTCAAAAATTCAACTAAATATTCGTTGACCTCAACGGGGCAATCGTTTTGCACCCAATGAGAACACTTGGGAATATACTTTACCTGGTAATCTGAATGAACGTATTGGTTTGTATTGACAGTAAGCTCTTTTCCGAGCGCTTTGTCTCCTTCTCCCCAAATCAAAAGAGTCGGAGATTGGATCTTATTCTTAAATATAGCTTTTTTTGGCTTAACGCGCAATATGGTGCGGTAATAATTTATAGAACCCGTCAGCGCACCTTCCTGTCGAAACGCTTTGACAAATTCTTTCAGGTCTTCATCCGTAAAATTTTCGGGATGATACATCCATCCCCGAACGAATTGCTTAAAGAATAAAGGAAGCGTCGCGGAATACAACAATTCCGGCAAAAGCGGCAATTGGTGCATGAACATGTACCAGCTTTTAAGCAACTGCGACGGATTGCTTTTAAATGATTTCACCATCTCATAAGGGTGCGGACAATTCATCACAACGAGTTTTTCCGTGAGTTCGGGATACAACGCGGCAAATGCCCAAGCGATTGCTCCTCCCCAATCATGCCCGACGATAAATGCTCTTTTAAAGCCAAGCTTGGAGATGAGTTCCGCTATGTCCTGCGCCACCACATGCGATGCATAGTTTTCGATACCGCGTGGCTTGTCGCTGAGGTTGAAGCCGCGAAGATCCGGCGCGACCACCGTATACTCCTTTGCCAGTATGGGAATCTGGTAGCGCCACGTATACCAAAACTCCGGCCAGCCGTGTAATAAAACGACGAGCTTCTTACCCGAACCCGCCTTGGCGATGTGCAGCTTGATGCCGTTCACTTCTACAAATTCGTGCGCAATATCTTCGAGCATATTTTTTTACTAATCTAAAAATATTTTAATGTAGCACAAAGGCGGAAAGATTTTTTTTGAATAGACTTTTAAAAAACCCACAACGTTGCACTTATTCCTTAATACTTATCGCGAATTGCTATTTTTGCATAAAATTCATCTTTTGGCATTCAGCGACCGGATCATTTTTATTGTAGGCAATTCCCGCAGCGGAACGACGATGATGCTGCGCATCTTCAATAACCATCCGGAATTGATGGTACTGAACGAGCTCCATTTCTTTGAGCAGTTATGGGCGCCGGAAGATAAAGGCAAGCCAATATCCAATGAGAAAGCCATAGAGCTCGCATCCAGGTTAATGCTGACGCAACGTGTCGGATATATGACCCACGACCAAAATTATGAGCAGTTTACGGGAGAAGCAACGATATTGGTGGATGAAATCCCGGGTGATGATTTGTATGCGGAAGATGTATTCAATCATTTTGTAAAAAGAGAAGTGGAATTGAATGACAAGTCGATCGTTTGTGAAAAGACGCCCCAGAATGTTTTTTATCTAAAAGAAATATTCGAGCTCTATCCAAATGCGAAAGTGATCAATATGGTGCGCGACCCGCGCGCGATCCTGCTTTCACAAAAAAACAAATGGAACCGGAGAAAACTCGGCGGACATTATATGACGCGAAAAGAAGCGTTGCGATTGCGCATCAACTATCACCCTATTACTTTGAGCAAATTGTGGAATTCGGCTATCCAAGCGGCTTCGAAATTTAAAAGTGATGCAAGAGTAATTTCTGTAAGATTTGAAGATCTGCTGGAAACACCGGAATATGTGCTGAAAAGAATATGCAACCATATCGAAGTAAATTTCGATCCGAATATGCTGAACATAACACAGGAAAGTTCGTCGCTGGAAAAAGACAGCAAGGAGATCGGTTTTAAAAAAGGAAGAGCAAGTAACTGGATGCAGGGCGGACTGAATGTAACCGAGCGATGGATTTGTCAAGATATGTGCGCAGAAAACATGAAACAATTCAATTATCTGCCTGAACCCATAAAACCTAACCTATTTGCGCTGCTATTTTATTATATCAGTTTTCCGATAAAAGTTGGATTAGCTTTGTTGATGAATTTAAATCGAATGAAGAATATCGTAGAAACATTAAAACGCCGGATATAAATGCCCTTTATAACACGACATATCTTTAATCTCGATTTTGTGGCCGAAGAGAATTTCGACAATATCATCGACGATATCATCGAACAACCAACACCTGAAAATGTATTTCCGGCCGTCATAACGCCAAACGTCGATCTTACGGTGCATCTCAACAATAACAAGGAATTGCTTCCCATCTTTCAGCATTCGCGGTTTATTTTACCGGACGGCGCGCCGATCATTTGGTTTTCAAAGATACTGGGAAGGCCTCTAAAATCAAGGCTTGCAGGAAGTGATTTATTTCCGTTGGTTTGGAGAGCCGCGATGCATCATCATAAAAAAATATTTTTAGTGTTGCCGAATGAAGAAGTAAAAAATAAGCTCCGGTTGGAATATCCATCCGCCCAATCTTACATTCCACCATTTTTTGATGCATCGAAGGAGGCAGTCGAAGTAGAGAGCAACAAGATTTTTCCGATGCTGCTCGAACAGCAACCGGATTACGTTTTTCTTGGCCTCCGATATCCGAAACAGGAAATGCTGATCGTGTCACTGCATGATAAATTGAAAGCTGTGAACGCCAAGATGCCTTTATTCTTTAACCTCGGCGCTTCGTATGAGTTTTACACCGGCATGAAATCGCGAGCGCCGAAATGGATGCGCAATATCGGATTGGAATGGCTGCATCGCTTTTTATCCGAACCCAAGCGTACCTTCAAGCGCTATTTTTGGGACGATTTATTTATCTTTAAATTGTTTCTGAAAGAAATCTTTAAAAGATAATGCATCACAGTCTCGATGATACCGACCTGAAAATTTTATCCATCTTAATGAAGGATGCAAAGACGCCGTATACCGATATCGCAAAAACTTTGTTTGTCTCGAGCGGAACGGTTCACGGTCGTATGAAGAAGCTGGAAGACATGGGTATTATTAAAAGCTTCAATCTCCAGCTCAATCATCAAAAGCTCGGTTATGATATTACCGCCTTTCTTGGAATCTATCTAAATAAAAGCTCACAATACGACACAGTTGCTAAGCAGCTGGAAGCAATCCCCGAGATAGTTGAATGCAACTATACAACAGGCAACTATTCAATGTTTGTAAAACTCATCTGTAAGGACACGGATCACCTGCGTCAAGTGCTTATGGATAAAATTCAAAAGATCGCCGACATCACACGTACGGAAACATTTATCTCGCTTCAGGAAAGCATCAGCCGGCCTGTAAAGATCGACGACGATAAATAATCCCCTGCCATTCCCGTTTTTTGATATATTTGCAATCCATGGATATCCGCAATAACATTCTCGAAACGATCGGAAACACTCCACTTGTCAGGCTCAACAAAATTACGGCGCATATTCCGGCTACGGTTTGTGTAAAGATCGAATCATTCAATCCGGGTCACTCGACCAAGGATCGAATGGCTGTTAAAATGATTGAAGATGCGGAAAAAGACGGCCGATTAAAACCCGGCGGCACGATTATCGAATGTACAAGCGGCAACACGGGTATGGGCCTCGCAATGGCAGCGTGCGTAAAAGGATACAAATGCATTTTTACTTCCACTGATAAACAATCGAAAGAAAAATTTGATATGCTGCGCGCAATGGGTGCCGAAGTGATCGTTTGTCCGACAGATGTATCAGCGGAAGATCCGCGCTCCTATTATTCCGTTGCAGAACGATTATCGAAAGAAATTCCGAATTCCGTTTGGATGAACCAGTACGACAATCTTTCTAACCGCCAGGCGCATTATGAAAGCACGGGGCCTGAGATCTGGAAGCAAACGGATGGAAAGATCACGCATTATGTGGTTGGAATCGGAACCGGTGGAACCGTCACGGGCGTTTCCAAATATTTAAAAGAGCAAAACCCAAAAGTAAAAACATGGGGCATAGATACGTACGGCTCCATCCTGAAACAATATTTTGAAACCGGCACGTTCGATCCGAAGGAAATTCACAGCTACATCACAGAAGGAATCGGTGAAGATATCATCCCGAAAAATTACGACTTCAGCCTTATCGATTATATTGAGAAAGTCACAGATAAAGATGCGGCCCTCATGCAGCGAAGACTCGCTAAGGAAGAAGGAATTTTTGCCGGAAACTCCGCAGGTTCTGCTTTGCAGGGATTATTGCAGCTGCATGAAAAGTTTCCGCTGCAGAAAGATGATCTCGTTGTCGTATTATTGCACGATCACGGCTCGCGTTACGTAGGCAAATTCTTCAATGATGATTGGATGAAACAAAAGGGACTTTTGTAATTATAGATTATAAATTAAAGATTAAAAATGCTTCGTCGCAATAATCTTTCATCTTAATCTTTCATCTTACATTTTTAATTAACCACGAAGTGATCACTCGCCCCGCTCCTGCCCTTTACTTTTGATAGCAACTGTTGGAGCATTCTCAATTTTTCCGGATCAATTTTATTTTTGACCAGCAAATAAGCTTGTCCTTCACGGATGACGATCTTGATGAAATCCGCATCGTCCTCAATCGAATTTACATTTTGCCATTTACATGTTCCCGTATTTCCGTCAAATGATTCATACGAAATTTTTTCTTCGTCGAACACATATTTCACTTCGTTGTAAATATTCGGATGCGAGAAAAAATATTTCTTGCTGTTTCGGATCACACCGATATAAAATAAGATGGGGGTAATGATAAAGCTCCCCCCTAATAAATACAGCGTTTCTTTGGGATAATGCTCGTTGAGATGAAAAGCGTTTACCGCTTTGAGAATGATCAACACTACTCCCGCCAGCATCATCGTAATATAGCCATACAAGCGCTTCTTATTTCTAATGTAATAGAAATCGACCACCCATTTTTTGTAATCTTGAAAATCCAGTTTGTGGGAAAAAGAAACTTCCATAAAATAAAGATAGTATTTTTGGTCATGTTGAATGCTAAATGTTGAATGCATCGACCCAATGACGAATGACCAATGACCAATGACTAATGACGAATCAACGAATCATATCACTTGTACCATCCATTACACTCTTGCTTTTCGACCTTGGACTCGAAAATCAAATTGTGGGGAGAACAAAATTCTGTATTCATCCAAAAGAAAAGGTGAAAAATATACCTACGATTGGAGGAACAAAAAATATTTCTATAGAAAAAATCCGGGCGCTTCAACCTACACTCGTCATTGCAGATAAGGAAGAGAATGAAAAAGAATTGGTAGAAGCGATTAAAGCTTTTTGCAAAGTGATGGTTTTCGACATAAAAAATCTAGAAGATAATTATAAAATGATTGACAAGATCGGAAAACTAACGAACACCGAAACCAAAGCCCAAGAAATTATTGATATCACCAAAAAGAATTTTGACGATTTGCATCTTCAAATTCCCAGATCTTCCCCTCTTCAAATTAAAAGTCTTTATTTAATCTGGCGCAAACCTTACATGACAGTTGGTAAAGACACGTTCATACATTCAATCATGGAAACGATAGGGTTGAAAAACATATTCGGTCACCAGACACGTTATCCGGTCATTAATAATTTACAAACCAGCTATTTTCAGAATTGCCAGCTGGTCTTACTTTCTTCCGAACCTTATCCGTTCACTGAAAAACACATTTCAGAAATACAGCAGCAATTGCCGCAGGCAAAAATTATTTTGGTGGATGGTGAATATTTTTCGTGGTACGGAAGCAAAATGATGGATGCTCCCGCTTATTTCTCTGCATTAATCCAAAATCAGTTGCAGGTATAAGTGATCGTAAAATCATGCGACGTAAACGTCCCGTTTCTGTTGCGCGCTGCGTGATAGGCTGTAACATTTCCATTCGCATCCTTTGTGTAGGTATAATCAAAAATATCGCTGTTGGCCGGCCCGTAGGTAACCGTCACCTTCTTCACCAGGTTGGCATTCGCGCGGCCGAGCAACGGCAACAAATTATAATAGTTAGAAAGGATAGAAAAAGGCTCCCCTTCTGAAAAAGAAAAAGGATAATTCCACTGATCATTTGTGTCGGTATAGTATTCAAAATCTACGGTTCGGTAGATATTTCCGTCGCGCATTACCGTGTACATTTTAACTACATTGCCGTTGTTATAAATAAGGCTGTCGGAATAATAATCATTATATACTCCGCCGGTCAGCGTTTGAATGTTTCTGAAAAGATATCCGTCGCTGTTGTATTCGAAAGTATAATGGTACGTCAATGTAGGTCCTAATCCCATATAGATTTCGTTGTAGGAAGTCAGGCGAAGTCCGTCAAAGCCAAGCGTCGCACTTCCGGTTAAGGCATTTGTAGTCGGATCACGAAATTCAACCAATCCCGTTGTGCCGTTATAAGCAAATTGATATTTCGTACCCTGATCCTTTGCCAAAACACTGGTCGGCCTTCCGTTCTCGTCAAAGGAAAAGGTCGCTGTCGTATTCGGATCGTTATCCTCCGTTACCGTAGCAATCCGGCAAATAGAAATGTTCTTACTTTTTTTGCAGGATGAAATTCCGATCGTGAGAACTAGCAACAGGTAGGTCAATCTTTTCATATCAGTTATATTTTGAATTGCCTAATTTAATATTTGCTCCGGTTATTACCTATGAAACCGTGAAAATTAAGGCTCAAAAATTTTACGACTATTTTCTATCTTTGCGCTCTGTAAATAGATACTATGAGCAAAATTGCCGGCCTGCTGGGCGAAGAACGCGCGAAATACTTACTGGAACACCAGTGCAAAACGATAGACAAGGCACAATTGCATTTGCCGGGACCGGATTTTGTCGACCGCATCTGGGTGCAAAGCAACCGCAGTCCGCAAGTACTACGCAGCCTCCAGCAGCTGTACGGCAACGGAAGATTGGCGAACACAGGCTATGTTTCTATTTTGCCGGTCGACCAGGGAATTGAGCATTCCGCGGGTGCAAGTTTCGCTCCTAATCCGATCTATTTTGATTCTGAAAATATCGTAAAGCTGGCGATCGAAGGCAACTGCAATGCGGTAGCTTCTACTTTTGGGGTGTTGGGATCTGTGTCGAGAAAATATGCACACAAAATTCCATTCATTGTAAAAATAAATCACAACGAATTTTTATCGTATCCAAATGCATTCGACCAAATTATGTTTGGCACGATCAAGGATGCGTGGAATATGGGTGCGGTGGCCGTGGGCGCAACTATTTATTTTGGTTCGGAGGAATCGCGCCGTCAAATTGTAGAAGTAGCAAAAGCGTTCGAATATGCCCATGAGTTGGGAATGGCAACAATACTTTGGTGTTATCTCCGCAACAGCGATTTCAAAAAAGACGGTGTGGATTACCACACGGCGGCGGATCTTACGGGACAAGCCAACCACTTGGGAGTAACGATCCAGGCGGATATTATTAAGCAAAAATTGCCGACCAACAATGGCGGATACGACGCGTTGAAATTCGGAAAAACAAATCCTAAAGTTTACAGCGAACTTACAACCGATCACCCTATCGATCTGACGCGATACCAGGTGATAAATTGTTATATGGGAAGAGCTGGATTGATCAACTCCGGGGGTGAAAGCAAGGGTCAAACGGATCTTGCAGATGCAGTAGATACGGCGATCATCAACAAGCGCGCAGGTGGTATGGGATTAATTTCCGGCCGTAAAGCTTTCCAGAAAGACATGAAGGTGGGCGTTGAATTACTGCACGCGATCCAGGATGTTTATTTGGATAAGGATATTTCTATAGCATAACCATCATGTCTGAAGAAGACAAATATTACAAGTTTTATTTCTTCTATTATAACCCCGATGATCCGCGGTTATTCGTTCCCAAGCGTTTGCAGTGGACGGGATGGACTTTGAATTTTGCGAATCCAGTTTCATGGTTATTCATAGCAGCAGTATTGATGATCATCGGTATTCTGCCGTTTTTATTGAAATAATCATACTTATTCAAGCGGGTCTTCTTTCTTAAAATCCGTTAAAACGCTTCCTGTATTTATATCTCAAAAACTTTTTATATGCTACTTTGTTGGATATGTTCAAGGACTCATCACTAAAATCAATCTTATGAAAAGATCTTTGAGTATTATCGCCTTCGCACTTGTTTTATCGCTCTCTGCGTGCGGACACAAAAAAGCCACTATCGCTGAATTGCAAACCCGCGTGGATTCGATGCAATCAGCGCTCGACACACTCTCCGCCCAAAAAATGCGCGCAAAAACACAGTTGAAAGATTTTGCTACGCACGACATGATCTATTTCAACAAGCAATGGGATCAACTGGCAAATACCTATGACCAGGGCGTTCGTGTATTTTATCCGGATGGCATGTTTAATATTACGCTGGCCAATCATACGGAAATGTCGAAGCGCATGTTCTCGTTTACAAAAGATGCGACCATCACACAAATCCCCGTGCGATTTGGCAACGGCGAGTGGACAGCTGTAGTCAGCGAAGTACAAGGAAAATTTACCGACACGCTGCAAACGTCGTTCGGAAAATTGATCCCGCCTGACAGCAATTCATTTAAATTTTTGAAGTGTACGATCAGCCATTGGGTAAACGGCAAAGTATCAGATGAATATTGGTTCTGGGATAATTATTCCCTTTATAAGCAATTAGGAATACTCAATAAAGTGGAATAAAACTGTCATGAGCCGGAATTAACGATTATCTAATAACAGCTCACTACAAATTCATTTCCAATATTTTAAGAATAAAAATATCCTCGCTCTGCGGGGATTTTTGTTGTTATTAAAAGCGGTTGAAAATTTATTTTCCGGGCAATGTAATATTCCCCTTTCTTTGCCGTTAATAGAACTAAGGAACATTTAAACTCATGAAGAAATTAATCACGATTCTTCCTCTTATCAGTTTATTAACGGTATTTGGAAAAAACAGCGGAGCTGTTTCAAAATCACCCGAATCTGCTACAAAGGCTAATTCATTCGACAGTCGCGTCGAACGTTTATTTTTTAAAACGGACATGTCGAATAAATCGGCATCGCTGATCGACTCCCTCAAAGGAAAAGAACTCTCCTATAAGAAACCGGAAACGATGACAACGTTTTTCTTCGGTGGCTCTTTCTGGACACACGAATTCGATTTCATCCAATCACCCGATCCGCTTATCAAATTTGACAAAGGCTCTATCCAGGTGATGGTGAACGGTTACGACCAGGTGAATGATGTCACGGTGGAATTCCTGTACGACACTCGCCAGGAAGCCGTTAACGGATTCGCTGATCTTTTTGATTACTTCACGGTTGACGGCGTCCGGCATTATCTCTACCATGGAAAAGAAATCATGGAAGAAGCACAATTTGAAAGTAAATCTTCTAAAAAATATCCGCACATCACCTTTAAGCTGATCGATAATAAAGATACGGTAGACGGAAAATACAAGATCAGGCTGAGCTTGTCGTAGGGAAATAAAAAAAGGCAAGTTACTTACAGCGCACCGCTCAACCAACTACCTTTGCTGCCTTCCGACCCTGGAGGATTTGTCAGGAGCTGGTCGTGTAAGACTTGCCCGGCTGCAAAGATAGCTAATTAAAATCGATACCAATTAAAAATAAGGTTAAATAAGAATCATCAATGATTGATCACCTCGAAAGCCTTGAAGGATAAACCTTCAAGGTTTATTTTTTTTCTTACTTTTACCGCATGACTGATATCGGGTTCAACCAGAACGAGGATACAATGCGCCTCGCGGTAGACGAGCTTAAAGCCAAATTGCAGAAAGTATATCTCGGCGGCGGTGCTAAAAAAATCGAAACCGAGCATAAGAAAGGAAAAATGACGGCGCGCGAGCGTATCGAATACCTCCTCGATAAAAATTCTCCTTCTATAGAAGTAGGCGCTTTAGTCGGCGACGACATGTATCACGAACAAGGCGGCTGCCCGAGTGGCGGTGTTGTAGTCGTGATCGGAAATATTTCGGGAAGACAATGTATTGTCGTTGCGAATGATGCGACCGTAAAAGCCGGTGCATGGTTTCCGATAACCGGTAAGAAAAATTTGCGCGCACAGGAAATCGCAATTGAAAATCGATTACCGGTCGTTTATCTCGTCGACAGCGCCGGTGTGTTTCTCCCGATGCAGGATGAAATCTTTCCCGATAAAGAAAATTTCGGAAGAATTTTCAGAAACAATGCAAAGCTGTCTTCTATGGGCGTTCCGCAAATTGCGGCAATCATGGGAAGCTGTGTGGCGGGAGGAGCTTATCTCCCGATCATGAGCGACGAAAGTTTGATTGTGGAAGGAACAGGAAGTATTTTTCTCGCCGGACCATATTTGGTGAAAGCTGCGATCGGTGAAAATGTAGATAAAGAAATACTCGGTGGAGCGACAACGCAAACTGCTATCAGCGGTGTGTGCGATTACAAAGTGAAGGATGATAAAGAATGTCTCGACACCATCAAAAACCTGATCAACAAATACGGAAAATTTGAGACTGCCGGATTCGACCGCATCAAATCGAAAAAACCGAAAGCGGCGGAAAAAGAGATTTACGGATACTTTTCTTCCGCTAAACCATATGACGTGCGCGAGGTGATCAAGCGGATGACAGATGATTCCGAATTTACCGAATACAAAGGCGACTACGGGCAAACCATCGTATGTGCATACGCGCGCATCGACGGATGGAGCGTCGGCATTGTAGCCAACCAACGGTCTGTTGTAAAAAGTGCAAAAGGCGAAGTACAGATCGGCGGAGTGATCTATTCCGACAGCGCTGATAAAGCGGCTCGGTTTGTAATGCTGTGCAACCAGAAAATAATTCCGTTGGTATTCTTGCAGGATGTAACAGGATTTATGGTGGGAAGCAGAAGTGAGCACGGAGGAATTATAAAAGACGGCGCCAAACTCGTGAGCGCCGTTGCGAATTCTGTCGTTCCGAAATTTACAGTGATCACCGGCAATTCATACGGCGCCGGAAATTACGCGATGTGCGGGAAAGCGTACGACCCCCGGCTGATCGTTGCATGGCCGAGCGCGAAAATAGCCGTGATGGGCGGCGACCAGGCGGCGAATACGATTTTACAAATTCAGGTGGCTGCACTTGAAGCAAAGGGCAAGCAGATCACCGATGAAGAAAAAGAAAAAATATTAAATAAGATTAAAGACCATTATTTCAAGACGACAACGCCGTACTTTGCGGCCGCGCGCTTGTGGGTAGATGCAGTGATCGATCCGATGGATACGCGCAAGTGGATCTCTGCAGGAATAGAAGCTGCTAATAATGCTCCGGTAGAAAAATTCAATGTAGGCGTCATACAAACATAACATCATGCGAAAATTATTATTACTATTTTTTATTCCCATAGCACTTTATTCTTGCAAGAAAACGGAGTTTGATGCGGCAAAACAAGCTGCAACGGATAAAGCGATTATTTTACAATATCTCCGCGACAGCAGCCTTGTGGCCGATTCCAGCTCAACAGGCTTATACTATGTAATCTCTGATACAGGAACGGTGAATCACCCGGCTTCCACTTCGTTTGTAACGATGTATTACAAGGGTTATCTCACCAACGGAACGATATTCGACCAAACAGCAGGCACAACGTACAAATCATTTGCGAACCGCATGATCGCGGGGATGACGGAAGGCATACAGCTGATCGGCAAGGGCGGCAAAATAAAATTGCTCATCCCTTCGGCGCTTGGTTACGGTAATGCCGATGCAGGAAGTATTCCTGCAAATTCAGTGCTGATCTTCGATATCGAATTAGTGAACTTCCAGTAAATGATCAAACGGACAGCATATGATATTGCATTCATTTTGCTGTTGACGCTGATTTGCCATTTATTGTTTTCTTCCTATGGCTTTAATCCGACCGACGAAGGTTTTGTTTTGTCGGCGACAAATCGCGTGCTCCACGGACAAATTCCGCATCTCGATTTCTCATCGGTGCGGCCGCTCGGTTATGCGTACCTGCACATACCCGAATTGCTGATCTGCAAATCGTGCTTCTTTATGATCTCGCGTTTTGTATTTTGGTTAGAAAATGTGTTGATTGCATTTTTATGGATCCGGTTCGTTTTAAGATCAATCAACATAAATATCTCTGCATTTAATTTCTACTTACTTACCATTATCGCCTTCATTTTTAACGTTCATTATTTTCCCTGTTCTGTCTTACACACGATCGATGGATTATTGTTTTGTTTGATAGGGTTAAACATCATTTCAACTCAAAAAAAATATTCTTTTACCGGCTTTTTCTTTATTGGATTTGCAACACTTTGCAAACAAAATTATTTGTTGATACTGCCGATTTCTGTAATGTTGTTTAATAGAAATGAATGGATAAAGAATCTCATCACAGGCTTGGTTCCAATCGCTTTATATATCGGGATCATTAGTCTTTACGGCGGTTTTAACGATATCCGTACTCAATTAACCGGGCATAATGAATTATTCGAAGTTGGTTTTAAGAACTATTTTATCAATATCTATTTATACATCGGAATTGCGATTTGCTTCTTATCCAAAAAAATAAAAGTACTGTCATTTTTATTTTCCATTGGGCTCTTTTTAATGATGACAGTTTTGCTTGCTACCAACCATTATCACGGTAATCTCACATTTATAATTTTTGGAGTTTTATTAGTGGAATTATGGGATGATATTGCTTACCGTAAAATTGTTTTTTTAGGATTGGTCATCGCATGGTCGGTTTCTATTTCCGTTGGATACAACACTCCTGCCCTTTTTGCGGGCGGATGTTTAACCCTTATTCTTCTAAAATGGAATAAAGAATATCTTTTTTCCAATAACAAAATGCTCGTTGCTTTTTCCATTGTAGGACTAGGCGTTTTTTATTTTGTCAGAACGACAAATAACTATCGCGAAAATTCTGCCACACAACTAACTTATAAAATTGACAATCTTGTTGAAGGCGGATGCTGTATCAAAACGAATAAAAACACATACGCCGTTTTAAAAGAATTGGATTCTTTAAAACACACGAATGCTGGGATCATAGTACTTCCTGACTTCACCGCGTGCAATATCATGCATTCGCATCAATCCCCTATTGGAACAGAATGGCCGAATAAAACGGAAATCCCTAACGATAAAATTTTATGGAAAGTAGCAGGAAAAATAATCAGTGAAAAATCTGCCGTGTTTGCTGTTACCAAATACCAAACAGCTTTATTAAAAGATGGATTTATTCCTGTTGAAAATGGTGGCATGAATTATCCAATTGTAAAATTTGTAAAACAGCGCTATAAGAAGATTACAGAAACTAATTATTTTGAGATTTATAGAAAGTGAAGTTTATCACTGCTCCCCAAAAACAAAATTTTACTCATCATTCCACCTGTACGTTTGATCATTTTCAAATCCGCACAAATCTATCACGCGATCAATAACCGTTGCTGCTAATTGCTCAAACGTTTCCGGCTTGCTGTAAAATGACGGTGAAGCGGGACAAACAATTCCACCTGCTTCCGTCACCATTTTCATATTATTAATGTGAATGAGATTGTAAGGCGTATCTCTCACAATTAATATCAACTTTCTTCTCTCCTTTAAAATTACGTCCGCAGCGCGCGTTGTCAGATCATTGGAAATTCCAGACGCAATTCTCCCCAGCGTACCCATCGAGCACGGACAAACGATCATCGTATCGTATTTCGCACTGCCCGAAGCAAACGGCGCGTAAAAGTCATTCTTGTCATAAAAGGTAAAAGTATAATGTCTAAAATCTTCATTTCCCAATTCATGCTTCCATACTTCTTTAGCATTATCCGACATTACAACACCAACTTTCTCAATTTGGCTGTTCGCCTGTAACAGCTTATCGAGCAGCACCTTGGCATAAATGGCGCCACTGGCACCCGTTATCGAAACCACCACTTTTCGCTTCATATGCAGGCCATTAAATTATTGGCATTATTCAGTTTATTCATTAAATTTACCCAATCCATTATGCTGGTATCAAATTTGCAAGTATTAGTCGAATTAACAAAACTAAGACGGAATAGTTATATATAATGGATTGTTCCGCAAATTAAAATGAAAAAATTAGCTTTTATCCCCCTCATGCTTGTAGCCTTCTCCGGAATGGCTGCGGATGACGTAAACTGGTCGGCCATCGAAAACGCCGTCACCACTGCGAAGAGCTCTGGTAAGAAATTTATCCTGGTTGATCTTTACACCGACTGGTGCGGATGGTGCAAGAAAATGGACGAAGGCGCCTTAAAGGATGCCAACGTATTGACGATTTTGCACAGCGATTTTACGCCGGTGAAATTCAATGCGGAAAATCCGAATCCCGTAACGTTTAACGGCAAGTCGTATGGCTTTAATAAATCCGGTCAGCGGGGCGCCAATCAACTGGCGTTAGACTTAGGAAGCACCGCCGGAAAATTGGGTTACCCCACATTGGTCGTGCTCGACGCGAACGGAAATAAATTGCAGTCGTTCCCTGGATTTAAAGATGCAGAAACGCTGACAGCTATCCTGCGTTATTTTCAAACCGGAAGCTACACAAAAATGGACTTCCAGCAATTTCAATCAGGACAATAAAGCGTGAATAAAATGTACACATCTAAACTCATAATTGCAGTGCTGCTCGCAGCACTGCCTTTTTCTTTTGTGTCGGCGAATCCCCCGGCAAATATGATGAATGGCACTGAATCTACAGAACATAGAGTGCACTGGCTCAGTTGGGATGAGATGACAAAGCTCAATGCACAAAAACCGAAGAAGATCTTCATCGATTTTTATACGTCGTGGTGCGGATGGTGCAAGGTGATGGACCGAAACACGTTTGAAGATTCTGTGGTCGCCGCCATGATGAACAAGGATTTTTACTGTGTGAAATTCGACGCGGAAAGAAAGGATACGATCAATTTCTTAGACCGCAAATGGGTGTTTATCCCGGGTGGCAGAAGCGGTTACCATGAGCTCGCAGCATACTTTATGCAGAACGAACTCTCCTATCCTACCATGTGCGTGCTGACGCCGAAATATGAGTTGATTACGCCGTTGAAAGGATATATCGCGGTCCCGGCGTTTGAACCGGTTATCAGCTTTATTGGCCAGGATTTCTGGATGCCCGACAAGAAAAAGAATTTCGAAGAATATAAACAGACCTACAAGAGTCCGCGCCCGACGCCTTGGGTGCAGCCTCAGTAATTCACAAAAACTACAAGTTGCCTTCGGGCAACTTTTTTTATTTTTGAGCATGAACAAATACTTCCTTCTCCCGCTGGTTTTCCTTTTTATTCAATGTCGCCCACCGCAGAAAACTACTTCTGCACCCACTATCATATTAGACAAACCGATCGCCACTAACAATTCATTGCTATGGCAGATATCGGGCAACGGGCTGACGAAACCTTCTTATTTATATGGAACAATACACATCATCAGCCAGGACGATTACTTCCTTGGAAAAAATGTTTCGAAAAAATTAGTACATGCGGATCAACTTGTAATGGAGATCGATCTCAACGATATCAATGTCGCAGCCTTGACGGATCTCAGTCTTCTTCCCAAAGGAAAAACGATCAAGGATTATATGAGTGAAACGGACTACGAAACCGTGCGGGCGTTTTTTGAAGATTCGATCGGCATTAAAAAATTTACGTTTGAGCAGGCGTACGGCAGAATGAAACCTTTTTATCTCGACCAGCTTATTTTCTTTCGCTATCTCGGCCAGGAAAAAGAATCATATGAAGAGAATTTTAAAAAGATAGCGGAAGAAAAAAATATCCCGATGAAGGGATTGGAAACGTTTGAAGAGCAGCTGCGCTTTCTCGATGAGATCCCGCTGGAAGCTCAATTAAAGGACCTCTATAAAACGATCAAAAATTATACGGAAGAAACCAACAAACTCGGCCAGCTGGTGCGCGACTATAAAGCGCAAAATATTACGGCGATGACCAAGGCGTTTGAGGAAGATGAGGACACGCTCACCAAGCAAAAGCTGGTCGACCGGCGCAACAACGACTGGATTCCCAAAATAAAAACGATGATCCAAACGAAAACGTGTTTTATTGCTGTTGGTGCCGGGCACCTCGGCGGAGACAAGGGACTGATCAGTCTTTTGCGAAAGGAAGGTTATACCGTCGATGCTATTTCCATCGATTAAGAATTATCAAATTTTCAAATCTTTCTTCCATTCTTAATACCATCGGGCAAATTTGTATTTTTGCGGCATGGAGTTACCAAAGAACCTCGACCACGTACAGATTGAAGAGAAATGGTATAAGCATTGGCTCGAAAAAAATTATTTCCGCTCTACACCCGACGAGCGCGAACCCTATACGATTGTAATTCCACCACCAAATGTTACAGGCGTCCTGCATATGGGACACATGCTCAACAACACGATACAAGACGTGCTGATCCGCAAGGCGCGCATGCAGGGAAAGAATGCATGCTGGGTTCCGGGTACCGATCATGCATCTATTGCTACGGAAGCGAAAGTGGTGAACTTACTAAAAGAACAGGGAGTTTCTAAAAAAGATCTCTCCCGCGAAAAATTCCTGGAGCACGCGTGGGAATGGAAGGAAAAATACGGCGGCATCATCCTGAAGCAATTGGAAAAACTCGGCGCTTCCTGCGATTGGGAACGTACGCGCTTCACGATGGAAAAAGATCTGAGTGACGCAGTGATCGAAGTGTTTATCGATTTGTATAACAAAGGAAAGATCTATCGCGGCGTGCGCATGGTGAACTGGGATTCACGCGGACTGACTGCCGTTTCAGATGAAGAGGTCATTCACAAGGAAGTCAGCTCTAAGCTTTTTTATATTCGATATGAAATAGTCGATAGTCCGCAGTCCATAGTCCATAGTTTAGCATCTATCGACCATCGTCCATTGACCATCGACTATATAACTATCGCTACGACGCGTCCTGAAACTATTCTCGGGGATACTGCAGTCTGTATTAATCCGGATGATGAGCGCTATACGCATTTGAAAGGAAAATATGCGGTGATACCGTTGATCAATCGCGTAGTGCCGATTATTTTTGATGAATATGTCGATAAGGAATTTGGAACAGGTGCCTTGAAAGTTACACCTGCGCATGATGTAAACGACTATAATTTAGGCATCAAGCATCATCTTGAAACCATCGATATTTTAAACGACGACGGAACGCTGAATGAAAAAGCGAAAATATATGTCGGGGAAGATCGCTTTGCCGTTCGAAAGAAAATTGTGGCTGAATTAGACGAGAAAGGATTTTTGGTGAAGACGGAAGAGATCAAGAATAAAGTTGGATATTCAGAAAGAACAGATGCTGTCATCGAGCCTAAACTTTCCATGCAGTGGTTTTTAAAGATGGAAGATCTGTCGAAACCTGCATTGGAAAATGTGATGAACGACAATATAAAGCTCATCCCGGAAAAATTTAAAAATACGTATCGCCACTGGATGGAAAACATCCGCGACTGGTGCATTTCGCGGCAGCTTTGGTGGGGACATCGCATTCCTGCCTGGTATGATGAGAAAGGAAAATTTGTAGTTGCAAAAACAAAGGAAGAAGCAGAGAATCTATTTGCAGATAGAAAAGGTGAATTGCGCCAGGACGAAGATGTACTGGATACATGGTTTTCTTCGTGGCTTTGGCCGATTGCGGTTTTCGACGGATTCAAAGATCCGAACAACAAGGACATCAACTATTACTATCCAACCAACGATTTGATCACGGCACCTGAAATTTTATTTTTCTGGGTGGCGCGAATGATCATTGCAGGGTATGAATACAAAAAGGAAAAACCGTTTTCGAATGTTTACCTGACAGGCATTGTGCGCGACAAGCAAGGCCGAAAGATGTCGAAATCATTGGGCAATTCACCCGACCCGCTCGACCTGATCGAAAAATATTCTGCGGATGGCGTTCGTACAGGAATGCTGTTCTCCTCTCCTGCAGGCAACGATTTGTTGTTTGATGAAAAGCTGTGCGAGCAGGGTAGAAATTTTACTAACAAGATCTGGAATGCATTGCGCTTAGTGAAAGGCTGGGAAACGAATGATACAACAAGTGCAAATCAAGATGTTTTTATTTGGTTTGAAAATAAACTTGGCCAGTTGAAAGAAAACCTGGAAAAATCGTACAAAGAATACCGCTTATCGGAGGCGCTGATCGATCTTTATAAATTTATCTGGGACGATTTCTGCTCGTGGTATCTTGAATTTGTAAAACCGCCATTCGGCGAAAAGATCGACCAATTATCTTACGAAAAAACGGTTTCCTATTTTGAAGAATTGATGAAGCTGTTGCATCCTTTTATGCCGTTTATTTCAGAAGAACTCTTCCATTATTTAAGAGAACAGCAAACAGATATCTGCGTGGCTCCGTATCCATTGCAACAATCTTTCGATTCGAAAATTATTCGGGAAGGCGAAAAGCTGAAAGAGATCATTTCCGCCGTTCGCGATGTGCGTAACAAAAATGGCTTATCTCCTAAACAGACGCTGAATATTTATATACAAACGCAGGATACATCTACTTATGAGAAATTCGCTTCACTGATCCAAAAGATAGCAAATGTTTCTCCGCTTCAATTCACACAGCAGGAAGTAGAAAATACGGTTTCCGTTTTAGTGGGAACGGATAAATTGTTTATTGAAACGGGCGTACAGCTCGACAAAGACGCGACGCAAAAGAAATTGCAGGAAGACGTTGAATATTACAAAGGCTTTATTGCATCAATTGAAAAGAAACTGAACAACGAAAAATTTGTACAGAATGCAAAGCCGGAAGTGATCGAAAACGAGCGCAAAAAACTGGCGGACGGATTGTCGAAAATCAAGTCGCTGGAGGAAAGCCTGGCAAAACTATAGTCATTCGTTAACAGTCGTGGTCATTATGAGTTACTAATCTCTTTTTGCATTTCTCTAAATAGATTTTATCTCTTAATTTTAAGGGATGAAAAGATTTTTACTTCCTGTTTTTGCATTCTGTTTTTCTTACTCATCGCATGCCGATTGCGGCGCGCGCTATATGGATTCGATCTTCGGCCTCGTTAAGCATTCCGATATCCAGTACGGCAGCAATACGGATAGCAAGAACCAGCCTACTACCTTGTTGCTCGACGTATACGAGCCCGACGCCGATACAGCGAACATGCGCCCCTTGATGATATTCGTACACGGGGGATCCTTTGTCGGCGGCTCGCGCCAAGATCAGCATATCGACCGCACCGCTGAATTTTTTGCACATAAAGGATACGTCACCGCCAATATTGAATATCGCGTTGAACAAAATGTGCTCATCACTCCTTACCTGCAGTTCGCAGATAAAAATCAATGGTACCGAGCTATGATCCGCGCGTACCACGATTTGAAAGCTGCGATCCGTTACTTTAAAAAAGATGTGGCGTCAAATGGAAACAGTTATCGCATCGACACCACCAAAATTATTTTGTACGGTTCTTCGGCAGGTGCTATAACTGCGTTGAATACTACATTCATTGACGATACCGGCGACATGACACCATCTTTTAAATATAATGCCGACATGCTCGGAGGGATCGATGGCAACAGCGGAAATCCGGGTTATTCTTCCACCCGTGGTATCAAGGCGATTGTCAGTTGCAGCGGCGCGATGGACAATGTTGAGTGTATAACCAACAACACCGATATTTCTTACATCGGTTTTCACAATAACCCGGATCTCGTGGTACCATACGATCTCGGTTGTTACGACCTGGTGTTTTGTCATTTAGGATATTACTACGGAGATAAACGCGTCGACATGAAAGCACAATCGCTGCACATGAATTCGGAATTTCATTCGATCAATTATGTTGGGCACCCGGCCGATGAATATGACAGCGTCGCTACTCGCGCAATGATCCTGCAAAAATCAACAGCGTTTTTATACAATGTACTTTGCAATTCGGCTACCTACGTTCGGAACAACTGGACGGTAAAAAATATTGAGGTATTTCCCAATCCATCGCGCGGTGCTTTCACTGTTCAATTGCCCGTAAAAATTGCTGTTGACGCAATTGTCAAAATATACAATGTTACCGGCGTTGAAGTTTTTAAATCAACAATGCGTGTAAATTCTTCTTTTGAAATATCGGCGGCTTTAACAAATGGGAGTTATTTCATTGAAATTCAACCTTCTACCAATGAATCTATTTCGTATATCGGTAAATTCTCTGTAATACGTGAATAGTAGAAAAACACCCGTAAATCCTTATCTTTGCGAGTCCAAATTTAATCTTAATGAGTATTTGTATTGTAACCGGTTCCGGTGGTTTGATCGGAAGTGAATCCGTAGAATTTTTTGCTGATAAGTTTGATACGATTGTCGGGATCGACAACGACATGCGTTCTTATTTTTTTGGAGAAGAAGCATCGACTTCCTGGAACAAGCATCGCCTGGAAGAGAAATATTCGAATTACAAACACTACAATCTCGATATCCGCGATCTCGTAGCGCTGGAAAAAGTGTTTAAAGAATATGGCGAAGATATCAAGCTCATCGTCCATACGGCTGCGCAACCTTCGCACGACTGGGCGGCGAAAGAGCCTTTTACTGATTTTACAGTGAATGCGAACGGAACGCTGAACATGCTGGAATACACACGCCAGCATTGTCCGAAAGCTGTTTTCATTTTTACTTCGACAAATAAAGTGTACGGCGACAATCCGAATTTTTTACCGTTGGTAGAATTGGATACGCGCTGGGAAATCGATACGAATCATCCTTATTATAAAAACGGGATCGATGAATACATGAGCCTCGACCACACGAAACATTCGGTGTTTGGAGCATCTAAGGTGGCGGCCGACATCATGTGCCAGGAATACGGAAGATATTTCGGCATGAACATCGGTGTGTTCCGCGGTGGATGTTTAACCGGCCCGAACCACAGCGGGGCGATGCTGCATGGCTTTTTATCTTACTTAATGAAATGCGCGATCACCGGAACGCAGTACAATATTTTCGGATACAAGGGCAAGCAAGTGCGCGACAACATCCATAGCTACGATTTAGTAAATATGTTCTGGCATTTCTACCAAAATCCGAAACAAGGCGAAGCATATAATGCAGGAGGTTCCCGGTTTTCGAATTGCTCGATGATGGAAGGAATTACGCTTTGTGAAGAAATTTCAGGAAACAAAATGAATTACCAGTATGTGGAGACCAATCGTATCGGCGATCACATCTGGTATATTTCAGATGTCAATAAATTCAAGCAACACTTCCCGCAATGGGATTTTAAATACGATTTGAAGACGACGCTCGTGCAGATACACGACAGCATGCTGCAGCGCGTTTAGGTTTTATAATCGACTATGGAAATCGCGTGATTGCAGAAATTATATTCATGCTGCTGATTCGAGCCAATTACCATAAGCCTGTCTTTACTGTACTTTTCGACCATCGACAGATACCAATCAATAGCTTTTGTATCGAAGTTAGAAGTCGGCTCATCCAGCAAAATTACTTTTGAATCTGTCATAAAAGCGAGCGACAATTTTAACCGCTGCTTCATTCCCGATGAAAAATTTTTGACGTATTTCTTTCGATGTTGTTTTAATTGAGATAACTCCAGAAAATCATCCGAAGAGGCGGTGATCATTTTTTTGAAAGAGGAATGAAAATCGTACAGTTCTTCCAAACTAAAATCTTCGATCAGCGAAATATAAGGTGCTGCAAAAGCAATTTCTGAAGCAGCATCTTCGTGGTCCGTCACTCTTTTATGAAGCATAGAATAATTGACCTTGCCGGAAGTCGGAACTAATCCACCCGAAATAATTTTAAGCAAGGTAGATTTCCCGCTGCCGTTCGGGCCCACTAATGCATAGGACTCTGAAGACTCAAGTGTATAATTTACTTTTTGAAAGATCCATTCAAAACCGAAGCGTTTGCTGATATTTTCAAGATGGATGGTCAATGTTATATGTTATATGTTATTCGTTATACGTTGTAAGATGTCGCTAAAATACAAATAACTTATAACCTATAACTTTAGTCAATTCCCTTAATGATACCTCTTTCCGAAGTTTTCACAAAATCGAGAATATAATTTCTAAGTTGAGAAGATGGAATTTCTTCTTCTATTTTTTGAAGCGCTTGAGATGTATTTAAACCATTATTTCCAAAGATGTAACGATACACATCCTGGATCATGTGAATTTCTTCCGCAGTAAAATCGTGGCGCTTTAATCCCACTGAATTAATTCCTGCATATTGCGCGGGATTCCGCATCACTAAACAAAACGGCGGCACATCTTTCCCGATCATACTTCCTCCGGAAATAAACGAATGCTTGCCGATCTTCGTAAACTGGTGTGCGCCGCTCATTCCTCCGAAATAGGCGTAATCTTCGATCGTCACATGCCCTGCTAAATTGGTTGAATTCGCGAGAATCACATGCTCGCCGATCACACAGTCATGCGCGACATGCACGTACGCCATTAGCATCGTATCGCTGCCGACTACTGTCCTACCGGTGAGTTTGGTTCCGCGGTTGATCGTTGCGCATTCGCGTACGGATACGCGATCGCCAATTTCTACGGTGGAATATTCGCCTTCAAATTTTAAATCTTGCGGGATAGCGCCAATGACAGCCCCCGGGTAAATTTTACAGCCCTTCCCGATGCGCGTGCCCGGAAACAGCGTTACATGCGGCCCGATCCACGTATCGTCGCCGATAATTACATCTTCATAAATCGCAGAAAACGGTTCCGCTTTTACATTATTGCCCAATTGTGCTTTCGGGTGAATGAAATTCAAGGCTTGAGAATTTTGGCAGTTAAATCGGCTTCGCACACCATTTGATCACGCACGTAGATAATGCCGTGCATCGATACGACACCGAGCTTTACAGGATGGTTCATACACATCTTGATCACCATCGTATCGCCGGGAACAACCGGGTGATAAAATTTTGCATTTTCGATTCGGGAAAAATACGTGAGGTATTCTTCAGGATGCGGGATCGCGTGCAACGCCAATATACCGCCGGTTTGCGCCATCGCTTCTATTTGCAGAACACCCGGCATGATCGGCCTGTTAGGGAAATGGCCTTTGAAATATTCTTCGTTCGCCGTAACATTCTTTAAACCCGTCACCGACGTTTCCGTCATCTCCAGTACCTTATCGATAAACAAGAACGGCTCGCGGTGCGGCAATATTTTTTTGATCTCTCTTAATTCATACACAGGGTTTTTGAAATCTTCCGGTTTCGGAATCTCCTTCACCTTCTTCAATTCCACCACGCGCTTTTTCACCAATTTGGCAAATGCAATATTAGACGCATGTCCCGGCTTGCTTGCGAAGATCTTTGCCTTAATTGGAATTCCCACCAGCGCCAAATCGCCCACCATGTCGAGCAATTTATGGCGCGCCATCTCATTCGGATAGCGAAGTTTTATATTGTTGACGATGCCACGTGTAGGTACCGTTTGAACATCCTGCTGAAATATCTTTGCAATTGTTTGTGCGGTATTCGGTGTAATTTGTTTTTCCGCAATCACGATCGCGTTGTTCAAATCGCCACCCTTGATCAACCCATGATTATAAAGCTGCTCTACTTCATGCAAAAAACAAAATGTTCGTGACGACGCAAGCTCCGGAACAAATTCCTTTATATCCTTAAGCTCGGCATATTGCTTGCCGATCACTTCGGAATTAAAATCGATCATGGTAGTGATCGCAAATTTTTCGTAGGGAATCGCGAGGTATTCCGTATCCTTTTCTTCGTCGTAATAACGAATGGTTTCGTCGAGTTGAAAATAATGGCGCTTTACTTTTTGCTGAACGACTCCGACTTGCTGTATGATCTGTACAAAGGGAAACGCACTGCCGTCGAGGATCGGGATTTCCTGTGCATCGAGCTCGATCAGTAAATTGTCGACCTCGCAACCGGTGATCGCCGCCATCAAATGCTCTACGGTCGCAATTTTCACCTTATGTTTTTCGAGCGTAGTGCCACGGCGTACATCGACCACTAGGTCGCAATCAGCGGGAATGTCAACCACGTGCTGAAGATCTGTCCTCCTGAAAACAATCCCTGTATTTTCCGCAGCCGGATGTAAGGTAACCGTACATTGCTTACCTGTGTGCAATCCTTTTCCTGAAATACTGATTGGTTTGGCTATAGTTTGTTGATACGGCAAAAGGTAGAATTAGCGTGAATAATCAGTTAGGTTGCAAATATAAGGAATAATTGTACTTATTTATTCGGGAAACGTATGCAATTTTTAATTATTTAAGCCGGATCATAAGGTTACGACTACCGCTTACTCGCTCAGTTTTCCATTCACTCATAGGATTTAGGATCATTCCTATTTAAAAATATTTTAGCTATAGTATCGTATATACATAAAATTTCAATACTTTAAAGGTACCACCGACTTAAATATATTTTATCCGCATCATATCAAAAACCGGCTATGGATAAAAAGACGACGTTTTGAGAAGTTCTGCAGCCATCTAAAATAATTTTTATCAGTAAAATCATATACCATGTCATACACTAAATACAATAACAAAGGGGGAAGCGTAAGTATCCTTCCAATCATGGATGGAGGAATGAATTGCGGTTATTCCATTGACGCATATGTCGTCCCGTCCACCCAGCCCTTTCTAAGTGTTTCAGGGACAAAGGATCATCCCAAACCCTTAGTGTTTCATGATGCGTCACTTATTCCAGAAAAAACCGTGGTGATGGCAACTTTTCATTTTCGCGCGGGCACCCAAGCCTTAGTCGGAACACCTTATACGATCGGAATTCATGGCAAACAAGATGACCACGATTTAAAAGAGAGATCAATTCGCGAAGGAAGGTTGACCGAAGAAGTCAAAGTATCTCAGACATCAACCATTTTAATATCTGAAACAATGCTTCAACTTTTAATCTCATAAGTATGAAATTGTCTTTCAAACCTGTGTTGTTCATTTTAATACTAATGAATTTGCTTTACGCGAAAGCAGGTATAGTTGATTCGTTAGTAAAACGTGAAACCGTAAATGCAGTACCGGACGCTCCGGCATTTAATGCTTTACAGAGCGAACCATCCAATATTTTGCGGCCTTCGGATATTAGAACAATTGCGATTGATATCTCTCCCTTTATTGAAAGCGGGAAATTTACACTTCCCAAAAGTTTCGCTCTAGAAATATCGCCCGGGGCTTTAATATTTAGGGATAAGCGAATTAATATAGAAGAATATCAATCCAGGAAAATATTCCTGGCATATAATACTACTGTTTCTCTGGGAACGGGGCTTGATTCAAGCAACCAGCTTTACAGGTTAGCATTAGGATGGAGAACCACCTTTATTAATAAAGCCGATAAATTCCTGAATGCTGAACACCGGGCTCAAATTGATCACTTACTGGAAGAAGCATCTGTCAATTTCGGGCCACAATGGCAGACTTTCAAAGTTGCAAATTCCGGTCAATTTAAAGATGCTTCGTTATATGTTTCCGGAACTATGGATGATACTCAGTTAGCCGCCTTTACGATTGACGATGGCTTAAGCGGTGTTGATTCCAATCTTGCCAAGCAATTTTTAAATGAAACCGTTCATTTTGGAAATACTCAAAAGCTTATCGATAAAGCAGACAAGCAATTTGAACTTAAGCATTGGAACGCCTTACGGGTAGATGCTGCTGCAGCACTAGTTACTATCGCTGACGACTCAACAGCAAAAAACATGAAACTGGATAAGATCCATGCATGGTTCAGTGCATCGCTGCCATTAGGTAAGAACGGACAAGTTGCATTTGGTGCATATGGAAACGCCGGTTTTGAATCGAAAAAAGATTCTTTGGGAAACAAGCTAAAAAATCCTTCCGAAATATCGGCCTCAGCAAGATTTTACGCAGGAGTAAGCAGATACAAATTCTTTTCTGAATTCCAATTCGGTTATAAACAAGGACCTGACATCGGCTCGACCATCACCAATTTATTAGATGTCGGCACCGAGATAAGTATTGTAAATATTGCCTGGATCAATTTGTATGGAGGCTTTAAAGATATTGGTGTAAAACACGATGGGGTTAGCGCTACGAAGGGATTTATACGTTTTAACTGGAAACTCGCATTACCGGATTATATAAAATTCAGGAATTAACCTTTAGTTTTCTAATAATCTCCTCCAGCTCCCTCACCTTCTTCTCCAGCTCAGGTAGCTGCTTGTAGATAATAATGGATTTGAAATGCTGCTTGATATCCATCGCGGGCGCGCCGGATAAAATGAGGCCTTCTTTCTTGATATTCGAAGCAACGGCGCTTTGTGCATTGATCTTCGTAAACGGCGCCACTGCGATATGTCCCACAAATCCTACTTGGCCGCCGATCATGTTGTGATGGCCGATCTTGGTGCTGCCGGAAATTCCGGTTTGCGCCGCAATGACTGTGTGCTCGCCGATTTCTACATTGTGCGCAACCTGGATCAAATTATCCAGCTTCACTCCTTGTCGAATAATAGTCGAACCCATCGTTGCGCGATCGATGCATGTATTTGCGCCGATCTCGCAATCGTCTTCGATAATGACATTTCCGAGTTGTGGAATTTTGATGAATGATCCGTCTTTCTGTGGCGCAAAACCAAATCCATCGGAACCGATCACCGCGCCCGAATGCAGGATACAGCGATCGCCGATCACACAATTATCATAAATCGTAACGTTCGGATAAATGATGCAATCCTCACCGATCTTTACATTGTTGCCGATATAAGCAGTCGGGTATACACGTGTATTTTTTCCGACAGTAAATTTTGGCGCAGCAATTTGAACTTCGAGCTGAAATGAACCGAGCACTTGCGAGAAAGAGGAATATGCATCTTCCACTACAATCCAGTTCCTTGTTCCTTTATTAATCTTTCCGAAAAGAGATTTCGAAACAACAATAGCACCTGCGTTCGTGGTTTCCAGAAACGGCAAATATTTTTCATTCGCGATAAACGTGATATGCTCCCCTTTTGCTTCCTCGATCTTTGCGGGAAACAGAATTTCTTGTGATGCGTTGCCGATCACTTCACCCTGGATACTTGCTGCAATTTCGCCGACTGTCATTTTACTTTTGAGAATATGTTTTGTTTGGGATAAGCAATATAATATTTCACCGTCGGATTGGACAGCGAACGGATGTTCCATTGCTCCGTAATATCCGTCAGCTCTTTTATACTTCCATCCTTGAATCGGATATAGATATTGTCTTTTTCCGGATTGTACGCATTGTTCTGCGCTTTTCCATTCATGACAAAATATCGCATCTCTTCCGCAGAATAAATTTGTTTCAACTCCAGATATTTGCTTTCGGCCTTCGCTTCTTCCACAAATTCAATCTTAAATAATTTTCGCTCGACAATCGCAGCCGACAGCGTTTGTAAAATTGCATCCTCGCTATTCATCCATATCTTCAACGCCTGCAATACATCATAATCATCCAAGGCAGCAAACGTATCGAGATGCTGATCGAATTGATTTTTCGGAATATTATTTTCGAGGAAGAAATTTAATGCGGCTGAAATAGCCGGAGATGTTGCCTTTATTTCTTTAGCACGCAATATCGCATTCTTCAACATAAGATCAGCGACCAAACTTGTTTTATGCAAATACACCTGCCAGTACAT